>Ga0136846_1232645_pt1 | contig 21767 bp, 18 predicted proteins | sample HopSoiMetagenom2_FD_96841 | JGI IMG/M metagenome (GOLD analysis project Ga0136846, IMG submission 96841) | Grasslands soil microbial communities from Hopland, California, USA - 2 Assembly 2016 (version 4) | ecosystem: Environmental > Terrestrial > Soil > Grasslands | place: USA: Hopland... | reverse complement strand
CGCGTCGGTTTCGTGTTTCAGCACTACGCGTTGTTTCGCCACATGAACGTGTTCGAAAATATTGCTTTCGGGTTGCGCGTCCGCCCACGCCAGTTTCGGCCTGCGGAAGCCGCGATCCGGTCCAAGGTCCACGAGCTGTTAAGACTCATTCAGCTTGAAAATCTCGCACAGCGTTATCCCTCACAGCTCTCCGGAGGGCAGCGCCAGCGTGTCGCATTGGCACGCGCACTGGCCGTCGAACCCAGCGTTCTTTTGCTGGATGAGCCCTTCGGGTCGCTCGATGCCAAAGTGCGCCAGGAGCTGCGCCGGTGGCTGCGCCAGTTGCATGACGAAATCCACATCACCAGCGTATTCGTTACTCACGACCAGGAAGAAGCTCTTGAAGTTGCGGACCAGGTTGTGGTGATGAACCAGGGCCGCATCGAACAGATCGGCTCGCCCGACGACGTTTACAATCATCCGGCGTCGCCGTTTGTTTACAACTTTCTCGGCAACGTGAATTTGTTTCACGGTCGCATGGACGAGGGGCAGCCCGTGATTCACGGGAAGGCGACTGGACAGGTTGTGTACGTGCGCCCACACCTGCTCGAAATTGATCGCGAACCGAACGGAGGAAGCCACTTCCGTGCGCACATCAAGCACATCAACGCCGCCGGGCCGCTGGTGAAAGTGGACGTCATCACTGAGTGGGGAGATCCTGTGCACATCCAGGTTTCCCAGGAGCGCTATCGCGCGCTGCAGTTGATCAAAGACGACGCAGTGTACGTGATCCCGAAAGACGTTCGAGTGTTCGAAACGCGCCGCGCATCGTGACGCACTGATAACGATGTCATCCTGAGAAAGCCGATTCTTCGCGTGCCAAGAACTCCCGACGAAGTTTTATGCTTCTTAAATCCACTAAATTTATGGAGTTAGTCATGTATTTCCAAACCAAAGCCACTCTGGCTGTGAAGCTCTCCCTCATTTTGTTTGTCTGCTCTGTCGCCGCATTCGGACAGGGCTCCAAGGTGAAACCCAAACCCGTCACCGCAATAGAAATCCAACAGCTGCGCGACGCACTTGCAGCCCAGCAACAACAAATGGAAGCCCAGCGCCAGCAGATGGATGACCTCAAAGCGCAGCTTCGGCAATTACTCGACGCCAGTCAACGGGCCAGCGATTCCGCTCGACAGGTTCAGGCGAGCGCAGACCAGGCACAAAGCGCAGCCACTCAAGCGGAGCAATCGGCCACGGAAGCGAAGATCCTCGCCACCCAGGCAGGCACCAGCGCCGGCGAGACCAAAAGCAGTCTGGCTCTGGTCAGCACCAAGACCCAGGACGAAGACAAGCGCATCAGTGCATTGCAGGATATTCTTGGCCGTTTTCGCTTCAATGGCGACATTCGGTTGCGCGGCGAGAGCTTGTTCCAGGACGTTCCCGGATTCGCCGATCGCAACCGCGCCCGGGTTCGCGTGCGTTTCGGATTTGAAGGCAAGCTGAACGAAGATTTCACGGGCGGAATTTATCTGGCCACTGGTTCTCTGGGTGATCCCACAACCACCAATGAGACCTTCACCAACAACTTCGACCGCAAGACCATCGGCCTCGATCGCGGTTACATCACCTACAATCCGATCATGCACAAGTGGATTTCTTTGACTGCGGGAAAGTTCGCCTATCAGTGGCAACGCACTTCGGTCACTGGCGATCCTGACCTGAATCCAGAAGGCTTCAACGAAAAGTTCTCGTTCGATCTGAAGTCGAAACTCGTGAAGAACGTCACCATTCAAGGAATTCAGTTGTTGTTTAATGAATCGAATGTCAGCGTTCCCAGCGCTGCCATATCCGGACAGGATTCGTATGCCTTCGGCGCACAGGTCTCAGCGAAATTGAAGTTCGGTCCGTGGACAACAACGCCGTCATTCCTGACTCTGAAATGGAACCGCCCCGACGCCCTGTTGCAATCAAGCGCTTTCGCGGTCCAGGCCACCACGACTGGCGCGGGAGGCACCACGCCAGCCGGTCCATTTCCGGTTCCGGGTGAAGGTCCTGGCTGCCAGAAGGTTCTCAACGGCTCCTCATTTCCACCTTGCCCGTTTGCGCCCAACGGCATGACCAACGCAACATTTGTCGGCGCCGCTGGCAAAGCGCATTTCTACTCCGGATTCAACTACGCTGATTTCATCCTCAACAACCAGATCAGCACCGGAGCGGAGCGCTGGCCGATCAACCTGATTGCCGAATACTTGCAGAATCTTGACGCGACCGCGCCGCCGCTCGATTCCAGCGGCAAGCTTCTCTCTGATCTCGGTCCGCAGAACAAGGAGTACGGATTTGACTTCAGTGTGGGCCAGCAGAAAAAGAGGAACGACCTGCAGATCGGCTACGCATGGCTGCGGCAGGAACAGGATGCGGTGCTGGCATCGTTTGCTGAAAGCGATCAGCGCACACCGACGAACCTGATTCAGAACCGCGTGTACGCTTTGTGGCGGCTGCGCTCCAACACCACTGCCAGTGTCACCTGGTGGCATGGACGTGTGCTGAATTCGGCTCTGGAAAACAACGCTGCTCTGGCCCAGAAGACAGTTACCAAGACAGGTCAGCAGGAACCATACTTGAATCGTTTTCAGTTTGATCTGATTTATTCTTTCTGATGGGTAGGCGCTGGTTTTCGGGCCCGCGCCACTCTTTATTGTGTCGGAGCCTCAGTTGTCGGCAAATAGTTTTCACGTGGTGATCGTGGGCGGCGGCTTCAGTGGCGGAAGCCTGGCTGCGCATTTGCTGCGGCTGTGGCCGGCATTGCGCGTCGCAGTGGTCGAAAAAGCTTTCGCTCCCGGCCGGGGCGTGGCTTACAGTGCGCAGGCGCGGTTCCATCTGCTGAATGTTCCCGCAGGAAACATGAGCCTGCTAGCCGAGGTTCCGGATCACTTTCTGAAATGGACGCGCAAGTATTACGACGCATCGGTGCAGCCGCGCAGCTTTCTTGCACGCACCGTTTTCGGCGACTATGTTGGCTGGTTTCTGGATGCGGCAATTGCAGAAGGTGATCCGGAACGTTTTTCCTGGATCAAAGATGCGGCTTGCGGCCTGGCGCGCGAGGACGATCACTGGCATGTGCATTGCGCGAGCGGCCGCGTTCTGCCGGCAAATGCGGTAGTGGCGGCCACCGGGAACTTTCCCCCGGCCAGTCCCAGGCTGCCCGGGCTTAATGTGTCCAGCCGCCGCTATTTTCCCTTTGCGTGGTCAAGAGGCACGCTTGAAGACCTTTCGCAAACCGGTTCGGTGCTGCTGATCGGTTCCGGCCTTACCAGCGTTGATCTCACCATGGCGCTCAAGTCGCGCCACTTTCGGGGACACATCTACATCGTTTCCCGTCACGGTCTGCTGCCGCAACGTTTTCAGCCGACGAAATCCTGGCCGCAATTCTGGAACCGGCGCGCGCCCCGTACCACGCGTGGGCTCATGCGAGTGATACGTGCTGAGGTCAAACAGGCGCGCGAAGCGGGAATCAATTGGCGCACGGTGATCGATGCGCTGCGTCCAGTGACACAGGACATCTGGCAATCGTTGCCCATCGAAGAACAGCGGCGCTTTCTGCGTCATGCCCGCGCCTACTGGGAAGTGCATCGCCATCGCATCGCGCCGGAAATAGCCGATGTGCTCGCCGACCTGGTGCGTGACCATCAGGTTCGAATCTGCGCCGGGCGAGTCACCGGATACGCTGAGAAAAAGGCTTTTGCCGAAGTCACCTTCCGCGAACGTCATACCGGTCGGCAACACTTGTTACGCGTTGACCGGGTCATCAACTGTACGGGATCTGAGAACGACTGCCGACGGATCGACGATCCCTTCATTCGCTCGCTGCTGTCGCAGGGATACGCACGCCCTGATCCATTGTTTCTCGGGCTCGATGTAAACGATGATGGCGCGTTGATCAGTGCGGATGGCAAGATTTCCGAGTCGCTGTTTGCGCTGGGTCCGGCACGCCGCGGACATTTGTGGGAAACCACAGCCGTTCCCGAAATTCGAGTGCAGGCATTAAATCTGGCAGAGAGCCTCGCTTCAAGGCTGGCGCCGGAAGACGCGCTTGTCCCCCACTGAAAACAGCAAAGCGCTATCGACCCAGCTCAGGAGGCATAAGGAGCTACGATAGCGCTGCTTAAAGCTTTGGCCCAAACATCTGCCGGGATTGTAGGATCGATGCTGCACTGTTTCTAGTGCACAGCAGGATTCACTACTCAGATGGTTGCAGCTGGAATTATGCGGAGGGCGGCTCTTCGTCGCCTTTCTTTTCCGGTCGCAGCAGAGGAAACAGTATTACGTCGCGGATGGTGTGCGAGTCGGTTAGCAGCATGGCCAGGCGGTCAACGCCAACTCCGACACCTCCGGCGGGCGGCATGCCGTAGGAGAGGGCGCGAATATAGTCTTCGTCCATCTGATGAGCTTCTTCGTCGCCGCGCTCGCGTTCGGCGAGCTGCTGTTCGAAGCGGCGGCGCTGGTCTTCAGGATCGTTGAGCTCGCTGAAGCCGTTGGCAATTTCCATTTGTCCGGCATAAATTTCCCAGCGCTCGGTCCAGTCGGGTTCGTCCGGTTTCTGTTTCGAAAGCGGCGACACCGCGGTCGGGAATTCGTAAATGATGGTCGGCTGCCTGAGATGCTCTTCGCCTACGGCTTCGAACAGAGCAGCAATGGTCTTGCCGCCAGGTTCGTTGGGGTCATAGGCGATGTGCGCATGGCCGGCGTTGAAACGCTGCGCCAGCTTCGCAACCGATTCATGCGACGCGAAATCGGACATCTCTGGCTTGGCTCCCGCGCTCTCCGGCCAGAATTGAATGATGGCTTCGCGCATGGTCAATCGGCGCCAGTTTGATTCTGCCCAGTCGATTTCTGCGTCTCCCCACTTCGATTTGGTCGTGCCATTTACATCCTGGGCCGCCTGAATGATGAGCTGCTGGGTCAGGTCCATAATGCCGCGGTAATTGGTGTAGGCCATGTAGGCTTCGAGCATGGTGAACTCCGGATTCCATCTCCAGCCCAGACCCTCGTTACGGAAGTTGCGATTAATCTCATACACGCGGTCGAACCCGCCAACTGTGAGTCGTTTCAGATAAAGCTCGGGCGCAATGCGCAGGTACAGATTCATGTCGAGCGTGTTGTGGTGAGTGACGAACGGCCGGGCCACAGCTCCGCCGGCGATGGGCTGCATCATGGGAGTTTCGACTTCGATGAACTCGTGGGAATCCATGAAGCGGCGCATGGACTGCACCAGCCTGCTGCGTTTCAAAAAGACTTCGCGAACTTCCGGGTTCACTACCAGGTCAACATAACGCTGCCGATAGCGGAGTTCGACGTCGGTGAGACCGTGCCATTTTTCAGGGAGCGGAAGAAGATCTTTAGATAAAAAAGTGATTTCTTCAACGTGGACCGTCAACTCGCCAGTCCTGGTGCGGAAGAGGTATCCGCTGACGCCAATGTGATCGCCGAGATCAAACAGTTTGTAAAGTTCGAAGCCTTTGTCGCCCACGGCGTCTTTCTTCACATAAATCTGCAGCTTCTCGCCCGCCTGCTGAAGGTGCGCGAACCCGGCTTTGCCCATTAGGCGAATGGCCATGATGCGGCCCGCGACGCGGAGGTTGACGCGCGGGTTCTCAAGTTGCTCGGCAGTCTTGTCGCTGTACTCCGCCAGAATCTGTGGAACAGTGTGGGTATATTCGTATCGGGTTGGGTAAGCGGGCTGGCCGAGAGCTTCAATCTGGTTCAGCTTATCGAGGCGCAGTTTGTAAATGTTTTCGTCGAAGGCCAAGGGCTTCCTTAATTATCTCGAAATCGTAAAACGCAGAGAGCGCAGAAGAAACCGCTCAGAGTTCGCCAAGAAAATCGGTGAGCGGCCCCGCTGCTGGTTTCTGGATTATAAACAAGCGCGAGAAGGTGGATAGGCAGCACGTATAATTTGGGGCCATGACGAAAAGAAAGATTGCGCTTACACGTGGCATTTCGGCGAGCATCGATCGCTGTGAAGTGTCGTTTATCGACCGTGTGCCGATTGATGTTCAGAAGATGAAGCAGCAGCATCGGGCGTATGAAGAGATGCTGCAATCGATGGGCTATGAAGTGATTCAGATTCCCGCCGACGATAGTTGCCCGGATTGCTGCTTCATCGAAGATACCGCCCTGGTGCTGGATGAGATTGCGGTGATTACTCATCCCGGCAACACGGCCCGCCGCGCGGAAGTGCCGGGCGTGGTATCGACCATCGAGAAGTTTCGGAAGACCGTGAAGATTGAGCCGCCGGCAACGCTCGAAGGCGGAGACGTGCTGCGGATCGGCAGAAATCTTTACGTCGGGCTCACCCAGCGAACAAATGTGGAAGGGGTGGGGGCACTAAGGAAATTGGTCGCGCCTTATGGTTACACAGTGACAGCGGTGCCCACACCAGGCGCGCTTCATATGAAGAGCGTTTGCACGGCTGCGAACGATCGAACGGTGGTGGCTGATCCCACGAGGATGGACGTTTCTGTTTTCGCGAACTATGACGTGGTGGAGATTTCGCCGGAGGAGTGGATGGGCGGCGATCTCCTGCCAATAAACGGAACAGTATGCATGATCGAAGGATTTCCGACATTGAAATCGGCGCTCGAGGGCCGTGGATTGAACGTGCGCACGCTGAACATGTCTGAGTTCATGAAGGCCGAGGCGGGGCTGACGTGCCTGAGCTTGTTGTTTGAAGAATCGTAAATCCAAATCTTAAAGCGCTGAGTTCGCCAAGAAAGGCCGCAGAGAGCCTGGAGATGATCAATCCTGAGTTTTATCAATAAAGATCAAACCAGCAAGGAAAATGCTTGAATTCAGCTTTTCTGCTGGCCGACTCGATACAGCAGCACGCCGCCGACATTCGCAATGATGATTACCGCTCCGGTTTTCATTGCGTATTCGAGGGGGCTGGGCACATCGATGATCGGAAACACTGATAGCACGATGTAAAGCAGAGTAACGAGAAGTCCTAATACAGCTGCCGCGCGCAGCTTCCAACTGAATGTACTACTTAATCGCCGGCCAGCGAACAACGGAATGGCGAACATTACCAGATACGCGGTGGCATAAAATGTAAAGGCCCATATCAGCAGCAACTCAAACGCTTCCTGCTCCTTCACTCCGATCATTACCGCCATGCTTGCCGAGAGCGCGATGACTCCGGCAAACAGAATCGAGTTCACGGGAGTTTTATATTTCGGATGAAGGCGAGTGAACCAGGCCGGCAGCAAGTGGTCCCATCCCGCAACCATCGGCAGGCGAGCGGCGCCGCTGAAATTGATGTTGAAGGTGGAAACGTAATTGGTGAGCAGGGCAACAACACAGATCGGCAGGATGAATTTGGCGATGGAGAAGCCCCGGAAGGCGGCGGTCATTGCCTGCGGAATGGCGGCTACTACGTCCACCTGAGCGGTGGGAACGAACGCAAGGATCGCGCTGGTGCCGAGCACGTAGAGCAGGGCGATCACAGGTGCAGAAATCAGGACCGAGCGCGGAAGGTTGCGTTCCGGGTCGCGGCACTCTCCGGCAAAGATGGCCACGAATTCAAAGCCGCACAGCGCACCGAAAGTCATCTTGCTGAATACGCTCAGGCTGAAAATACTGACCGGGGGAACTGCCAGGGTGAGCGGGCGATAGCTTGCGAGCGTCCCTCGCCAGACATGGACGAAGGGCATAGCGATCAGAGTTGCGATGGTCAAGACAGTAAGAGCGCTGCCGGTATTAGTGATCCATTTCCCGACGCCCAATCCGAGCCGGGCCACGAAAACCAACCCACAAATGAGAACGGCGCAGGTGGTCACGGTTAAGAGTTTGTTGCCTGTCATCCAGGTTGCGCCCGGGCCGATAGCATAGGCGACAAAACTGGTTGCCAGCAGGCCAGCCATGGCCATGTAAACGACGACATAGAGCCACAGATTCCAGGCGACCAGAAACCCGATGCGATCGCCGAAAACAAGCCGGGCCCACTCGTACATTCCGCCTTCAAGCGGGAACAGACGATTAAGGCGGGATACGATAATCGCTTCCGGAACATAAAAGAGAAGAATCGCAATCGACCAGAGGACAAACTGATATGCCCCGGCTTTGGCGGCCGTGCCGAAGAATTCCGGGATAGTGAGATAGAGGATTTGCGCGAGAACCAGATCGCGGAGCCCGAGTGCGCGAGGCAGAGTGGTTTCGGAAGCGGTGGCCAAAAGAAGCGGCTACTCTGGCATGGTACAAGGCTGAAGTCAAATTAACGGTTGTGACACACCAAGATACGATCCACAGAATCGTCTAAAGCATTTACTGTAGGCGTCGCGGGGCCAACTGCGCGCATACCTGCGACGTCTCAGTCTCTATCGAAAGTGTCCAAATTGGAGGCTGAGACCATGAACAGGTTTTTCGCAATGCTGATTTTGTTGGCCGCGCTTGGCCTGCCATCGTTTGCACAATGGGCGGGCAGACTATCGGCGGACGACCAAAGAGAGTTCGATAAGTACTACAAGAAATGGGTGGATGACACGCGCCGTAACGATCGCGATGACATCGCCAGCGACCTGCGCCATATGCAGGAGATTATGGCGCACAACAATATTCCTTCCGATGTGCCGTTCGATCGCGTCGCGAGCACGGGAGGCGCGCAGGTTTATGGCAACGGATCCACCTATGCTTCGGAGCGGCTTTCCGCAGAGGACCAGGCCGAGTTCGATCGCTACTACACGCGCTGGATCGAAGATACCCGTAACAATGACCGGGATGGTATTGACAGCGACGTGCGGCACATGCAGGAAATCATGGCGCGCTACCGGATTGCGGTAGATGTTCCGTTTGAGCGGGTGGCGTCGCAGAGCTATCAGGGCGGGAGCTATCAGGAGCGGACGTATGCGCCTCCAGCTCCGCAGTGGCGAGGCCGGCTTTCGGCGTCAGAGCAGAGTGATTTTGACAAGTGGTATGCCAAATGGGTGGACGATACGCGCAAGAATGACCGAGACGACATCGCGCGCGATGAAGGCAAGATGCAGGAGATCATGGCGCGCAACAATATTCCATCCAGCGTTCACTTTGCGGAGATTGCCAGCAACAGCGATGCCGGTCCTTATCCTGGTGGAGTTTCCGCAGGGGCGGCTTATTCTGGCTACGGACGTTGGCAAGGCCGGCTTTCGGAACACGATCAGCACGAGTTTGATGAAGCGTATGCGAAGTGGGTGAAGGACCAGGACAAAGGCGATCGCGACGATATCCCGAAAGACATTCACAAAATGCAGGAGATCATGGGGCGCAACGGCATTCCGGCAGATATCCCCTATGAGCAGATTGCAAGCCCGGGGATCGCCCTTCGCCGGTAAGAAACTGTTTCAGTTATGTACAAAGGGAGGCGCAAGTCGCCTCTCTTTTTTGTGCCTGGATTCGTGGAGTCGGCCCGGCGCTTGGTTTATATTGAAAGGAGCGCAGCTCAGCCACTTCCTCCCGGGTGTAACCCAGAGTTTCTCCCACGATTACCCATGAAACCGATTCTTCTCCGACTGATGATCACTTTGCTGGCGCTGTTGGGTGCGAGTGGCATGAACCCGGCAGCAGCCGAGCTGCGATGGGGTGCGACCAAGAAGGAGCACATGAAGATTCGGCTGGTCGCGCTGGCCTGGACGCATCCGCGGTCGTCGTTCTTTTCAAGCGAAGAGGTTTTTGTGGCCGAAAAGGAGCTCAGCCCGGGAGAGTTGTCCCTGGTGAAGCTGGTTTACGGGTTTCTTCCCTATCAGCCCCGGCTTTCCGAAACCGGATTCGAGTACTCGACGTTGCACGAGTTGCGCGCCCTGCGCGATCCGAGTTGCGATGAGACCCTGCTGCAGATGACCGAGTACGGAGGTCTGCGCTATGCATCAGATTCGGCCATCATGAATCTGGAGCGCCGGCGTACGCCGCTTGCATGCTATGTAACCACCGCCGAGGACTACGCTCATGCCGTGCACGCTCCGGTAATCCAGCGCTAAGCCAGTCGATGGAAATCTTCCCAGTTCTCTCTAGTACCATGGTACAATGGTACCATGATTGTCGAACGGGTGCAGACCGGTGTACGCATGGAAAAGCGACTGGTGAAAGTGCTCAAGGCATTGGCGGAGTATCGCGACATGACCTTGGGTGACCTGCTGGAAGGAATCGTCCTGCATGCGTTTGAAGGCAAGACGCCGTTCAGTCAGGAGTCGCTGGCCCGCATCCGGGAACTGAAGAAAGTTTATGGCCTCAACCTGGATGCGACCGTCAGTCACCGGATGCAAGAGAGTGTGCAGAGGGGCAGCGCAAAAGCATCAACCGCAAAGGCCGCAAAGAAGCGCAAAGCACGCCATGAACAAGGATGAGATCTGCAATTCGAAGTTGGTAGAGCAGTTCGAGCGAGGCGAGGTCGGGCCAGAGGGTCTTCATCACGCCGATCACGTCAGGGTCGCGTACGCGTATTTATGCGAAATGCCGCTTCTTGAGGCGATCGAGAAATTCTCGTGCGCGCTGCGACGTTTCGCTATCGCGCATGGGAAGCCTGACCTCTATCACCAGACAATAACCTGGGCGTATCTGCTTTTGATCCAGGAACGGCGTCTGCGTTTTGGCGACCAGGGAAAATGGGAAGAGTTTGCAGTAGAAAACTCCGATCTCCTGCGGTGGAAGAATGGAGTGCTGCAGCTCTATTACAAGCCTTCGACTCTCAAATCAGACCTGGCCCACAAGGCGTTCCTGCTGCCGGACAATTTAGCCGCCGCTGAGCATAGCCCTGAGCGCTCGGCGCTGTAGCCCAAGCTTCACAAGAAAAGTTTGCTCCCACTTGGCCAGAGCTGGTGTACCATTTTCGTCGCGTTTGGGAGGTGCTATGCGCGTCACATGTGCGATGTTCATGCTGTTCTTTGCTGCCTACATGGCGGTTGCTGCCGACACGATTCCAATGGATGTCAAGCTTGGTCTGTGGGAAACCACCTCAACACACACCTCCGCGGGAGCCCCGCCGATCCCGCAGGAGATGCTGGACAGGCTTACGCCCGAACAGCGCGCCAAGTTTGAAGAGCGCATGAAGGGCCGCTCGGGCCAGCCCAAAGCGGAAACACACCGTTCTTGTTTGACTAAGGAAAAACTGGAAAAGTATTTCCTGTTTGAGGACGACAAGGAAATGCATTGCACGCGCAATATTTTGAGCGCCACCGCACGCAAGATCGATGCGAAGTTGGATTGCAGCAATGCCACGGGCATCAAAATGAATGGCACCATCAAGGTTGATTCACCCGACCCGGAGACAGCCAACGGCACTATTCATATGACATCAAGCGGCGGCGGCAATTCCATGAACATAGATTCGACGTTTAAATCGAAGTGGCTCAGTTCGAGCTGCGGGAATGTAGAATAGGCCCGAGATGCCCCAGAACTACGTACCCATCTTCATCTTCATTGCATTTATCGGAATCCTGATTCCGATTACCCTGCTGGCTGCCAAACTGGTGCGCCCGGACAATCCCAGCAAGTCCAAGCTGATGCCCTATGAATGCGGCATTGATCCGTTGGACAGCTCGCGGGGCCGCTACACTGTGCGTTTCTACATCGTTGCAATTTTGTTCGTGGTGTTCGATGTGGAGACAATTTTTCTGTTTCCCTGGGCGGTGCGGTTCAAAGCCCTCGGCATGTACGGACTGGTCGAGATGCTGGTCTTTCTGGTCATTCTGATCGTGGGCTATATCTGGATCTGGAAAAAAGGCGCACTCGAGTGGGTATAGCAGATCTGCGTAGGCCCGGATCTTCGATCCGGGCGGACGGGTTGAAGACCCACCCCTACGTGGTGCGTTGATGACTCAGACCAGTCCTGAGACGTTCATTGCCAGCCGATTTACTCGCGGCAATCGCTTGTTCCCGACCCGCATAATAGTTACACCACAGCATGTAGTGCGCGTGAAGCCTCGCCTGTTCGGTCAAACCGAAGAGAGCATCGCCATGGGCAAAGTAGCTTCAGTGCAAATTTCCACCGGCGTCTTCTGGTCCGAAATTCGGATTGATTCCTCCGGCGGTTCTGAGCCGATCACCAGTCACGGGCACCGCAAAGCAGACGCACAGCGAATCAGAGACTTGATTGAAGAGTATCAGCGAGCGTAGGCCCGGACTGAAGCGATGTCTGGAGCCTAAAGGCACCGAAGCGGGGAGGGTTGGGGGCGTTCAGTAAGCGGACATGACAAATCAGTGGCATAGCCCTTATCTTTCTTGGTTTGCTTGTACTTGCCCTTGGCTGGATAAAGGGCAAAAGCTATTTGGTTACTCAGAAATAGGCCATCCCTTAGAACGCGCATGTACCTCCAAGCACGAAAAGAACGCAAGCAACAAAGTCGTCAGCCTGGAAATTTCAAGCTGAGGCACTACCGAACCGTGACCTCCCGTTGACACCGTGTTTGCAAGCTGTTAGAAGTTAACGTTCTTCCCAAGTGCCTGCGGAAAAGCGTTGGCACGCTCCACACATGGCAGACGAGACGAAAGCGCCGGCGCCGCCTCCCAGTGGCGAGCCGAAGGACTCGCAGGGAAAGCCGAATCCCCCTTCGGTGGAACCGGTTCCAGCCAAAAAGCCGGGCGATCCGGCTGCGCCCGCGAATCCTGGCGCGCCTGGTTCTGTGGCAACAGGTTCCGCACCCGCGCACCACGAAGCTGCTCCCGCTAAACCGGTCGGACCGGCGGCGACAGAGTGGCATTCCGAGATGGTTTCACGTTTGACGCGGCAGTACGGATCGGGCATCCGTGAGGCCAGCACCTATCTCGGGCAGAACTACATGGTTGTGGATTCGTCGCTGATTCCTGAGTTGCTGCGCCTGCTGCGCGATCAGGAGCAGTTTGATTACTGTGTGGACATCACCGCGCTCCACTATCCGGAGAAAGAAAAGGCTTTTGAGGTCATCTGGATTCTCTATTCGTTTGCAAAGAATGAGCGCATCCGCGTGAAGACCGAAATCGTCGATGGCCAGGTAGTTCCCAGTTCTTTTTCCATCTGGCCGACCGCCAACTGGCTGGAGCGCGAAGTCTATGACATGTTCGGAATCAGGTTCGATGGCCATCCCGATCTGAAGCGCATTTTGCTTCCCGACGGATGGAAGGGACATCCTTTGCGCAAGGACTATGGCATCATTCAGCAGGACAATGAGTGGGTACAGATCAACCTGGGGATCGAGAGCGGCCAATAGAAGATGCCGGACGCCACGAAATTTCTTTCTCACCTGGAACTTGGGGAAACCGACCAGACTTTCCTTGATTCCAACGAACTGATCATCAACATGGGGCCGCAGCATCCAGCCACCCACGGTGTGCTGCGCGTGATCCTGAAGCTCGATGGTGAAAAAGTGCTGGGAACCGAGTGCGTGATCGGTTATCTGCACCGGGGCGTCGAGAAGATTGCCGAGCACCGCACCTACACCATGTTCAATCCCTACGTGGACCGGATGGACTACGTAGCCGCGGTCTCGAACGGCTTGGGCTATTGCGAGGCGGTTGAGAAGTTGATGAACGTCGAAGCTCCGCCGCGCGCGAATTACATTCGAGTGATCCTGACCGAGTTGAACCGGTTGGCCAGCCACATGCTCTGGTTGGGAACGCACGCGCTCGATATCGGGGCTATTACGCCCCTGTTTTATACGTTTCGCGATCGGGAAGAGATTCTCAAAATCTTTGAAAAATATTGTGGGGCACGGCTTACCACGCACGCGTTTCGCATCGGCGGCTGCCTTTACGAAACCTATGACGGCTTTGAACAGGATGTGACCAGGTTTCTGAAATTTGTCGCGCCCAAAATTGACGAGTACGAGGAGCTTCTCACCACCAATCGGATTTGGGTGGAGCGCACCAAGAAGGTGGGTTACATCACGGCCGACGATTGCAAGGCATTGGGTGTAACCGGGCCGGTTCTTCGTGCGAGCGGCGTGCAGTGGGACCTGCGCAAAGCGCAGCCTTACGCGGCGTATAAGGAATTCGATTTCGATATTCCCACCGGCACCAATGGCGACACCTACGATCGATATCTCGTCCGCATGCAGGAAATGCGGCAGTCGCTGAGGATTATCGACCAGGCCGTAGGAAAAATTCCTGAAGGGCCGATTATGGCCAAAGTCCCAAAGGTGATTAAGCCTGCTGTAGGCGAAATCTATCACTCCATCGAGGCGCCTAAAGGCGAGCTGGGATATTTCATCGTGAGCGATGGGTCCACCCAGCCGTATCGTGTGCGCGTACGGCCGCCTTCGTTTGTAAACCTTCAGGCGCTTGACCAGATGGTGCGCGGCCAGCTGGTGGCCGATGTGGTCGCGGTGATCGGGACGCTCGACATTGTGCTGGGCGAGGTGGACCGGTAATGCTCGATTACATCAACTCCTATCTGAGCGATACAGTCCACGTTACGCCCGGTGAAGCGGGTAATTTCTTCTGGGCATTGGTTTACATTATTGCGATCTTCGCGGGTCTTTCGGTAGCGGTGATTGCCATGAACTGGCTGGAGCGCAAGATTTTGGCGCACATGCAGATTCGTCTTGGCCCTATGCGCGTGGGACCGCACGGCCTCTTGCAGCCGGTGGCCGACGCCATCAAGCTGCTTCTGAAAGAAGACATACTACCCTCCGAAGCTGATCCCCTGGTCTTCTGGCTGGCGCCGCTGATCGTGGTGTGGACCGCTTTCACGGTTTTCATTGTTGTTCCGTTCGGTCCGACTCACGCCGTCACCGACATGAATATTGGCGTGCTCTTCATGCTGGGCGTGTCGTCGCTAAGCGTCCTGGGAGTGGTAACCGCAGGATGGGCGTCGAATTCGCACTATCCGCTGATCGGCGCTTTGCGCTCCAGCGCGCAGATGGTTTCATACGAGATCGCAATGGGACTGGCGGTGATTTCAGCGGTCCTGATGAGCAGCCTGAACGCGGAAGGGACCGGCACCCTCAGCATGATCGGACTGGTGCAGGCGCAGGAAGCGCAGCAGACCTGGTTCATCTTCAAATTCTTTCCGCTGGGGCTGATCGCCTTTTTTGTGTTCGCGGTGGCGATGGTGGCTGAGACCAATCGCGCGCCATTTGATTTGCCGGAAGCAGAATCAGAACTGACCGCGGGATTTCATACTGAGTATTCAGGGTTTCGCTGGTCGTTGTTTTTCCTCGCCGAGTATTCAGCCATGATTGCGGTTTCGTCAATCGCAGTCACGCTGTGGCTGGGCGGGTGGTTGCGGCCGTTTCCGCATGCCCTGACGGGAGAGACGTGGGACCTTGTGTTCTCGTTATTCCCGGGGATCACTTTCATGTTTTTGGCGGCGATCACGTTCTACAGCGTGGCGCGAATGCCAAAGCACCCCTATTTTCGAGTGCAAACCATCGGCCTGGCAGGATTTGGAGCCGTGCTGGCGCTGATCGGCCTTGCATTGTTCGCGCCGCCGGTGCGTGATCGCATTCAGGATGTGTACTGGTTCGTGGTTAAGGTTGCAGGGTTCATGTACTTGTACATCTGGTATCGCGGCACGTTTCCGCGTTATCGCTTCGATCAGTTAATGAAAGTTGGATGGAAAGTGCTGCTGCCGATAGGATTGGGCGTGCTGATTCTGACAGCAGTATCCGGGATCGTCTTTTAGCAGTGATGTCATTTTGAGCGAAACGAAGTGTCGGACATTAGGATCCACTGAAGGATGCACTGAATGCTCTTCTCGTGAACACGCTCTGAAGGGGCACGGCTTCCGCATGCCGTTTAGCCCGACGATTGTGTTCTAGGGTTTCGGAAAGGCGCCGCTTCGGTCGTGCCGTTTAGGCGGAAATTGATTGGGCTTTAGCCCCTGAGGGTTTACAGCAAAGCAATGCAGCCGGTAGCCACAACATTCTTTTTCTATTTTCTCTCCGCGGTGACCGTGATCAGCGGCCTGCTGGTCATCACCCGGCGCAACGCCGTGCATTCGGCTCTCGCGCTGATTCTGGCTTTGATTGGTCAAGCCGGACTGTACCTGATGCTCTACGCGCCGTTCGTGGCTGGTGTGCAGATCATTCTTTATGCCGGCGGAATCATGGTGCTGTTCCTGTTCGTGATCATGCTGGTTTCGATTGAGCAGTCGCTAAAAGAGGAACAGTTCAGCAAACTGTGGGTCGTCGGGCTAGTTTCTGCGCTGGCGCTTGGCGGGCTATTCGTTGCGGTTTACCTGAAAGGCAAGGGGATCTTCCCCGAGCGGGTGATGATTCCGCCAGAAACCAGCAACACTCAGGAGATCGCGAATTATCTTTATGGCAATTACATGTTCGCCTTCGAGATCGCGTCGCTGCTGTTGCTGGTGGCGATCATCGGGGCGGTAGTGATGGCAAAGAAGAGAATTTAAATGGCTCCAATCGGCACATTGCACTATCTGGTAATCGCAGCCGCGCTTTTTGTGCTGGGTGTGATCGGCGTGCTGACCCGCCGCAACGTCGTGATCATCCTGATGTCGATCGAGCTTATTCTGAACGCCGTCAACTTGAACCTGGTGGCCTTCTCGCGGATCTGGGGGCTGCACGGTCAAGTCTTTTCTATTTTTATCATTACTGACGCTGCTGCAGAGGCGGCAGTCGGATTGGGCATTCTGATCGCTTTCTTCCGTAACAAAGAGACCGTGAACGTGGATGAGATTGATTTGCTGAAGTGGTAACGCGAGTTTCGTACTGACGAATGTTCTTTCTTGATCACATCTGGCTGATTCCGCTGTTTCCCGCGATGGGCGCGGCGGCCATGTTCTTCTTCGGCCGCAAGATGTCGAAGCAGGCGGTGAATGTGGTCTGCGTCGGCGCGGTTGCGCTCACGTTCGTCTGGGCATGCCTCGCGGTCCGCCAGTACCTGGACTATTCGCAGTCCAATCCCGGCAAGCCGTTCGAAAAAGTCCTCTACACTTGGCTGGGCACCGGCACCGGCCACCTCACCTTCAACAAAAAAGACGGCACGCCGGCCTCGTTCCATGCCGATGCCGGCTTCATGCTCGATCCGCTTTCCGCTGTCTGGCTGCTGTTTGTGACCGGCGTGGGCACGCTGATCCACATCTACTCTATGGGCTACATGGCCCACGAAGGCGGTTACTACCGCTTCTTCGGATATCTGAACCTGTTCATGTTCTCCATGCTCACTCTGATTCTGGGGAACAACTACGTTCTGATGTTTGTCGGCTGGGAAGGTGTAGGGCTGTGCTCGTATTTGCTGATCGGATTCTATTTCCATCGCGCATCAGCCAGCACTGCGGCGAACAAGGCTTTCATCGTGAACCGGATTGGCGATGCCGGGTTCTTGCTCGGCATGTTCACCATCCTCTGGTACTTCGGATCGCTTCGCTTTATCGACGTAAACACCCTGGCGCGCAGCGGGCATTTCCAGATAGGTGATCCAGTCATCGTGGCCGCGACCCTGCTCCTGTTCGTCGGCGCATGCGGCAAGTCGGCCCAGATTCCTTTATACGTGTGGCTGCCCGATGCCATGGAAGGTCCGACGCCGGTGTCGGCTTTGATCCACGCCGCCACTATGGTGACGGCCGGGGTTTATATGGTGGCGCGTTCGAATGCGCTGTTCGTGCTCGCGCCGAAGTCGATGTTTGTGGTGGCAGTGGTAGGAGGTGCGACGGCGATCTTTGCTGCTTCCATCGGCCTGGTGCAGAACGACATCAAACGCGTGCTGGCCTATTCAACCGTGTCACAGCTGGGTTACATGTTTCTGGCGCTGGGCGTGGGAGCATTTGCGGCAGGCGTGTTTCACGTTTTTACCCATGCCTTCTTCAAAGCATTACTGTTCCTCGGCTCAGGTTCTGTGATCCACGCCATGAGCGGCGAGCAGGACATGCGCAACATGGGCGACCTGCACCGCCGCACTCCGATTACCCACTGGACCATGTTCATCGCGACTTTCGCGATTGCCGGCATTCCGCCCTTTGCGGGGTTCTTCTCGAAAGATGAAATTCTGTGGCAGGCCTGGAGTTCTGAGCACGGCGCATATATCTGGTTGTGGGCAATTGGCTACGTGACCGCCCTGATGACGGCGTTCTACATGTTCCGCCTGATGTTTTTGACGTTTCACGGTCGGCCGCGTATGAGCCACGAAGTGGAGCACCACATTCATGAATCGCCAACCTCAATGACTATGCCGCTCGTCATTCTGGCGGTGGCGTCAATCGTCGCCGGATTCCTGGGATTTCCCCACAGCCTCGCGCGAGTCATTGGCATAAAACATGAGACCAATCACTTTGAGCATTTCCTCGAGCCGGTGTTTGCCAGGGAAGGTGGAGCGGTCCTTGAAGAAAAGGCCGCAGGCCAGATAGCTGCAGGCGCAAAAGAAGAAGAGCACACCAACCCCATGGAGTATGGCCTGATGTTTCTATCTGTGCTGGCCGCGCTCGCTGGATGGGGCACAGCGTGGAAGTTTTATCGCCATACCGATAAGGGCTTTACCGAGCCGATCGCCGAGAAAACGCCGCCGCTCTACAAGGTGCTCTACCACAAATATTTCGTCGACGAGGCCTACGATTATGCTTTTACCGGGCGCCGCAAAATAGGGAACACGCGGCTAGGAGTGATGGGCCTGGGCGAAGCGGCATCCTGGTTCGACACCCACATCATCGACGGTACGGTAAATTTCGCGGGATGGTTGACCCGCGGTGTCGGCTGGCTCTCCAGCATGTGGGACAAGATTGTTATTGACGGTATTGCAGTGAACGGCCCGGCTTACTTTGCTCAGGCGCTTTCCTATCCTGTGAAACTGCTGCAGTGGGGACTGGTGCAGTGGTATGCGCTGGTCATGGTAGTAGGCCTGGTCGGGTTCGTGGCGTATTACACATTTAGGTGATCGGGTTCTCTGGGAACTGAGAACCAGCAACTGACAACTGGAAACTCCCCTTTATGCAGAGTCACATTCTCACCATCATTCTTTTCACGCCGCTGGTCGGCGCGCTTGTCCTTTTGTTTATCCCGAAGGAAAACAAAGAGGCCATCCGCTGGATCGCGAACATCTTCGCGCTGGCCGGGCTGCTGGTTTCGATCCCCCTAGTGCCGCTGTTCTGGGCAGTGCGCGCCGAGCCGGGCTTCAAATTCGTGGAAGGCGTGGCCAATAACTGGATTCCATCCATCGGCGCTGGTTATGTCCTCGGCATCGACGGCATCTCGTTCCTGCTCATCATGCTGACCACCCTGCTGGGGTGGATTTCCATTCTGTCGTCGTGGACCGCCATCGAGAATCGCGTCAAGGAATACTACATCTGGTTTCTGGTGTTGCAGACAGGAATGCTGGGCGTTTTCATGGCGCTCGACTTCTTCCTGTTCTTTGTTTTCTGGGAAGCCATGCTGGTCCCCATGTATCTGCTGATCGGCATCTGGGGCGGGCCAAAAAAACTTTACGCCGCGATCAAGTTCTTCCTGTACACCCTGTTCGGCTCCGTTCTGATGCTGCTGGCTGTGCTGTTCCTCTATTTCTATAACTATCACCAGACCGGAACCTACACCTTCAGCATCGAAGCGCTTTACAAGACTGCGCCCGGAATCTTCCACGATCCCGCCTACGGGGCAACTTACGCCATCCTGCTGTTCTGCGCATTCGCGCTGGCGTTCGCCATCAAAGTTCCAATGTTCCCGTTTCACACCTGGCTGCCCGACGCGCACGTAGAAGCTCCGACTGCCGGTTCTGTCATTCTGGCCGGCGTTCTGCTGAAGATGGGAACATACGGCTTCATTCGCTTTGCGCTGCCATTCTTTCCCGATGTCGCCATGCACCCCAAAGTGCGCGGCTGGATGATTGCGCTTTCGATCATAGGTATCGTTTACGGCGCGCTCGTGTCGCTGATGCAGAAAGACATGAAGAAGCTGGTGGCGTATTCGTCCGTCAGTCATCTGGGCTTCTGTACGCTGGGAATTTTTGCGCTCAACGGCCCGGGCCTGAGCGGATCAGTGCTGCAGCAGATCAATCATGGCATTTCCACCGGCGCGCTGTTCTTGATCGTCGGCATCTTGTATGAGCGCCGGCACACCCGCGAGATCGCCGAGTACGGCGGCATCTCCAACGTCATGCCCGTTTACGCCACCATCACCATGATCATGTTTCTTTCGTCGATGGGGCTGCCGTTGCTGAACGGTTTTGTGGGCGAGTTCACCATTCTGCAGGGTACTTTCATTGAAAACTGGCGCTGGGCCGCCTGGGCCATCCCCGGTGTGGTGCTGGCCGCGGCCTATCTGTTGTGGCTCTATCAAAGAGTGTTCTTCGGTACCGTCACCAATCCGAAAAATGAAAAGCTGCACGATCTCACTCCGCGTGAGCTCTTGACCTTCGCGCCGCTCGTCATCATGGCGCTATGGATTGGGCTTTATCCCAAACCGTTCTTTGAGATCCTGGAGACGCCGGTAAACCAGCTCGTGCAGACCGTCCGGCGGCCCAATGGCATGATGCGCGCCTACGACACTCCAACCCATGTGACCCCGGAAAAAGCCGGAGCAGGGAATTAGCATGACCACGCCTCCGTTCAATTTGGCCGACTATATTATGTCGCTGCCAATTATCCTGCTCACGCTTTTCGCACTTGGGATTCTGCTGATTGACCTGGTCACCCCAAAGCGGTGGAAGTGGATGAACGCAGTCACTGCGTTGGTCGGCATTGCTTTTTCCACCGGGGCAATCGTCTTCCGCTCGCAGAAAGCTCTACGTCTCTCAGGCGGATCGGGTCTGCTTGCCTACAGTAACTCGATGCTCATCGACAGATACGCGCTCTATTTCTGGTATCTGTTCCTGGCCGCTGCCGCTATTTCGATTCTTCTTTCAGTCCGCTATCTCGAAATCGAGCAGGAGAATCACGGCGAATATTATGCGCTGATTCTTTTCTCGGTCGTCGGAATGATGTGCATGGCTGCCGGGCTGGATGTGGTTCTCATCTTTATCGGCCTGGAGCTGATGGCCATCTCTACTTACGTTCTGGTGGGTTTCCTGCGCACCAATCGCCGGTCGAATGAAGCCGCGCTGAAATACCTGCTGCTGGGAGCCTTCTCCTCGGGAATTTTCGCCTACGGTTTGTCGCTGCTCTACGGCCTGACCGGACAAACCAACCTGATCGGCATTGCCCAGGGCTTGCAGCAGCGAATGGCCTCCGGCAACGGGCATCCCGGTCCCATCATGGTCATTGCGCTTCTGACCACCGCCACCGGATTGCTGTTCAAGATCGCTGCCGTGCCATTTCACCAATGGGCGCCGGACGCCTATGAAGGCGCTCCCACCAGCATTGCCGGATTCATGTCAGTCGCAGTGAAGGCCGCCGCCTGGGCCATGCTTCTTCGTATCGTGCTGATCGGGCTTGGTCCGTTGCGCAGCGTGTATGTGCCGTTATTTATTTTCGTCTCCATCGCCAGCATGACGGCCGCCAACCTCGCCGCTTTGACCCAAAGCAACATGAAGCGGCTGCTGGCCTACTCTTCCATCGCACACGTCGGATACATGCTGCTGGGCCTGGTAGCAGGCACCACCACGCAAGTCTCAGTGGATGGCATTCGCGGCATCCTGATGTACCTGCTGGTTTATACCTTCATGAATCTCAGGGCGTTTGGAGTGATCGCATCTTTGCGCAAGCGGAACGTTATTGGTGACGAACTCGATGACATTGCCTGGCTTTACTATCGCGCGCCGACCGAATCCGTCTTGATGCTCCTGTTCCTGCTTTCGCTCGCGGGAATTCCGCCGCTCGCGGGCTTTTACGGCAAGTATTTCATTTTCCTGAGCCTGATCGAAACCGGACATTACGCGCTGGCGTCGCTGGCCGTCATCTACGCCGTATT
>Ga0136846_1218826_pt1 | contig 21767 bp, 22 predicted proteins | sample HopSoiMetagenom2_FD_96841 | JGI IMG/M metagenome (GOLD analysis project Ga0136846, IMG submission 96841) | Grasslands soil microbial communities from Hopland, California, USA - 2 Assembly 2016 (version 4) | ecosystem: Environmental > Terrestrial > Soil > Grasslands | place: USA: Hopland... | reverse complement strand
GCACTGGTTGCCATCGCAATTGCTGTCGGTCTGTTCACCGCGCGAACGATGGCCCTGCGGGCCCAGGATCGTATCATTCGATTCGAGGAACGAACGCGCCTCGACCGGCTTCTGCCACCCAGCGTCAGGGAGCGAGCCGCCAGCCTTTCCACCAGCCAGCTGATCGCGCTGCGCTTCGCGCCGGACAACGAGCTCCCTGACCTGGCTAAGCGAGTGATAGACGGCGAGCTGCATTCGCGGGCGGATATTAAGCGAGCTATTCGTGGTTGGCGGCCGGACGACCTCCGCGTGTGAGCGCCATCGATCGCTGCTCGCTGACCTTCAACGTGCTCCTGGAGTTCACTTCAAAGGAGCAGCACAAATGGCACGACTGGTTCGTCAGTCATCCGGACGCCTGGGACGTTCCCTTCGCGACCGGCCGTATGGCGACGGTCGGCGGACTCGTCCACCACATCTTCGGCGTCGAGCTTCGTTACACCCAACGCCTGCGCGATGAGCGCGTCATAGAGTGGGACGAGTTCACCGAAACTTCGATCGAAGAAGTCTTTGCCCTCGGTGACAACGCGCGTGGGCTACTTATCGATTTCCTCACCTCGGCGTCCGCCGCCGAGCTGGAGAGAATCCTCACGTTCAAGACGTTCACCGCCGGTGAGGTGACCGTCAGCAAGCACAAAATCGCGTCGAACATCTTTCTTCACGGAATTCGGCATTGGGGACAGGTCGCCACCGCCCTGAGACAAAACGGATTCACAGATCAATGGCCCCACGACCTGCTGCTCAGCGATATCAGCATGTAGTCGCGCCGCCCGCGGGCTGGCGTCACGTCGCCAGCGAGACCCAGTAAATCATGAGTATGAACCCCAGCCCGGCGACGAGCGCGTACAGGACTCCAATCCCTGCCTCTTTGGTGACCGTTCCCACGACCGACCCGCCATACACCCGGCGAAATGCGAGGGTGGCGTAGACCGGGATTGCGACGAGAGAAGCGGCCGATGCGAGTATGATCAGTGCCGGGATGCGAGAAAGTTTCAGCAACTCGGTCATTGCCAGGGCGAGGAAGACGAAGGCGTGCAGGTGAATCGCGAAGTAGAGATGCTCGGGATACTTCCGGCCGCGATAGAACAACGCGACGATGCCGGCGAACAGCGGCAGCAGCACGAACAGCATCCTCGGCATCGTCTCCCGCAAGCCACGCCTGAAGCCGGTCGGATCCTCCACTGCGCGTCGCAACAGTGGCTGCAATAGACCCGGTGCGCGCGCAATGTCGTTCAGCGCCGCTTTCCGCTCGGCGGGCGCGAGTTCACCATCCTGCAAGGATTCCTTCACTGCGTTCGCAGCACGCTGTGGTGCCCTCGGTGGGGTGGATGTCGAGGTCGTCGACACACCGACGCTCATCCCGCCGAAAGACACGTCGCCGACGCGGGACCTCGTGGTCGGAACGACTGACGCGATGAGGAAGTAGACCACGCTCGTCATCAGATAGAGTCGCAATGGCGAGATGTATCGGACCCGCCTTCCTTCGAGAAACTCGTGCGTCAGCAGTCCTGGGCGCTGAATAAGAGTGCGAAGAGTGGATGCGAGCCGGCCATCCCAGCCCGAGAATTCGGCGAAGGCGTCGGCGGCCAGCTCGCGCAAGTTGGGGTACGGCGGAACATCGCGCTGGCCGCACGCCGAGCAGAAGGCGCCCGAGAGCGTCGCATCGCAATTGAGACAGCGCGCCGAATGTCCGTAAACAAGCGCCGGCCTCTCGATTAGTCTGGCTTCGTCACCCATGGCGTTAGATTGGCAGTTATTCGCGCCGCCAGCAACCACGGCTGGGCTTCACATTTGCTGGCGCCGACCCATGACCGCGGTTCACCCAACTCGCACGAACGCTAAATGAAGATCTTTGTCACAGGCGGTACCGGAGCGCTTGGAAAATTTCTGTTGCCCCAGCTCCTTGAAAAGGGCCACGAGGTCGTCGCGCTGAGCCGATCGGCCGACAGGGCGGAATCGATCGAGAAAATGGGCGCGAGCGCAGTCATCGCCGATCCGCTGAGCAAGGAGCAGCTGACTGCAGCAGTTCGCCGCGCAGAGCCCGAAGTCATCATCCACCAGCTCACCGCGCTCAAGGGTGTCGAGAATTTCAAGAAGCTCGATGAGAACTTCGCGCTGACCAACCGGTTTCGAACCGAGGTAACGGACAGTTTGCTGGCCGCCGCCAGAACGATTGGGACTCAACGCCTGATCGTGCAGAGCTATTGCGGCTGGCCCTATGCGCGAAAGGGCGGGCCCGTGAAAAACGAGGATGATCCGCTCGACCCGAAGCCGCTTGAGGGGTTCGTCAAGACACTCGCCGCCATTCGATACATGGAAAGCAAAATCCACAGTGTGCCGACGCTGCAGGGGCTCGCTCTGCGCTACGGAGCCTTCTACGGTCCCGGCAGCGCTATCGGTAAAGGCGGAGCCGTCGTGAAACTGGTGAAGAAAAGGAAGTTGCCGATCATCGGTGGTGGGACCGGCATCTGGTCGTTCATCCATCTCAAAGACGCGGCCAGTGCTACCGTCGCCGCCGTTACCAGCGGAGAGCCCGGCATCTACAACATCGTCGACGATGAGCCAGCGAAGGTATCAGCCTGGCTCCCGGTCCTGGCCAAAGCAGTTGGCGGCAAGCCGCCGCGGAAAATCCCATACTGGCTGGGCGAGCTGCTGGCTGGAAAGGGCGGCGTGATGATGATGACCCAGATCAAGGGATGCTCGAATGCAAAGGCAAAGCGCGACCTCGGATGGACACCACAATTCGCCAGCTGGCGACGTGGATTCGTCGAAGGGCTTGGTTAGGAGGCGCGATTGCTGAAAGACCTTTTCGCGAACAATCGAGCATGGGCGCAAAAGATGACGCGCGAGGACGCCGACTTTTTCACGCGGCTGTCCAACCAGCAGGCGCCGTCGTACATGTGGATCGGCTGCGCCGACAGCAGGGTTCCGGCGAATGAAATCGTGGGCCTGGCGCCAGGTGAGCTGTTCGTTCATCGCAACGTCGCCAACATCGTCGTTCACGCCGATCTCAATTGTCTTTCGGTCCTGCAGTTCGCGGTCGAGGTGCTCAAGGTCAAACATGTCATTGTCTGCGGCCATTACGGCTGCGGCGGGGTCGGTGCCGCGCTGCGGGACGACCGCCTCGGCCTCGTCGACAACTGGCTGAGACACGTTCAGGACGTGAGATGGAAACACCAGACCGAGCTCGACGGGCTCCCAACCGAGCAGAAGAGGCACGATCGGCTGTGTGAGCTCAACGTCGTCGAGCAGGTGCTCAATGTCAGTCAGACGACGGTCGTTCGCGATGCGTGGTCGCGTGGGCAGCCGCTGGCGGTGCACGGCTGGATCTACGATCTCCACGACGGTTTACTGCGCGATCTGGGTGTCAGCGTAACTACATCGCCCGCTCTGGGCGGTTCACAAATTTCCGAGAAGCGCTAAATGGCGGATGTGACGGTTCTGGTTCGAAAGGATGGCCCGTTGTGGATCATCGGGGATTTCAATCTCGTCGACGCCGATGGGAATGCGATTCCGATTCCCGACGCAAAAAGGAAAGTCACGCCGGAAGGTTTGCCGCGCGTCGCTTTGTGCCGGTGCGGTGGCTCGGTGATCAAACCGTTCTGCGACGGCGCCCACAGCAAAATTGGCTTTATCGGTGCGCAAGCCGCGGTGGAAAAAGCGGACCCGACTACTCTCCCATCGCCTTGATCAGAACGCGTTTGGGACGCTGCCCGTCCCATTCGCCATAGAACACACGCTGCCACGGACCGAAATCGAGTTTCCCTTTCGTGACCGGGACGATCACTTCGTGGCCAACTGTCAGAGAGCGAAGATGCGCAGCCGCGTTGTCCTCACCGGTCCCGCTGTTGTGGCGATAATCCTCGGGTGACCACGGCGCGATCCTGTTCTCCAGCCAGTCGAGGATGTCTTTCCACAATCCCGACTCGTGGTCGTTCACGAAGACCGATGCGGAGATGTGCATGGCTGACACGAGCACCATCCCTTCAGTAATCCCGGCCTCGGCGCGGCACTTCTCGACTTCATCGGTGATGTCGATGATTTCCTGCCGCTTCCTGGTGTTGAAGGTCAGGTAGGAAGTGTGCGCCTTCACGAGCTAGGCCGGTTGATTTTGCCGAGCGAGTCTGGCGTGCCAGGAGCCCTTGAGCGCTGACTCGAACCGCCCGCGCCATTCAGCAAGCGATGTAACGGTCGTGTCGTACACCCGCGTTTCCGGGCCGACTTTCCCGCTGACGCCGAGCTCGGTGAATCGTTCACGATCGACCGACTGAACGGCGCCAGTGGCGTCCTTGTAGAAGATCAACCCGCTGGTAACCATGCTCGCGCCAAGCTTCGGCTCGAGTGACTTCAGCGCGCGAAAGAGTCCGTCGATCGAACAGCCGGAAGCGCCGGCTGTCGATTGATCCACGGCGATGGTGAGAAAACGGCCGTCGCGCCAATCGCGACCGACCGTCAGCTCCGCGCCGTGCGCCTTCCACTGCTGCAGGAACGCATCGACAGCGGACATCAGCGTCTTTGCCTGATCCACATCGAGCGTTCTGTCGCTGCCAAAGACCCAGGCGCGTGAATCGTCCGGAAGATCGTTGAATTCGACTACCGACATAACCTCACCCCTATCCTTAGAGACAATACTGGTTCGCCAGAAACCAGCAACGCGTGTAGAGCGAGCTCTTGAAGAAGTCTAGCAGCATCTGTCCAACTTTATTCTCGCCGGCCTGCGAAGGGTGTTGACCGTCGTCCTCGAAGTCCGTGCGTTGCCAGACCAGACCATCGCTCCTCGGCGTCATTCCATCCGCCCAGATGTACGGGCCCCATAGCAGAACGGGCGCCATTCGCTTGACGTTGCTCAGCGAGCCCACTCGCGGATTAATTGGCTGGCCCCGCATCTCGTTTATCTGGGACTCAATCGCCCATTTGACCGAGAATCCCTCTTCGTAAGCGAACGGTTCCGGGTTCCAACCGGTAGTCGCATAGCCGCCGTAACTCCGGCTCGTCAGAAAAACGAGCTGCAGATACGGATACCTGACCTTGAGTGCGCGCGCTATCGCGCCAAGATCGGCGAGGAATGCGTATGCATCAGCGCTGTCAAACGGCAGCGACAGATTCGGATGCGGATCGGCAACGTTGAGCCACACGATCTGAACCTGGTTCTCGCTAAGGCCGAGCGGAGCGAGCCGGACGTTCTTGATCCGTTCGTAAGCGGGCGATTTCGGCGTCGTCCATGCGGGCGCGTCCTGGCCATCAGCGGCGCCGTTCACGATGACCAGAGTATTTCGGTTGACCGTCGGATCCGCTGCGGCGCGTCCCATGAACGACCATGACGTGCATGGCGGTCCTGATCCCTTCGAGCACCACTCCTCGGTCGTGTTACCCATTCCGATGGATAACAGCACGAACTTCCCGAATGGACTGTCGTCGCCATTCACGTCCAGTGGCTTGATCGCGTTGCGTCGCGCTCTCGCGGCTGAATCCTGAGCCGGGGGTGGAAGATTGTTGCCGCCAGGATAGAGACCACCCGGATTCTTATAGTAGGTGCGGGTCGAGAGGTCGTTGAGCGGAATCCGCACGGTGTCGGTTGGCGGCGCGATCACGACAGGTTTGGGCGCTGGCGGCGGAGGAGGTGCCGCGCACGCAGCTGCGGCGGCGGCAGCCGCGCAAAGCAGTATCCTGACCGTCAAGCTACTCTCGACGCCCTCGAGGTCGCCGTCAGTCCGGCGTAGATGTCTTCGCGCGTGAGCGGAATGTTCGACTTGCCCGCTGCGTCCGGCTTCGCAAGCAATGTCTGGATGATGTTGATTGCGCCTCTCGTAAACGCGTTCGCCGACGCTGCCATGTACAGCCTCCATACCCGGTAGGTATGATCGCCGACCAGCTGCTCGGCTTCCCCGCTCCTGGCCTCGAGAGATCTTACCCAGTGACGGAGCGTCATCGCGTAATGCTCACGAAGGCTCTCCACGTCGCGCACTTCGAACCCGGTTGCCTCCGCCGCGCCAATGACATCGGCCGTCGCTGTGAGCTTCCCATCGGGAAAGACGTAGGTGTCGATGAATGCGTCTGCCTTCCAGAACTTCCGGAAGATTTTCTCACCGACGGATCGCGGACGTGCCTCGCCAAGGCTGACGATGCCGTGATTCATGAACAGGCCCCCCGGCTTGAGCGCGCGATAGGCGGACTCGAAGTAAACCGGCAAGTGTGTCAGCCCGACGTGCTCGATCATTCCGACGCTGGCGATCCTGTCATACGCGTCGCCTTCAGCGAGTGTACGATAGTCTCGCACCTCAACTCGACACCGATTGGCGAGCCCGGCTGACGCGATTCGCTCGCGAGCCAGTGTCGCCTGATTTTCGCTGAGCGTGATCCCCGTGGCGTCCACGCCGTAGTTCTGCGCGGCGTACATGATGAGACCGCCCCAGCCGCAGCCGATATCCAGAAAGCGTTCGCCAGGTTTTAGCCTGAGCTTTCGGCAAATCAGATCCAGCTTCGCTTCCTGCGCAGCCTCGAGCGTTTCATCGCCGGTCCGGAAGTACGCACAGGAATAAACCATCCGCTGGTCGAGCCACATCTGATAGAACTTGTTGCCGACGTCGTAGTGGAATTGAATGGCCGCGGCGTCACGCACTGGAGTGTGCCTCGGGCCCAGCTTGCGCGCGCGCTCCGGGAACCGCGAGTCGGCCAAATCATCGTCCGCCTTTCCGGGAAGCTGCATGACCATGCCAATCAGGCGCGCGATTTTCATCGGCGAGCGCAGCCGGCCACCGATCATATCCGGAATAGTCGCCGCTGCTTCCATGCTGCCTTCGATCTCGACATCGCCGCTCAGGTACGATTCTGCGATCGAGAGCTCGCTCGGAGGGAGCAGCATTCGCCGCATCGCTGCGGGGCGATTGAACACCATCGTGAAGGGCGGTCGCGGATTGTTTCCGTGATCCACCGATCCATCCCAGAACTTTATGTCGAACGATCGCTCCTCTGGCTCCCCGAAAATCGCAGCGAGCACATCGCGGCAGCGCGAAAGCGCGCCCTCGTATGCTCGAGACTCCGAGCTCGCCAACTCGGCCGGCACACTCGACATGCTCAACTCGTCTTTCCTCCTGAGCGCGGTACCGGCGTCGGTGTATCCACCAGCCTCCACATGTACCATGATCCAACCGTGCGGTACGGCGCCCACTTCGCGCCGATCTTCTTCACCCTGTCCGGCGTCGGCAGCTTCCGCAAACGATACGCACGCTGAATGCCTTTCTGCACCCCGAGATCGAGGTCGGGTAGCACGTCGGGTCTGCCGAGTCGGAACATCAGAAACATCTGGGCGGTCCACCTGCCGATGCCTTTCACCTGGGTGAGAGCTGCAATCACTTCATCGTCGGTGAGCTCATGCAGCGTCTCGATGGGAAGCTCGCCTGAAGTGACTCGCGCGCCAAGGTCTTTCAGGTAGGCGGATTTTTGCCTCGAAAGTCCGACAGCGCGCAATTTTTCGTCGGATGTGATCGCCAGCTCCGATGGCAACGGCGAGCGGCCACCGTACAATCCCTCAAAGCGCCCATGAATAGTCCCGGCGGCTTTACCTGATAGCTGCTGAAATACAATCGACCGGCAGACAGCATCGAAATGGGTTCCGGTGCTCGCTTCCCATCCCTTGAACGCGCCGAGCTTCTGGATCACTTGTCCCAGAACCGGGTCGACCTTTTTCAAATGCGCTACGGCTTTCCGACCAAAGGAGCTAGAACCAGCAGATTTCATTCTTGCCTGTGAGCGGTAGTGGCTCGCGATTCAAGCGGAGCTCGATCAAAGTCGTGGTGAACGGATAAAAGAATTTTATCCCGGTATCGGACGGTAGGGAGGATATGTCGAGCGTCGCATCCCATTTCGGCTCGCGACTGAGCGACGGCGCATCCGGAAGCTTCTCGCTGCCGAAGCCCTGGTAGCCGACGAGGTTTGATCCCGACGACGCAATCACCCGCACCCACAGATTCGGAAGTTTTTTGTATTCGAGATCTGACAGCTTCACGTGAAAGCAGCGCAAGCTGGCGTCGCCCTTGTAGGTGTGCACGTCGAGGTCGAACTGGTGGATGCCGGTATCACCCGCCACGCCCGTGGCGCGCCTGAAAAGCTGGATGTTGTAATCGGTGATGGGGTCGCCACGCTCGTCGAGTGCGCGCACCACGAACTGCTGCCACTCATCGATCTTTGCCCGCGCCTTCTGTGTGCGTCTGGTCGCATCGTCGATCCACTGCGCGAACGTTGGCCCGCTCGATACCTGCAGCGCATCATCGACCAGACCGGCAAGCTCGTCGCCGGGGTCGGTGAGAATGGTGCCGTGATTTTTTCCATCGATGGAGATCAACGGGATATCGATGTTCTTCCAGTCGGCGACAGAGATGCGGTCTTCGGAGCCTTCGCGCTGCGGATCGCGGGTGAGATCGAGAATGATCTTCCGGGTATTGAGCGGGCATCCGGACCACCTGACGGTGCCGTCGCTGCCCGGCTCATCGAGTACCTGGCGCAGACCGCCGTATGCCTGATTGCCGCAGAAGACGAACACGAACGGCGTGCGTCTGGTGGGACCGTAAAACGTTTCGTCGCCGAGCAGATCCTGGTGGGCGAGATCCCAGGTGAAACGACTCCCGAGCTCGAGTCCGTCGAGGATTCTATCGCCGGCTTCGAGGAAGTCGGGGCCGACGTGTTTGTTGCCTTTGAACAGCGCGCCGAGCCAGCTGCGACCCTTGTGGGCGAGCGGTGAACCGAAGCTGGCGGGCGCCAGGCCGATGAGATGCTTGAGGCGATCACGTCGCCCGTCGTACGCTGTCAGCCAGGCGCGGATCACCAGCATGCCCGTGGAGTGCACGATCGCATCGAACGGCTGATCTTCGCTGAGGCCCACGCGAAGCCGCAGCGCGCGGTCGAAACCTTCGGCGATGTCCTTGATGGTCACTTCGTTGGTGAGCGACCGGTAGGTGCAGGCGTGGATCATGGCGACGTCGTACCCGCGCTCCTCGAGAATGCTCTGCCACATCTGGAAGGAAGAGCCTTCGTCGGAATATCCGTGAACGAGAACGACCGGATTACGCGCCATCGCCGCAAATATATTGCGCGCTCGACGAGGCGGCGCACGCTGCTGGTCCCTCTATATTTCGGCGATGCGCCCGCAACTTTCAGAGACACCCGCGCCCCCGGTGCGGGATATGTCCGCGGCGGATTTTCGGAAGTACGGATACGCCGTAATCGACTGGATCGCGGACTACCTCGACGCGCCTGAGAAGTATCCCGTACTTCCGGCGGTCCAGCCGGGTGAGATGCGCTCGGCGTTGCCGCAGTCGCCGCCGGATGCCGCGGAGCCCATGGATCGCATCCTCGCCGATTTTCAGGAGATCATCGTGCCGGCCAACACCCACTGGAATCATCCCGATTTCATGGCCTACTTCGCGAACTCGGCGACCGGCGCCGGCGTGCTTGGCGAGACACTAGCGGCCGCGCTCAACGTCAACGCGATGCTGTGGAGAACGAGCCCCGCCGCCACGGAGCTGGAGGAGCTGACTCTGGATTGGCTGCGGCAGATGATCGGACTTCCTCCGGATTTCTTCGGCGTCATTGGCGACACCGCCTCGTCGAACACGCTCTATGCACTCGCGGCGGCGCGCGAGCTTCATCCCGAGCTCCGCATGCGCGAGGAAGGAATGTCGGGACGCGCGGATCTGCCGAAGCTCGTCGTGTACTGCTCGGAAGAGGCGCACTCGAGCGTCGACAAAGCAGTAATGACGCTCGGCCTGGGGCTCGAATCCCTCCGCAAAATTCCGACTGATACCGCGCTGCGAATGGATCCTCGCGCATTGAGCAGCGCCGTGGAAAAGGATCTACGCGCCGGACGCATCCCGCTCGCAGTAGTCGCCACCGTTGGAACTACGTCGACAACGGCGATCGACCCGGTACCGGCGCTCGCCGAGACCTGCGCGCGACAGCAGATGTGGCTGCACGTCGATGCGTCTTACGGTGGGGTCGCGGCCATTCTGCCGGAGATGCGCTGGATTCTCGACGGCTGCGAGCGCGCCGATTCTCTGGTCGTGAATCCGCACAAGTGGCTGTTCACCCCGATGGATTGTTCGGCGCTGTACACCCGACGGCCGGAGCTTCTCCGCCGCGCTTTCCGCCACATACCGGATTACCTGGTGGTGACCGAAGGAGAGGGTGTTACGAACCTCATGGATTACGGAGTGTCACTCGGTCGCCGATTTCGCGCACTGAAGCTCTGGTTCGTGATCCGCAGTTTCGGAGTAGACGGTCTGCGCGCGCTCGTCGGCGAGCACATCCGCATTGCGCGTGTCATCGCGGCAGAAATTAGCGGCGATCCGCAGCTGGAGCTGATGGCGGATGTCCACTTCTCGACCGTCGTGTTCCGGCATCGCGCCGCCGGAGTGAGCGGGACCGCTCTCAATGAGCACAACGCTGCCCTTCTCCAGAGGCTCCTGAGCGATCGCGAGATCTACCTGTCGCATACCCGCGTCCGCGGGGGTTATGCCCTGCGAATGGCGATCGGGAACATCCACACCACCGAAGCCCACGCACGACGGGTTCTGGATCTCGTAAAAGACGCGGGAAAGGCGCTCCTTTGAGCGGATCTCGCAGGAACGAAGAATGCTGCTCGGTATATTATCTGGTCGTAAGTTTTGACCCACCGAACCTGGCTCACCCTCAACTCCTTTGACAGCTCACGGAGCTCCTTGATGAAAGCAATCGTGAACAGAATTGCCGCCGCGATTTCCATCGGCCTGGCGTTCGCTTCTCCCCTCGCGGCGCAGAATGCGCCGGCGTGCGACCCCACCGCAAACACCAAAGGCGATATCGCGAGGGCGCAATTCTCGATGACCCGCGCCATTTCCGCTTCGGAAAAGGGAAACCCGACGCGCGACCTGCAGGAAACTCTCAGACTCGTCGATACCGGGAACGACAACCCGACGGCGCGCAATTACCTGCGTGGTGAAGCCTACATCATCTACCTGATGCAGCCCAACGCTCAGGCCGTCGTCCAGCGCGGCACAATCGGGCTGACGACCAACCCGACGGGCACCATAGATCTCTACGCCGCGGCCGATTCGGCGTTCTCCATGGTGGAGAAAGCGATGCCCGAATGCGCGAGCGTTATTCAACAGTGGCGGGAGCAGAAGCCGTGGCTGAACGCGCTCAACGGCGCCATCAATGCTCTGAACGCCAACCAGCTCGACTCGGCGGAGATACTCGCCAAGCGGTCGCTGGTTCTCGATCGGAAGGCACCGTACGCCTACTCCGTGCTGGGATCGATCGCGCATAGCCGGAAGGATCTCGCCACCGCCAACAATTACTGGAAGCAGACGCTGGAAGCGGCGGGCACCGATACCTCCTACGCCGACGTTCGCTCGAAGACGATGTACGAGATGGCTTCCGCAGCAGCCGAAAACGCGGATGCGGCGACCGGCGCTGCCAGGCGCGCGGCGGCGAAGGAAGCAATAAAGCCGTGGCAGGACTACATCGCGGTGGCCAGCAATGATCTGCTCCTCGCCGATGCGATCGACAACGCAGCCCGGATGTACTACGACGCCGGCGACAGCCTATCGATCCCGAGCCTGTATGCTCCGATGCTCGCCAATCCCTCGAAGTATGGTGAGCTGGCGCTCGTTCACGCCGGCGTAGTTGCGACGAGGAACGGCCATCAGGTGGACGCCACCAAGCTCTTCGACGCTGCCCTGGCGCAGAATCCGTATTCGCGCGATGCAATCAACAACCTCGCCGCGACCTATATCCAAAACAACGAATTCAGCAAAGCCTTCCCGCTCATCGACAAGCTCGTGGCGATGGACCCCAGCAATCCCGACAACCCGCTGCTCTACGCTTTCGCGTACCAGGGTCTGTACAAGGGAACCAAGGACAAGAAGCTCCAGAAGATCTACACCGACTCGCTCGTTTACTTCAACAGCAAGTCGGAGAACGCGCCGGTGAAACTGACGGTCAATGAGTTCACCCGACGCGCAGACGCAACGATGCTCGCCGGCAGTATCGAGAATCGCAGCGCGGCGTCCAAGACCTACACCTTGAGTGTCGACCTGCTCGACAAGAGCGGCGCTGTTGTGGATACGCAGACGACCACTGTCGGGCCCGTGGCCGCCAAGTCCAAGGGGACGTTCAAGATCAGCTCGACAAAGGGCGGAGTGTACGGCTACAGGTACAAGCCTCTGACATAGCGTATCTCCATACGCGAAAAGACCCGCCGGGATTCCCGCGCGGGTCTTTTTTTTTACTACGAGTTGCGCGGGAGCATGAGCGGATCGGCTTCCACAATTCCCCCCAGGATCCAGAACTGCTTTCCATCAAACCAGAAAATCGCAACCTGCTCCAGCTCGCGCGCCAGGTCGATCGCATCCTTCTGATCCATGGTGACGGCAACGCTACACTCGCAATGCGCGCCGTCCGGCGAGCACGCATCGACATCGACGAAACGGTAGCCCAGCATGGAGAGCCGCCGGTCGAGATCCCGCTTCCGCTTTGCGTTTTCTTCAGCGGACAGATCCTCCCCGCGCGGGTCAAATGCAGTAAGAACGGCGAAACCCTCCCCGAAGCCCTCGGCCCGGAGACGCGTCAACGCATCCTCACCGGGAACCGCGCGCAGGTCGATCGCCAGCGGCGGCTCGAATGAGAAGCGTAGAATTGTTTCTGGATAAAGCGGCCAATCGGGGTCGTGCTGATCGGGACTCGAACGCATTGCTATGGTACACTCCTTGACCTTCAAGCTGCCGTGAAATCCAATCAGATCTGGCCAGATCTGCTGTACATCGTGCGCCACGGCGAGTCCGCGGGCAACGTCGCGCGCGATGCGGCCATCGAAGCCGGTGAGTGGATTATCGACATCGACATCCGCGACGTCGACGTCCCACTGTCACAGCTCGGTCAACGCCAGGCCACGGCGCTTGGCCGCTGGTTCGGCAGCCTTGCCGAGGAAGAACGTCCGAACATCGTACTCACGTCTCCTTATCTCCGCGCCCGGCACACCGCCGGCCTCATCGTGAAAACCGCCGGGATGAGCGAAGATTCCTATTCGCTGATCGTCGACGAGCGCTTCCGCGAAAAGGAATTCGGTATCCTCGACAGGCTCACCGCCGTCGGCGTCAGAGAACAATTCCCGGACCAGGCGGAGTTCCGCCGGCTGCTTGGCAAGTTCTACCACCGTCCGCCCGGCGGCGAGAGCTGGTGCGACGTGATTCTCCGACTCCGCAGCGCCACCGAAATGATCTCGCGCGAGTACTGCGGCCAGCGGGTCCTCATCGTCTGTCACGCGGTGGTCGTGCTGTGCATGCGCTATGTCCTGGAGCACCTCACCGAGTCAGAGCTTCTCGCCATCGACAAGAAAGCAGAGATTGCGAACTGCTCCGTCACGTCATACCAGCACGATGCTGGGCTTGGGCCGCGTGGCAACCTGCGACTCAAGCTCTTCAACTTCGTAGCGCCGCTCGAAGAGGCCGGCGCGCAGGTGACCTCGAAGCCGGATGCCAAGGTTGGCGCGCGGTAACAAGCGGCCGGTCGCGGTCACGGCCGCGCTCCTTCGTCGGTGGCAGCTTCCAAAGCCCGGATCATCAGCTGACAAGTTCGATCGCGGCGTCGCGCTGGTCATCGGAGGCGCCACTGAGATTCCAGGCGCGCCGTTGCTTGCGGCTGTTGCCGCCGTTCGCGCTGGCGTGGGGAAGATTCAGGTCGCTGCGCCGCGCAGTGCTGCAATCGCGCTCGGAGTCGCGCTCCCCGAAGCTCGTGTCTTCTCGCTGCCTGAATCGGAAGACGGTTCGCTCGACAGACAATCCGGCGCGGCGGCCGGAGAATGCTCGAAGGACGCCGGCGCGATTCTGATCGGCCCAGGCATGCTCAACGAAGACGCCGTCTACGGCTTCATGGACGAGTTCCTCGGTCGCGTTCGCGAAAAGCTGCTCGTGATCGACGCCGTAGCGCTCACTGCTTTCCGCGGTGGCCGCCACAAGTTCAGCGGCGAACCCCGTGTGGTGCTCACGCCGAACCTGAACGAGATGGCAAGACTCACCGGCGAGAAACCGGAAACCGTCAGCGCAGATGCGCGTGGCGTCGCGGTGCGCGTCGCCAGAGATCTGAATGTCGTTGTCGCACTCAAAGGGTCCGAGACCTTCATCGCCACGCCGAACGGCGAAGTATTCCGCTACGACGAGGGAGGCGAGGGATTGGCGACTTCCGGCTCAGGCGATGTGCTCGCTGGAGCACTGGTCGGATTGCTCGCGCGCGGCGCGACGCTCGATCAGGCCGCGGCCTGGGCGGTGTATCTCCACGGCGCCGCTGGCAACCGCCTCAAACGACGGATAGGCACGATCGGATTTCTGGCGCGCGAGCTCTGCGACGAAATTGCGCCCGTTATGAACTCGCTCGCGGGCGGCAGAGCGAGCTAGATGTGAAGCGCGGGGATCGAGGCGGTGGGAGTTGTCGGCGTATCGCGCCGGCGCACCGATTCCCCAACAGGCGCCTTCATCGGCAGCGTCAGGAGGAAAGTACTCCCTGCTCCGATTTCGCTGGCCACTGAAACATCGCCGCCAAGTAGCCGCGCAAGTCTGCGCGTAACGCTGAGACCCAGGCCGGTGCCGCCCGTTCTTCTCGTCGCCGTCTGCTCCGCTTGCCAGAACGGCTGAAATACATCCTCGATGTTCTCGGCCGGGATTCCCACTCCGGTGTCGACGATCCGCACTTCGAGAATTCCGTTCGACACGGCGCAGCTTACCCGAACCTCGCCCTTGTCAGTGAACTTGATGCCGTTCGAGAGAAGGTTCACCAGCATTTGGCGCAGCTTGGTGCCGTCAGTCTGGATCGCCTGGTCCTCTTCCAGCAGCTCGACGATGAAGTGCACGTCCTTGGCGGAGGCCATCGGCTCTACCAGCGCGGCAGCGTCACTGAGCGTGTGATTGACCGACATTGATTCCCATCTGATTCGCTCGCGGCCGACATCGACGCGCGCGAATGTCAGAATCTCGTCGATGAGTCCGAGAAGGTGACGCGCGCTGGCGTTGATCCTCCCGAGCTGTTGCCGCTGCAGCTCGGTCACGGGTCCGGTAATTCCGTCGGAGAGCAGCTCCTCGTAACCCATGATCGCGGTGAGCGGCGTCCTCAGCTCGTGCGACATTACCGCAAGAAAATCGGTCTTGCTGTTGTTCGCTTTCTCTGCCTCTGCCCGGGCTATTTCGGCTTCGCTCTGCAGGCGCTCGGCGTTCGCGCGTGCCTGCTGTTCCAGCGCGAGCAGATCGACGCGCTCCTTGTCGGTGTCGCGAAGCACGCGTGCCGACCACAGCACCAGTCCGACGAAAGTCAGAATCGTCGCTACGGCGAACAGGGATACTCCAAATTCGGATTCGTAGATGCCCGCCGATTCACCCAGCATGCGAATGACGCCGAGTATAATCGGCGCCAGCAACGCGGCTGGAAGGAGTCTCCGGGTCAGAACTCCTGCGGCGCCTTCATCCATCAGCAGAGAAGCAACGCCTCGATCGGTCACCGCGACGACAGCCCCGATTCCGAGGGTCAGCAGCCCCACTGCCGTGGTGAGAGCCATCGCCGACGACTGCGAGATTCCGTACATCCCCTTCACCCCGAACACGTACCCGAGGATCGCCACCAGGCTGATGAAGAGGGCCGGCGCGGCGAACATCTGCGCCCGCAGATCGTGCTTTCTCTGATCGTGCGGGATGGCCAGCAGTGCCAGCGCGTAAAGCAGAAAACCCCCCGCGGTATTGATCGCGATGCGCCCCGGAGGTTCGATCGATACGGGCCTCAACCTGTCGCCGAACAACAACATATCGAACCCCGATTGTCCGCCGCGCAGATACTCGTAGAGCGTGAGCACGGACACGGTCGCCACCAGAGCCGCCAGGCTCTGCTGAATGGCTTCGGTCGTGGCGGTGCGGTTCGGGCGCACTGCCATGGTGAGCGAGCCGCCGGCCAGCACGAAGCAAAGCGCGGTCAGTGGCAGCATTGGGTAGCCGCCCGCACGCACCGCAGTGACAAAGGGAATGTCGAGCGCCCAGCCAGCCAGTACCAAAGCGCCCAGAATGGCGACGGCGCTTCCTGCAATGATGGGTACGCGCTCGAAGAAACCGATCAACGGGCTGTGACGGCCCGGTTGGCTGAGGGCAACCGTGTTTGAGTTGGCCATGTTGCTATCGACCGAAAAACCTATCCGCGGAATCAGACCAGTGCAATTCTACCAGGCGATTGCTTTGCGATCGCGGAAAAATCCGCCGCTCGGCCCGGTGTCCGGTAGCGTCGCCAGCCACACCACAGACTCTGCTCCCTTCTGCACCGTGCGACTCGCTCCGCGCCCGCCCATAGCAGTCTGTACCCATCCAGGGTCAACCGAGTTCACCAGTATCCCCATCCCTTCCGACTCCGCCGCGAGAACTCTGGTCACAACATTGATCCCCGCCTTTGAGAGGCGATATGCGACGTAGCCCGCTCCCATCTCAGCCAGAGAGCCCATGCTGCTGGAAACGTTGACGATCCTGCCGTAGCGCCGGCTCTTCATGATCGGAACTGCCAGCCGCGACAGTAGTAGCGGACCGTACACGTTGGTCTGCATGGTGTCGCGCACGATTTCGAGCTCTTCGCCCGGATCAGCATCGCCTTCATCCACCATTATCCCGGCGTTGTTGACGAGCACGTCGAGCTTGCCAAGATCTTTCCGCACCCAGTTCATGCACTCGCGAATGCTCTGCCCGTTGGCGACGTCCAGCTGCCGCGCCGCTACCGGAAGTCCAGCGGCGATGAGCTGCTCGGCCGCGGCGACACCCTTCTCCAGATCGCGCGAGCCGAGCACGACCCTCATCCCGAGTTTCGCCAGCTGAGCGCACACCTCCAGCCCAATTCCACGATTACCGCCCGTTACCAGCGCGATTTTTTGTTCAGTCATTTTTCTAGTTGGATTGCCAGGACCGAAGCTTAGTCGGCAGGGCGGGGATTGTCGTCAGCGCGCGTGGGATTTTTTCGGTGGCAGGGAGTGAATGTACAGCCACATCGCCTCGATCTCCTCGTCCGTGAGGAAACGAGTGTACGGCCACGGCATGACAGCGCTGATCATTCTTCCGCCGGGCCGAATCCCCGTTGTCAGCACCTTGTGAAAATCAGCTTCCGTCCAGTTGCCGATCGCTGCCGGCGTGATATTCGCGCTCAGGAGGTCCTTGGCGATGGGGACGCCGCCCGACAGGTCCTGTACGTGACAGCTCCTGCAGGCACCGGCAGCCACCAGATATTCACCGTACTCGCGCGTGGGACCAGCCGGAATCTTCGCGGGACGCCTCCCGTCGTGCGGAATTCGCTCGGCGGGAACCAGCGGGAAATTTGTCATCAGAAAAAGAGCGCGGGCGACGGGCCCGACCCGTGTCGGCGGAATCACCGCGTCCACGGCCGGCACTGTCTTCAGATACGCGATCGAATTCGCCAGATCATCGTCGTTGATGTAGTAGTAGGAGTCCGTCGGCATGAACAGCATCGGCCGTCCATCTTTTTTGATGCCGTGCCTGATCGCGCGCACGTAATCGGCGTCGCTGAAGGAACTGCCAACCCCGCCGGCACCGCGAGTGAGATTCGCCGAGTAGACCCTGCCGATCGGAACATCGTCGGTGATGATTTTGCCGGCGTAGTCGTCGCCATGGCAGCTCGCGCATTTGCCGATCGCCTGGACGAAATGCCGGCCCTTCGCAATGGAGATCGAGTCGGTTGGAATTGGGAGCGCCGGCTCGCTGACCGCGTAGACCTTGTTCATGCGGCTGGAGCTGAGCGCGTAAACGACGACTGTGCCGATCACCAGAAGCGCGATCAGTCCCACCAGCCCCCGTCCCACCCATTTTGTTACGCGATTCATCCACTGCTCCATAAGTGCGTGTTGGGATTGAAGATCGGTAACTTGGTCCCGGCCGCGCCGTATAACGTAGGGATACACATCTGGGTAGCAAGTTTTTGAGACGGCAGTATCATTTCAGAGATCGGCAATTCGCGACTCCCCTCCCATGACTGTCTCCCGAATCACATCAAGCGCGCCCTTCTCTGCGGCCCGATCGAAGCAGGAGATCGCGGGTCTTCTCACCGAGGCGCGTGAGAGAACGCTTTTACTGGTATCGCGGCTTACAGACGAAGATCTCCATCGTCAGCACGATCCGTTGATGAGCCCGATCATCTGGGACGTCGGGCACATCGCGCATTTCGAGGAGCTCTGGCTGACCCAGAACCTCGACGGGCCCATCGAGTTCTCCGAGATGCCCGGGATGTACAACCCCTTCGAGCACCCGCGCGCTACTCGAGCGTCTCTGGCGTTGCCAACCCTCGCCGAGATGATGAAGCGGCTGGAGGAAATCAGAGCGCGGGTGCTGGAGCGGCTGGAAAGCGTCCAGTTCGATGAGCGCAATCCGCTCCTGCGGCAGGCCTACGTCTATCACATGGTTCTGCAGCACGAGTACCAGCACAACGAGACCATCCTCCAGACGTTGCAGCTCAAAAAAGGCGAGCCTTACCAGGCCCCTCGAGCGCGGACGTTCGGCGCGGCCGCGGCCTCCGACGATGAGATGGTCGGTTTTGCCGGAGGCCAGGTCACCATCGGCACTGATGACAGAAGCAGCGCGTACGACAACGAGCGGCCGCGCTACGAGGTCGAGCTTCGTCCATTTCTCATCGATCGTGATCCGGTGACGAACGGGCGCTATCTCGAATTCATGAACGACGATGGGTACGGGCGGATGGCTTTGTGGTCGGAGCCAGGGCGGCGGTGGCTGAGCGAGAGTGGAGCGGGCGCGCCCAAGTACTGGAGTCGAGACGGCGCTCGCTGGACCACTCGCACCATGGATGTGGAGAGAGACGTCGATCCGACGCGGCCCGTTTGTCATGTGTGCTATTACGAAGCCCAAGCGTTTGCAAACTGGGCAGGAAAGCGCCTGCCCACTGAATTCGAATGGGAGGCAGCCGCCTCCTGGGATGCGGCAGCTGGGCGCGCGCGGGAATACCCGTGGGGAGATTCCGCCGCGGATTCCGATTTCGCGAACATCGATCAGCTGGCTTTCGACACAGCGCCAGTCGGGACCTGCGCGAAAAACGTTTCCCCTGCCGGTTGTCGCGGAATGATCGGTGATGTCTGGGAATGGACATCGAGCGACTTCCACGGCTATCCCGGATTTCAGAGCTTCCCGTACAAGGAATACTCCGAGGAGTTTTTCGGCTCCGATTATAAGGTTTTGCGCGGCGGATCCTGGGCAACGCGGCCGGGGGCGATTCGAAACACCTTCCGCAACTGGGATTATCCAATCAGACGCCAGATCTTCAGCGGCTTCCGCTGCGTGCGGGATTCATGAAAAGCGGAAACCACTCAGGTCTGGACGGCACAACACCGCCCTACACCGTACGTCGCTCCAGGCAGCAGATGATCAGCGACGTCCGTCAGGGTCTGAACACATCGCCCAAACAGCTCTCCCCGAAATACTTCTACGACGAGCGCGGCTCGGAGCTTTTCGAGGAGATAACGGAGCTCCCCGAGTACTATCTGACCCGCTCCGAGAAGTTGCTGCTCGAGCAGCGCATCTCCGAGATCGTGGCGAGCGTGCGCCCTTGCTCCCTTGTCGAGCTTGGAGCGGGCAGTGCGACCAAGACTCGCATCATCCTCGATGAGATGCGCCGCAACGGATGCGCGGAGTGCTACGTGCCCGTCGACGTCAGCAAGGATTTTCTGGAGGCCACCGCCATCCAGCTGCGCACCGACTATCCGGACATACGTATCGTTCCGGTCGTCTCGGACATCACCGAGCCTTTCGCCATTCCGGCCACCGCCGGTCCGACTCTCGTCGCCTTCCTCGGCAGCACCATCGGAAACTTCCCCCGTGAGCAGGCAGTGAGTCTCCTCTCGCATATCGCAGGTGAGATGGCCTCGAGCGACCGGTTTCTGCTGGGCGCCGACATGATCAAGGACGCGGCTGTGATCAACCGCGCGTACAACGATTCGCGTGGAGTGACCGCTGCATTCAATCTGAACGTCCTGGAGCGTCTCAACCGCGAGCTTGGCGCCGACTTTCCAGTGAGCGACTACAAGCATCGTGCATTCTATAGTAGCGACCAGCATCGCGTCGAAATGCACCTCGTGGCCGGCAGGGCGCACAAGGTGGAAATCCCCCAGGTGGGTCAGATCTCGTTCGAGAAAGGCGAGAGCATTCGCACCGAGCTGAGCTACAAGTACGACCGGTCGATTCTCGAGGACATACTTGCCGCATCCGGACTCGCGATCGAAAAATGGATGCCAGCCGACGACGGCTCCTTCGCCCTGGCTCTGGCGCGCGCGGAAGGCTGAGTCGGGATTGTGAGTCTTCGCGAGCCGCAGTTGTTGGAGGATGTTCGTCAGCGACTGTTCGCTCCGTCGGTGTCCAACGCTCCCCGCGCGGTCGGACTCGAGCTCGAGCTGATCCCCATTCTTCAATCCACGCGAAAGCCGGCGCTCGCATTTCGCGACGAAGGTCCAACGCCGGCGGAGATCCTCGGTCAACTCGGTAAAGTGCATGGTTGGACGGAACAGCTCGCCGGGGAAGATCCGTCGTCGTGGGTGCTTGGCGACGGTACGCGCATATCCTTCGAGCCCGGCGGACAGCTGGAGATCAGCAGCATTCCACACCCTACCGCGTCTTCAGCCGTTACAGGGACGCGCACAATCGCCGAGCTGTTGCGCGACGCCATGGTGAAAGAAGGAATCGATCTCGTCGCGGTCGGGGTCGATCCGTACAACGATATCGGAGTCGTCCCGCTCCAGCTCACACGCGAGCGCTACACCGGCATGACTGATTATTTCGAATCGATTGGCCCATCCGGGGTGCGCATGATGCGGCAGACCGCGGCGCTCCAGATCAACGTGGAGCGCGGAGCTGAGCCACTGACGAGATGGCTGCTTCTCAACGCAATCAGTCCAGCGGTTGTCGCGCTATTCGCCAACTCAGGGAGCTACGCCGGAAAACGGACCAACCACGCCAGCTACCGGGCACACCTCTGGCGCACGCTCGACGACTCGAGGACGGGCATCGCCTATGATGAACGCGATCCGGTGGGCGCGTACCTCAAATTCGCGCTCGATGCCTTCGCGATGCGCAGCGGAACGAGAACGCGCCCATACAGCACGTTCCGCGAATGGATGCGAGGCGGTGACGTGTCCGTCGACGATTGGCACTTTCATCTGTCGACGCTCTTCCCCGAAGTTCGGCCCAAGGAATACTTCGAGCTGCGCTCGGCGGATACCATCGATCCCGAATCGCTCTCGGCACCGGTGGTGTTCGTCTCGGGGATCATTTACGACGAGAGAAGCGCGCAAAGAGCGTTCGAGATCGTCGGCACACCCAACCCGGACCTCCTCGAGCTCGCGGGGATAAAGGGCGTCGCGCATCCGGCACTGCATCGCATGTGTCGCGCACTGGCGGATATCGCGCTCGACGGCGCCGAATCCCTGGGAGACGATTACGCCTCCGCCCGAGACGTCGAGATCGCCGCGAATTACTTTGATCGCAAGTTGTCTCAGGCGTAACTCGCTGGTTCACCTACACACCGAAGGCCGGAGTGAGCGTTCCCCTGCTGCTTCTTTTCGCCCAAATCGCCGCTGGACCGGCGTCCGCGGCAATTCGAATCAATCAGCTTGGCTACCTGCCGGACGCGCCCAAGGTCGCGGTTTATTGCTCGCTGGAGAAAGCCGGACTCACGAG
>Ga0136846_1215495_pt1 | contig 21768 bp, 17 predicted proteins | sample HopSoiMetagenom2_FD_96841 | JGI IMG/M metagenome (GOLD analysis project Ga0136846, IMG submission 96841) | Grasslands soil microbial communities from Hopland, California, USA - 2 Assembly 2016 (version 4) | ecosystem: Environmental > Terrestrial > Soil > Grasslands | place: USA: Hopland... | reverse complement strand
GTGCCCGGCAGCACGTTCCGCCAACGCTGCGAGGTCATCGCCGGACATGCCGAGCTCCGCGCGATACCGATAGGCGGTTTCGAGGTGATAGCCGACGAGCTGTTCGATCTCTGCGAGTCGATCGCCTGCCCGCTGCTCGAGCTCTCCACCGAACCGCTCGTGGTCGAGCGCGCGCACGCGCTTCGCGGCGCCCGCCTCGGCGACGTCGCGGATCAAGATGTGCCGGAACGCGTACGCGCGCCCGCTCGACGAGACGCGCTCGAGCGCGATCAGGTCGCTGATGACCAACTGGTCGAGGACGCCGGACAAGGCGGCCAGCTCCTCCTTCGGCGTGATCGAGCGGAGCTCCTCCTCGGTGAAGTCCTTGCCGATCACGGCGGCGCGTTCGATCGTTCGCCGAAGGTCCGACGGCAGGCGATCCAACCGCGCCTCCAAGATCGCGTGCACGCTCGGCGGGATCGGGACGTCGACGAGGTCGAGCGGCGCCGGATCCGCCGAGGCGTCACCAACCACTGCGGGGTCGGTGACCATGGCGAAGACCTCCTCCAAGAACAGCGGGTTCCCTTCCGCGGCGGCGAGGATCCGCTCGCTCATGGCAGGCGTCAGGCTCGCGTCGCCCGACAGGTGCTGGAGCAGCTCGCCGCCCTGCTCCTGCGACAGCGGCTGCAGCACGAGCGTGGTCGCGTCGAACCGGCCGGCGCCCCAGCCCGAGCGGCGTTCCGCGAGCTCGGGCCGGCCGACCACGATCAGCAGCAAGGGCGTCCCGCGGATCCAGGTCGCCACGTGCTCCACCAGGTCGAACAGCGCGGCGTCCGCCCAGTGGGCGTCCTCGACGATCGCGATGACGGGTCGGTCCCGTCCGAGCGCCTCGAGGAAGCGCCGGATCGCCCAGAACAGCTCGTCTGGTTGCGAGGCGGGGTCCGTCAGCCCCAGCAGACCGGTCAGTTGCCGTTCGACGAAGTCCGCGTCGTCCAGGCCGTCGAGGAGCTTGGCGATCTTCTTGTGCACCTGTTGCGACGGATGATCGAACGAGACTCCGGCCGCGCCCGACAGCATCTCGATGACCGGCCACAGCGACATGTCGCGGCCGTAGCTGAGGCACCGCCCGCGAAGGATCCGCGCGTCCTCGACCTCGTCGAGGAACGCTGCGACCAGCCGCGACTTGCCGACACCGGCAGGACCGAGCAGCGTGACGACCGAGCACGATCGTTCGCCGCGGACCCGGTCGAAGGCGTTGCGGAGGGCGGTGAGATCGTCGCTCCTGCCGACCAGCGGGGCCCGGTGACGCGCGGGCGGCAGGTCGGGAACCGCGGTGAGCCGGCGCGTCAATGTGGGGAGCGCACCTTCCGACAGGACGAGCAGCTCGCTTTGGGAGCCGGCCATCGTGGGCGACCGCTTCGCGGCTTCGTCCGAGATAAGGACCTCGCCGGCGCGGGCCGATCGGACGAGCTGCGCCGCCTCTTCGACCGGGCCGGCGGACAGCAACCGTTCGGTGGCGCCGGCTTCCACCAGGACCTCCCCGGTCGCGATGCCGACGCGCATCTCGAGCCGCACCGCGGTCCGCTCGTCGCCGTCCGTGGATCCGAGCTCGAGGAGCTGGGTCGCCACGCGGATCGCCCGCTCGACGTCGTCCTCGTGGACCTGCGGAACGCCGAACACCGCACCGAGAAGCTCGCCGGGGACATCGAGCGGCACCGCGCCGTGCGCCGTGAACACGCCGAGGACGAGCTCGGTGATCCCGGCGGTCACGCCGCCTCGCGCCTCGGGGTCCGACGGCGCTCCCGCGCCGCCGACGGCGTCGATCCGGCATGCGAGCGCGGTGATCGTCTTGCGTCCTTCGCGCACCGGCTTCGCCGGCTCGTCGGGCTCGGCCTCGGAGGAAACGTCGAGGTCCGGGTCGTGGCGAAGGATGCGCGCCTCGAGATCCACGATCGTCGGGCCGGGCTCGATCCCGAGTTCCTCGGAGAGCAACCGGCGAAGACGCGCGAGCACCTCGAGCGCGTCGGCCTGCCGTCCGGCTCGGTACAGCGCGGTGGCGGCCAGCGCGTGGATCCGCTCGTCGAGCGGTTCATCGGCCATCAGCCGCTCGAGCGTCGGCATCGCCTCGCGGTGCTCGCCGAGCGCGAGCTCGGCCTCGACCTTCGCGACGCGCGCCCCGGTTCGGCGGGACACGAGGTCCGTGATCACGCCCGCGTCGAGCCCCGGGGCGTCGATGCCCTCGAGCGGCTCGCCGCGCCACTCGGCGAGTGCGCGGTCCAACAGGTCGCGAGCCCGAGCGGCCTCGCCACCCGCCGCGGCTTCCCGAGCGTCGGCGACCGCCCGATCGAACCGGAACACGTCGATCTGCTCGGGGTCGATCGCGAGGACGTACCCGGGGCTGCGGGTGTCGAGCCCGCCGTCGGCGGCCGGGAGCAACTTCCGCAGCTTCGAGATCTGCATCTGGAGCCCGGTCCGGGAGGTCGGGGGCGGGCGCTCGCCCCACAGGGCCTCGACCAGCGCGTCGGCCGAGACGACCTCGCCGGCGCGGAGCGCCAGGAGGGCCAGAACCGCCATGCCCTTCCCCCCGCGCAGCGGCAGGAGGCCGCCGTCACGGGACACGGCGACCGGGCCCAGCAGTCGGACGTCGAGCCGTCCCGGCACTCAGCCTCCCCTGGCGGTCGTTCTCGCGGAGCGTAGCGAGGCGTCTCCCCGCCCGCCACCGCCCATCGGCCCTGGTCGTGGCCTCGATCCCGGCCGGAGAACCGCGTTAGCCACTCGTTAGGGGCGGATTAGCGGCCGTCGGCACCATGAGTGTCATGAAGACGTTGGCCGAGCAGACACGGAAGGAGGGACCCATGAAGCTGGCGCGTCGCATCACCCTGGCACTGGCGTCGATCGCGGCTCTGGCTCTGGCCGGTGGCGCTCACTGGCGGGCGGGCTGATCGCCCGGATCCACAGGCCCGTCCCTCAACCCCCCGAAAGGAAGGTCACGATGAAGCTCGTGCGGAGGATCGTGGTGGCTCTCGGTTCGATCGCGGCGCTCGTGCTCGCCGGTGGCGCGCACTTCAAGGTCAACTGATGCTCGGAAGGCTCTCCGGACGGGGCCCCGACACCGGGGCCCCGTCTCCCCATCCCGGGCTTCACCCTCGACTGGGCGGACTTCCCCAGGCGATCGACGAGGACGCCCGACTCCGCGCCGGGCTCGCGGCGCTCGGACCGATCGCGGCGCGCGAACTTGGCGACGTGCTCACCTGGCCCGAGCCCCGGCGGGACGCGCTCCATCGGGCGCTCATCGGTCGGCCCGGTGCCGAGGCCTTGGCGCAGTTGCTCGCCGTTGCCACCGCCGACAGGGTCGCGGAGCTGCGGATGCTGCGGGCGATCCGAGACGTCACCGGCGACGCGCCGCGACGGCGCTCGTTGGCCTGACCGGCGCGGCGCTCAGTCCTTGAAGTCGGGCTGGGTCTTCTCGAGCATGCGCAGCAGCGAGGCCCAGTGCATGCGCCCCCACTCGACCATCCCCTGACCGCTGAACTGACCACGGGTGCGGTCGATCATCTCGGCCGAGATCGGTGTCAACGCGCCGAGCCCGGCCGCGAGCACCTGCAGCTGTGCCGCCTTCTCGAGCATGTAGAGGTCGTCGATCGCGACGCCCAGCTCGCGTCCGACGACGAGGATGCCGTGGTGGCGCAGGAACATCACGTCGTGCGTGCCGAGGACCTTCGCGAGGCGCTCTCCTTCGTCGAGATCCGCGAGCCCCTCGTATCGCTCGTCGTAGATGACCCGGTCGGTGAACTGCAGCGACGTCTGGCTGATCGGCGCAAGGTGCAGCTCCTCGTGCACGGCCAACGCCGTCGTCCATGGCTGATGGGTGTGGAGCACGACCCCCGCTTGGGGACACAACCGATGGATCGGCGAGTGGATCCCGATCCCCGTGTCGGGCGCGGTGCCGCTGATCGGCGTGCCGTCGACGCCGACGACCGCCAGGCTCGACGCGGTGATCTCCGAGAAGTGCAGCCCGAACGGATTGATCAGGAAGCGGTCGTCGGTGCCCGGGATCAGCATGGAGAAGTGGTTCGAGATCCCTTCATGGAAGTCGAACTGCACGGCGATCCGGAAGGCCGCCGCCAGCTCGATGCGTGCCTCGCGCTCGTTCTCGGGTGGATTCATCGCGACCTCCTCGCCCGGTGAACGACCCACGGTAGCCGCAGCGCCGGGCTGCCGCCACCGGCCGTGACGGCCCCCGTGATTATCCGCCAGGATGACGCGATGGGGATCGAGGAACACACGTACGTTCGGCCCGAGCTGCCCAGCGTTATCGAGCAGCAGGTCCTGGACTTCGGACGGATCGTCTGGTCGGACCTGTTCATCGGCGAGGAAAGCTTCCGCGATCGGATGCATGAGGTCCCCGGCGACACCAGGCACTTCGTCCGGTCCGCGGGGTCGTTGCTCGTGAGCCACGTGCAAGTGATCCCGATCGAGCTGCAGGGCAGCGACCGGCCGCTCGTGATCGGTGGTGTCTCGTCGGTCCTGACCTACCCGCCGTTCCGCGGCGAGGGACATGCGAGCGCGTTGATGCGCCGGGCGGCGAGCCACATCGAGGCCGCGGGTCTGCCGATGGGCATGCTCTTCTGCGGCGAAGAGACGATCCCGTTCTACCAACGGCTCGGCTGGCACACGCTCGAGAAGGGACGCGTGCGGGTGCAAGCGGACCCGGACGCCGACGACGTCGTGATGGCGCTCGGCGATGATCGGCTGCTGCCCGAACGGATCTCCCTCGAGTGGAGTTGGTGAGCCGATGAACTGTCCCGCGTGCGGGACCACGAACCCTGACGGTTCTCGGTTCTGCAACGTGTGTGGGAGCCGGCTCGACGCGGCCGCCGGCGGCGAGCTCGACCCGTTCCTGCCGCGCGAGCTGCTCGCCAAGCTCGAGGCCGCCCGCGCCGGCCGCGCGATGGCAGGCGAGCGCCGCGTCGTCACGATGCTGTTCTGCGACGTCAAGGGCTCGACCGCGATGGCCGAGACGATGGACCCCGAGGACTGGACCGAGATCATGAACGGCGCCTTCGAGCGTCTGATCGCCCCGGTCTACCGATACGAAGGCACCCTCGCGCGGCTGATGGGCGACGCGATCTTCGCGTTCTTCGGCGCGCCGATCGCCCACGAGGACGACCCGCAGCGTGCGGTCGGGGCCGGGCTCGAGATCATCTCCGGCATCGCCTCCTATAAGGAGGAGGTTCGGGTGCGCCACGGGCTGGACCTGGACGTGCGCGTCGGCATCCACACCGGTCCGGTGATGGTCGGGCAGGTCGGGTCGGACCTGCGGCTCGAGTACACCGCGATGGGCGACGCGGTGAACGTCGCCGCCCGCATGGAACAGACCGCCGAGCCCGGCACCGTCCAGATCACGGCCGAGACCTACCGGCTGGTCGAGTCGCTGTTCGACGTCGAGTCGCGCGGCGGCGTCGAGGTGAAGGGCAAAGCCGAGCCGGTCGAGGCGTACACCGTCATCGGCCGCCGGCAAGCCCATGGCGCGAACCGCGAGATGCGCCACTCGCCGTTGGTCGGCCGCGATCGCGAGCTCGACGAGCTCGTCCGCTCGATCGAGGAGGCGCAGTCCGGAGGCGGCCGCATCGTCTCGATCGTCGGCGAGGCCGGCCTCGGCAAGTCGAGGCTGATCGCAGAAGCGTGCGCGGAGTGGGACCGGCGCATGCCCGAAGCGCACGGGGAGCACGAACAGCAACGCGCGTGGGAAACGTGGCAGTGCGTCTCGTACGACGCCACGCGTCCGTACTCGCAATACCGCCGGCGGGTGGCGCGCGTTGCCGGGATCGACGACACGGATCCGCCCGATGTGGTGCGGGCCAAGCTCGCCGGAACGATGGACCACCATGGGTGGGAGGACCGGGTCGAGCCGCATATGCGCGTCTGGCGGTCACTGTTCGACGTGACCGAGCCCGGCGAGCCGCCACTCGAGGGCGAGGCGTTCCGCAACGCCATCACGGAGCTGGTGACATCGTCGACGCGAGATCTCGGAGCCGAGCCGCGGCTCCTCGTCTTCGAAGACCTGCATTGGTGCGACGAGGCGTCGATGGACATCTTGATCGAGACGGCGAAGCTGGTCGACGACATCCCAAGCCTGTTCGTGTTCGCGTACCGGCCCGATCGGCAGGCGCCGTCGTGGCGCCTGAAGCAATGGCTCGAGACGGAGTACCCACACCGCTCGACCGAGCTGTCGCTGACGGCGTTGACCGCCGACGAGAGCGAGCAGCTGATCGACTCGCTCATCCCGGATGAGGCCGCTGATGTTCGCGCCCAGATCCTCGCCCGCACCGACGGCAACCCGCTGTTCCTGGAGGAAGTGACCGCCGCGGTGCACGAGCACCACGTTGACATCGCGATCCCGACCACGCTGCAGGCGCTGTTCACCGCGCGGCTCGACGCGCTCGACGAGCGGGCGAAGCACACGCTGCAGCTCGCCTCGGTGATCGGACGCTCGTTCACCGAGCCCGTCCTGCGCGCGGTCAGTGGCGACGACGTCACGTCGTCGCTCCGCACGCTCGAGCGCGCCGGCCTGATCGTCGAGACAGCGCGGGCACCCGAACGTGAGTACGCCTTCCGGCACAGCCTGACGCAGGACGCCACCTACGGGACGATCCTGCTCAAGCGCCGGCGCGAGCTGCACCGTCGCGTGGCCGAGGTCTACGAGGAGCTGTACGCGAACCGACTCGAGGCCTCGGCGTCGCTCATCGCGCAGCACGCGCGCGAAGGCGGCGACAACGAGCGAACACTGACGTACGCGTCGCTCGCCGCGCAGGCCGACGCTCGCCTCTACGCGAATGCCGAGACGGTGACCCACACGACCTGGGCGATCGACGCGGCGATCGCGCTCGGCCGGCCACAGGCCGCGCTCGATGGGTTGTATACGACGCGCGGCCGCGCGCTCGAGCTGTCCGGCCGGATCAAGGACGCGGTCGCCACCTACGAGGAGATGGAGTCGGTCGCCGATGCGAGCGGCGATCGGACGGCGGCGCTCGCCGCCCGTCTCAAGCTGACCACCTTGTACGCGACACCCACCCCTGTGTTCGACGCGGTCGTCGGCCGCACGCTTTGCGAACGGACGATCGCGCTGGCCCGGGAGCTCGGCGACCGCGCCGCGGAATCCAAGGCTCTGTGGAATCTGATGACGCTCAACACGTTCAGCGGCGGCGATCCGTCGGAGGCGGTGCGAGCCGGCGAGCAGTCACTGGCGATCGCGCGCGAGCTCGGCCTGCACGAGCAGCTCGCCTTCACGCTCAACGACCTCTGGCGACCGTACGCGGCCTCCGGCGACCTCAAGGCGGCGCGCGCCGTGCTCGAGGAATCCCGGCCCTTATGGCAAGACCTCGAGAACCTCCCGATGTACTGCGAGAACCTCTCGAGCACCGGCGCGCTGCTCGCGCTCGCCGGCGACAACGCCGGATCGCTCGCATTGACCGCCGAATCGCATCGGATAACGGGCGAGATCGGGAACCTCTGGGGCCAGTCCTACAGCCTGTTGAACAGCTATCACGTCCAGGCATCGATGGGGAACTACGGGCGCGCGCTGGCCGAGATGCGCGAATGCATCGAGTCCGCGGACGCATCGGGGTTCATGATCCCGCTCGCTGCGACGCGCGCCGACATGGGTGCGCTGTATGCGAACCTTGGCGCGGTCGAGCGGGGCGCCGAACTCGCGGCGGAGGGTCTCGCCATCGCCGAACGCGTGAACGCGCTCGCGGTGCCGCTCGTGATGGCGTCGGTGGCCGAGGTCGCACTGCTCGACGGGCGCCTCGACGACGCCCAGGCGGCGATCGATCGGAGCATGACGGGGGTGCTGCCCGGGCTCTTGGCCTTCTCTGCGGCCGCCAACGCCGAGATCCAGAAGGGCCGGCTCGCAGCGATCCGCGGCCACCATGACGACGCGATCGGGGTCGCCGACCACGTGCTGGGGTGGCTCAGGCCGCTTGAGGTTCGCCCCTACGAGTCCGACGCGCTCCTGTTGAAGGGCACGTCGCTGGCCGCATTGAGCCGGCTCGACGAGGCCGAGGCGGCGCTCGCCGAAGGGCGCGCGGCGGCGGACGAGCTCGGCTTCGCGCCCATCGGTTGGCAGATCGACATGGCGCTCAGCCGCCTCGCCTCGGAGGCGGGCGACGCGACACGCGCGTCCGCGCTCCGCGAACGAGCGAAGGTCTTGGTTGAAGGGATCGCCGCGACGCTCGAAGAGGACGACCTCCGCGCGAGCTTCCTCGCCCTGCCCGAGGTCGAGGCGGCCCTCACCGGGGGTACGCTCGCGCCGTGACCGAGCAGCTGACCCTCGATCAGGCCGCAGAGAGGGCGGGGGTCGAGGCGTCGTACCTCCTCAGGCTGGAGGAACTCGGCATCCTTCCCCAGGAGCGCGACACCCTTACCGACGGCGACGTACGCCGGGCGCTGACGGCGCGATCGCTCGAGGGAGCCGGTGTCCCGCTCGACGTGTTGGGCGACGCCATCCGGCGCGGTGCCATCAACCTGAACTTTCTCGACTCGGCGGCCTACGAGCGGTTCGTCGGTCTCTGCGACGAGACGTTCCGACAAGTGAGCGACCGCACGGGCGTGCCGGTCGAGCTCCTCATGGTGGTTCGCGAGTCGATCGGGATGGCGCAGCCTTCCCCCGATGACCGGATGCGTGAGGACGAGCTCGAGGTCCTTCCGTTCCTCGAGCTCCAGATCGCCTCGGGGTTCCGGCCGGCGGCGATCGAACGGCTGCTCCGCGTGACCGGTGATGCGACCCGCCGGATCAGCGAGCAGGAGGCCGCCTGGTGGCGGTCCGAGGTTATCGAGCCTGCGATCGCCGCAGGGCAAGGCACCGACGAGATCGCCGATCCGGAGTTCTCGAACAAGATCGCGCCGATGACCGAGCGAGCCATGGTGTCGATCTACCACGCCCAACAGGCACGGGAATGGACCGCGAACATCATCGGCGGGTTCGAGCAGCTGCTGGCCGACGCAGGGATCCACAGCCGGCTCGAGGAGCCGCCGGCGATCTGCTTCCTCGACATCACCGGGTACACGCGGCTGACGCAGGAGATGGGCGACGACGCCGCGGCCGAGCTCGCCGCGAACGTCGCCCGGCTGGTCCAGCGCAACTCGGTCCAGCATGGCGGCAAGCCGATCAAGTGGCTCGGCGACGGGGTGATGTTCTACTTCGATCACCCCGGGCCCGGCGTACGTGCGGCGCTCCAGATGGCCGACGCGATCCCGGCCGCGGGCCTGCCACCGGTGCACGTGGGCATGTCGTGTGGCCCGGTGCTCTTCCAGGAGGGCGACTACTTCGGCCAGACGGTGAACCTGTCGGCGCGCATCGCGGATTACGCGCGACCCGGCGAGGTGCTGGTCACGCGGACGGTCGTCGACGCCTCCGAAGAGAAGGACATCGATTTCCGCGAGATCGGTCCGGTCGACCTGAAAGGTGTTGCTGGCTCCACCGAGCTGTTCCTCGCCCATTCGGGCGCTGGATAGTCGCCCCGCCGGTACGCCGCCGTCAGAACGTCGACCACCGGGAGATCGAATGCTTGGCGTGCCCGCGCGGCGACGCGCAGCCGCCGGCGGTGCGGACGTTCGCGTACCGCGAGCACGATCGCGTCGAACTTCGTCGTCCGAAGGGCGTCCTCGATCGCGAGGATGCGATCGACGTCCCCGACCTGGCCGTTCGCGCCGGGATCGACCTCCCGCATCCACTCGAGCCGAGGCAGACGTCAGATCGCGCGACGGTACGTGCGAACGCCGAGCGGCACGAAGATCACCAGGACCACGGTGCACCAGAACAACGCCCAGAAGACGTAATGCGCCGTCGGACCGCCGAGGACGAGGGCGCGGGCCGCGAGCACCACCGACGACACCGGCTGGTTGTTGGCCCACGGCTGCAACCATCCCGGCATGCTGGTGGCGGGCACGAACGCGACGGAAGCGAACACGAGTGGCGCCAGGATGGGGAACGCCGCCGCTTGCGCCGTCTCCGGGTCCTTCACCGCGAGCCCGAGCGTCGCGAAGATCCACGACAGGGCGAAGCCGAAGTACACGACGAGCGCCATCGAGCCGAGCAGCCCGAACACGTTGGTATGGACGCGGAAGCCGACGATCGTACCCACGATGAACATCAGGATCACGACGAAGATGTTCCGCCCGAGGTCGGCGCCGGTTCTACCCACCAGCACCGACGAGCGCGTGACCGGCAGCGATGCGAACCGCTCGAGCAAGCCGCTCTTGAGGTCGGTCGCAAGGCCGACGCCGGCCGCGAGCGACCCGAACACCACCGTCTGCACGAAGATGCCGGGCATCAGGTAGTCCACGTAGGGGACGCCCGGCGGCAGCGCGCCCGCGATCGCTCCGCCGAACACGTAGGTGAACATCAACACGAAGATGACCGGCTGGATCGTCGAGAACACGAGCAACTGCGGCACACGCTTGTAGGCGATCAGGTTCCGCCCGATCATCGCGCGGCCATCGTTGAATTCCTTCGCGAGGGCCGATCGCTTGGCGACCGGCAGCCGGCCCGTTGCAATGGTGGTCGCGCTCATGAGCGCCTCCCCTTCCTTCCGCCCTTGGCTTGGCCGTTGCCCCGGCCGTTCGCCGCGGCCTCTTCCTCCTCGGCCGCGTGGCCGGTCAGCGCCAGGAACACGTCGTCGAGCGACGGCTCACGCAGTGCCACGCCCGTCGGCTGAACGCCCCCGTCGTCGAGCCGGCGCAACATCTCGGTCAACAGGTGCGAGCCATCCGGCGACGGCATCCGGAGCAGCGACCCCTGGCGCTCCGGCTCCGTGCCGACCACCGCGCCCACCAGCGAGACGGCCTTGTCCACGTCGGCATCCTCGGCCATGGTGAGCTCGATCACCGTGCCACCAAGGTTCCGCTTGAGCTCGCCGGCGGTGCCCTGCGCGATGATCTTGCCGTGGTCGATCACGATCAGGTCGTCCGCGAGCTGGTCGGCCTCCTCCAGGTACTGCGTCGTCAGGATGACCGTCGTGCCCTCCCGCACAAGGTTGCGGATCGTGTTCCACAGCTCTTGCCGGCTCTGGAGGTCGAGCCCGGTCGTCGGCTCATCCAAGAAGAGCACCGGCGGCTTCTGCACGAGCGAGGCCGCGACGTCGAGGCGGCGGCGCATCCCGCCCGAGTACGTGCGCACGGGACGGTCGCCCGCATCGACCAGATCGAAACTGTGGAGCAGCTCGTCGGCGCGCGGCGGGATGTAGGAGGGCTCGACCTGTGCGAGGCGGCCCATCAGCCGCAGGTTCTCGCGACCCGTGAGGTTGGGATCGACCGCCGCGTATTGGCCGGCGAGGCCGATCCGCATCCGCACCTCGTGCGCGTCGTTGACCACGTCGTAGCCGAGCACCTCCGCGGTGCCGGCGTCGGGCCGATGCACGGTCGCAAGGATCCGGACCGCCGTGGTCTTGCCCGCTCCGTTCGGGCCGAGCAACCCGAAGATGGTGCCCTCCGGGATCTCGAAGTCGATGCCGGCGAGCGCCTGCACCTCGCCGAACTTCTTGGTCAAACCTGAGACGCGAACCGCTGTCGTTGGCATGCCCCGAATGTTCCCACTGAGCTGCGGAGACGCCTACCGAGATCGTCCCGTACTATTCCTATGGAAGGAGCGCTCGAGGGATCCGCTGCGGCGGCTCGCGCTCCGCCTCACTCCACGCCATCGGACCGCCGCGATCGAGCAGATCGGGAACCGTCGAGACGGTGAACGCGCTCGGATCCGTCTTCGAGAGTTCCTCAGGAACGACGGGGAACGACACGGTCGCCTCATCACGCGCCCGCGGCGAGTACGGCGCCACGACCGTCGCACCGGTCGAGTTGCGCGATGGGTCGAGCATGACCTTGCCACCACGATCCGCCTTGCGGAACTCCGACGTCACCAGGTCGGGACGACGCTCCTGCACGATCTCGGTCAGCCGCCCTGCGACGAACCGAAGCTCATCCGCCGTCACTCGCCGCTGGATCGGCGCGACGATGTGCAATCCCTTCCCGCCGGTCGTCTTGACGAGCGTCCGCATCCCGAGATCGTCGGTCACCTCGAGCACCAACAGCGCCACCTCCACCGCAGCGTCGAACGCGTCGTCGGGCGGATCGATGTCGATCGTCAAGACGTCCGGCTTGTCGACGTTGTCGCGCCGCACCGGCGCGGGATGGAACTCGAGCGCCGCCTGGTTGCCGAGCCACGCCAACGTCGACGGGTCGTTGCATACCGTGTAGGCGACGTCGCGCCGCACCGCCGGGATGGTCACCGTCTTGATCCACGACGGCGCGTACTTCGGCGTGTCCTTCTGGTAGTACCGCTCGCCGGTCACACCGTCCGGCGCGCGGACGAGCGACAACGGCCGGTCGCGCAGCCACGGCAACATCCGTTGGGAGACCGCCGCGAGGTATTCGACGTACCGGCGCTTCGTGATGTCGAGCTCGGGCCACAGGACCTTGTCCGGGTTCGTGATCTTGACGTCGGGCGTCACCGCGGGCGCTCCCGCACGATCTGGTCCGGTAACTTGTCGTCGCGCAAGCCGATGTATCGCGGATGCCGGAGCTTGCCGTCCGGTGTCCACTCGGCGAACCCGACCTCGGCCACAAGCTCCGGCCGCACCCAGTGCACGCCCTTCATCGCGATCCCTTTCGTATCGGCGAGCGGCGACGTCTGCCGTTCCAACCGACGAAGCTTGGCGCTGAGCCGGTCGAGCTCCCGCTCGTTGAACCCGGTGCCGACCTTCCCACCGAACCGGAGCTCGCCGCCGTCGTGGTACCCGACGAGCAGCGCCCCCAAGCCCTCGCGCGACCCGCGGGGGTCGGTCCACCCGATCACGATGAACTCCTGTTCGTTGCTGCACTTGAACTTGAGCCAGTCCTTCGAGCGCGCGTGCGTGTACGGCGACGCCGCTCGCTTCGCGACCAGCCCCTCCCACCCTTTCGCGCACGCCGCCCGGAACGCCGCCTCACCCTCCTCGTCCAGGTGCTCCGAGTACCGGATCGGGTCGGCGAACGTGAGCGCTTCGGCCAGGACCGCCTTGCGGGCGACCAGGGGCAATGCCGACAGGTCGTAGCCGTCGAACCAGATCAGGTCGAACAGATAGAAGTAGACGGGGACGGAGGCAACGTTGGCGGCGTTGGGCCGGGCGTTCTGCATCCTGCCCTGGAGCTTGGAGAACGAGGTTACGTCGCCATCGAAGGCCACGATCTCACCGTCGGCGATCAGCGGCGGGGTATCGTCGTGCACGATCGCGGCAACAAGGTCAGGATAGTGCGACGTGAGGTCCTTCTCGTTGCGTGTCAGCAGGCGAACCGTTCCGCCGCGCCGCCACAGCAGCGATCGTTGGCCGTCCAGCTTCGGTTCGTACACCCAGCCCGCGTCCGAGAACACGTGCTTGGTCAGCGTCGCCAGCATCGGTGGCGTGAAGGCAGGCATCGAGCCGCGGCGCGCCAGCTTGCGGTCGGCCGGATCGAGCTGCTCGAGGGCGGGGTCCACTGTTCGACAGGCTAATCCGGCGCCGGTCGGTGTGAGCCGGCGATGAAGGGGTACCGGACCACCATGCTTCTGGGGGCTGGAACCAAGCGGGCATTGATCATCGGCGGGCTCGCCGCCCTCGCCGTCGTCGCCACCACGCTGGTCCCGCTGGCGGCTACCGCGACGCCGTCGAGCTCGCTTCGGCGCTATCCCTACCTCACCGACCTCGTGCAGCGCTCGGTCACGGTGAATTGGGCCACCACGACCAACATCACTTCCGGATCCGTCGCCTACGGACGGGCGGGCGTCGAGAGCTGCTCCGCCCACACGCTGGAGGCCTCCCGGACGGCGATCACGGTCGGAACGACCCCCGAGTACCAATGGAAGGCGACGATCCGCCGCTTGAAGCCGAACACCTCGTATTGCTACCGGATCGTCGGCAGCGGCTCGGACCTCCTCGGGTCGGACGCCTCGCCGGTCTTCCGTTCGCAGCTGCCGAAGGACTCGACGGTGACCTACCGGTTCGCCGTGATCGGCGACTGGGGCTGGCAGGACACGGCTTCTCTCAACACCGATCAGGCGAACGTGCTGTCCGAGCTGGCCTCGAGCGGTGCGCGCTTCGCCGTGTCCACGGGCGACATCGCGTACCAGAGCGGCTCGCAGACGAACTACGGCGACCTGGTGCAGACCGGCCCGACGACGAGCACCGTCTTCGGACCGAACTATTGGACCGTCGCGGGCTCGCAGATCCCGATGTTCAACGTCCTCGGGAACCACGGCCTCAACTCGACCGTTCTCACGAACTGGCCCGAGAAGCGAGCCACGAACAGCTCCGGCGGCCGGTACGAGATGGACACCTACTGCTGCACCAACGGCACGCGGTCGGCCAGCTACCCGAGCGCTTGGTACGCGTTCGACGCAGGACCGGCTCGCTTCTACATCCTCGACGCCTCGTGGGCGAACTCCAACCTCGGCACGGCCGACGTCTACAAGAACGACTTCGACAACCATTGGATGACCACGAGCGCGGAGTACGAGTGGCTCGAGGACGATCTCGAGACGCATCCCGACGGTCTCAAGTTCGCGTTCTTCCACTTCCCCCTGCACTCGGCCAACGCAACAGAAGGATCCGACCCCTACCTTGCTGGTCCGTCCAACCTGGAAGGCCTGCTCGCGGAGCACGGCGTCGACATCGTGTTCAATGGCCACGCGCACACGTACGCTCGCTCGTCCGGGTCGTCGACCGCGCCGGTGGATTACGTGACCGGCGGCGGCGGGGCACACCTGGAGCCGGCCACGGTGTGCGGCGCGCCGATCGCGGCGGCGCTCGGCTGGTCGTACTCGTCGAGCACGCACGGCAGCTCGTGCGGGTCGCTGCCGCGGCCCGAGACGATCGACCGCGTGTTCCACTTCCTGCTCGTCACCGTCAAGGGATCGACCGTGACGGTGACCCCGACGGACGAGCTGGGCCGCACGTTCGACGTGCAGACCTACAACTTCGGCTGAGCCCGCGTCCCGCGTCCCGCCCTGTCGCTACATCGGTGAGACGAGCTGGAAGTAGTTGCCGTCCGGATCGGCCAGCGTCGCGATGGCCATCTCGTCACCGTCGCCGCCGGGGTTGTACGGCTCCTGGACGACGGTCACGCCGGCAGCCTTGAAGCGCTCGAAGTCGCTCCGGACGTCGGCGCTCTCGATGTTCCAGATCATGCGGCCGGGCTGCTCGTTGTTGCCCTTGACCTCGTCATGGGGACCGACCGAAAGGGTTCCCGTTCCGATCTGCCAACCGGCGTACGTGTCGTCCTCCCACGTCGGGTCGCCGAAGAGCTTCTTGTAGAACGCGACGAGTCGACCCGGCTCCTCAGAGCCGATCAGGATGCTGTTGAGGTTCATCTGCTCCCCCTTTTGTCGATGGTTCGGATCCGTCTTCCTACGTCTTGCCCTTCTGGTATTCCAGGACGCTCCAATCGAGGTCGCGGGCCGGGATCCGGAGCCGGGCCGCGACCTCCGTCAATCCGTCGACCGCGTCGGCTTGCGTCGCGTTGCGACCGATCGCACCCGAGACGAACCGCAGCACGTGCACGTCGGGCTTCACGGTGTCGACGCCCATCCGCATCGCGAGGGATCGGTACACCGCAGGTCCGAGCCCTTTGATATGTCCGACGAAGTCCTCCTGTTGCGACTTGGTCGCCCACGTTCGCAGTCGGCGCAGCGTGGTCACGTTGCGCTGTCGGAAGTACGCGGCCAACCCGCGGAGCTCCGCCGCTCGCCGCCAGTGGTGGTTCCCCCAGAGGTACTGCGCGAGCTCGTCATCGCCGTCGCGATCCTCGGGGAACCGCTCGAGCACGGCCTCGAGGTCGTCCAGCGTGCGGATCTCGCGGTAGTGAAGATCGCGATAGTGATCCTCCGCCTTCTGGATCGCCGCAGCCTGGTTCTGATAGTCGAGCACCGTGTCGAACAGCGCGATGACGTAGTCGTCGGCAACGAACTTGAAGCTGCTGATCGGGATGCTCGAGGCAGCATGTTCGAGCGCATCGAGCTCGGTCTCGCTCAACACGACACGGTCAGCGGCGTCGGGCCTCGGGCTCGAACCACCAGGGGTCGAACCCGCGGTCCTCTTCGTCGACGAGCGTGCCGGGCGGGACGAGCTCGTCGATCGCGTCGAGCGTTCCCGCGTCGAGCCGCACGTCGGCCGCGCCGAGCAGGTCCTCGAGCTGTTCGCGCGTGCGCGGGCCGATGATCGTCGACGTCACCGCCGGGTGCGCGAGCGTGAACGCCACCGCCATGTGCGTCAGCGTGATGCCGGCCTTGTCGGCGATGGTCAGCAGCTGCTCGACCAGATCGAGCTTGTGCTGCACCTCCGGTCGCGACCGGTCGTACATCGGCCGCATCCACTCCGCACGCTGGGGTCCCCGAACGGCCCGAGAGTCGGGCGACTGGTCGAACTCCTCGCGGCGATACCGGCCGGTGAGCCACCCCCGGCAGAGCGGGCTCCAGACGAGCACGCCCATCCCGTACTTCTCGGCGACCGGCAACACGTCATGCTCGATCTGCCGAACGAAGATCGAGTACGGCGGCTGCTCCGTGCGGAACCGAGAGAGCCCGCGCCGCTCGGCGACCCACTGCGCCTCGACCATCTGCCACCCCGGATACGTCGACGAGCCGAAGTACCGGATCTTGCCCTGCCGCTGGAGGTCGGTGAGCGCGCCGAGCGTTTCCTCGACGTCGGTCTCACCGTCGGGACGGTGGATCTGATACAGGTCGATGTGATCGGTGCCGAGACGGCGGAGGCTGTTCTCGACCTCGTTCGCGATCCAGACGCGCGAGTTCCCGGCGTCGTTGTGACCCGGCCCCATCTGTCCGTGGACCTTGGTCGCGAGGATCACTTCGTCGCGGCGCCCCTTGAGCGCCTTGCCGACGATCTCCTCGGACTCGCCCGACGAGTACACGTCGGCGGTGTCGACGAAGTTGATCCCGCCGTCGATCGCGGCACGGATCGTGCCGATGCAGTCGTCGACGTCGGTGTTGCCCCACTCCCCGAACATCATCGTGCCAAGGCACTGGGCGCTGACCTTCAGGCCGGTCCCGCCGAGCGTGCGGTACTCCATCGACCGACCGTATCACCGTGTGCGGATACGGTCGGCGCGCGATTCGTGTAGCTCGCGACCGGGGGCTAGAGTCGTCGGCGTTCGAGCGTGAGGGGGGAATGGCGATGGACTTCGACCACGATTCGTTGATGGGGTTGATCCTGGTGGCGGCAGGAGTGCTCACGTTCCTGTACACGCGGAGCCAGACCAACACGATGAAGATCCTCGCGCTGCTCGGCGCGCTGGGGTCGGTCGTCATCGGCGCGCTCCTGTTCTTCCAGATCGCCTAGGTGGCCACGCTCGACGACGTCGCTCGGCTCGCGATGGCGTTGCCCGACGTCACCGAGGGCGAACGCCACGGCAACCGAACGTGGTCGGTGTCGGGCAAGGGGTTCGCTTGGGAACGCTCGTATACGAAGGCGGATCTCAAGCGGTTCGGCGATCAGACGCCGCCCCGTCAGCCGGTGATCGCGGTGCGGACCGACGACATGGTCGAGAAGGAGGCGGTGCTCCAGGCCGGCATCAAGGGCGTCTTCGACATGGCCCACTTCAACGGGTACCCGGCCGTGCTGCTCGAGCTGCGGCTGATCGGCAAGCGCCCGTTGAAGGATCTGTTGGTCGATGGGTGGCTCGCCTGCGCGCCACCGACGCTGGCGGCGTCGTACATCAACAGGCGCTGAGCCGGGGCCGCGTGTCGGTGGTCGGTGCGAGCATCGGCCGGTGGGCGAGGAAGCCACGATCCTGCACGCGGACGCCGACTCCTTCTATGCGTCGGTCGAACAGCGCGACGACCCGGCGCTCCGCGGCAAGCCGGTGATCGTCGGCGGCGGAGTCGTCCTTGCCGCGAGCTACGAGGCCAAGGCCTTCGGCGTCTACACCCCGATGGGCGAGACGCAGGCGCAACGTTTGTGTCCGCAGGCGATCGTCGTCCGCCCGCGGATGGAGGCCTACAGCGAAGCGAGCGATGCGATGTTCGACGTGTTCCGCGACACCACGCCACTGGTCGAGGGCCTGTCGATCGACGAGGCGTTCCTCGACGTCGGCGGTCTCAAGCGGATCGCAGGCACGCCGACCGAGATCGCCGTCCGTTTGCGCGAGCAGGTCAGCGAGCGCGTTGGGATCCCGGTCACCGTCGGCGTCGCACGCACGAAGTTCCTCGCAAAGGTGGCGAGCGGCGTCGCGAAGCCCGACGGACTGCTGGTGGTCCCGGTGGACGACGAGCTCGGGTTCCTGCACCCGCTGCCGGTCGAGCGCCTCTGGGGCGTCGGCAAGGTCACCGCGAAGAAGCTTCGGGAGCGATCGCTCACGACCGTCGCCGACGTCGCGCGACTGGAGGAGGACGAGCTGATCGCTATCCTCGGGCGCGCGTCCGGCAGGCATCTGCACGCGCTCGCGCACAACCGCGACCCGCGGCCGGTCGAGGTCGGCAAGCGCCGCCATTCGATCGGCACGCAGCGGGCGCTCGGCCGCCGCGCCCGCTCTCCCGATCAGCTCGACGTCGACCTGATCGCATTGGTCGACCGGCTCGCGCGCCGCCTCCGCAAGGCGCACCGGGTCGCCCGTACCGTGACGCTGCGCCTCCGCTTCGACGACCTCACCCGCGCGACCCGGTCGCACACCATGCACGAGGCCACGACCGACACCGTCACGCTCCTAACGGCCGGCCGGGTCCTGCTGCACGACGCGCTCCCGATCATCGAGGAGCGCGGGATCACGCTGATCGGCATCACCTTCACCAACCTCTCGAACGACGACGCGGTCCAGCTCGTCCTTCCGTTCGCGAAGGGGCCGCCCGCGGCGATGGACACCACCCTGGACAGCCTCCGAGAGCGCTTCGGCTCGAAGTCGGTCACCCGAGGCATCCTCCTCGGGCGGCACGAGGGCCGCCTCCAGGTGCCGCTCCTCCCGGACTGAAGGTCTCTTGGCGTCGGTGACCTCGGGCTTTGACCTCCCCGCGACGCAACGGCCAGGATTGTCGACAGTCGACAGGCGTCTAGAGCGAGGGCGGCCGCCTCGGCGGCCGGAGAGGGGACTCCGATGAAGAAGGTAGATCGACGCAGCTTCATGCGAGCCACGGCGGTCGGCGTGGGGGGCGCCGCTACGGCAAGTAGCGCGCTCCGGCTCCCGTCGGCGGCAGCCGGTACCAAGCCCGCCGCCTACAGCGGACCGCGTGCGACGCGGATCCTGCCCGAACTCACCCAGGCCGGCCCCGAGCTCGCGCTCCCCGCCGGCTTCACGTACAAGACGTTCGCTCCCTTCGGCTCGGCGATGTCGGACGGCTTCATCACGCCGCCGATCCACGACGGGATGGGTGTGTTCGACCAAGAGGGCGGCGGGTACCGGATCGTGCGGAACCACGAGACCGGTGACTCCAACGACAACCGGCCGGGAACCGTCCTCGGCGACCCGGCGACGGCCTACGACACCAGGGCGCCGGGCGGCTGCGTCACGCTCGTGCTGAACGACAACGCGAAGCTGCTCGAGCACTTCATCTCGCTCAACGGCTCGGACTCCAACTGCTCGGGCGCACCGACGCCGTGGGGCACGTGGCTCACGTGTGAGGAGACGACGGTGGGAACGGGCGGCGGCTGGGGGAGGCCGCATGGCTACGTCTTCGAGGTCGACTCGGCGGCGGACGGGCCGCACAAGCAGAAGCCGATCAAGGCGATGGGCCGCTTCACGCACGAGGCGGCGGCCGTCGACCCGATGACGTCGGTGGTCTTCCTCACCGAGGACTACAACCCGGACGGGTTCTACCGGTACATCCCCGACACCGCCGGCGACCTCGCTTCCGGAGGCGTCCTGCAAGCGCTCAAGGTGAAGGGTCACTCCGAGTACGACACGTTGCACGGACAGACCGTCGGCGCCGAGCTGCCCGCGGTCTGGGTCGACATCGACGATCCCGACCCGGACGATGCCGAGGAGCATCCGCGCGCGGTCCGCACGCAGGGCGTGAAGAAGGGCGCCGCGAAGTTCATGAGCGGCGAGGGCTGCACGTGGCGCGACGACCACGTCGTGTTCACCGCGTCTGACGGCGGCGACATCGGCCGCGGCCAGATCTGGGCCTACCGTCCGACCACGCGCCGCGGCAAGCTCGACGAGGAGGGCGTCTTGGTCCTGCTCTTCGAGTCGACCGACAAGCACGTGCTCGACTATCCGGACAACTGCTGCACCAGCCCGGGCGGCGGGATCGTCGTTGTCGAGGACGGCAGCGACCGACAGAACTTCATCCGTGGGCTGAAGCCGAACGGCTCGATGATGACGCTTGGCCAGAACCTCGTCGACGTGCGCCGGCAGCTGATCGACTCCTCGGGCAAGCTGTATGACCCGCGCGTCCCGGACGACGACTTCGGTGTCGGCGACGGCGTCGGGCGCTCGGAGTTCGCGGGGCCACGGTTCAGTCAGGACGGCACCTGGCTGTTCGTGAACATCCAGGTGCCCGGCATCACGTGCGCGATCACGGGGGACTGGGGCAGCCTGGGGCTCTGAACCGACTCGACTACGTCGTCACGCGGAAGTACGACCACGAAGAGGTGCGCCCGAGGTTCGCGGCGTCGCCTTTGAACTGTGCGTGCGTCCGCAGGTTGACGCCGATCACGCTGCGGTTGGAGTAGAACGTGATGACCAGCGCCGTGCTGCTGTGCGACAGTGGGCCGTCGACCGTCGTCACCGTGCGCCACGCCCCGCTGACATACGCCTGCACCGTGGCGTAGATCTTCTCGCCACTGTGATCCGGACTCACCTTGATCGCGTATTCGGGACAGTGCAGATGCGAAGCGGACGTGCACTTCGCGCTGTAGTGGTACAGGGCGTAGGAACCGGACCGGCCGTAGTTCTGGATCATCTTGCCCTTGACCGACGCGTACACGCGAACGGACTGCGATGGACTCGTCGCGGCCTTCCAGTCGACGTCGCCGTCGAATTTCGCGAAGAACGAGGTCTTCCGCGTGAGCGACATCCTGGCCTGGAGGTTGCCGTGCCGGTCGACGTGTCCGGACTTGATGCGCTTGCTGCCCGCGCCGAACGGCTCGGCGAATATCTCGAGTGTCTTGTCGTGCGTCTTCCGGTAGTCCTCGAGATGCGCGGTCACAGTGACCGAGCCGTTGAAGTTGACCCGCGAGTCGGAGATCGTCAGGGACACCGACGTCTTGTGCTTCTCGCCCTTGCCGGTCAGCGTGACCACGACGACGCCTCGCGCGGTGTCGGCCGGCAGCTCCATCCGGGCCGGGCGGCTCGCGCCTGAGCTCGGATCGAACACGATCGCGATCGTGCACGTCGCCGTGGCGACCGGCGACGTGTTCGAGCACGTGTCCGAGTCGATGGAGTAGTCGGAGCGCGCCGTGCCCTTGATCGAGGCGGCGCCGAACGACAGCGCCGTGCTTCCCGTGTTGGTGATCGTGATCGGCTTCGGCGCCGACGGCGTGCGCGGACGGGTGCCGAAGTCGATGGTCGTCGGAGACGCCGAAGCCGCCTTGTAGTCCACCGCCGAGTCGAACCGCAGTTCGCCGAACAGCGCGGGCGTCGCGCCTTCGCAGTGCTGCTCGTACGTGACGGCGAGGGTCGCGAGCGCGCCACCCCCGTCGAGCGAGATCTCGTGCACCGTCATGGTGCCCGTCGACGTGTTGCACCCGTTGCCGTCGCCGCTCACGTCCAGACCGGCGTTCGTCGCGTCGCCCAGGCGTGTGGTCGTGTACGTCGTTCCGTCGGTGAGCGTGC
>Ga0136846_1222862_pt1 | contig 21773 bp, 13 predicted proteins | sample HopSoiMetagenom2_FD_96841 | JGI IMG/M metagenome (GOLD analysis project Ga0136846, IMG submission 96841) | Grasslands soil microbial communities from Hopland, California, USA - 2 Assembly 2016 (version 4) | ecosystem: Environmental > Terrestrial > Soil > Grasslands | place: USA: Hopland... | reverse complement strand
TCAACGCGCATCTGGACAATCACCGTCGGCGAGACGCCGTCGATTCGAGGTCCAGATTGCCAGAAATAGTCAGATGTGTTCGTGGGGTTATGGTATCGATCCCCCCTCGGACACGTACCTTACGTACACGGCCGTCGGCATTGGACTCTATGTCCGATCCGGCGGTTTTTACTTCTACCGCCACGGTTCGGGTGTTGACGTCGTAATCGAGACGCAGCCCGAGCTCCTTGTAGATCTTCATTTTGTCTGCCGGTGCGGCTTGGGCGAGGACCTTCACCAGATCGCCGAGCGTGTGGACGATGGCGGTTATCACCTCTGGGGTCATGATGGCGCGTCCGGCGAGTTGGCGCAGCCTGGCGTTGATGGCGATTTTCTCGATCTCGACTTCGCGGATCCATCCGGCAACTGTGGCCGGGTCGGTTCCGGCCTCTAGCAGGGCCCTGTATTGGCCGAGTTTGCGGTCAGCGGCGGCCAGCTCTTTATGGGCGGCATCGGCCAGGATGGCCTGGTCGTCGTCTCCGGCGGCGGCGTCGGCCAGGGCCTTGGCGGTGGCCTCGATGCGGTGCGGGGCGAAGATCTTGCATAGCCACTTGTCGAGGTGCGGGACGATGTGGTCCTCGCGAACGTACACGGTGCGGGGGTGCTCGATGTTGTTGGCTTCGGCGTATTCGGCCGGGTATCGGCAGCGGTAGTGGGGGCGGCCGTGGTTGAAGGTGGACTCCATCTTCTGGCCGCACACGCCGCAGTGCAGGATCTTGCTCAGCAGGTAGTCGCGCTTCGAGGTGCGCTGCATGCGCTGCAGCGGCTCCAGCGGGCTGGTCTTGCGGCGGGTCAGGCGGAGGGCTTGGACGGCTTCGAAGTCCTCGGTCGTCACCAGCGGCTCGTGGACGATGTTGTCCGACCAGATCCAGGTCCCGGGCTCGTTCCAGTTCAGCTTCGTCTCGTAGCCCGCCGCGACGTCTTCGATGTCGAGCAGGATCTCGGCTTTGCGCTGCTTGTTCCAGACTTGCCGTCCGGTGTAGCGGGGGTTGGTGAGGAGCACGGCGATCGCGGACTTGGGCCAGCCGACGGCGTTGCGGTGGGTGTTGCGCTCAGGATCGTGAGCGGAGGGGCACACGATGCCGTCGCGGGTCAGTCCCTCGGAGATGGCGTGCAGGCCGTGTCCGGCCAGGTATTCGCGGTAGATCCGGCGCACGACGGGGGCGGCGATCGGGTCGGGCTCCAGACGGTGCAGCCTCTTGCCGTCGGCGGCCTTCGCCGGGTTGGGGTGTGGTCCGGCATCGGCGAGCCGGTAGCCGTAGGGCGGTCGTCCGCCGAGGAATCTGCCCTCGATCTTGGCCTGGGAGGCCATCGCGGATCGGACGCGGATCTTGACGCGGCTGCGCTCGCCTTTGGACATGCCGCCGAACACGTTCATGATCAGGTCGTGGGCCTCGGACTGCGGGTCGATCCCGCCGCCGCGCTGTCACGGCCCACCACAACGGCGGTATGCACGGAACGTGACCGTCCCGCGCATACCGCCGTGTGAACCCGGGTCCGCGCCGTCAGATTGTAGGATCCGCGATGCGATCAATCGATCTCGATTGAGCTGGTCGTCCGCGAGCGGTGAGCACTGCGATCGTCAGCCCGAATCCGGTGATCTTGAGCAGTCGGCTCGTTCGACACGCATCCCGCCTTCTGCAACGGTAGTGGCGGTTCCTGTCCAAGGTGGTCCAAAGCCTCACCGGCTGGCGCTTCGGGATCTGGGGGCCGGTCGAAGGGTGGTGTCTGGAGCGATGGCGGGGGATCGCGATCTCTGAGGAGGTCCTTGACAGCCAGCCGTCATGACTTTGGCCCGCTCATCCCGACCGGGCCCGTGGAGCAGTTGGATGAGGCCACCTTCATCAGCCACTCATCCCGGGTCGAGATCCTGACCGAGACGCTGCTGCAGGCCGGGCTGAGGATGGTGACGGCGATGACGCTGTCGCCGCCCGGATCGTCGCGACCGACTGGGCGACTGTGGCAGTCGTGGCATTCTGGTCCGCCGCGCCGCCGCCGGCGGAGACCACAGCGCGCAGGCGCAGTCGGCGTAGCAGCCCGAGTTCAGCGGGCGTGTCTAAGCCGTGGGAAAGCGTCGCGGAGATGTACGTGACGTGCCCAGCAGGGCGTATCTTGTCGGGGCCCGGCCGACGGCCGGGCCCCGACAAGAATCAGAATGTGCTCGCCAGGTTGATGACGCCGGTGGCGGTGCCTCCTTCAGGGTAGACGATCATGGTGTAGGTGCCGGCTTGTGGAAGGTTGACTGAGGAGAACGCAGATCCCGCGCCCTGGTCGATGCCGTCCACGGTCGTCAGACATGACACCGAGCCGGAGGCGACCTGCGTGGCGTCGGGACCGAAGAGTTTGAAGTCCACGGCCCAGCTCGGCGACAACCTACAGTCGCGCAACAGGAGCGCCGCGTTCGCACTCAACGTCTGGTCCGCCGCACTCGTCGTGAGAGTCGCCAGCTTGGACTGGCCCGGCGAGCCGATGGTGTAGTTCGTCTGCGACGATCCGGACGCGATGACGGTCCCTGCCTGGCCGACGTACACCTGCATGTTGAACGTTCCGGAGATGAGCCCGGACTGCGGAACAGCCAGGATGGTGTAGGTTCCGGCTTTCGGCAGGACGATCGGGGTGAACGCCATTCCCGTTCCGGTGCCGGCCCCGAAACAGATCCCGACCCCGTTGCTCACCCGTTGGGCGTTCGAGTCGTAGACGAAGAACGAAACGCCGGGGACTGCGGAGGTGGCGCAGTTGTCGGCGACCGTGTTGACAGTGGCGTAGACGGCCTGGTTCGGCGCGGTGGTGGTGAATGAGGCAAGAGCCGATTGGCCAGGTGCGGTCGTCTTCACCGGCGTGACGGTTCCGTCGGTCGGCAGGGACGGGATGGTTCCGCCGCCTGCGAAGATCTGTACGCTGGCGGTGCCGTACGCGGTGCCGCCGTTCGGGATCATGAGGATCGTGTATGTGCCCGGGTTGGCCAGGACCACCGGGTTGAACAGGCTATCGCCCCCGATTCCGTCGCCCATGCAGGGCACGCCGCCGTTCGCGATCCAGGTCGCGGCGGTATCAAACAGGTAGAAGGACATTCCGGGTATTGCGGCGGAGCTGCAGCCGGTGAGACCGAGTGCCGCGGTGCCGTATACGGCCTGGTTCGGACTTATTGTCGTGAAGGTGAGCAGTGCCGACTGGCCGGCCGTAGTCGTCTTCACCGCAGTGACGGTTCCGTCGTTCGGAAGCGGCGTGGACGTGCCGGTGCCGGTGCCAGCGAAGACTTGCATGGTGATCGTGCCGTACTCGGTCCCTCCGTAGGGGATGACCAGAACGGTGTAGGTCCCTGCGTTCGGGACCGTCAGCGGTGTGAACTGCAGTCCGCCGCCGGCACCGTGGATATCACAGGTCATGGCGCTGCTGGTCAGGTACTTCGTGGTCGCGTCGTACAGGTAGAACGACGCACCGGCGCTGCCGTTTTGGCAGCCGTTGAGCGCCAGCGTCGAAGTGGCGTAAACCGGCTGGTTCGCGGCGGTGCTGGTGAATGTTGTCAGAACGGATTGGCCTGCGGTGCTGGTCTGGAGCTGAGCCATCGTGCCGTCGGCGGGGATCGGGACGGCGCCGCCGCCTGCGAACACCTGCATGCTGAGCGTGCCGTAGGTCTCGGGCGGGGTAGCGACTCGGATGGTGTAGGTACCGGGTGTCGTCAAGATCAGCGGGCTGAACTGCTGGCCGTCACCCTTGCCCGTGGCCCCCATGCAGGCGGCGTTGCCGTAGGCGAGCTGTGTTCCCGTGCTGTCGTAGAGCGTGAAACTCATAGGCGATGCGGTATCGCAGCCGGTCAGCGCCCACGCTGCTGTGGCGTAAAGCGGCTGGTTCGCGGATGTGGTGGTGAATGTCAGCAGGCCCTGCTGGCCGGAGGTGGCCGAGGGGATGGTCACCGATATCGGCTTGCCGTCGAGGGTGGGGCTGGCGGTCGCGTAGGAGCCGAATACGCGGAGGGTGATGGTTCCCGAATCGCCGGCCGGCGGCACGAGGTTCAGGGTGTAGGTGCCGGTCGTCGGAACGGTGACCGGGTCGAGTAGTTGCTGCGGGCTGGTCTGTCCGCCGCGGCTGCCGGTGCCGATCTGGTTGCCGGAGGGATCCAGCAGGGTCAAGGTGGTGAAGTAGCCGCTGGTGACCGTGCCGTTGACGTAGATTGGCTGCCCGGCCGTCGCGGTGAAGGTGAACTGCGCGCGCTTGCCCGGAGCCGTCTGGGGAATCGTGACCGAGACCGCCGTGCCGTCGAGTTTTGGGCTGGCGGTCAGGTAGGAGCCGAAGACCTGGACGGTGATGGTTCCCGAATCGTCGGCCGGGGGCACGATGTCCAGGGTGTAGACGCCGGTTGTCGCCACGACCACGGGGTTGATCAGGATCTGGGGGCTCGTGTTGCCGCCTTGGGATCCGGTGGTGATCTGGTTGCCGACCGGGTCCAGCAGCGTCTCCTGAGTGAAGTAGCCGCTGGTGACCGTGCCGTTGACGTAGATCGGCTGCCCGGCCGTGGCGAAGAAGGAGACGTTGAGCCGTGCCGTGGCTTGGGCGAAGGTCACGCTGACCGGCGGTCCGTCGACCGTTGCGATCGTGTCCGGTATCACGGGGTTGGTGGCGGTGGCGTATCCGCCTTCACCGGCGTCGTCGAGCGATTCGACGTCCACCGCCGAAGGCAGGCCGGCGGCCGGAACGCTGACCGAACCCGGGCCGCCGCCCATGATGTCCGCCAGCGGACAGCCGTCGTCGGTGAAGACCTCGTAGCCTTGGGCGGCCGGTCCGGATGTCGGCGGCTGCCAGGAGAGGGTGTCGGTCGTGCCATCGGCAGAGGGCGTCGTGGTGAGCGCGGTCGGGGCCAGCGCGGTCCCGGCGACGCCGCTGGGCAGGACGTTGACGGTGGCCGAGGCCGTCGCGGCTCGGCCGGAGGTGTTGGCGGTCTGGACTCTGATGGTGTAGGTGCCTGCGGTGTTGAAGGTGACGCCCCGGGCTGTCGGGCTGGCTGACGGGCTTGCGAACGTCCCGGTTCCCAGGTCCCAGGCGTACGTCAGTGGTTGGCCGCTGGGGTCGGTTGAGGCCGCCGCGGAGATGTTGATCGCCTCGCCCACCACGGCGTCGGGTATCGGCGTGATTGTGGCGACGGGGGCGGGTGCGGGTGTCGGGAACCCGGCCTTCAACGCGAAATAGGCAGCCGCCCGATGCGGGTAGGTCTCGGGGCTTGCCGCATCCCCGACGGTGTCGTAGTTGCCGTGCGCCTCGACGCCGCTCACAGCCAGTCGGCGGAAGCTGACAAAGCCTTGGCAGATCGCGTCGTCAGCGTGGCAGTACGAGAGGACTTTCCCGTCGCCGGGTGTCGGGAACTCCGGCCGGAGCCGGGTGTTCTTGGGGTGCGCGAGGCTTCCCACGCGTTGCGGGTCGAAGTCGCCCCGGACACGTTGGGATGCGGGGTTGAACAGCGGATCGCCGAGCAGGAGCACTCCGAGGATCGAGCTGCGCTCCGTGTCGGTGAGGGTCTGATAGACGTTCCCGGTGACCTGAGCCCCTTGGCTGTAGCCAGCAAGGATGATCTTCGTTGCCGATCCGCAGACCGGGTCCGTGCGGATCGCATTGATCTCGTTCCTCAGCTTTCCCTGGCCGTCGGTGACGGAATTCTGATAAGCGCCCCATCCCAGCGCCGCGCTTGCTGCGTTCGGCAGGCCGTCGATACCGGCGACCTTGACCGCCGGGTAGGGATTTGCCCATTCGAAGACCCTGACGCCCGCTGGCACCATGCTTTCGAAATCGGATACGAAGCTGCCGACTTCCTTGGCGAACCCGTTGGTGTCGGCGATATCCTGGCCGGACCCGCGCGAGCCGAGAATCGCGAAGCCAGGGCATGTGGAAGTGTCGGCTCGGGCCTCGTTTGGATGAATGACGGCAAGGCCGGCGGAACCTGCGAGCAGGCATGCAGTCAGCCCCGCTCGCATCAGCCGTCTGATGGTGGCAGTCAAATCCTCTCCATGGATACTCTGGTGAAATGGCAGTGCTACGGGCCTTCCTATGGCCGCATCGCAGGCATCAGGTGAGTTGGGGCGACCGGGCACTTCGGGCCTGCTGGCCGCCTGGACCGTTCCTGCTGGCACACCAGGCGCTGATGTCCTCGTTCGCGGGCGGCTTCGGTGCTCGTGATGGAGTGCTGCGCACCGACCTGTTGACAGGAGGGCCCGTGTCCGGCGGGTTCATCCACCGTCTCGTCGTGATCCGACCGGAGCCGCCGGACGAGGCCGCTAAGGCTCTGCTTGCCCGGGCAGCCGAGATGGGATACGAGCGGCACCTCCGGGGGCCGAACATCGTCGGGCCGGCCGCGGACAGCGATGACTGGTACCGCTTTCAGAACATCAAGACCCAGCCCCGGCTCAGCTTCAAAATCTGCCCGCCTGGAACAAAGATTGTCGGCTTCGGCACTCTTCTCGGCGAAGACAGGCTCATCGTCCCCGAAGGCGCCTCCGGCATCATCATGAGCATCGATGCGGGGTTCACCATGACCGACGGCAGGAAGCAGTTCAAGTCCATGACTCCCGAAACCCGGGCGAGAATGGCCGAACTCGGAATTAATGCCGACCCTCCGCCGTCCTGGCGGCGTTTCTGGTTCTGGTGGTGGGCCCGAGTTGCACAACGGCTTCGCTTGAACTGGACGGCCTGGCGGCTGCGCGGGTTTCGCGGAGAGCTGGTTGCGCACTGGAAGACCGGCGGTCCCACCATCGGGCCCTACACCGTCGGCGCTCTGACGCTCCGACGCGGCGAGCCCGGCCGAGTCATCGAAGCCTTCACGAAACGGGCTCAACGCCTGGGCTACACGGTGATTAGCGACCCTGACGGCACCGACGGCCGACATCCGGTATTCGCCGCACCGCCGGGCAGGCCCATGCTGAGTTTGGCGACTTACCTGCCCGGCGAACGGGTCACGACAGACCGCGTCGTGCCGGTCCACAACCTTGGCATCATCATGACGTTGACAACATAAGAAATGATCACTCAAGCATGCGCTGTGATGGCTGGAACGGCCCCCCATAGATTCCCCCGAGCAGCGAGCAAACGGCCACGCTAAACCAGACCGATGCGAGAACTGCCAAGTTCGAACGCTGTGACACGTTGGACCTAGCCGATATTGACAACGAACACGATGACGGTCAAGTCGATTACCCTCCGTAAGGGGGCATTTCGAGGTCTTGGACCGCGCGGAGCCAACACTCTTGGCAAGCTGGTTACACCTTCCGATCTCGGCGTTCGAGGATCAGGGGTCTGGGTAGAGTGCTGTGACCGTGGTTGGGTGTTGTGGACGGTGTCGTAGACGGGGTTGTTCAGCAGGGGCCGATCGCCGGGCGAGTCGATTTCTCGGCGTGTCGCGGTGTTGGCGGTGTGGCGGTCGCCGACCGCGTTGGAGAGTGCGGCGTGCAGGGGTCCCAGTTCTCGGTCTCGATGCTGGATCCGGACCGTCGCGGCTTCCAGGCAGTGCAGCAGCCACCCTCTGAGATCTCGCTGATTGTCGGTAGCTGATCCGTGCCAGTGGGTTACTGACGGCGGAGCCCGCTGTAAACTCAGTGCCCTGCGTGCGCCGGGACCCGGGATATGGCTACAACAAGGAATCTCATCCCCGATAAGGGCGCCGCCGCTGCGGATCGTAGCTCGATATGTACGGAGCACGGGGAGGGCTTTGCTGATGGGGCGTCCGACGGGGTGGGACATCCTGGGTCTGGATGGGGATCCGACGCCGGGTGTGGTGGAGTCAGTCGAGGCGCTGGCAAAGCAGTTCGGGGATTTCGCTCATGACGTGGAGTCGGCGTATCGCAGCTTGAACTCCTTCGGCGCTGACGCGAACGCGTTGCAGTGGGTGGGTCAGACCGCTGATGCGTTCAAGAACCAGTTCGGTCCGCTGCCTGGGCGGTTGCAGAAGCTGTACACATCCTACTCCGAGGCATCCGACGCCCTGTCCGCCTACGCGCCGAAGCTTCAGGCCGCGCAGAACAAGGCCGATGCGGCGCTGCGTCAGGCCCAGGACGCACACGCTGATCTGCAACGCGCCACCACCAATGCCAACAGCGCCGCGGCGGATCTGAAGACCGCGCAGCAGAACCACGCGGCCAACCCCAATCCGCAGGCCGTTACCGACGCGCAGACCGCGCATGACACCGCGCAGACCAACCTGAACAACGCCAAGGCCCGCATGGCCGATTTGACCCGGCAGGCCCACGACGCCTATAACGACCGCATCACTGCGGCCAAGACCTGTGCCAGCGCACTGCACCACGCCCAGTCCGACGGCATCCACAACAAGCATTGGTGGGAGCACGTCGGGGAGTTCCTGTCCGAGTGGGGCGGGAAGATCGCCGAAATCGCCAACGACCTCGCGCCTTTTCTGGACGTCCTGGCCCTGGCCACCTCATGGATCCCCGGCGTAGACGTCATCACCGCCGGGCTGGCCGAGGCCGACAACCTCATCGCCCTGGCCGGCACCGGCCTGGAGATCGCCGGCGACGCGATGCAGGGCCACTGGGGTGACGCCTTGCTGAACGCGGGCATGCTCGGTGCGACTTTCCTCGGCGGCAAAGCTCTGGAGAAGTTCGGCGGACCGCTGCTGGAGAAGATCGCTGCCCGCGGCAACAAGGAGGCGTTCACCGCCGGCGACCCGGTCGACGTAGTGTCGGGCCAGATGCTCACCGGTGATACGGACCTCGTCCTGCTCGGCGTCCTCCCGCTGATCCTCCAGCGATCGTACGCGTCGGCCTACGCGGTCGGCCGCCTGTTCGGGCCCGGCTGGGCGTCGACTCTCGACCAGCGGATATCGATCAACGCTGCCGGGATCCACTTCGCCGGCGACGACGCTCAAGTCCTGGACTACCCGGTCCCCGCGCACGCCGAGTCGGTGTTGCCGGCGCGCGGCGCGCCATGGCCGCTGACATGGGACCGCGAGACCGACGAGATACGGATCGCCGATCCGGCGGCCGGGATCGTCCGGCACTTCGCCCTCGTCCACCACGGCTCCGAAGCCGGGCAGATCCGCGACCTGACCGCAGTGTCCGATCGGGCCGGGAACAGGATCAGTATCCTGAGAACCGATGATGGGACGCCGACCGGCGTCGAGCTGCCCGGCTATCGCGTCGCGGTCGACACCGCCGGCACCGTCGGCGGGCGTCGGGTCACCGGCCTGCGGCTCCTGGACGGCACCGAGGACGGCATCAACGTCCGCCGCTTCGGCTACGACGAGCGTGGCCGCCTGACGGACGTCGTTGACGGCTCGGGTCGGCCGTTCCGCTTCGAGTACGACGACAGCGACCGCATTACCGCGTGGATCGACCGCAACGGCGTCGCCTACCGGTACGAGTACGACGAGACCGGCCGCGTGGTGCGGGGCACCAGCGAGGACGACGTGCTCACCGCGTCGTTCGTCTACGACGACGAGGCCCGAACGACGAGTGTCACCGACTCCCTCGGCCATACGACGGAGTACCGCCATGACGAGCAGGGCCACCTCGACCGGATCGTCGATCCGCTGGGCGGTGTCCAGGAGTTCCACTCCGACGTCCGCGGCCACCTCCTGCGCAGGGTCGACCAAGTGGGGCACGCCATCGAGTTCGTCCGGGATGGGGACGGGAACCCGCTCAGCGTCACCCTGCCGGATGGCGCGGTCACCCGGGCCGTCTACAACGCCTTCGGTCAGCCGATCGAACTCGTGGTCCCGGACGGCACCGTCTGGCGGTATGAGTACGACGATCGCGGTCTGCTGACCGCCGTCATCGATCCCTGCGGTGCGGTCAGCGGATTCCGCTACGACCAGCGTGGTCGCCTCTTGGAGTCGACCGATGCGCTCGGTGCCGCACAACGGTTCCGATGCGACCAGGCTGGTCTACCTGTCGAGGCCATCGGACCGTCCGGTGGCGTCATCCGGGTCCGGCGCGATGCGTTCGGAAGGATCATCGAGTACATAGACGCCCTCGGTGCGGTCACAGCGATCGAGCGTGACGCGGTGGGCCGTCCTGTGAGAGAGACCGCGCCGGATGGGACCGATCAGAGGTGGGAGTACGACGCCGAGGGAAACCTGCTATCCCACACCACCCCGACCGGCGCGGTCACCCGGTTTGAATACGGCCCCTTCGACAAGCTCATCGCCCGCACCGATCCAGACGGCAGCCGCTACACGTTCGCCTATGACAGCGAACTGCGACTGATCGGAGTCACCGGACCCACTGGACTGACGTGGCGCTACGAGTACGACGCAGTCGGCCACCTGATCGCCGAGCGTGACTTCGACGGTACGGAGTTGGCCTACCGGCTCGACGCTGCCGGACGGCTCGTGACGCGCACCGGCTCCCACGGCGCCACCATCTCCTTCATACGCGACGCGCGTGGCAACGTCGTGGAACGCCACACCGGCGACGACGTCTTCCGGTACGCCTACGACCCGGCCGGGCGCCTGCGCGAGGCGGTCGGCGGCGGCGTGCGGCTGGCGTACGAGCACGACGCGGCCGGGCGGATCACCTCCGAGTCGGTCGACGGCCGCAGGCTCGTCAACGTCTATGACGCCAGCGGGCGGCGCACCGAACGGATCACACCGGGCGGCGTCACGACCCGGTGGGGCTACGAGGCGTCCGGCCGCCCCGAGAGCATGGCGACTGCTGCCGGATCGCTGGCCTTCCGGTATGACGCGGCCGGTCAGGAGACGTTGCGGCTGCTGGGCCCGGGCGCGGTGCTGAGCCAGTCGTACGACTCGGTCGGACGGTTGTCGGAGCAGAACATCTGGGCCTACTCGGGCCAGGACGCCCTGTCGGCTTTGCACAGCACCATGAACAGTTCCGCCGAGCGTTCGCCACTCCAGGCGCGCAGTATCGCCTACCGCGCCGACGGGATTCCGGTCGAGGTGCGCGACGCGCTACGCGGCACCAGCATCTACCGGCTCGACACCGCCGGACGGGTCACCGGCGTCGAAGCCGCGTCGTGGAGGGAAGCGTACTCCTACGACGCCCTCGGGAACCTCGGCCATGCCGAGACACCGGACCGCGAATATCAGGGTACGAGGATCGTGCGGGACCGGCGCACCGCCTACGAGCACGACGCCGGCGGGCGCCTCGTCCGCAAGGTCCGGCGCACGCTGTCGGGCGAGCGGAAGGTCTGGACGTACACCTGGGACGCGGACAACCGTCTGACCGGGTTCACCGGTCCCGACGGCGACACGTGGTCCTACACGTACGACCCGCTGGGCCGCCGCGTGGCCAAGACCCGGCTCGACCCCGACGGGACCGTCGCGGAGACCGTCCTCTTCTGCTGGGACGGTCCCCGGGTCGCTGAGGAACAGCGGATCGGCTCCGACGGCCGCCAGACCTCGCTCACCTGGGACTACGAGCCAGGCGGCTTTCGTCCGGTGGCCCAGACCCGGCGCAGCTGGGCCGGTGACGCACCACAGGAGCGGATCGACGAGGAGTTCTTCGCGATCGTCGCCGACGCCGTCGGCACGCCGATGGAGCTGGTCACCTCGGACGGCCGGCTCGCCTGGCACACGACACGCTCGCTGTTCGGGGAGCGGATCGCCGCACCGGACAGCACCGCCGAATGCCCGCTGGGCTTCCCCGGTCAATACTGGGACGACGAGAGCGGCCTGTTCTACAACCTCTACCGGTACTACGACCCTGAGACCGGCGCCTACTGCTCGCCGGACCCGCTCGGGTTCGTCCCCGCGCCCAATAACACCGCCTACGTCCCGAATCCGCTGATCGAGAGCGACCCGCTCGGGCTGTTCGGCTGCCCGGTCGGCATCCAGAACGAACTGGCCTCCATGCGCGGCCAGCTGAACATGAACAGCGTGGCCACCGAGGACGCGCTGTACGACGCCGCCAAGTCGGCGGGCAAGGGCACGTCGGGGATTAAGAACACGTTGGGGAAGATGGAGTTCGACGGCGATCGGGACCCGATCTACGGCATCAACGGACAGCTCGCAGACCGGAACGCGGCATATCCCGGCAAGGGCAACGGGATGACAGCGACGTCGTTCATGGACCACGCCGAAGGCGACATGGTCCACACCGCTGCCACCCGCGGCTACAGCGGCGGCAACGCCGTCATCCACACCGACCGCCCGACCTGCAACTGGTGCAAGAACTCGATGGCCGGCTACGCCCGCAAGCTGAACCTGGACAGCATCACCGTCTACGACCCGAACGGGATCGTCGGCGTCTGGGGGAAGAATGGCAGAATCAGCTAAGACATCCAAGATCGATGGGATGGCGAGGAGCCCCGGAATGACCTACGAGATCGACCTGATGCACCCCGGCCACAAAGCGTGGACGGTGACCCGCGACGAACTCCCCGCGGCGTACGCGGACCTCAAGGAAGGGAACTCGCCGAGCGTCACCTGGGGCGACATCAGCGATGGCGGTGTGGTAATCGTCCAGGTCGCGGACGACTACTCGGTCGTCACGCTAGGGATCGACGACACGTTCTACTGGCTCCAGACCTCTGACGACGACGAGCCGGTGACCGTGGAGATCGGCGGCACCGACGCCGAGGTGCCTCGAGGCGCGCTGGTCTCGAGGGAGTTGGGCCTGGAAGTATTGCTGCGGGTCGACGACTTGCCCGCGCTTCGAACCGACTACATGTGGGTGGACCAGTAGACGCGGGCTTCGTCCGACCGGCTCATGCGATGGACGAGTGGGGGTATTCCTGCGATCCTCCAGCCTGTCCGGCTGCCCGTAGCAGGACCAGAAGCCGGCTGTTCTCGTCCCGCATCTCAGCGGCGTGGTCGGAGCGCCACGTCCAGCCGGATGCGAAGCTCGGTCGGGTGGCCCCGGCCCAGTCGTCCGTATCCTCAATGACCCATGCTGTCGGGTCGCGCAGGGTACGACGTGCCCGGATCTTGGTGGATCGGTGCCGATGCGTCACTGGGCGCGCGGGGCGGCGGCGTCTCGTCCCAAATGGCCAGGAGCCGCCGGGTGTCGTCCAGGAACACGGAGCCGTCCGCAGTGGGTGTGAGGGTCTTGATCGGGTCGAAGATCTGGATCTGGGCGTGTTTGTGGATGGCGCGGATCCGCCGGTACTGCCCGGACTCGGTGGTGTCCCAGGCTTGTGCTGCGGCGCGGATTGTGGGGTGCCCGGTCAGGGCGATGATTCCGCGTAGGCGTTCGGCGGCTCGGGGCAGTTGCAGCACGGCGAGCAGCCCTGGGTGCAGCGGTGGGGTGATGGCGGCGAATTGTGCCTGGCGGGCTTGGAACTTGCTGGCTCTGCTGGGGAAGGCCCGTCCGGCTTGGCCGGCCAGGCGGCGGACGGTCTCGGGCCCGACGCCGAGGGCTTGGGCGAGTTGGACGGCGTTCGTTCCCTCGCGCAGTGCCTGGTCGATCACGGCGATGCGGATGGTGATCGGGTTCCGGGCGCCTGGGTCTGCTCCCCGACATCGCTCCCATGTCGACCAGTGCTTGGCGTACCCGATAGGGGGTGGTGCCGGTGGCCGCCGCGATGGCCGCTATGGACTTGCCCTGGTCGAGGTAGAGGGACCGGGCGAGGTCGGCGGACACCGTGGCGGCGCTGCGAGGCGGGCTCGCCCAGCAACCGGTGGGAGCGGCGAGCGGATAAAGCTCCTGATATAGCGCCAGGTGTCCCGGTGGGAGCGTGTCGAGTGCGATCCCGCCCTGGTGAACGGGGTCGGCGTGGCTTCGCCCGATCGGGGGGGAGGCTGACCTGGTCGGGTTCGATGCCTGGGATGCGGGTGTCCGGCAGCCAGTCTTTGGGCGGCTCCCAGCACACGGGCTCGTCGATGCCGTGGGCGTGTAGAAGTTGCCGCGCGCGCTGATGGAGGATCTCGGCTAGTGGCGGCGGCGGTGCGGGCCAGACGGGCGGTGCGTCGCGGGTGCGGCTGCGCTGGATGTGCCCGGCGGTCAGCAGGTGCAGCAGATATCGGCCGGCCTCGGCGATGTGCCCGGTATCAGGGGCTGGACCGCCGACGGCGTCCAGCGTGTCGGTCGCCTCGGGGCCGATGGTGACGGTGCCGGGGGTGAATAAGGCGCGGCGTCGGGCGTAGTCGATCGATGCGCCGTGCTCGTCCAGAGCCGCGGACAGGTCGGCGAGAGTCCGCAGCCAGGTGTCGGTGACCGGCTCGGGATGTCGGGACAGCGTCTGGGCCAGGTCGAGTTCGTCGCAGTGCCCGCCCAGCAGCGCAGCGGCCTGCCGGTAGTCCAGGGTTCCGCCGGGGATCAGCAGCAGCGCGGCCAGCGCGCGGATGACGCCCGGACGGGTGCGCGCGGCCCGGACAGTGCAGGCGGCAGCAGACGCATGCCCCATCCGGGCCACAGCGTTGCCGGGATCATCGCTGCTCGCGCCCGGACCTGGTTGTCGCCAGTCGGCACCTCGGGTCGGCGGCCGGCGCTACGGTAGCGCAGGCGCCCCAGGTTGGTGAGTCTGCCGTCGAGTTCGGCAAGGACCCGGCTCAACAGGTCGGGCCTGGAGCTGCGCCAGGAGCGCAGGACCCGTCCCGGACCCGGCCGGTCGTTGACGAGCGGGTAGGGGTCTTCGCGGACGATCCAGGCCAGGATCTGCCCGGAGTTCGGGTCGGCGGCGGTGTGGGCGGTCATTACCAGCGCGGTGACCGCGGCGATCGTGGAGGCGTCCGCGCTGGACTGATGGTGTGGGCGTGTAGCCTGCGTCGGCCAGTTGGTCTCGGTGAGGATCTGGTCGAGGAACGCGGGCCGGTCTGAGGTCAGGGGGCCGGGTGCCTGAAGGATGGTCAGTGCTTTCACGGCCAGGACGGCGATCTCGGCGAGGTCGGCCCGGGCCGCGGCGCGTTCGGCAGTGTCGGGTGCGGTGGCCAGGATCGCGTCGATCCGTCGCTGGGCGGACAGCACCGTGCCGCCTGCCGGAAGTCCGGCTGCGGTGGTGTCGGTGAGCAGGTGTCCGCAGTCGGTGTCGGACTTCCCGGCGGCCGGATCGCGGCGCAGGCAACTGGCGGCCGGGGAGGGATTGCCTTGGCGTTTGCCGGGTGCGCTGCGGTAGTGGACGCTGGCCGCAGCCCGGGCACCAGTCTGCGAGCAGTACGTGGTGGCGCGGGCATGCAAATGTCCAGCCCAGGCGCCAGGACAGCTGGAACCGGCCGCCGTTGTCGGCCAGGCAGCGCGGGCACCAGCGGGTCCCGGTCAGGCGTCCGAAGCCGACGGGGTCGTCACGGGGCCCGCCGATCACGTTGTAGCGCACCGCCAGCCCGTCCCAGGGCTCCAGCGTCATCGCCTTCAGGTCTTGGACGCTCCATGCGGATCACCGTCATTCCGGCTGCGGTGAGGAATCCGGTGGTGCTGGCGTGCAGCCGGCGGGCGTAGCACTCGATCCAGGAGTCCAGTGCCTCGCCGGGGATCGACGGGAACACAATCGGAAGGCGCCGCGGCTCCCAGCCGGTCATGCCGGTCCGGTGCGGCGGCGTTTGGGGCGCGGTTTGGAGGTCAGCAGACCCGCATCGATCCGGGCCAGCATCTCCACCTGGTCTGCTTCGGCCGCCGCGTCGTTCTTCACCGACTCCATCAACGCGACATCCAGGCGTTCGGCGCCGGTGCGGATCGCCCGCAGGCACCCCCCGGTTGATAAGCACCATGAGCGAGGCGAAGTGCCCGGTCGAGCGCGCGTAGAGGTAGTCCGACAGGTCGTCGGCGAGCATCCCGGGATGCAGATCCGTCAACACCAGCAGCCGCTCGATCGACAGCAGCAGCCGTCGCCACTGCTGGCGTCCGGCCTCGTCTTCGATATCGAACCGGTGCAGCGTCAAGGCCGTCGTCCGCCGGCCGAATTGCGCTGCCAGGGCGTGCTCGGGGCTGCGCCCCTCCACCAGCAGGCCGCGCTGTCGCACCGCGACACCGACGTAGACCAGCGTCACCGGAAAGGTATTGGACAGGAACTTCAGGTGGTTGGCCATGCGCACGGCATTCGCATCGGTCGCATACGGCGCCAGGAAGTGGATGTCGTCGATCACGAAGACCGTCGTGGCCAGGCTCAACGCGGCGTCTTTAGCGCGTTCGGCCAGCGTGTCGGCGTCGCCGCCGTCGGGCAGACCGTAGAAGCGGCAGATCGCCGCGTTCAATCCGCGGATGTGGGTGTTCCCGGTCAGTGCGATGTAGATGAGCGGGACCCGGCGATGGCCGTCCGCCGTGATCGCTCCGCGCAGCGCGATCTGGTTTCGGTAGTACTGCCCGGCGTAGTCCAGCACGGCGGTGCTCTTGCCTAGCCCGGGATAGGCGTCGACCAGCACCGCGGGCTTGGCCTTGTCCCCGTCGTGCCGGTTGGCCTCGACGATCTCGCTCAGGTCGGCGTGCAGGTCCAGCAGCCCGGGGGGTCTTGATCGGGCCGAGGTTGGCGTGCCACACCGTGCGCCGATCGTTGTAGACCAGCAACTCCCGTGCCGACAGGGCGCTCATTTGCGGGCGGGTCAGCGTCTCGGGGCGGGTGTGCTCGGGTGCGTAGACGAATTCCAGCAGGCCGTTCAGACGTGTCGGCGAATAGCGCCGGTCTTCGCCTTCGAACGGCTCCTCGCCTGCCTCAAACTCAGCCGCGGCGGTCATCGGCTCTCCCAGGCTTCGGCGTAGAAGTCCTCGACGCTGATCGGTTCCGGCTCATGCCCGACGAGCCCCAGGTCCGCGTCGCATTCGGCATCCTCGTCGTCGTCCCCGCCCGGAACCGGCGCCGCGGACGCCGGCGGGCCCGCCGGCTCGGGCGCCGAGCCAAGCCCGGCCAGATGCCGTACCGTCGGCAGCCCATCGACCTGCTTGTGCTCGTCGTCCAGGTCGATATCGCCGACGATCAGGTAGCGCTCTTGTGACAGCCGCAAGGCCATGCGCCGCTCGACGCGGTCGGCGGTCAGTCCCGCGCCCCAGTGCTCCAGGAGTTCGGGCCAGAGCGCGTTTGGTGTCGGGGAAACGGTGTGTCTTCGCAGCGAGTTTGTGGGCGTAGGCCACCGCCTCGCGGCTCACCGGACCGTTCATCGCCGCCGCGTGTTCCCAATCCAGCCCATGCCAGCTCGCGTCGCGCGGGTCCTGGAAGTAGACCCGCCGGACGTCGCCGGGGTCCACCGATATCGGCCAGCGGCCGGCGTCCACTCCGCGGTGCGGGCTGGGCCGGTTTCGGAAGTCGTTCAAGGCCGGCCCGTTGTAGCGCAGGCCGTGCACCTCGACGCCGTAGTGCTGGACGGTGGTGCGCACCACCTCCAGGAACTCCAGCGCCAGGTGCGGGCGGGTGGGGATTCGCAGCGGGCCAGCGCGCATGACGCCGTGCTCGAACATCTCCACCGGGCTCAGCTTCAGCCCCGGCACCTCCGGGATGGCCAGCCCGCGATGGTGGCGGCGGTGATACACCAGGCCAGCCCCATTCGCGGATGATCGCCTCAAGCTAGTGAAGGAAGTAGAACGCTTGAGACTCCACGGCCTCACCACGGCCGTGGACATCCGGTCCCTTGTATCCGGGCAGCGCCGCCAGCAGCCCTTCGTTCAACGTCTTGAACCAGCGCTCCAGCGGCTTGTCGGTCGGTGTGTAGGGCCGGGCCGGCTGCAGCGAGATGTCCAGCTTCGCGCAAACGCTGCGAATGTGGTTGGACAGGTAGATCGAGCCGTGGTCGTAGACGATCGTCTCAGTCGCCACCGATGGCAGCAGCGGCCTGCCGCGCGCATCGACCAGCTTCTCCGCGTCCACGACCACCGCCGAGGGCACCCCGACATACGGCAGCGGCCCGCCGCCGTCGGCCTGGCGCGGATGAATCGTCTCGAACAACACCGCGGCCACGTCCACCGACTTCGTCGACACCGGCGTCAGCCGCAGACCGGTGATCGCCCTGGAGTACAAGTCGAGGCCGATCGTGAGGTCGCACTGCACCCACCGGCAGGTCACCGGCTCCATCGCGAACACGTCCAGCCTGTTGGTGTCCAGCACCACGTATTCCCCGGGACGGGTCGCCCGCAGCCGCCCGTAGACCCCGGTCGGCCGGTTAGCTATCGAGCGCTTGCCCTTCGTGCTGCCGGTGAACGCATTCGTCCCCTTGTTCAGCTCGGCAAGAAGCTCGTATCCCATCGTGCGCGCCGGCACCGTGACCACGCCCGGGCCATAGCTCTCGGCAAGATGCTCCTCGATCTCCAGCAGTACCAGGTTCCGCACCGGTCGACTGGCCTTGGTGTACTTCGCCAGCACCGACCGGGCCGCCTCCAGCCAGCACGATCCAGCACGTTCACCACCGGCCGCGCATCGACCAGCCCGGCCGGCCCAGACCGCCTCACCTTCGCCACCCAGCCACGGATCGTCGACTCCCCGACCCCCAACTCCCTGGCCTTGGCCGCGTACCGGCTCATCTTCGGGGTGCCCGGCCCGTACTCCGCCCGCGGCTCACCGGGCAGAGCCAACACCTCGCTGCCCAGCTGAAAGCCCGTGAGCACCTCTTGCACATGCCGGAACCTGGTGGTCAACTCCTCGTCCTCGCCGTCGTCCAGTCCGCTGAGCAGCCCTGCCTCGGACAGCTCGTCGTCCGGGGACTCCACCAGGATCCGCGTCGTGGGGTGGGCCAGCAGGACGGAGACGTCGACCTGCCGCAGTCTCGCAACGCCGCCGTCGGTGAACTGCCGCAGCAGGATCCGGCGGCCCTCGATCTCGGCGACGGTGAACTGCGCACCGTCGAAGCACAGCCGCAGACCGGTACGCAGCGGCGTCGTCCACAGGCTCACGCGGACCTCCGAAGAATCGACTCTCCGCTCAGCGGTCGGGTGAGATCCGTCGAAAGCCGCCCCGACCACAGCAGGGCCATCAACGGCGGGCGTGCCACATGGCGCGGACGGCCAACGGCCACGGCCCGTTCCGCGACGGCCAAGGAGTCCCTGTCCCGCACTGAGTACCAAGCCCTATCGATATCGGCGGCGCCGACCACGCCGACTCGCCGGTACCCGGCCAGGAACCGGACGTTCTCCACCAGCACCGGGTCGGCACCGGACCAGACCTCGTACTCCCAGCCATGCCGCTCCACCAGCGCGCCGGGCCAAGCCAGCGCCGCCGCGACCTTCGGATCCGCCAGACGGTCCGCCGGCTTGACGTTGACCACCCGCACCGTGCCGCGCCGCATGAAAAGCAGGAAGTCCGGCACGTGTCGACGCACGCGATCCCCGACCCGCGCCCGCAACCAGAACGGCTGCGCGAAGATCCCCACCACATCGGGATCGAAGTCGGCCAAAAGCAGCCGCGCGAGCTCCAAACGGCTCTCATAGACCACATGGCCGCCGGTAGTGGCCGAGGCGTAGCTGCCCGAGAAGTGGGGCTGGCCGTGAACCGATCGGACCTCGCGCCAGGGCACCGACCCTTCGAACGCCGCCGCCCGCACATCCGCGAAAGGAGTCTCGCCAACGGACCCGTCGGCGTACCGAACCGACACGACCGGACTCTCGAACGCCCGCTACGCCTTGGCAGAACCCTGTATCGCCATACCCTGGACGATAAGCGCCACGAACGAAGACAGCCAGATATAAGTCGAAATGGCGACAGACCAGACAACCAGTGAGAACACGATCAGGCTCGGAAGAGCCGCACCGCAGCCCTTCCGAGCCATCTACTGTCAGCGATCGCCGTTCATTGCTACGACATTGCCAGCGAGTCGCCTTCGCTGCTAGCGGAACCGCGGATCCTACACAGATGGCGGGGGCGTCCTGGTCGCCTCGCCACTGGAAGCGGCGCGGCTTGTCGTCGAAGGTTGTGACCGCTTCGGTCTCCAGGAGCTTCTCGCAGGCGTTGTTGATCGCCCCGGCGCTCCGGCCCAGGATCTTGGCGATGGCGCTGGGCGTCCATGCCCGGTCGGGGTGGTCGCGCAGGTGGTCTGCCACCTGCGCGCGCAGCTCGCCCTTGCCCAGGCGCGCGGGGCCGGGTTCAGCCCCGACGATGGGGGCGGCCTCTTCGGTCTCGGCGCCGCAATCGGAGTCCCGGCCCGGTTCGGCGGCGAGTGGCGCGGATTGATCGTCGTGCTCTGCGGTGTCGGACAGGGCGTCGCTGGCCGTCGCCTGACCGATCTCGCCTCCGGAGGCCGGTTCGGTGTGCTCGGCCCCAGCGGGCGCGGCTGCGGGCACCGTCGCCTCCGCCTCGTCACCCGGCGCGGCGTTCGTGGTCGGCTTGGCGGGGCCGTCGTCCGCGGCGTCGGCCCCGGTGTGTTCCCCGGCTGGCTCCGGTTCGGTTTTCCGGTCCTCGGCCTCCTCGGGCGCCGGTTCGGCGGCGGTCGCCAGACCGCCGTCATCGCCGGTCTCTGGCGGCAGGTCGGGGGTGTGGTCGTCGGTGTCGTGGTCGGCGGCAGGGGCCGCTATCGCCCCGGATGCGGCGAACCACCGGTCGGCGATGCGGCGGGTGCCTTCGTGGCCGCCGTCCTGGCGCACGGCGAGACCCGCCTCGTGCAGCGTGGATAGCGCCTTGGTAACGGTGGAGCGTCCCAGGCCCACGCTTTCGGCCACCTCGGCCGCCGTCATCCCGTTTTCGGCGTCCAACTGGGACAGGACGGCCTGGGTCGAGGGCGGCAACGCGGGGGCGTCGGAGGATGACTGGGCGTTCTCGGCGGGTACGGACGTAGCGGGGGTCTTCTTCTTGGGCATGGCGGATCTCGTTTCAGCGAAAAGGAAATGAGGTGCGGTCATGCCCCGGCCGGGGCATCCCCGGCGCGATTCGCGGATCGGCTGGTGCCGGGGTCGGCGTCCATGGACGCTCCATCTTCGGCAGTTGTCAACCTGACGAGGTCAGAGCCCTTGTTTTTCCAGCGTGTCTGCGTACTGTGACTGTGAGTGGTAGTTGGCCCTTGTGAAGGATTGGTGGCCCGCTTGATCATCGCGAGCCGCGACCCTGGTGCTGAGGTTGACGGGCGATGCTGCAATCATCGTCCGGTGCGCGAACTCGACGAGCTGATCAACGTGGATGATCCGGCCTGGCCGGAGCTTCAGGCCTTGTTCGCGACCAGCGCGGCGCCGCTGAAGGTGCTGCCTGTCGATCCCGACGAGGGCAGGCGTTGCCTGCTGCAGTTGCAGATCACCGCGCGATCGGTGCTCGGGGCCTTGGTGGTGAACAGCGGCGGCTTGGTCGTCGATGACGGCTGGGTGCGGGTCTTCGGCGGGGGTTCGGCCGAGCACGACGGCGGTATGCCGAGTCTGGCTCAGATCAACGCGTTCCCCGTGACGTTCGACCCAGCGTGGCATCCAGCGCCTGATTTTGTCGTTGCTCACGACGTGCTGGGCGGGGTGTTCGCCTTGAACGGCCATGATCCGGCAGTTTCGGGACGTCCCGGTGTGCCGGGGCAGATGACGTACTTCGCCCCGGACACGCTGGAGTGGGAGACGATGGAGATGGGCCATTCGACGTGGATGTCCTGGCTCCTGTCGGGTCGGCTGGAGAAGTTCTATGAAGGGCTGCGCTGGCCAGGCTGGCGGGAGGAAGCCGCAGCGCTGTCCTTCTCCCAGGGTGTCTCGGTGATTCCATTTCTGTGGAGCAAAGAGGCGCATGAAGACCTTGCGGCGACCAGCAGGCGTGCGGTGCCGATGCGCGAGGTGCTCGGCGTCGCTGCTGACTTCGCACGGCAGATGGGCCCGGCAGATCCGGGTTTCCTCGGCGCGGTGTAGGACGGTCTTCCGCGAGTCGGTATGGTCATCGCCATGTTGGCTGATCTTGGGTTCACCTGCCGGTGCTGCGGGCAGCGGCACGATGAACTTCCGCTGTCGTTCCAGGCCGAAGCCCCGGCCTAATGG
>Ga0136846_1232065_pt1 | contig 21778 bp, 27 predicted proteins | sample HopSoiMetagenom2_FD_96841 | JGI IMG/M metagenome (GOLD analysis project Ga0136846, IMG submission 96841) | Grasslands soil microbial communities from Hopland, California, USA - 2 Assembly 2016 (version 4) | ecosystem: Environmental > Terrestrial > Soil > Grasslands | place: USA: Hopland... | reverse complement strand
GGCCGCGCCGCGGGTCTCCAGCCCCGCGACAGCGGCCTGGGCGACCGCGGCCTCCACCTTCGGACGCTCGCCCGCCGCGCCCTCGAGCCGGCCCTTCCAGTAGAGACCGAGCGCTGCCGCCAGCACGGCCCCCAGCCCGACCAGGGCTGCGATCGTGCGCGGCATCACGACGGCAGCCCCAATTCGTATCCGCCGCCGGCGCGGCGCGTCAGCACCTGCCGGCGCATGCGCGGATCGAAGGAGACGTGCGTCCACGTGCCTTCCTCGATGAGCTGGTCGAAGGCCAGGTCCGAGCCCGCGATAGCCCGGCACACCGCCTGGGGATCGCCGAAGCTGTAGCAGTTGAAATCGACCGCGTGGCCAGTGAGGTGGGCGGACGCTCGCGCCCCGCCGACGGCCCGGTTGAGCTGCGGGCAGCGATAGCCGCTGGACACCGAGATCACCCGGTCCCCCAGCAGCCTGCGCACCTCCTCCAGGCGCGCCGAGGTCGAACGCAGCACCGCCACCACGTCCGGCGGCGGCCGATTGTCGATCTCGCGATGCTGTGTGCACGCGAGTTCCTCCAGCGCGAAGTGCGCCGATAGCGGTGTGGTCATGTCGATGTTCCTGAGGGTTCGGATCAGTCGGCGGCGTGGCGGGCGGCCGCGGCCAGCTTGGCCCAGTCGGTCACGGTGGCGCCGGCTAGATAGAGGGTGGCGGTCGCCACGTTCGCGCCCACCAGCGCCAGCCCCAGCCACTTCAGCGCCTCGGCGTCATTGATGCGCCAGATGATGGCCGTCACGCCCGCGCTGTTCAGCAGTGTCGCGGCATAGGTGTAGACGCGCCGCCAGAACCAGCGGACCTCAACGGGCGGCGACACGGATGGCCTCCTGCGTATGGGGCGCCCGGGCCTCGAGCCGCTCGATGCGGACCGCATTGGCGCTCCACAGCTGCGCCAGCGCCCAGGCCAGCAGAGCTGCGGTCACGCCCCAGGCCCTGCCCTTGAGGCCCTCGACCGCCCGCAGGGTTGAGGCCGAGGTCGCCTTGATCTCGGCGAGCCGCTCCTCGCAGCGCGCCTCGTGGTCGCCCAGCCGCTGCTCCACAGCGGCCAGGCGTTCGGATTGCGTGGTCATTGAGGTCTCCTGGCGGCGACGAAGCGATCAGCCCACCGGAACAGTCAGGCCAGCGTTGGCCTTCACGGTCGTTCCACTGCTCTTGCTCTGGCTCGAGCCGCTGGTCGTGGTCGTGCTGTTCTCGTTGGCAGTGGTGTCCGTGTTGCTCGTCCCGGTCTGCGAGGACTGGCCCTGCGCGTCCTGGCCCACGAACAGGTTGATCGGCAGGCCACTTAGCATCGCCACCACCTGCTGAGTGTTGGTCACCGGCGCCTGCCGCAGGTCGGTGTCGATGCCGCGCAGCACGCCGCCCATGTTCGCCTGGGTGGCGATGTTGGCTCGGGCGTTGTCGTCGTGGGCGTTCGACAGCTGCACCAGCTGGTTGGCGGCCTGCAGTTGTTGCTGTTGGCCCTGGAAGCCGAAGCCGGCCTGCTGCGCGCGGTTCTGCAGGCCCAGCTGGGCGTTGGTGATGGCCGCCTGGGTGCTGCGATCGGCATCGCCCGCCGCCGCGCCCAGCGCGGTGTTGAAGCCTTGCGAACGCAGGCCCGAGAGCGTGGAGGCGCGCGCCCGCGCCAGTTCGCCCTCGGTCATGCTCTGGGTCAGGGCGGCGCCCGAACCCCCAAAGGCCCCGGAGCCGGCCAAGTCCAGCGCTTGCTGCGCGCGCACCTGGCCGGCGTGCGCGTCGAAGTCCGCCGCGCTCGAATCCACCACCTGGTTCAGGTAGGGGTTCATGTACTGATTGAGATAGCTGGACGCCTGCCCAGCCGCCGCTGATGGCGCTGCGCTGGTCATGAAGGGGTGCAGCCAGGAGGTGTCCCCCGCACCGCGCGTCAGGTCGGCGGCCTTGTCATAGTTGAACTCCAGGTTACCCAGTCCGCCGGCGTTGGCGATGGCCTGGTGCTGCAGCCCGTTCTCCGGCGCCACCAGGCTCTCCGGATTGAGGTTCAAGAGGCCGCCGACCCGCCCGGCCGCGCCCTGCACCAGCGACGAGCCCCACTCCGGCACGACCGGAGAGGTGGTGTTGTGAAACGTGCCGTTCTGATTGGTGTTGGTGATCGAGCTGCTGTTCGAATTCGCGACCGTGTTCGAGTTCGAATTGAAGTTCGACGAGGTGTTGCTGTGTTCGGCGCTGCCGCCGAACGACAGCCCAAGGTCGGGCATTCTGCAATCTCCTGCTGAAACTAGCGGTTAGCCGAGCCCCGCGGGCGCGACGTCGAAGACGGGCTTGCCGATCCGGCAGCCGGTGGGGGCGCTCTCGCCCGAAAAGCGAATGCGGAAGACCCGACCGCTGGCCAACAGGTCCGCCTTGGGCTCGCCCGGGGCCATGGCCACTGCGGCCGGCGGCTGGCCGCTGTCCTGCGGATGCAGCCGCGCGGCGAGCCTCACCGTCACGGGCCCGATCTGGTCCTTGAAGTCAGGCCACAGGCCCCGCACGAGCAAGGTCCGCTCGGGATCCAGGTAGGTGTCCGCGGTCTCGACGAACCAGGCGAAGCTGGATCCGTCCGCCGAGCGCCCCTTTTCGTGCAGGAACACCGAACCGTCGAACGCAGCCCCGATCGGATAGGCCGAAGGCCCGGCGTCTACGAACGCTGTCCGCGCCATCTGCCCGCGGTGCCATGCGCCGGCGTCGGGACCGTCCACGGCCACCGCCAGGAACCGGCTGTTCTCATAGCCGTCGCGGCGGTCCGGGTAATCGAACCTCACCTCGGCGAACTCAGCGTTGGACGAGGCCACCACCTTGTCGCCCTGGCTCGCCGCCAACTCCTCGGCGAAATCGCGTCGGATGGGACAGGTGACCGGCTCCGGCTGGCCGCCGGGCGAATAGCGGTAGAACTGGCGGTCGGGACTGGCCCAGAAGGCCGTCTGTCCCACCACCACCGCCGCATTGGGCCCGATCAGGCCGCAGTTGCGCCCCACCCGTTCGAATCGCCACGGCTGGTTCAGGGCGCCCACGAACGCCCCGAGGAACAGGGCGTCGCCGGTCCAGACCAACATGTAGGGCCCGCACATCCGCCCGGCGACGATCCGGCCCCCGCCGGTCAGCACATACTCCCGCGCCGTCGACCCTGACGCGCTGGTGCTCCATTCCGTGTTGTTGCGGATCGACGAGTGGCGGATGCACAGGGGATTGAAGACCCCCGAGACCTCCTCGTTGCAGCCCAGGGCGAAGACCTGGTAGCCGCCGTCCTGGGGCGCCACCAGCATGTGGGTGACGTTGGCCGGCGCGTTGGCCAGGGCCTGCGCCGGCTGGGCGGTGTTGTTGGTCCAGGCGAAGATCGTCTGGTTCCGCGGACTGGCCAGCAGCTGCTGGCCCCAGGCGCCGAACGACCAGGTCAGCGGGAAATAGTCCAACGCCGAGGAAAGGCCGTAACCGCCCACGCCATAGCCGCCGGTGCCGTAGCCCGCCGAGCCCGCCCCATCGATCGCGCCCGCCGCAAACCCGCTGGCCGGCGTGACGTCGAACAGGGCCCCGCCGCGCCAGAGCTGCAGCTTCGAATGGGTCCCGAACGCCACGTTCAGGACGCCGCCGTTGTCGGTCCAGGGGAACACCGCCCGGCAGACGCCGGTCAGCGGCTCGCTCATCAGCCGTTCCCAGCCGCCGATCGTCTCGGGACGGCCCAGCCTGAACCGCACGTTCGACCCGTCGGCCCAACGGCCCGCGGCCCCATAGCTGGTGTCATCGCCGTTCAGCCCCGGCGGTAGCTCGAGGGGTATCTTCATCTTGCTCTCGCTGACGCCGCGCGCGCGGCTTGTGTCGGCGGCGCGAACGCCGCATTGATCCGGCCCTCGCAGCAGACGCCGTGGAGCCCCGTGTCAGAGCCTTCTTCCCCAGTCCCGGCCACTGCGGTCGTCCGGGCCGAGCCGGACGCCTACGACATGGCCAAGCCCAAGCTCATGGGCCGCCAGGCGGCCGGCTATGGCTTCCTCAAGGCGGCGGTCCAGGCGCGGGGCCAGGCCTCCGTCTACGGGCTGGTGCGCACCGCCCAGCTGGCGTCGGGCTTCAACAAGATCGTCCAGGAGATCGACCCGACCGCACCGATCGTCGCCATCCCGGCCGACGAGATTTCGCGCGTGGGCGAAGTCGGCGTGCTCTATCTGGCGGACATCACCGTCGCGACCCATTCGCGCCTGCGCCTGCGCAGCGGACCCGCCGCCTTCTCGCTCTGCGGCGTCACTCACACCACCGCCAGCGCCGGCTCCATGGACGAGATCGTCGGCCTGCTGCGCGAGCCGGTCGAGCCGTGGGACGCCCTGGTCTGCACCTCGTCATCGGTGGTCGAGACCATCCGCCGGGTTCACGAGGCCGAGACGGACTACCTGCGCTGGCGTTTCGGCCCGGCGGTGTCCATCCCCATGCCGCAGCTGCCGATCATCCCGCTCGGCGTCCACTGCGACGACTACGCCATCACGCCCGAGGCGCGGGCGGCAGGCCGCGAGGCCCTGGGCCTCGCGCCCGACCAGGTCACCGCCCTCTTCGTCGGCCGGCTGGTGTTCCACGCCAAGGCCCACCCCTACCCGATGTTCCACGGCCTCCAGGCCGCCGCCAGGCGCACCGGCCAGCGGATCGCGCTCCTCATGTGCGGCTGGTCCCCCAACGACGCGGTCGCCAAGGCGTTCGCCGACGGCGCGGCCCAATTCGCCCCCGACGTGGACGTCCGGTTCGTCGAAGGGCGCGATCCGATCCCCCGCGGCCACGCCTGGGCCGCGGCCGATCTCTTCGTCTCGCTCTCCGACAACATCCAGGAGACCTTCGGCCTCACGCCGATCGAGGCGATGGCGGCCGGCCTGCCGGTCGTGGTCACCGACTGGGACGGCTACAAGGACACCATCCGCGACGGCGTCGATGGCTACCGCATCCGCACCTGGTCACCCGCTCACGGCTGCGGCGCGCCGCTCGCGCGCGGCCATGAGATCGGCATTGTCAGCTACGACTACTATTGCTGGTACGCGGCGACTACGACTTCGGTCGACCTCGACCAGCTCGCCGAAGTGCTCTGCGGCCTCGTCGAAAATCCCGATCGTCGCCGCAGCCTGGGCGAGGCTGGCCGCCGCCGCGCCCGCGAGGTCTACGACTGGGCCGTGGTCTATCGCCAGTACCAGGCGCTCTGGGGCGAGCTGAACGCCCGCCGCGCCGCCGCGGCTGCCGACCCGGACACCGCCGGCCGGCTCCAGCGGGCGCCTCAGGAGGGCTCGGCCCGCCTCGACCCATTCCATGCGTTCGGCCATTACCCCACGGCGCGCATCGGCGAAGCCACCCGGCTCAGCCTGGCGCCCGGCGCGACGACCGCGGGCCTCGACGCGGCCCTGGCCAGCATGCTGTTCAGCGATCTTCCGTCCGCCAAGAGCCTCCTGCAGCGCCTGTTCGCCCTGATCGCCGCAAGCGACGTCACCGTGGCGCAAGCGGCCGCACAGCTGAACCTCCAGGCTGCTGCCGTCGTGCGAACAGCCGGCATCCTGGCCAAGGTCGGCGCGGTCCGGCTGGGTTGATGCCGGTTCCAGCCCTCGGCTCCTCGCCGCCCCAGGGCTCGCCTGGCGTGCGACTCCGCCGCTAGACTGAGCCTATGGGCGAAGACCTGGCCAGCGCCGCCGACCCGATCGCGCTCTTCAACCTGGGCAACCGCCTGTGGCGAACCGGCAATCCGGCCGAGGCCGCGCGCACCTATGAGCAGGCCCTGGCGCTCGGCTTCACCCACGCCCGCCTGAACCTCGGAAACGTCTACCTCTGCCTGGGACGCGACGCCGAGGGCTGGCGCCTCTATCAGGCGCGTGACGAACGCCGGAACTCCCTCGCCAACCGGCTCGGCTTCCCCGAATGGCAGGGCGAACCGCTCGACGGCAAACGCCTCTTCATCTGGGTCGAACAGGGGCTCGGCGACCAGATCTTCGCCGCGCGCTTTGTCCCTCTCGTGCGCGCCGCCCAGGTCACGCTCGTGACGTGGCCCGAATTGGCGCCCCTCTTCCAGGGCTTCCCGGCCACCATCGTCCCGCGCACCGACCCGGTCTCCGTCTCGCCGGAGTTCGACTACTGGACGCTCCCACTCAGCCTGCCGCAGTGGGTCAGCCCCGTTCCTTGCCCCTACCTCTCGGCGCAGCCGCGTCCCAGCGGCGGCCGCATCGGCGTCATGTGGAAGGGCAACGATCGCCCGGACCCGAACCGCAGCCTGCCCGCCTCCCTCGCCCAGCGACTCCTCGACCTGCCGGGCGCGATCAGCCTGCAGCCCGAAGACACCGGCGTGCGCGACTTTCGGGAGACCGCCGAGATCGTGGCGGGGCTCGATTGCGTCGTCACCATCGACACCTCCGTGGCGCACCTCACCGGCGCACTCGGCAAGCCCGGCTTCGTTCTGCTCCAGAAAGACCAGGCCGACTGGCGCTGGCGAGAAGCCGCCCCCGGCGTCGCCGCCTGGTACCCCTCGCTGCGCCTGATCCGCCAACCCTCCCAGGGCGACTGGCACGGAGCCATTGATGCCGTGCTGGCGGCTTTGGACGGCGCGATATAGTCGCGCGGCGCCTTCTGCCGTGTGTGGCTCAAATCTCGTCTGCTAGAAGCCCATCCATGAGCACCGACCAGGTTGTGATGACGGCGCGTCAGCGCCTCCACGAGCATTTTCGAACCCTGCTCGCGCAGAGTCCCCTGGCGGGCATGTCCGAATGGGTCGCCACGGGCGCCCCGCCGCCCCGCGCCACGCTCGAGATCGATGGGCGCCCGGACCTGCGCTGGGCCTTCAACCAGGTCTGGGGCTTCTCCGTCCCCTGCGCCGAGGCGGTCGCCGCCCTTGTGGAACTCTCCCCGTTGGTGGAGATCGGCGCCGGCTCCGCCTACTGGACCGCCCTGCTGTCGGCCGCCGGCGCCGACATCATCGCCACGGACCTTGCCCCATCCGGCGTCGGCGAACATGGCTTCGAAGTCGCCGCCTATGCGCCCGTGGAACAGCTCGGCGCGGTAGAAGCGGTCGAGCGCTATCCGGACAGGGCGGTCTTCTGCTCGTGGCCGACACAGGGGGCCGAATGGTGCTTCGAAGCTGTTGGCGCTCTTCGGCTAAGAAGACTCTTCGCGATAATTGCCGAGCCCCCAGATGGAATTGCAGGCTCAACTTCGCTCTTCGAGCTTCTTGAGCACGATTTCAATATTCTACAGCGCGTGGCCCTGCCTCGCCTGTACGATCGAAGAGACAGCTTGACTATCTATCGCCGGACCTAAATCGAACCATCAAATTGGCGCGCAATAACGCAAAGGCCTGAACCGGCTTGAGCTGAAGAAGAGCCGGCCGCCGCCCCCCGACTATTTCCGTTGCCTCCTCGGAAGACACCAATCCGAGTGACACGACCCGGCGCTCCAGCTGCGCCGCCAGTGCCTGCATCGGCAGTGCCTGAACCACCTGCCGTTCCGTTGCCGTTTCCGCCAGGTTGCCCGCTGCCGCCCGCAGTGCCATTGGAGCCGCTTAGATTGAAATCTCCCCCGCTCGCAGTCCCGCCCACACTCGCGTTTGCAGAACCCGCGGTCAGAACAGCGCCGTTAGGAAACGTGGCTGAACTGGCACCCGCCGGTGCGCTCAGTGAAACGACCAGCGCAACGCTCTGCCCCGCCGCGACGAACGCTACTTTCTCCACGTAGGCACCGCTACCTCCGGCTATTCCGCCCACTAGAGTGTCACCGGATCCCCACAACACGAACCGATAAAACCCCGACCTGGGACAGGTCCACGTGTAGGTCCCCGGCGGAAACGTATCCACCTCCAGCCCCGGTTTGCGCCGGACGCCCGTGAGGCTCTGCCCCAGCAGGCCTCGAAGCTTCTGCCCCATCAGTAGTCCGCCCATTCGGCGACGGCGTTGACGCTCACCGACTGGCCCTCGGCCATGTAGATCCGCTCGTTCGGCTGCAGGATCAGCGGATTGTCGTCCGAGTAGCCGAAGTCCGTCGTCGGCGCCTCCGTGGTCTGGGCCATGGCGTAGGTGGCCATCAGGGCGCTGTCGGAGAAGAACTTCGAGGCTCCCGCGGTGCCCGCGTCCCGAAACATCTGGATCTGGTTCGCCGTGGCGACGCTGGCGCACGGAATCGCCTGCAGCTTGGTCAGGCGCGCGCCGTTCGGCCCCGCGGTGACCAGCAGCTGGCTGTTGGTGGGGCTGGTCCCATAGCTCGAGTTGGCGGTGGTCAGGTTGACCACGTTCGACTTCGGCGTCTGGGGCGTGATGATGCTGTTGGCGGTCACCGCCATGGTCGGATCTCCTTCTAGAGGGCGACGGCGAACGCCAGGGCCAGGCCCTTCACGGCGGTCGCGTAGTCGGAAAGGTCGGCGGCGGCGACCGGCTGCCAGCTGGCGGTGGTCCCGTCGGTCTTGACGAACTTGCCCGCGTTGCCGGCCTGGGCGGGCAAGGCGCCGGCGTTGTAGGACCAGGCCACGCCGGACACCCAGTCCTTGATCGAGGCGCCGCCGTAGCCGGGCGTCTTCACCACGCCGCCGTCGGTGGCGGTCCAGACGATGTCGCCGGCGTCGATCGTCACGGCGCCGCCCGCGCCCGTGGTCAGCGTCACCGGGCCCGCGCAGGCGTTCCAGACCAGATAGGCCTTGCTCACTGGCGGCAGGGTCACCGTGAACGGCCCCGCCCCGCCCGTGAACTTGATCATCGCCGCGCGCGCCTCGTCGTCGCCGGCGTTGGCGGTGCTGAGCGCGGTGGCGCCCGTCAGCGGCTTGGTCAGCCAGCCGGCCACGGCGTAGTCGGCATGGCCGAGCACCGCATTCAGCTTCTCGCCCCACAGGTTGATGTTCTCGCCGGTGAACTGCAGCTCGAAGCGCAGCGAAGGGGACCAGGAGGACGGCATCAGACGATCACCGCGCCGGTGTCCTGGCGGATCCAGTGGGCGCCGTCGGAGTGGGCCAGGATGTTGAGGTCGGTCACCAGCGCCAGGGTGCGCGGATGGTCGGCCGCGCGGGGCAGCCCCGCCTGGGCCGTGGCGAACAGGGCCGTGGGCGCGCCCGGCGCCAGCAGGCGGCCGACCGCGTCGTGGAGGGATTTCAGCACGCCGCGCACCGCGGCGGGAACCTCCGGTCCGATGGGAACCAGCATCTAGCAACTCCTCTTGAGCATCAGGTCGGACAGTTCGCTGCCTAGGGTCCGAGGCGCCCGGCTGCGGGCGTCCTTGGCGTTCAGCGCGGCGATCGCGCGTTCCAGCTTGGCCTCGTAGGCCTCGGCCAGGTCGCCATCGCGCAGGAAGGGGCCCGCCTCGGACAGCGTCGCGAACAGATAGACGTCCGGCGCCTCGGCGAGGAGCGGGTTGGTGGGCGCCGCGTCCGACAGCGCGAACGCCTGCAGCATGCGCAGCACCAGCCCATAGGCCTGGTCGCACGGCCGCTCGAACGCCAGGTTCGCGCCGTCGATCGCCCAGCTGCGCGGCCGGCCCTGCAGCGAGGAGGCGCCGATCAAGCTGGCCTCCATGAACCGCAGCGGAAGCCGCCCCTCCGGCAACACGATCCAGAGCGCCAGCGCCTCGGCGAAGGCGGCCGGCAGCGGCAGGGTGCGCGCCCCGGCCACGGTGGTCAGCGCCGCCTCGCTCTCCGCCAGCCGCACCCGCAGCTCGCGGTTCAGCCGCGCCTCGGCCAGGGAGATGAACTCGGGGATGCGCGCGGTCAGGTCCGCGCGAACCAGCCAGTTCGCCGCCGCGGCCTGCAGCTCGGCATAGGTGGTGATCGCCATGTGGGGCATCCGGATAGGGCCGCGCAGCAGCCCGCAGCCGCAGGATCGCGGCCGTTGGAGGGGTTCGGAAATTCTCTCGGGGCCGGCAGGGCCCGTTGCTGTGGCGGCGGCCGGACGCAGTGCGCCCGGCCGCCCGCCCGCTAGTTATTGGCCAGGCGGCACGCCAGCTGCGGCCGAATGGTCTTGTAGCCGTAGAGGACATCCAGACGGCACGGGAACTTGTCGTTGTTGATGTCGTACTGGCGCACGATCCGCATGGAGACGCCGTCGAACACCTCGCGACTGGCGAAGTCGACGCCGTGCGGCATCACCATGTCCGCCGTGGCGAAGGCGAAGGCCCCCTTCTGGTAGGCCAGCGACACGCCGTAGTTGACGCCCGCCCCGGCCACCTTGCCGATCGCCTGGCCGGTGGTCGGCGAGGCCGTCACGTTCTGCAGCGCCCCGCTCGTCACGATCGCCGGCGAGATGGGGATCGCCGTGCCGTTCGTGGCCACGTCGGCCGTCACCACGAATTGCTGGGCCAGGCCGGTGTCCGCCTTGGTCTCCGGGTGCACCCGGTTCACACCCGGCAGGGTGATCACGTCGCCGGCCTTCAGCGTCTTGGACGACGGGTTGGTCACCGTGACCGTCGAGCCGGTCTGGCCGGCGCCGCTGACCAGCAGGGTGCCGGTGTCCGTGCCCGACGCCTGGCGTGGCCACAGGGTGTTCTCCATGAAGTCGAACCCGGCCGTGCGGCCGAGGTAGCCCTCGCGGTTCTGCTTGCCCATCGTCGACTGGTCGTTGAACAGCCCCTTCAGGTCGTTGACCATGTCCACGTTGTCCTGGGTGTTCAGGTTGCACGTGCGGCCGTTCAGCGGCGCCAGGTTGTCCACCAGCAGCTTGCGGCCCTGCAGCACCTTGGCGAAGTTCGCCGCGGCGCCGACGTTGTGCACCTGGTTGTAGACGTCGCGGTACATGTTCATGGCGTCCGCCTCGATATTGGCGGCTAGCACGCTCATGGCGGGCTCCAGGATGCGTTCGGAGAAGTCGTCCAGGGCCATGGTCAGGTCGACCGAGGTGAAGTTCAGGTCGACGCCCTTCTGGGTCTGCACCTTCAGGTCCACCGAGCTTTCGGTGGTGTCGTTCAGCGTGCCGCCATTGCCCAGCGTCGCCCCGGTCCGCACCACGTACTGGTTCGGCAGGCGAACCTTCAACGTGTCGCCGATCTTGGCGCCCTGGCGGGCGAAGCTGTCGTCGTAGTCGCGCGTGATAGTGCCCACGAAGTTGAGCTTCTGGTGCAGCACGCGCAGCGCCTCCCGCGTCACCGCGGTGGCGGTCAGGATGGAGTTGGCCATCTTGGGTCCTTGTGAATGGGTTGGGGTTCAGGTCCGCACGAGGCCGGATCGCCGGGCGTGTTCGGGCGGGGGGCGGCGGCGCGGCGGAGTGCTCCGGTTGCGGAGTCCGCGGCGCTTGCGGCCAGATTGCAGCTCGGCTAGAACAATTAAAGAACGCCGCCAGGACGCGCCGCGATGCGACACTACATTGGACCTGGGCTTGCGCTCGCCGCCGGCGCCGCGCTCGCGTGGGCCGGGTTCGGGTCGCCCACTTGGGGCGCGGCGGCCTACGGCGCGGGGGCCATCTGGTGGGTGATCGCCGCGGCCCGCAGCCAGCCTCCGCTCTGGCGGGCCCTGCTCGCGGTCTGGGTTCCGGCCGTGGCTCCGCTGGTCCTGCTGGTTTCGGCCTTCGCCGACGCCAGCAAGGACGATACCGCGGTCCTCGGGTTCCTCACCGTGGCCGGGCCGACGACGGCCTTGCTGATCGCCTCTGGCCTGGGCGCTGTGGTCATTCTCATGCGCATGTCCCAGGCGTCCTTGGACGGCCAGCGTCGCGGGGATCAGAACAACCGCGGATCCTTGAACGCCTGAAGGTCAGGCTGGCGCAGGCCCGGGGCGTCCTCGCGAAGCACAGTGTCACCGCCCCAGGTCCGATCGTCACCGACCCGGCAACCGAACAGGCTCTCGACCACATCGGCCGCAAAGCTGTTGGACGAGGAGTCGCGGCGATAGTCGTTGCGCCCGCGGTTCACGCCGGCGGCGTGATCCTTTGCGGGCTGGACCGCCTCCACAGCGCTTTGCCCGGGAAGGAACCCCTCGAACATCAGCCGTCCGCCGCCGCGCGCGTCCGGACTACGGTCGGCGGGGTCGACACGCCCCGTCACGGTCAGGTTGTCGGCGCGCAGGCCGCCCAGCATGCCCGCGCCGTCCGCCGAAGGGCCACCGCGCGCGATGAACCGGTTCGAGCCATCGTCGAAGGTGACGTACATGTGGTCGGCCCTCCCCCCCACGTTGCGGACGGGATAGGCCCGAACGGTGACATCGGTCCCGGCGCCCCGCGCCGGAAGCCCTTGGGCGGGCGGGCAGCCCGGCGCGGTGGACACCAGCCGAACTGCGCCCTGGCGCGGCGGATATCGCGGGGCGCGGGCGAGCGAGGCCTGCTCTGGCGGCGTCAGGAACAGCGGCGGGCTTAGCGCCGTGCCCGAGCCGGGCGGAAGATCCAGGAACCTGGCCATCAGCGCGCCCGCGCCAGCTGGTCGTTGCGCCGGCGCATCCACTCCTTGGTGCCCAGCTCGTCCCGGACGCCACCCGCCCCGGCCCCGCTCCCGGCCAAGGTCACTGCCGGCCGGACCGCGACGGCCGCGCCCGAGGCCGCACCCTGCCCGGCCGCATCGGCCCGCCAGCCCTTGTGCAGCAGCTTCCACAGCCGCGCGTCGGCCGTCTGGGCCAGTTCGTCCGGGCGGATGCCGAACGCCTGGGCGTAGTCCACCAGCTTGGCCGCGACCTCCGGCGACCAGCCGTCGATCTCCCGCCGCAAGGCCTGGCCGGTGTCGGCCATCTTCTGTGCGTGGTTGCGCGCGGCGTGCAGATGATCGCGCTCCTGCGCATGGGCCACGGCCTGGGCCAGCTGCTCGCGCGCCTCCGCCATCGCCTGGAACCGCGCCCACAGCGCCTGCGCCCCGTGCGGGTCCTGTGCGGCATAGGCCTTCCAGTCCACGCCCTGCAGCTCCGCCAGCTGATGGTCCAGGGCCGCCAGGCGCAGGCGATCCTCGCGGCCGTTCGCCAGGTCCTGGGCATGGGCCGCCAGCGCCTGGCGGTCCGCCTCCAGGGCCCGCCGGTGCTCGGCCAGCTCCTGGGTCTTGCGGGTATAGTCGGCCTGGCGCAGGAACGCGCCCTTCAGCGCGCCGGGCAGGCTGTGCACCTGGCCGTCCAGCTCCACCTCGAAGGCGTCGTCCGGCGCCTCGTCCGCACCGTCGGGCAGGGTGTCCGCCGCCTCATGCGCGGCGTCGTCGGTCTCTTGGGCCTTGTCCATGATCATTCCCTTGTGGAGATTTCGATGCGGTCGCGTCGCGCTGTCACAGGCCGAGCTTGCGGCGCACGTCCGCCTGCCGCTGGGCGATCCACTGGCTGGTGGCGTCCTGCGCGCGGCGGATGGCGGCCTGGTGGTCGTCGTAGAATTCCGTGGCCAGCTCGTCGCCCGCCGCCGAGCCCAGCACCGCGCCGATAGGCGCCGCCACGCCGCCCGCGGCCGCGCCCAGGGCGCCGCCGGCAAATCCGCCGGCCGCTTCGCCTGCAAGCCCGAACAGCGCGCGCGTCCTGTCCTTCGCGGTCAACACATTGGTGATGTCATAGGCATAGCCCGGCGCCCCCGCGACGCGCTTCAGCACGAACCGGGTCGCCTTGGGCGCGGCCTTCAGCATGTGCTCGGCGCCGGCGCCCATCAGCTTGCCGCCGGTCTCCAGCATGCCTCCGCCGACCAGCTCGGACGGCTCCTTGGCCGTTTCAGACCGATATTGCGGCAAACGCCCCTCCCACAGTCTTGTCGGCTGCCGCGAATGCGGTAGCCTTGAACAAATGAAGAACTATTTCGAACCGCCGCCGCCCGCGGCCGTCTCGTCGGACGCCGATTCCCGGTTGGAGCGTGTGGCGCTGCTGCCGATCGCCCTCTATCCCGTCGCCCTCTTCCAGAAGGACGGCGAGCTGCTGGGCGGCACGTTCGCGCTCTGGGCGTTCTGCGTGGCGTTGATGACGCCCTGGATGGTCTTCCGGACCTGGCGCGCCGGTGGAAACCGCTCGCCCCGGGCGGCCGCGGTGCTGGCGCTCGGCGCGGCGCCCTGGCTGCTGTTCCTGCCACCCACCGGGCTTTGGCTGCTCAGTCGCCAGGGCCTCAGCGTGGCCTTCCCGTTCTTCTACGTCTGGGGCGCCGGGGCCTTCGCCATCGTCGCCATGGACTGGCCGCCGATGCGGGCCGCGGGTCGCGGCCTGCGCCTGCTCGTGGCCGGCGCGGTCGTCTGGCTCCTCCTCGCCCTCGCCTTGCTGGCCGTTATCGCGCGCATCGAACTCACCCGCCCGGGACGCGAGGACCTGGACATGGTCGCCGGCGGCCTGGCGCTCGCCTTCGGCGGCGGCGCCCTCTTCGGCGCCATCAAGCTCACGCTCGAGGCCGTTCGCGCCTGGAGCCTCCGCCGCGCCTGAGCCCGATGGCGCATCAGGCGGTGCGCGCGCCCATCGCCCGCATCCGATTGGTCTCGGCCTCGAAGGCCTCGATCTCCAGCTTGCGGGCCGCGTTCGCCTGGTCCTGGCGCAGGGCGGCGATCTCGGCCTTGGCCGCCGCCAGCGCCTGGCCCACCTGGGCCAGCTGGGCCTGGGCCTGCTGCGCCCCCGGCGCCACGCCCTTCACCTGTGGCGGCAACAGGGCCGAAAGCCGCGTCGCGATCTCGTCGGCTCCCGGCCAATCCAGGTTCCGCGCCAAGAGGTCGCCGATCACCGGCGCGGCCGCCGGATAGGCGCGGATCAGCTCGATCATCTGGGTCGCCGCCTCTTCCCGGCGGCTGGTGAAGCTGGGGCCCGAGCTCACGGTCAGGTCGTAGCGGCCGGCCGTCAGGTCATAGACCTTCTCCACCTTGCGCAGCGGCCCGGCCGGATCGGCGGCCCCAGGCGCCGCCCCCACGCCCACACCCTGCGTCTTGCCATCCGCCCCCAGCACTCGCACCACCCGCGGGCTGGAATAGACCCGCGGGATCAGGTCCAGCAGGATCCGCCCCGCGTGCCGGATCGCCCGGCTAAGGTTGTCGATGTAGTGGAAGGTGGAGACGTCCCCTTCCCGCTGCCGCGCCATGATCGCCCGGCCCGAGGTCTCGTTCGACCGTGCGCCCAGGCTGGCGTCGTACAGCCCCATGATCGACTTCATGTCGTCCGAAGCCGAGAGCGCCTCCTGCATGGCCCCGGCCGGCGGACCGGCGAAAGACTGGCGGATCGGCGGTTCGGGCCCGTCGTACTCGATATAGGCATGGGTCTGGGTGTTGGCCGTCGCCCACTTGGCGCTGTCGGTCTCGAACGCCCCGCGCCGCCCGATGAACGGCGCCTTGGGGGCCAGCGCCACCAGCTCCGTCGAGGTCGTCCGCCAGTAGTTGAACATCCGCTGCGGATCCTTGGCGTCCCGCACCAGGCTCCTCAGCCGCCGGCGCCCGTCGATCATCACCTCGTCGCCATAGACCGGCACGATCGGGATGTAGCGGCCCGACCAGTCCACGGTCTCCAGCACCTCGGCGCCGGTCAGGATCCGCTGGGTGACCTTGTGGCTCGCGGTCTGCCGCGGCCGACCCACGACCGACACCCCCAGGGCGTCGAACATGGCCTTCTGGGCCTTGTAGACCGCCTCCTCCACCACCTGGCCGTCCGACAGGGCCAGGATGGTCCGGCTCACCGCCTCGCGCCGCCAGTATTCGGCCACCAGCACCCGCTCGCCGTCCAGCCACGGCCCGCTCAGCCGGCCGTAGTCGTCGGCCTCCCAGTCCACCGGGTCGGCGCCCTTCCACCGCGCCTCGAACTGCGCCTTGGGCACGGTGTCGATGACGAAGGCGGTGTTCCAGTCGGCGCTGTCGGCGGCCGTGGAATCGGGGTCGCCATAGACCGAGAACGGGTTGGCCACCCGCTCGATCGCCAGGTCCTGGTCGAAGCTGTCGTCGTCGGCCCAGCGGGTGTTGATCCGGAAATAGCCGAACCCGCCCGTGACCGCGAAATCCAGCGCCGTGTCATAGGCGACCTCCGCGTCCGAGCTCTGCTCGATGTGGCGGATCAGGCCGCTCATCACCTCGGCGGTCTCGCGGTCGGCCCCGTCGTCCACCGGATGCACCGTGATCGCCGGCTTGTTCTGCCGCGCGTCGTTGACCACCTGGCGGATGAAGGCCGGCATGCGGTTGATGGTCAGGCACGGCCGCCCCTCCCGCTCCCGCTCGCGCCGCACCTTGTCGGGCCACTGCTCGCCCAGCCGCGCGAAGCGCAGGTCGTCCAGCGCCTCGCGCCGGTTCTCCGCCTCGGCGTCAGCCGCCAGCTCGAAGGCGGCGCGCGCCACCTCCAGGATATCGTCGTCGGACAAGATGGACGCCCCATGGCAAAGGGCCCGCGCGAGCAGGCCCGGCGGATTGAACCGCGGATTGAACAGCGGATTGAACAGCAGGTGAAACAACAGCTTGAAACGAGAGGTGGAACGACGGGCGGGCGGCGGTCCCGCACGCCATCAGCGCCGGTCCACCCAACCACGTCGCAGCGCCAGAGCCTCAGCCCGCCGCGGCGCGCGCACTCATCAACGCTGGCATTACTCTCTCAAATTCCCGCGCGAATGTCAAGAACAAACGATGAACAAATTCCCTGACGCCCAGCCCCGGGGTCGCTACGCTCGAGACCTCGGAGGCCTCGACAATGCGCGCAGTCTTCATCGCCATCGGCCTGTTCGCCCTGGCAGCCAGCGGCGCCCACGCCAGGGCGCGCGCACTGCACATCGCCGGCGCGCCCGCCTATGCCGCAGCGCGACGCCAGCTGATCGACCAGGGCTTCGAGCCCATCAAGGTGCTTGCTCAGGACGACGGCGACGGTGGCCGCGATCGTTGCCTGGACGCCGACAGGATCTGCCGCGCCTTCCCCGAACGGGTCTCGTGCGCCGCCGATGCGCCCGCGTGCTATTTCCTGTTCCGGCAGCGTGCCGACAACGCCTACTGGCTGGTCTTCACGCGGGGCGTTCCGGACGACTACGCGCCGCCCAGCCTTCGGCACGTTCGCTACGCCGACGCGAGACCCGCGAAATCCACCGATCTCGACGGCCTCCTTCTGCGCCTGCCCGATGGACGCCGCGTCAGCTTCATCAAGCCGCTGCCGCCCTGCTCAGCGACCGTCGTCACGAACTGCCGCGCCGCGCAGCCTGGAGCGCGCCCGTCCCGGCGGCGATGAGCAGCTACTAGCCCTTGAGCACAAGGCCTGTGAAGGAGGCCGGAAGCTCAGCCCGCGGCGGCGGGCGCAGTCATCCGCTCGTTCACACGAACACGGTCGAAGGCTCGTTCTCGATCTTCAAGCGCGGCATGCGCGGCGTGTATCAGCGCTGCCCCAAGAAGCATCTGCACCGCTATCTGGCCGAGATCGACTTCCAGTATTCCAACCGGTCGGCCGCGGGCGTCGAGGACACCGAGCGGGCCGCGCGCGCTGGTGGGCGCCGTCGGTAAGCGCCTCACGTACCGGAGGCCTGACGGCGGGGTTAACCGAAGCGGCGTCCGACGTGCGGTCGTCATATTTGGTTGCGGCATCGAGCAGGCAATCTTGATAGGCCACCTCGGCCTTTGTCAGCCGCGCTGTGTCCAGGTCGTCGGCCGCCAGCGCCACCACAATGATCGCCGTCAACATCGCACCCCCCTTCAGGCGCGCCGATCCTGCGCCTCAGCTTGGCCTATTTGCAAAGTACACAATCGCCCGAGAGAATTAAGAACAAATCACGAACATTATCCCTGGCGTCCGTCCTGAGCCCGCGCTAGTTTCCTCCGGTCGGAGGCCAACCATGCGCCTGTTCGCTGCCGTTCTTGTCGCGGTCTGTGCGAGCGCGAGTCTGGCGCGCGCCGCCGACGGCCTGCCCAAGCTGCGGCCGCTCACACCCTATTCCACGGTCCGCTCAGCCTTGGCCGCAGCGGGCTTTCGCCCGATCGCCTTCCGCGGCTACGCCAAGGACGATGTCTGCTTCGGCCACGCCGAGGTCTGCCGCCGCTATCACGAGGTGTACAATTGCGGTCCCTACGCTTGCGACTTCCTCTTCGCGCGTCGACGCGATGGACGAATGGTAAGGGTGATCTCCGTAGTCGACGGGCGGGCCCGGGGCCTCGAGAGGCTGGAATGGCTGCCCGCCTATGAGGCCGACGATCTCGCGAAGAATGACTTCGCCGACCCCCGCGACCAGCGCCGGCTGCGCCAGCTGGCCGAGCAAGAGCGCAACAGGCCGGTGAAGCCTCCGAACCTTCCCCTCTGCTCCAGCGACATCCGCTGGGAGTGCTGGGTCAAGCCGCCCGCCGGCTATCGGTCCCCTCGTCCCGCGCGACCTTAGGGCGCTCAGCGCCAGCGGCCGCCCGGCGGGGGTTCCTGGCCCGCGTCGATGTAACTGTCCCGGATTCGGTCCGCCTCCTGCGCCGCCTGCGCAATCGCCGCCTGGAACGCCATCGGAGTCACACGCGGCACACGCGTCCGCACACCGTCGAATTGCGGCGCGGCGTTGGAGTTCGGCAACGACGGCCATTCGTTGACGAGGTTGTCTTGAAACTTCGCTAGGTCCGCGGGCTGCTTGGGGCTTGCGAGATAGCGATCATAGCCGCGATAGGTGAGCCGATCGCGCATAATCCGGTCCTGCATCGCCGGAGTCAGGACTTCCGAGCCCGTCAGGTTCATGCGCCGCTTTGCGTCGGCAAGAAGACCTGGCTTGAACTGATAAAGACCCACCGCGTAGTTGCCAGCAGCCCGGGTCATGTCAGGCGCCATCCGGATCGCCTCGTCGATGGTGAGCTCGGTCGGCTTCTTCCAACCAGACGGGTAGTATCGGCCGCTGCCGTCGCCATTGCGATAGCTCGCGTCGTAGCTGGTCGTGCCTTCGCCTCGCGGCACGAGGTCCATCAGATAGTGCGCGCCGTAGTCTCGCGCTGCCGCGCGCTGGGAATCCTCAGGCCCGGCCGCAGTCAACGGCGGCTTCGCGTTCGGCGCGGCGCTGTTCGCAAGCGGATCGTTCTTCGCCTGGAGCAGGCGGTTCTTCCCCACCATCTCGTTCCAGGCCTCAGCCAGAAGATCGGGCACGGAAAAGGGACCTTTCGGATCCGAAGGCACCTCGAATCTCCAGCAAGGAAGTCAAAAGGTGGCGCCCGCGCTCGTCATGACGACAAGGCCGGTGGACATGCCATAGACGCCCGAGGCTCAGCCCCCGATGGCGGGGCACTCTTCGACGCCGACAGAAACCTACCAAAATCCGGACCGAATGTCAAGAACAAAACACGAACATCTCCCCCCTCACTCCTCCTCCGCATCCAGCTCTGCCACCAGCCGGCGCAGGCGCGCCCGGTCCTGCGGCGACAGCACCCGCTCGCGCGCCAGGTGGGCTACCAGGGGCGCGAGTTGGCCACCGAACAGGCGGTCCAGCAGGCCCTGGCTCTCGGCGGTCAGCCAGGCCTCGCGCCGGACCAGCGGCGCATAGACCACCAGGCCGCGCCGCCGCTCGGAGCACAGCGCCTTCTTGCGCACCAGCCGGTGGATCAGGGTGCGGACGGTCGCCTCGCCCCAGCCGTTGGCGGGGCCCACCGCCGCCAGGATCTCACCCACCCCGGCGCCGTCCGCGGCCCAGACCACGTCCATGACCTGGCTCTCGGCCCCGGTGATCGGCGGGCCTCCAGTGATCGGCGGCGGCGCGGTCATCAGGCGGCGGCGCGTCGGATCCGGCCCTCCAGGTGGCGCTCGCACACCACCGCCACCGTCGTCGCCAGGAGGCCCAGCATCACCGCCAGCGCCGCCTCGGCGAAGCCGGGCGCCAGCACGGTCAGCGACGGCGCGGGACGCACATTGGCCATGCCCAGGAAGCAGGCGAACAGGGTGTAGCTCGCCGCCAGCAGGCCCAGCGGCGCCCCGCCGGAGCGCACGATCCGCAGGCGGCCCAGCGCCACCGCCACGCCCTTGGCGTCGCCGCCGCCGACCTTACCCAGGCTCATCGCCCAGACGGCCACCGCCGCCACCGCCGCCGCGATCAGGATCGCGAACGCCGCCTGCACCGCCCCGGTGGCATGGGCCAGCACCCCAAGCACCGACAGGCGCTCTGCCGGCGGCGCCCAGGTCAGGGGCTCCGCCACCGCCCGTCCCGCCGCCATCACAAACGCCGCCACAAACCCCGTCGCCACGGCCACGGCCGATCTCGATCCACGCATGTCGATCCTCCCGGTTTCTTACATCTGTAGAAACTGATTGGTACACGCGTAATATTTGCCGTCAAGGGGCGCTCAGTACGACCGCGGGTCCGAGGTCATCAGGTTGAGGTAGAGGACGATCACGACCGCCAGGGCCACCGCCTCCATGGGATGGGCCTCAGCCAGCGTCAGGGCGTGCCGCACGAAATCCGGCATCCGCGGTCTCCCACCACGGCGTCCCCCGACATGCCAACGGTATCCGATCGCGCTTAACGACCTCTCAACCGTTCAGCTTAACCAGGAGAGTTCGCCCATATGCCGCCGGACGGGCTCGCGCCGCGGCCCCGCCCCGCCCAGGCGGTTCATGGCGAACTCGCCGAACGCGTCCGCGCCGTGGCTGGCCTGGTCGTGCAGCGGTCCCGCATAGCTCGCCGTCGCCCGGCTCCAGCGCTTGCGATAGGCGCGCAGCCGCTCCAGCCCCAGGGCGCAGCGCCCGGCGTCGAACCAGCACATGGGGATCATCAGTCGCCCGGCGTTGATCCGCTCCTCGGGGTCGGCGGCGGTCCCCACCTGGATGTTCGACAGCCCCAGCGAGCGCAGGGTCTCGTAGCGCGAGCGGCCGGTCGCCAGCTCGCGCACCATCACGTCGTGCGGCAGGTGGTGCGCGCCCCAGAGGTAGCCCTTGGCGGCGATCGCCTGGCCCACCACCGCCGGCAGCCCCTCGCCCGAGGTCTCGAAATAGTCGACCACCCGCACCTCGCGCCCCACCTGCTGGAAGAACCAGATCGCCGTATAGTCGTCGATGCCCAGGTCCCAGGCGGTGTCGACCCGCAGCGACGGATCCACCGGCACGCCCCCGATGCGGCCCGCCCCCGCCGCGTCATTGAGAAGGCTCGCATAGTAGGCGCCGGGCGTGGCCGCATCGAAGTCCACCAGATATTCCGAGGCGAACCGCGCCAGCCCCTCCTCCGTCGACCCCAGCTCGGCCACCAGCTCGGCCTTTTCCCGCTCCAGCTGCTCCGGCGTGAACACGTCCGTCTCGGTCGCCGGCGACTTAGCGGTGAACCAGGCCGGATCGCGCATCCGGCTCTCGAACGCCCGCGTGGCGTGGTTGCGCCCCCGCGGCGTCCACAGGAACAGCGCCCAGCCGTCGTTCTCTAGGAGGATCGGGCGGATGAACTCCCAGGCCTGCGGCTTGGCCAGCGACCACTCCGACAGCACCACCCCCAACGGCGAGGACCCCACCAGCCGGTCGTAGTTGTCCGAGCCCACCACCTGCCAGACCGCGCCATTGACCAGCTCGATCTTCATCTCGCTTTCGCTGGTGCGGGCGCGGAACGCCTCGGGGAAGGCCTCGTCCAGCCGCCGCCGCCCGGTGTGCGGGTTCACCGCGTCCCAGATCGCCTTCTTCCCCTGCGAGGCCTCGGGCAGCATGTGCCAGTAGGTGGCCGGGCGGGTGGAGGCGCAGGCCGCCGTCCAATGCAGCGCCACCTCGTCCTTGCCCCAGCGCCGGTGCGCCACCACGTCGGCCCGCCGCCCGCCCCCGTGCAGGTGCTTCCAGAGCTCGGCCTGGTAGCCGCGCGGGACCCAGGTCAGCGGCAGTCGGAACGCCTCACTCATGGTCGATATGGCTCCCGTCCGCCAGGATCTCCCGGGTGATCAGCCGCCCGTCCGGCGTCCGCACGGGCACGAAGTCGCGGATGGCGATGTAGATCACCTTGGGCTTGCCGGCCTCCGCCAGGGCGAGCTCGGCCGCGGCCAGCCGTTC
>Ga0136846_1209603_pt1 | contig 21780 bp, 22 predicted proteins | sample HopSoiMetagenom2_FD_96841 | JGI IMG/M metagenome (GOLD analysis project Ga0136846, IMG submission 96841) | Grasslands soil microbial communities from Hopland, California, USA - 2 Assembly 2016 (version 4) | ecosystem: Environmental > Terrestrial > Soil > Grasslands | place: USA: Hopland... | reverse complement strand
TTGAACCAGGTCGGGAAGTCGCTCTTGACCGTGTTGCGGTCGCCCCGGTAGATCAGCTCCTCCGTCTTCATCTCCATCGCGTCCTCGGTCACGAGGTTCACGTGCCCCTGGAAGACCGCCTTCTGCTGCGCGGCCACGTAGGTGCCCTGGTCGGCGGTGATGGTGGCCTTGCCGGGCTGGCCCTGCGACATGTAGGTCAGGTCGACCTGCACGCCCATGAGGTGCTGCTCCTCCTGCTCCTTGCCCTCGATGGATTTCGCGTGGATGGTCATGCGCTCGGTGACGTTGCCGTCCTTGTCCGTCTTGACCGTCCGATGGACGAAGCCCTCGAAGCGGGTGCCCTCGTGGACGGGGGGGGCGGACGGCGAGGGAGCGGGCGCGGCCGCGCTGCGGGGCGCACGGCGGAGGGAGAGCGCCACCGTGGCCGAGACGCCGACGAGCACGACCATCAGGCCGCCCCGGACGAGGCGGGTCCCCCGCGGCGTCAAGACGGACGCTTTCCGGAGACGATATGCAGGGTGTCGCGAGCGATGAGGATCTCTTCGTTCGTGGGCACGACGAAGATCCGCGTCCGGCTCCCGGGCGCCGAGATCTCCGCCTCCCGGCCTCGCGCCTCCGCGTTGGCGGCGGGATCGAGGGCAAGGCCGAGGGCCTCGAGCCCGTCGAGCGCTCGCGCCCGCACGTCGGAGGCGTTCTCGCCGATGCCGCCCGCGAAGGCCAGGCCGTCGATCCCGCCCAGCACGCCCGCATAGGCCGCGATGTACTTCTTGAGCCGGTAGCAGAAGACCTCGAGAGCCAGCCGCGCCCGCGCGTGCCCTTCCGCGGACGCGGCCAGCACCGCGCGCATGTCGTTGCTGACGCCCGAGAGGCCGACGAGGCCGCTGTGCTTGTTGAGCAGCGCGCTGAGCTCCCAGGGACCGAGCTCCTCCTTCCGCATGATGTGCGGAAGGATGGCCGGGTCGAGGTCGCCGCTGCGCGTCCCCATCACGAGCCCTTCCAGGGGCGTGAACCCCATCGAGGTGTCCACGGAGCGGCCGCCCCGGATCGCGGCCACCGAGCAGCCGTTACCGAGGTGGCAGGTCACGAGGCGCAGCCCCTCGCCGTCGGCCGGCCGGCCCAGCAGCGTGGCCAGGCGCCGCGAGACGTAGCGGTGCGACGTCCCGTGGAAGCCGTAGCGGCGGATGCCGTGACGCTCGTAGAGGAGGTACGGCAGCCCGTAGAGGTAGGCCGCGGGGGACATGGTCTGGTGGAACGACGTGTCGAACACGGCGACCTGCGGGACGCGCGACCCGAGGATCTCGCGGGTGGCGCGGTAGCCCTTCACGTTCGGCGGATTGTGCAGCGGGGCCATGTCGAAGCAGGCCTCGATGCCGCGGAGCACCTCCTCGTCCACCAGCACCGACTCCTGGAAGCGCTCGCCTCCGTGCACCACGCGGTGGCCGACGGCGTGGACGGCGTCACGGTCCTTGAGGACGCCCTCCGCCGGATCGCAGAGCCAGTCGAGGACCCTCTCGACGGCGATCTTGTGCTCGAGGACCTCGGCGGTGCGGGTGACGGGCGGGCGGCCGTCCGCTTCGAGCTTGAAGACGCCCTCTCCCCCGATGCTGTCCACGAGGCCGCGGGCGAGCACGCGATCGCTGCCGGTGGCCGCTCGTTCCAGGTCGGTGTCGACGAGCTGGAACTTCAACGAGGAGCTGCCGCAGTTGAGGACGAAGACGTTCACGAGGGCATTTTATCGTGCCGGTGAGAATGGCCGTGAACGGCGGGAGGCCGGGTTCGAGGGCTCGGGCGAGCGCGCCCGCCGCACGCGTCCGCGCGTCCTCTCGTGCCAGGATGCGGGATGATGATCCTGATCGCTGGACCGTACCGGTCGGGGACGGGCGACGACCCGGGCAAGATGGCGGCCAATGTCCGCGCCATGGAGGCCTACGCGTTGCCGCTCTTCCGCGCCGGCCACGTACCCGTGGTCGGCGAATGGCTCGCCCTTCCCCTCGTCGCGCTGGCCGGCTCGCGGCGCGTCGGCGACGCCGCCTTCGACGAGGTCTTCCATCCCATCGCGGAGCGGCTGGTCGAGCGCTGCGACGGGATCCTGCGCATGGGCGGCGCCTCCGCGGGCGCGGACCTGATGGTCGAGGTGGCGCATCGGACCGGCCGGCGAGTCTTCCGGCGGTTGGCAGAGGTGCCGGGTTGCGAATCGCTCGCGGAGCCGCCGTCCTGAGGTCCACGCCGGCCCGTTCCGCGGCGCCGCGCTCCCCCGGAGTCCGGTCCGCCGAGGCCCACAGCGTCGGGCTCGCCGCCGTCCGGGTCGCCTCCGTACGGATCGCCTGCTTCCAGGCCCGCTGCGTCGCGGTCCGCTCGTGTCCGGGTCCGCTCCGGCGCGCCTGTCTCGTCGCGACCTGTCCGTCAGGGCGGGAAGGGCCCATCGGTCCAGTCGTCCGCGCGGCCGGAGTCACATGATTCGCTTCTGGTTCCCGGTGCCGGGCCACTTCGGGATCGGGGTCACGGCCGAGTCGCTTGCGGAGGCGACCCGGATCGCGACGGCGTTTGCGCTCGACCGCGGCTGGGCGCTCGACGCGCGGCTCGTCGAGCAGAACGTGGATGTGGCCGCACTCGATCCGGACCATGTGGTCCCGTGCCTTCGGCTGGGCGATGTCGCGCAGCCGGGTGTCTGGTTTCCACGGTAGGAGTCGCCGGCGCCGGTTGCACTCGCTTCGGAGCCCTCGAATCCCGCCTAGCCGGCCGTGCGCCCCTGCATCTTGTCGACCGCGGCCAGATAGCGGGCGCCGAGGGACTCCTCCGCGGAGAGGGCAATCCCGGAGCCCGCGCGTTCGCGCGCGCGACGACCGAGGGCCACGATCTCCCGCGCGAGGCGGGCACGCTCGTTCGGACGCCGCTGGGCAAGGATCCGCGCCGTGACCTCTTCGTAGGCGGCGATGTCGCCGTCGTCGAGGGCGGGGAACTGCTTGCGCAGCCGCGCCGGATCGACGGGCAGGTCCCGAGCGGCCGTCATTCGATCGCGGGCGTCGTCACCGGTCGGGGTCATCACCCGACCGCCATCAGCCGATCGCGGGCGCCTTCATCCGCCCGTGCTCGTCGTATTCGAAGAACCCGCCGCCCGTCTTCACGCCCAGGCGGCCGCCCCGCACCAGCTTGCGCAGGAGCGGGCAGGGGCGGTACTTGAGGTCGCCGAGCTCGTCGAAGAGATGCTGCATCCAGCGCATCACCTCGTCGAGGCCCATGCGGTCGGCGAGGGCCAGGGGACCCAGCGGCATTCCGTAGCCGAGGCGCATCGACGTGTCCACCGCCTCCGCGGTGGCCACGCCCTCCATGACCACGTACATGGCCTCGTTGACGAAGGGCAGGATGACCCGCGTGGTCACGTAGCCAGGGTACTCGTAGACCTCGATGCCCGTCTTGTCGATGACGCGCACGAACTCGAGCGCGGCGCGAAAGGTCTCGTCGGACGTGCTCAACCCGCGCACGACCTCCACGAGCGGGATCACCGGCACCGGGGTCAGGAAGTGGAGCCCGAGGATGCGCTCCGGGCGCGACGTGCGCGACGCGATCTCGCTCACGGACAGGGCCGAGGTGTTGGTGGCCAGGACGTCGGCGGCCACGCAGAGCCGGTCGAGATCGCGGAAGATGCCCACCTTCAGCTCGAGTTCGTCCGGCACCGCCTCCACCACGAGCTGGGTCGCGGCCAGCGCGCCCAGCGCGTCCGCGGTGTGGATGCGCGCCAGGACCGCCTTCTTCTCCGACTCCGTGCGCCGCCATTTCGCGATGTCGTGGTCGAGGCACTCGGCAATGGCCTCCATGGCCGCGCGCCCCGCCTCCACCGAGCGCTCGCTCACCAGCACGTCCAGGCCGGCGGCGGCGCAGGCGATGGCGATGCCCTGCCCCATCGTCCCCGCCCCCACGATGCCGACGGTGCGCACGGCGCTCACGGCGCCTCGACGAACTCCGCGCCGAGCTGGGCCATGCGCCGGAACTTCTCGTAGCGCCCCTCGAGCAGCGACTCGCGCGGCAGGGCGGAGAGCTCGCGGAGCTGCGCCTCCAGGATGCCGTCGAGGGACCGGAAGAGCGCTTCCGGGTCCAGATGCGCCCCTCCCACGGGTTCCGGAACGACCTCGTCCACGATGCCGAACCGCGCGAGGTCGGCGGCGGTGATCTTCATGGCCGTGGCCGCCTCCTCCGCCCGGCCGCTGTCCCGCCACAGGATCGACGCGCAGCCCTCCGGCGAGATCACGGAGTAGATCGAGTGCTCCAGCATGTTGACGCGGTCGCCCACCGCCACCGCCAGCGCTCCCCCGCTGCCTCCCTCCCCGGTCACGATCACGACGATCGGAGTGGGCAGGCGGGCCATCTCGCGCAGGTTGAACGCGATCGCCTCCGCCTGCCCGCGCTCCTCCGCGTCCAGGCCCGGATAGGCGCCAGGCGTGTCGACGAACGAGATCACCGGCCGGCCGAACTTCGCGGCCAGTTGCATCACGCGCAGGGCCTTGCGGTAGCCCTCCGGCTTGGGCATCCCGAAGTTCCGGTAGATCTTCTGCTTGGTGTCGCGGCCCTTCTGATGGCCGAGGACGGCGACCGGACGCTCCTTGTAGCGGGCGAAGCCGGCGACGAGGGCGGGGTCGTCGCCGAAGCGCCGGTCGCCGTGCAGCTCCGTGAACTCCGTGAAGAGCGCGTTCACGTAGTCGAGGGTGTAGGGACGGTTCGGGTGGCGCGCGACCTGCGTCTTCTGCCACGGAGTCAGGGAGGCGTAGATCCGGCGTCGCCGCTCCGCGAGCTCCTCGCGCAGGCGGCGCAGCTCCTGCTCCTTGGCGGAGTCTCCCGGAAAGCCGGCCAGCTCCTCGATCCGGTTCTGGAGGGGCACCAGCGACGCTTCGACGTCCTCAGGCATGCGGCACGCCCGGATTCTACGCCGTGGCGCCGCTCGTGCGGGCGAGGATGAGCGATCCCGGGCCGAGCAGGCCCTCCACCTCCGTGCGCAGCACCTCGTCCGGGCGCACGCGGAAGTACGCGCTGGGCGCCACCGCCACCGCGAACGCGCCCGGACGCACCATCTCCAGCGTCACCGGGCAGTCCCCGCGGTGGGACCCCAGGATGTCGCGCAGGCGCTCGCCCTTCGTCTTGTCCCAGCTCCCCATCGGCACGCGGATGGTCACGTAGCGCGCCTCGCTGAGCTTGGCCACCTCCAGGGGCAGCACGTCGGAGGCGAGCAGCCGGAAGCGGCCCTCGTCGAGGGCCTCCGCCCGGCCCTTCACGAGCACGATGACATCGTCGGCCAGGCGGGCGGCCGCCTTCTTGTACGCCTCCGGGAACACGAGCACCTCGACTCCGCCCTCGAGGTCCTCGAGCATGAAGGTGGCCATGCGGTCGCCCTTCTTGGTCTTGAGCAGGCGCAGCGCGGTCACGATGCCGCCGACGGTCGCCTCCTTCTCCCCGAGGGGGCCGAGCGCGCCGGTGGTGGCGTTCGCCCACTGGGCCAGCTCGTCCTTGTAGCGCTCGAGGGGATGGCCGGTGATGAAGAAGCCGAGCGACTCCTTCTCGTAGGCCAGGCGCTCCCCTTCCGGCCAGTCCGCGACCTCCGGCAGCCGCTCCGGCGCGCGGGCCGCCCCCGGCTCCGGAGAGCCGAGCATTCCGAGGAGGCTGGCCTGTCCCTGCTCGCGGTCCCGCTGCTGCTTCTGCCCCGTCTCCATCGCGCGGTCGATGGCCGCCATCAGGGACGCGCGCCGCTTGTCGAGCGAGTCGAAGGAGCCGCTCTTGATGAAGCTCTCCACCACCCGGCGGTTCACCGCCCGCAGGTCCACGCGCTCGCAGAAGTCGAACATCGACTTGAACCCGCCGCTCGCGGAACGCGCGGCGAGAATGGCCTCCACCGCTCCCTCGCCGACGTTCTTGATCGCGGCCAGCCCGAACCGGATGGCGCAGGGAGCAGCGGCGGGCGCGGAACTCACTTCCGCGCCGGCGGGTGGGGGAGTCGCCGGAGGCGCAGGGGGGTGCGTGCGTGGTGAGTACCCCCCTGGATTCACGACGGTGAAGAACATCTGCGACTGGTTGCAGTCGGGGGGCAGCACGTCGATGCCCATGGCCCGGCACTCGCCGATGTAGACCACCATCTTGTCCGTGTTCGCGCGCTCCGACGTGAGCAGGGCGGCCATGAAGTACGCGGGGTAGTTGGCCTTGAGATACCCCGTCTGGTAGGCCAGCCAGGCGTAGGCCGCGGAGTGGCTCTTGTTGAAGCCGTAGCCCGCGAACTGCTCCATGTGGTCCCAGATCTTGATGGCCTTCTTGTCGGGGACGTTCCGGACCAGGCACCCCCTGATGAACTTGTCCTTCTGGGTGGCCATCACGTCGGCCTTCTTCTTCCCCATCGCCTTGCGCAGGATGTCCGCCTCGCCCAGCGTGTAGCCGGCCAGGGCGGAGGCGATCTGCATGACCTGCTCCTGGTAGACCATGACGCCGTAGGTCCCGGCCAGGATCGGCTCCAGCAGCGGGTGGTCGTAGGTGACCTTCGTCTGCCCGTGCCGGCGCTTGATGAAGTCGTCGATCATCGCCATGGGACCGGGGCGATACAGGGCGTTGAGCGCGGTCAGGTGATCCAGGCGGTCGGGCTTGAAGCGCTTGAGGATGTCGCGCATCCCGTCGGACTCGAACTGGAACAGGCCGCTCGTGCGTCCCGCCGTGAACCATTCGTAGGTCCGGGGATCGTCGGTGGGGATGTGGTCGATCTCGATCCGCTCCCCCGTCTGCGCCTCGACCATCTTCACGCAGTTGTCGATGAGGGTGAGCGTGCGCAGGCCCAGGAAGTCCATCTTGAGGAGGCCGATGCGCTCGATCCCCTTCATGTCGTACTGGGTGGTGAGGCCCTCCGCCCCGCCCTTGAAGGAGGCCAGGGGGACGATGTCGGTCAGGGGGACGGGCGAGATCACGACCCCGGCGGCGTGGGTGGAGGCGTGGCGGGTCGTTCCCTCCAGCCGGCGCGAGATGTCGATCAGCTCCTTGACCTTCACGTCCTTCTGGTAGGCGTCCTGCAGCGGCGGCGACTCCGCCAGGGCCTTGTCCAGCGTCATCTTCAGGTCGAAGGGGATCATCTTGGCGATCTTGTCGACCTCGGCGTAGCTCATGTCGAGCACGCGCCCGACGTCGCGCACGACCGCCTTGGCCTTCATGGTCCCGAAGGTGATGATCTGGGCCACGTTCTCCCGGCCGTACTTGCGCGTGACGTACTCGATGACCTCGCCCCGGCGGTTCTCGCAGAAGTCGATGTCGATGTCGGGGGGCGAGATGCGCTCCTCGTTGAGGAAGCGCTCGAAGATGAGGTCGTTCTCGATGGGGTCGATGTCGGTGATGCGCAGAGAGTAGGCCACGAGCGATCCGGCGGCGGAGCCGCGCCCGGGCCCCACCGGCACCCCGTGCTCGCGCGCGTAGCGGATGAAGTCCCAGACGATGAGGAAGTAGCCGGCGAACCCGACGCGCCGGATGACGCCGATCTCCTTCTCCAGGCGCGCCGCGTAGTCGGCCACGCCCTGACGCAGGCGCCCGCCCGCGGCCAGCGGCTCGATCACGGCCATGCGCTCCGCGTAGCCGTCGCGCGTGACCTTCTCGAAATAGCTCTCGATGGTGAAGCCGGGCGGCACGTCGAAGGCGGGCAGCTCGCCGGAGGGCTTGAGATAGAAGCCGCACATCTCCGCGATCTTGACCGTGCTCGCGAGCGCGTCCGGATGGTCGGGGAAGACGGATGCCATCTCCGCCGGGCTCTTGACGTAGAACTCGTCGGTGTCGAAGCGCAGGCGCTCGGTCTCGTGCACCTTCTTGCCGGACCCGATGCACAGCAGCACGTCGTGGGCCTGGTGGTCCTCCTTGCGGAGGTAGTGCGCGTCGTTGGTGGCCACCAGGGGCAGGCCCGTCTTGCCGGCCATCCGGTACAGGGCCTGGTTCACGCGCCGCTGGTCCTCGATGCCGTGGTCCATCACCTCGAGGAAGAAGCGCTCCCGGCCGAAGATCTCGCTGAACACCCCGATCGACTGGAGCGCGCCCTGCTCCTGGCCGGTGCGGATGTTCTGCGCCACCTCGCCGGAGAGGCACCCCGAGAGCCCGATGAGCCCCTTCGAGTGCCGGGCCAGCACGTCCTTGTCGATGCGCGGCCGGTGGTAGAAGCCCTCGGTGTAGCCGATGGAGACGAGCTTGACGAGGTTGTGGTAGCCCACCTCGCTCTCGGTGAGGAGCGTCATGTGGTTGTACGCCTCCTCGATCCCGGAGCCCGACTTGTCGTGGCGGCTCCCCGGGGCCACGTAGATCTCGCAGCCGAGGATGGGCTTGATGCCCTTGTCGAGGCAGGCGTCGTGGAAGGCGACGGCGCCGAACATGTTGCCATGGTCGGTCACCGCGACCGACTTCATCCCCAGCCGGGCCACCTGGTCGACCAGCTCGTCGATGTGGCTCGCGCCGTCGAGCAGGCTGTATTCGGTATGGAGATGGAGGTGAACGAAATCGGGGGTTGGCAAGTCTGTGTCTTCGGTTCCTGTCTGCTGTTCCTGTTTTCTGTCTCTTGCGGCTCGCTTATTCAGTCAGGGGGGGCACTCACACGACACCGCGATGGGTGTTCGCGACCCCCCCTGAAACCCCCCTCGCTCGGCGCCGCGCTGCGCGCGCCGCAGAGCTCTACGTGAGGCTTGGCCACCGCCTTCTATTCCCATTCGATGGTAGAGGGCGGCTTGCTCGAGATGTCGAAGACGACGCGGTTGATGCCGCGGATCTCGTTGACGATGCGGCTGGAGATGCGGGCCAGAAGGTCGTGGGGCAGCCGCGCCCAGTCCGCGGTCATGCCATCCGCGGACTCCACCGCCCGCACGGCGATCGTGTATTGGTACGTGCGGTCATCGCCCATCACGCCCACCGAGCGCACGGGCAGGAGGACGGCGAAGCTCTGCCAGATCTGGCGGTAGAGGCCGGACGCCTTGATCTCCTTCACCACGATGTCGTCCGACTCGCGCAGCAGGTCCAGGCGCGCGCGGTCCAGCGGGCCCAGGCAGCGCACGGCCAGGCCCGGGCCAGGGAACGGCTGCCGGTGGACGAACTCCTCGTCCAGGCCGAGGGCGACGCCGGCCGCCCGCACCTCGTCCTTGAACAGCTCCCGCAGCGGCTCGACGAGCTTGAACTTCAGCTTCTTCGGCAGGCCGCCGACGTTGTGGTGGCTCTTGATCACCACCGAGGGGCCGCGCACCGAGGTCGACTCGATCACGTCCGGATAGAGCGTGCCCTGCACCAGGAACGGAGGCTTGCCGAGTTTGAGCGCCTGCTGGCTGAAGACCTCGATGAACTCCCGGCCGATGACCTTGCGCTTGCGCTCGGGGTCGGAGACGCCCTTGAGCTTCGACAGGAACCGCCGCGAGGCGTCCACGAAGACGACCTTCAGGGCCAGCTTGTCCGCGAACCGCTTGCGCACCTGGGCCGCCTCGTCCTTGCGCAGGAGGCCGTTGTCCACGAAAACGCAGATGAGGCGGTCGCCGATCGCGCGGTGCACGAGCAGGGCGGCCACTGCCGAGTCCACGCCTCCGGAGAGCGCGCACAGCGCACGCTCCTCGCCCACGGTGGTGCGGATCCGCTCCACCGCCTCCTCCACGAAGGAGGCCGCGTTCCAGTCGCGGCGGCAGCCGCAGATCTCGAGGAAGTTCGCGAGCACGGTCATGCCGCCCTCGCTGTGCTTGACCTCCGGGTGGAAGAGGATGCCGAAGAGCTGGCGGCGCGGCTCGGCGATGGCCGCCACCGGGTTCGTGGTGCTCCTTCCCGTGACCTCGAAGCCCGCGGGCGGCTTCTCGATGGAGTCGCCGTGGCTCATCCAGACCCGGGCCGGCGACTCGAAGCCGCGCAGCAGGGGCGAGTGGTCGCGCGCCTCGAACAGGGCGTGGCCGTACTCGCGCCGGCCGGCACGCTTGACCTCGCCCCCCAGCACGTGGCTCATGAGCTGCATGCCGTAGCAGATGCCGAGGACGGGCACGCCGAGGTCGAATACGCGGCGGTCCACGCGCGGGGCGCCCTTCTCGTAGACGCTGTCCGGCCCGCCGGAAAGGACGATCCCCCGCGGCCCGCGCGCGCGCAGCGCGGCCATGGTCGTGCTGGGGGGGACGATCTCGGAGTAGACCTGCAGCTCGCGCAGGCGCCGCGCGATCAGCTGCGTGTACTGCGATCCGAAGTCGAGGATGACGATGGTGTCGCGGTCCATGTCCGGGGGAGGCTCTCGAAGGCGGGAAGTATAACCCGCGGCCCCGCGCGGACCGGACCGAATGCGGGGCGCCGGATCGCGTCCGGCGCCCCGTCGAGGCCTAGCGGCCGGCCGGAGTCACGGAGACGATCGTCGAGCAGGACTGCAGCGATCCCGTGCCGCTGCCGCTCATGCCCATCCCCGCCCCGCCGCCGGTGGTGCCGGTGGTCCCCGTTCCGGCTCCGCCTCCCGCCGTGCCGGAGCTGCCCGCGCCCGACGTCGTGCCCGCGCCGGACCCGTAGCTGCCCGTCGTGCCCGCCGACCCGCTGCCCGTCGTGGCGCCCGTGCCGCCCGTCGAGCCCATCCCGCTCATCCCGGCGCCGGTCTCGGTGCAGACGACGGTGACGCGCTGGCCCGCCTTGAGGCCGCTCGCCGACGAGGACATGGTCGGGTCGAGGCCGACCGTGCGCTTCCCGCCCCCGGCCGCGCTCGTGCCGGTCTCACGCAGCGTGACCGTGCTGCCGTCGGGCTGGACGGACACGACTTCGGCGGTGAACGGCGCGCCCCGGGTGCCCATCGACGAGTTGCCCATGCCGGCTCCGCTCGTCGTTCCCGCCGTGCCCGCGGCCGGGCTCGCCGTGTAGTCGGAGCCGGTGCCGCTGCCCGTGTTACCCGCCGCCTGTGTCGTGTCGCGCTTGCATCCCGCCACGCAGAGGGCGACGGCAAGCGGAAGGAGGTACTTGTGAACTCGCATTGAATGCTCCTGGGCCTGGCCGCCGCCGTCGCAGGTGATGGCGGGTGCGGCCTATGGAGGGAACGTGCTCCAACCCAGGATCCCTCCTCCACGCGCGAGGGGCAAGGGTCGGGGGACGGAATCTTCCGCGCCGCTCGCGCGAGGATCTCTACCCTCCGACGGGCGTCACCGACCTCACCGCGCGGCACGTGGTCAGGCTGTCGGTGCCGCTGGGCCCGATGCCGCTGTCCGCGCCGTCCGGACCCGAGGAAGTCGGACGCTCGCCGACACCCCCGCCCGCCGGGCTCGCCGCCGGCGCATCCGCGTCGTCGCAGCCGACGATGACCTGGTCCCCGGCCTTGATCCCGGCCAGCTGCTCCTTGGCCGCGCCGGCGAGGGAGACGCGGCGAATGGCGGCGCTGGCCCCGTTCGCGCTCGCGCTCGGGCTGCGCAGGGTGATCGTCCCGCCCTTGCCGTCGATGTCCACGACCTGGGCGGTGAAGCTGTTCGTGCCGATGCCGCCGGCGGCCCCGGCGCCCGCGGCAGGATTGGCCGCGGCGCCGCTCGCCCCCGAATTCGCCTTGGCCTCGTCGCCCCCGGGCTTGGATCCGCAGGCGGCGAGGAGCGCGGCGGCCATGATGATGAATGCGCGCATGAGCGGGATCCTCCGTTTCTCCGTCTCTCCAGCATCACGCGCGCGGCCAGGGGCGGCAAGGCCCGCGCCGCACGAGACCGCGCGGCACGCGATGCTATAGTCCCTGGTTCCTCATGCGGCTTCCCTCGGGCACGATCGTCTCGCTCGCGCTCCTGGGCACGCTGGCCTGCCATCACACGCCGCCCGCGCCGCCGCGGCCACTGTTCCCGATGGCGCCAGCCTGGACCACGCCCCTGCCCGGGGTGGCGGAGGGGCCGCTGGCCGCCTCGGAGGCGACCGTCTTCGTGGCCACGCGCGAGGGCAGCGTGCTCGCGCTGGAGACGGCGACCGGCCGCGTACGCTGGACGGTCGAGAACCGTCCGGGCCTGGTCGGCGCCGGCGAAGGCCTCGTCGTCGTCCGGCAGGCCGACGGGACCGTCTTCGGGATGAACCCGCGGACGGGCGCCACGCGCTGGACGGCCGGCTCCGGCATCCGCGGGACCCTCCCTCCCGTCCTATATAAAGATGGCGTCATCGTCTCCGGCGATGGCCTCGCCCTCCTCGACGCGACCACCGGCGAGACGCGCTGGGCAGTGGCGGAGGCGCGGCCGAGCGCCCCTCCCGCGGTGGCGGGCGCCTGGCTGCTCGTGGGCGAGACGGACGGCGCCTTGCAATGCCGCGACTTCGTCACGGGCAAGGTCCTCTGGTCCTACGACGCGAGCCGCACCCTCCTCGCCGCGCCCACTCTGGACCCCAAGGGCCGCGTCCTGCTCGGGACCACGGCCCGCCGGTTCGTCTCCATCGACCCCCGCCGCGACGGCCGCGAGCGCTGGCGGTGGCGCATCGGGGGCGACGTCCAGGCGGAGCCGGTGGTCTTCGGCCGCCGCGTCCTGTTCACCACCCATGAGGACGTGCTCTACGCGCTCGACTGGAGCAACGGCCACCTCGCCTGGCGCGCCTCCCTGCCCTCGCGCCCCGTCTCCGGCCCGCTGCTCTACGGCAGCGCGGTGCTCGTGGCCTGCTTCGGCAGCCGTCCCGGCGAGACCTTCCTCATCGGCTTCGACGCCAAGACCGGTCGCCGCCAGGGGGACCTCAAGGCCCCCGGCGAGCTGCGGACGCCACCCGTGATCGTCGGCGACGTGATCGTGATGGCCCTGCGCGAGCGCGCGGTGGCGGCGCTGTCGCTCGGAGTTCTGGCCCCGAATCCTTGACAACGCTCGACTGCATCGGACAACATGACTTTCGAGATCCGTTCTATTCCATGCCGGCTTTTCCGAGCGTCCCTCAACCCTTCTTCACGAGGAGTCATCTGATGTCCATGCGGAAATCCCTGGCCGTGATCGCGCTCGGCGCGCCTCTTGCCCTCGTGGCCTGTGGTGGCGGCGAGAAGTCGGAAGCTCCCGCCTCGACCCCCGCCAGCAGCCAGGCCGCGGCCCCCGCGGACACCGCCGGCGGCGGAGCGGCGGCCAAGGGCTCGGCCTCGATCTCGGGCAAGGTCAGCTTTGACGGCACCGCGCCCGCGCCCGAGAAGATCAAGGTCTCGGCCGACCCCTACTGCCAGAAGGAGCACAAGGACGGCCTGGAGCGGAAGGTGGTCGACGTCAAGGACGGCGGCCTCAAGGACGTCTTCGTCTACGTCAAGAGCGGCGTCACCGGCAGCTACCCGGCGCCCACCACGCCCGTCGAGCTCGACCAGACGGGCTGCATGTACAAGCCGCACATCGTGGCCCTGCAGGTCGGCCAGCCCCTCAAGATCGTGAACAACGACGAGACGCTCCACAACATCCATCCTCGCCCGGCCGTGAACCCGGAGTTCAACATCGGGCAGCCCCGCAAGGGCATGGAGTCGAGCCGGACCTTCGACAAGAAGGAAGTCATGATCCCGGTCGGCTGCGACGTGCACCCCTGGATGCGCTCGTACATCTCGGTCCTGGACCACCCGTTCTTCGCGGTCACGGACGAGGACGGCAAGTACGAGATCAAGGGCCTTCCCCCCGGCGACTACGAGGTCGAGGCCGTCCACGAGAAGCTCAAGACGCAGGATGGCAAGGTCACGCTCAAGGACGGCGAGAAGGCCACTCTCGACCTCGCCTACAAGGGGTAGGCGTCCGTGGGGTGGCGGCATCGGTTCTCCGTCCTGCTCGTGGCCGCCACCCTCGCGCTCATCTTCGTCGGCGGGCTCGTCACGAGCACCGGTTCCGGCCTCTCCGTGCCGGACTGGCCCCTGTCCTACGGGATGGTGATGCCGCCGATGGTCGGCGGCGTGTTCTTCGAGCACGGCCACCGCATGGTGGCGAGCGCGGTCGGCTTCCTCACCCTCGTGCTCGCGGTGTGGACGGCTCGCCAGGAGCCGCGACGCGGCGTGCGGCGGCTGGCCTGGGCCGCGCTGGGAGTGGTGATCGCGCAGGGCGTGCTCGGAGGGCTGACCGTGCTCTTCCTGCTGCCCACCCCGATCTCCGTCACGCACGCCTGCCTGGCCCAGACCTTCTTCTGCATCACCATCGCCCTCGCCTACGCCACCTCACGCGAGTGGCTCTCGGCCGCGCCCGCTCGCGATGACGTCGCCTCCCTGCGCGGCGCGGCCTTTCTCGCCACCGGCGCCGTGTTCGTCCAGCTCCTGCTCGGGGCGGTGATGCGACACATCGGGGCCGGCCTGGCCGTGCCCGACTTCCCGCGCATGTACGGCCGGTGGGTGCCGCCGCCGGACGTGCTCGAGCGCGCCCCCGTCCTCGTCCACCTCTCGCATCGGGCGGGCGCCCTCGTGGTTCTCGTCCTTGTCGCGCGGCTGGCCTGGCGCGCTGGACGTGCCGGCGACGCCCGGCTGGCGCGGCCGGCCTGGCTCGCTCTCGCACTCGTGCTCGTGCAGATCGCCCTCGGCGCCACCACGGTCCTGACCGCCAAGGCCGTGCTCCCCACGACCGCCCACGTGGCCACGGGGGCGGCGATCCTCGGCCTGTGCTGGCTCACGACGCTCCGCTCGCGCCGCCTCCTCCGCCTGCCCGACCGCACGGCGGCCGTGGCCGTTCCCCTCGGGGACCCGGCCCTGTCGTGAGCGCCTCCCTCGTCGTCCCCAGCCGGAGCGCGCTGGCCGATTACGTCGAGCTGACCAAGCCGCGGATCACGCTCACCGTCGTCATGACCTCGCTCGTCGGCTACGTCATGGGATCGCGCGGCCCGATCTCGCTCCCGGGGCTCGCCCTCGCCCTCGCCGGCGTCGCCCTCGTGGGCTCGGGGGCGAGCGCGCTCAACATGCTCCTCGAGCGGCGCACCGACGCCCTCATGCTGCGCACGCGGAACCGGCCCCTGGCCGCCGGCCGGCTGCGCGTCACGGACGCCCTCCTCTTCGGCCTCGGCCTCACCGCCGCCGGCCTGGCCGTCCTGCGCTTCGGGACGGGAGCGATGTCGGCCCTGGTCGCGCTCCTGACCTGGTCCACGTACCTGTTCGCCTACACGCCGCTCAAGACGCGCACGTCCCTCTCCACGATCGTGGGCGCCTTCCCGGGCGCGCTCCCCCCCGTGATCGGATGGGCGGCGGCGCGCGGCCACGTCGACCCGGGCGCGGTCGTGCTCTTCGCGATCCTCTTCCTGTGGCAGATCCCGCACTTCCTGGCCATCGCCTGGATCTACCGCGAGGACTACGCGCGCGGCGGGCTGCCCATGCTGCCCGTGCTCGACCCCCAGGGCGTGGTGACGGGACGGCAGGCGGTGGCCAACAGCCTGGCCCTGCTCGTGGTCAGCGTCGTTCCCACCATCGCGGGACTGGCCGGCCGCGCCTACTTCGCGGGCGCGATCGTCCTCGGCGTGGCCTTCACCTCCGTGGCCGTGATGTCGGCCGTCCGCCGCACCACTCCCGCCGCGCGCGCGCTGTTCCTCGCCTCCGTCGTGTACCTGCTCGGCATCTGCACGCTGCTGCTCGTGGATCGCGTCCAGTATTGACGCCGCCCCGGCTCTCAAGATAGTCTCGCGCGCGATAATCGCCGGTCGCACTCGTTCGTCCTGATCGCATCACAACTGATCGTCCGGCCCAGGAGGGCTCCTGATGGGCAAGCTGCAGGGCCTGCTGTTCGGGCTCGCAACCCTCGTGCTCGTAGTGACGGCGACCGTCCTGTTCACGAAGGACTGGCTGCCCCCGTTGATGTCGGACCGCGTCGGGATCGACCACGCGATCTCCATCACCCTGGTGGTGACGGGGATCGTGTTCATCCTGACCAACCTGCTGCTGGCCTGGTTCGGCTACCGCTACCAGGACCAGCCGGGTGCGCGCGCCGCCTATTGGCACGACAACCCGCGGCTGGAATGGACCTGGACGCTGGTCACGGCGGGCGTGCTCGCCGTGTTCCTCTTCAACGCGCTCGGGCTCTGGGCCTCCGTCAACGCGCGGCCGCCCGCGGACGCCATGCTCATCGAGGTCACCGGCCAGCAGTTCGCCTGGAACGTCCGTTATCCCGGGCCGGACGGCGTGCTCGGGCGGACCGACCACCTGATCGCATCGCAGGAGAACCCCATCGGCCTCGTCAAGGACGACCCCGCGGCCAAGGACGACCTCCTGCTCCTCAACCAGCTCTATCTCCCGCTGGACAAGCCGGTGCGCGTCCAGGTCCGCTCCATGGACGTCATCCACAGCTTCTTCCTGCCCAACTTCCGCGTGAAGCAGGACGCGATGCCCGGCATGACCATCGAGATCTGGTTCACCGCCAAGCAGACGGGCGACTTCGAGATCGCCTGCGCCGAGCATTGCGGGCTCGGCCACTACCGGATGCGCGGCCAGGTGCACGTGGTGCCGGCGGCGGAGCTGGACAAGGCCGTGACCGAGGCCGCCCAGTAGGACCCATGGAAGGAGAAGGAATGGCCCACAGCGAGGCCCACGCCGCGGAGGCGCATGCGCACGCGCCCCAGGCCTTCATCTGGCGCTACGTCTTCAGCAAGGACCACAAGGTCATCGGCATCCAGTACTACGTGACGGCGATGATGATGGCGCTGATCGCGGGGCTGCTCGCGATGCTGATCCGGGTCCAGCTGGCCTGGCCGGAGAAGGACTGGTCGTCCCTGCAGAAGATCATCCCCGCCGGTTACACGAGCGGGGTCATGAACCCCGAGTTCTACGCCATGCTCTTCACCATGCACGGCACCATCATGGTGTTCTTCGTGCTCTCCACCGCCCCCGTGAGCGGGTTCGGGAACATCCTGATCCCGCTGCAGGTGGGCGCGCGCGACATGGCCTTCCCGTTCCTCAATGGCCTCTCCTTCTGGACCTTCTTCTGCGGCTGCGTCACCATCCTGTACTCGTTCTTCGTGGGCGCGGGCGCCGCCGCCGCCGGCTGGACCTCCTATCCGCCGCTCTCCGCCCTGCGCGGCGCCGTCCCCGGCTCCGACACCGGCCAGACCTTCTGGATCGTGGCGATGGTGTTCTTCATCGCGTCCTTCACCATGGGCGGGCTCAACTTCGTCACCACCATCGTGAACCTGCGGACGAAGGGGCTGTCGATGATGCGGCTACCCCTCACCCTGTGGGCCATGTTCCTGGTGGCCATCCTCGGCCTGCTCGCCTTCCCCGCCCTGACCGGCGCCTCGCTCATGCTGCTGCTCGACCGTCACTTCGGGACGAGCTTCTTCCTGCCCACCGGGCTCGTCCTCAACAACGCGCCCATCCTCGGCCCCGACGGCCAGTTCCTGCACAAGGGCGGCTCGCCCCTCCTGTGGCAGCACCTGTTCTGGTTCCTCGGCCACCCCGAGGTCTACATCCTGATGCTGCCGGCGCTGGGCTTCACCTCCGACATCCTGACCACGTTCTGCCGCAAGGCGCTGTTCGGCTACAAGGCGATGGTGGGGGCCATGGTCGCGATCGCCGGCCTCTCCTTCATCGTCTGGGGCCACCACATGTTCGTGAGCGGCATGAGCCCGTACCTGGGCATGGCCTTCGCGGTGGGCACGATCCTGATCGCCGTCCCCTCCGCGGTGAAGGTGTTCAACTGGCTGGCCACCCTCTGGAACTCGCGCATCCAGTACAAGACGCCGATGCTGTGGGCGATGGGAGTGGTCTCCCTCTTCATCAGCGGCGGGCTGAGCGGCATCTGGCTCGGGCAGAGCGCGCCCGACATCCAGTTCCACGACACGTTCTTCGTGGTGGCCCACTTCCACCTGATCATGGCGGGAGCGGCCCTGTTCGGCGTCTTCGGGGCCACCGCGATGTGGTTCCCCAAGATGTTCGGCCGGACGATGAACGAGACCCTCGGCAAGACCCACTTCTGGCTCACGTTCGTCACCTACTACGGCACGTTCTTCCCGATGCACTACATCGGGCTGGCCGGCCACATGCGGCGCATCTACGATCCCTACCAGTACGCGTTCCTCAAGCCCCTGCAGCCCATCAACGAGTTCATCACCGTGAGCGCGCTCATCCTCGGGCTGAGCCAGATCGTGTTCTTCGTGAACTTCTTCTGGAGCGCGTTCAAGGGCCAGAAGGCCAGCGAGAACCCGTGGAACGCCAACGGCCTGGAGTGGACGACCTCCTCTCCGCCCCCGCACGGGAACTGGCCGGGCGCGATCCCGGAGGTGCACCGCTGGCCCTACGAGTACTCGAACCCGAGCGCGCCCACCGATCACGTGATGCAGCACGAGCCCCCGATGACGGTGGAAGCGGGACACTGAGACCATGGCCACCGATCTCTTCGACGCTCGCGCCCCCCTCGCCCCGCCGGTGGCGGCTCGCGCCGGCGCTCCCGTGGGGCCGGTCGTCCTCGACGACGACGACCGCGACGATGGCGGCGGCGGACGCGCCTTCGACCCCGCCCGCTTCGGCCTGTGGGCGTTCCTCGGCACCGTCACCATGCTGTTCATCGGGTTCACCAGCGCCTACATCGTGCGGCGCACCGCGGTGGACTGGCGCGCCCTGCCCGTGCCCCATCTCCTGTGGTGGAACACGGGCGCCCTCGTCCTGAGCGGCCTCGCCGTGGAAGCGGGTCGCGCGCGCTGGCGGGGGCGCGACCGCGCTTCCCTCGTGCGCTGGCTGGGGGCGGCGGCCCTGCTCGCCCTCGGCTTCGCGGCCGGACAGTTCCAGGCCTGGCGGCTGCTCGCCGCCGCCGGCTACTTCCTGGCCTCGAACCCGCACAGCTCGTTCTTCTATCTGCTCAGCGGCGTCCACCTCGTGCACGTCGGGGGCGGCCTCGTGTGGTTCGGGCTGGTGTGTCTCCGCCTGCGCCGCGGCCGCCGCACGGAGGCAGGGATGGACCGCGAGCTGTCCCTGTTCGCGACCTACTGGCATTTCCTGGCCGTTCTCTGGGTGTACGTCGCGGTCCTGATCTTCGGCTTCTAGGAGGACGGATGGAGCCTGGCGCTCACACGGCGGTGATGGAGGCGCACTGGGGCGGGGGGGCCGCTCCCTTCGGAGCGAGCTGGCAGAAGACGATGATGTGGATCTTCATCGTCACCGACGCCCTGCTCTTCTCGGGCCTGCTCTGCGGGTATGCGTTCCTGCGCCAGGCCAGCCCCCTGCCCTGGCCGAACCGGCCGGAGGTCTTCAGCATCCCGTTCATCGCGCTGATGACCTTCATCCTGATCACGTCGAGCATGACCATGGGCACCGCCGTCACCGCCGCCCGCCTCGGTGACATGAAGAAGGCGCTCACGAACGTGGTCTTCACGATCGTGGGCGGCCTGTGCTTCCTCGCCTGCCAGGCCTACGAGTGGACGCACCTCATCCGCGAGGGCGCCCGTCTGACCGGTCCGGTCGCGGGCAGCGAGCTGATCGAGAAGGGCGTGACCGGCCAGTTCACGCAGGCCTTCTTCCTGCTCACCGGGTTCCACGGCTCGCACGTGTTCTCGGGCCTCGTCATCCTGATCATCACCGCGATCCGCACGTCGATGGGCAAGACGCCGGCCCAGGGCGTGGAGATGGCCGGCCTGTACTGGCACTTCGTCGACCTCGTCTGGGTCTTCATCTTCACGCTGTTCTACCTGCTCTAGAGCGAGGAGGAGCCAGTGAGCGACGCTGCGCACGGCGGCAATCCGTACCGCGTGTACCTGATCACCTGGGCCATCCTCCTCGTCATCACGGTGGCCATGCTGGGGGCGGAGCTCTTCCACCTCCCGCGCATCTTCCTGATCCTGTTCCTGGTCGTGTTCATGATGGTCAAGGCCAGCATGATCGCGGGCAACTTCATGCACCTGCGGTTCGAGCGGAGGAACCTGAGCTGGATGGTGGGCGCGGGCATCCTCGTGACCTCGCTCATCCTCTACACGTTCATCACCCCCGAGAGCCTGCACGTGCGTAACGCCAGCCAGCAGCCGGTCAAGGAGAGCGGGACCGCTCCCCACCCCGGGGCCGGTATCCAGGAATAGGGAACAAGGATGAAGAGCGCCCTCCCCATCCTCCTCCTCGCCGGCGCGGCCCTGCTGGTGTGGGCGCCGGCGGCGGGGGCGCAGTGCTCGATGTGCCAGACCGCGCTGCTGAACTCCGCGGAGGGGCGAGGGATCGGACAGGAGTTCAACCGCGCCATCCTCGTGATGTTGTTCGCGCCCTATGTCGTCTTCGGCTCCGTGGGCGCCGTCCTGCTCCGCCACCACATCGCGAGGAGCGTCCGCTCGTGGATGGCCCGGCTGGGTCTGCGTCGGCTCGATGCTCGCCTCACGCCGGTCGAAGACCCCCAGGTACACTGACGTCTCGATGCCCCTGGACGCGCCCTCCGCGGCTCCGGCCGCCCCCCGCCCGTCCGCTTACACGCTGGCGACGGTCGGAGCGATCCTCCTGGCCGCCGGCATGGCGGTGGCGCTGGTCGGGGTCCGCACCCTCCGACCCACCCGGCCGGATCCGCCCCGGCTCGCCGCCCTTCCCGCGTTCCGCCTGACCGAGCGCTCCGGCCAGCCGCTCACGCTCGCCCTTCTGCGCGGGCGCCCGTGGATCGCCGATTTCATCTTCACGCAGTGCGCGGGAGCCTGCCCGGCCATGACCGCGCGCCTGGCCCGGCTGCAGAGCGAGGTCCCGGGCCTCACCTTCGTCTCGTTCACCGTCGATCCGGCCCACGACACGCCGGAGGTGCTCGCGCGCTACGCAGCTTCCTTCCACGCCGGACCGGGCTGGCTCTTCGCCACCGGCTCCCAGCAGGACCTCTACGCCCTCTCCGTGGGCGGCTTCAAGATGGCGGCGATGGAAGTCCCCGTCCGCGAGCAGGTGGCGGGCGGCGACGGACCCTTCCTCCACAGCTCGAAGTTCGTGCTCGTGGATGGCGAAGGACAGGTCCGGGGCTACTACGACAGCACCGACGAGCAGGCGCTGCGGGCGCTCGTGGCCGACGTCGAGCGCCTGCGGGCACGGCGGTGACCCTCAGCGCGCTCCCGGCCGTCAACGCGATCCTGAACGCGACCAGCGCCGCCCTTCTCACCACGGGCTACGTGCTCATCCGGCAGGGCCGGAGGGACGCCCACCGGCGCGTGATGCTGAGCGCGCTCGCGTCGTCCGCGCTGTTCCTGACCAGCTATCTCGTCTACCACGCTCACGTGGGATCGGTCCGCTTCCAGGGAACGGGAACGGTCCGGACGGTGTACTTCACGATCCTGCTGACCCACACCGTCCTCGCGGTGACGATCGTGCCCCTGGTCGCGGTCACGGTGGTGCCCGCCCTCCGCGGCCGCTTCGATCGCCATCGCCGCCTGGCCCGCATCACGCTGCCCGTGTGGGCCTACGTCTCCGTCACGGGCGTGGTCATCTACCTGATGCTCTATCGGATGTAGAGGAGCGATTCCGCTCATGGAAGACGCGCCCTGACCACTCTGGCCAGCCGCTGGACGCCTTCGGTGATGTTCGCCGCGCCTTCTTTCGCGAAGGTCAGCCGCATGGTGTTCTCGCCCCCGCCATCCACGTAGAAGGGCGCGCCCGTCACGTAGGCGACACCCTCCGCCACCGCCGGCTCCAGCAGCGCGGCCGCGTCCATGCCTTCGGGCAGGCTGAGCCACACGAACAGGCCGCCCAGGGGACGCGTCCAGCTCACGCCGGGAGGCATCTTGCGCGCGAGCGCGTCGAGCATGACGTCGCGCTTGGCCCGGTAGTACGGGCGGATGCGCGCCTTCTGCTCCTCGATGAGGCCGCGGCGCAGGCAGGCCAGCACGATGCGCTGGTCCAGGCTGCTGCCGCAGAGGTTGGCCGACTGCTTGGCGATCTCGATCTTGGCCAGCAGCTCCTCCGGGCCGACCACGAACGCGGTGCGGAGGCCGGGA
>Ga0136846_1235475_pt1 | contig 21781 bp, 19 predicted proteins | sample HopSoiMetagenom2_FD_96841 | JGI IMG/M metagenome (GOLD analysis project Ga0136846, IMG submission 96841) | Grasslands soil microbial communities from Hopland, California, USA - 2 Assembly 2016 (version 4) | ecosystem: Environmental > Terrestrial > Soil > Grasslands | place: USA: Hopland... | reverse complement strand
TACTTCGTGCTGGTCTACGGCATGGTCGCGGACGACGCGTACCAGAAGGTGGCCGCGGTCGGCGCGATCGTCGTCCTGCTCGCCGTGGTGCTGAGGCTCGCGAGATTCTCGTGCGTGACGGTGAAGGACGGCACCTTCCAGGGCATGCCGAGTCCCTTCGGCGCCCTGACGGTCGTCTCGATCGTGCTTCTGGAGCTGCCGTTCGTGGCCACGCTCATGGCCATCGTCGGCACCGCCTGGCTGATGGTGAGCCGGGTCGAGTACCCGAAGCCGCGCGGTCCGCTCGCGATCGCGATGGTCTCCTGGATCGTCTCCGGGATGGCCCTCCTGGCGGCCTGGGCCTTCGACGCCCCCGGCGGCCAGCTCCTCCTCCAGACCGGCTGCGCCCTGCAGCTCGTCCTGGGCGCGGTGATCCCGCTGTTCGCCACGGCGCGCCGGGTGAACAACTTCCGCGGCAACCGCCGCGAGGCAAGGGCGGCACAGCTTCCGTAGCGGTGGCGGTGACACAGTTGTACGCGGGGCCCCGGACCGGATGGTTCGGGGCCCTGTGCGTTGCGTGAGGATCAGGCTGCCACCCCGCCCGTGAGGCCGCGCGGGGTGGCGCGCACGGGCCCGTGCCCGACCGACGGGATCCCGTACGACGGCTCCGGCGGCGGCATGTATCGGCTGTCGGGACCGCCGGGCGCGCCGGGGGGAGGCCACGCGGGATTCCCCCTCCCCTCGGCCTCAGACGAGGAAGTCGCGTCCGATGTTCTCCGCGACCCGTTCCAGAAGCGGGCCGGCGTCGGAGACGCACTTCGCGAGGTCCGGTTCGATCTCCGTCAGGGGGTACGCGCGTCGGATACCGGCCCTGCCCAGGGCCTCCGGGCGCAGGGCGAGGCGGCCGCAGACCGCGACGACCTCGCGGCCCTGGGCGCGGGCCGCCGCCGCGACACCGGCGGGGGCCTTGCCGTGCAAGGTCTGCTCGTCGAGGGAGCCCTCGCCGGTGATCACCAGCGTGGCGCGGTCCAGGGCGTCCGCGAAGCCGAGGACGTCGAGCATGACCTCGATGCCGGGCCGGAACCGGGCGCCGATGACCAGGGCGCCGTAGCCGATGCCGCCGGCGGCGCCCGCACCCGGTGCGGTGGCGTACTCGGCGGCCTTCCAGCCGATCACCGTCTCCAGGACCTTGGCGTAGTGCGCGAGGGCCCCGTCCAGGGCGGCCACGTCGTCCGGGGAGGCGCCCTTCTGCGGGCCGTACACCGCGGGCGCGCCCGTCGGCCCGGTCAACGGGTTGTCCACGTCGCTGGCCAGCACGAGGTCGACGTCCGCGAGGCGGGCGTCGAGGTCCGAGAGGTCGGCCGTGACGAGTCCGGCCAGCCCACCGCCCCCGGGCGGCACCGGCTCACCGTCGGCGTCCAGGAAGCGCGCGCCGAGCGCGGACAGCATGCCCGCGCCCCCGTCGTTGGTGGCGCTGCCGCCGACCCCGAAGACGATGGTGCGCGCGCCCGCGTCCAGGGCGGCCCGCAGGAGTTCGCCGGAGCCGTACGTCGATGCCGTGAGCGGCGCGAAGACTCCGGCGGGCAGCCGTTGCAGCCCGCTCGCCTCGGCCATCTCCACCACGGCGGTTTCGCCGCGCAGCGCGAACGCGGCCGTCACCTCGTGCCCGAGGGGCCCCGCGACCCGTACCTCACGCCGTTCGAACCCGGCGGCGACCGCGGCGGCCACGGTCCCGTCGCCGCCGTCGGCCACGGGAAGCGACTCGATCTCGACACCGGGGGCCGCCTTGCGCAGGCCGGCACTCACCCGCTCGGCGACCTCCACAGCCGTCAGCGATCCTTTGAACTTGTCGGCGGCGATCAGCACTCGAGCCGTCCGCACACCCGTCCTATTCGCCGTAACCGCAGCGTCCGCCACCCTGTGTTCCCCTTGCTCTCGGCCCCGTACACGCAGGCAGTCGCGCCGCTGCGACCCTAACCGCAGGAGAGCCGCCCCGTCATGCCTCCGGGCCGGGGCACCACCGACCCCGGATGGTGGTAAACCGGAGGGATGACCGCTGTGGGCACCGCCACCGGACACACCGACCGCGTTCTCGGAGGCTGGCTGGGCCGGATCGCGGGCAACATGCTCGGCAAGCCGGTCGAGCGGGGCGACTACTGGACGCGCGAGCGCATCGACCGCTATCTGCGGCTCACCGACGCCCTCCCGCTCACCGACTACCTGCCCGAGCCACCGGCGGGGAGCGAGCGCGACGGCTTCGCACTGCGTCCCGAGTGGCGCGAGTGCGTACGCGGCCGGATCCACGGCAGCTGCCGTGACGACGACGTCGACTACGCGATCCTCGGCCTGGACCTGCTGGAGACGCACGGTTTCGGCTTCAGCACCGAGCAGGTCGGCGAACTGTGGCTGCTGCGGCTGCCGTTCCTCCAGACGTTCACGGCGGAACGCGTCGCCTACCGCAACCTCTCGGCCGGTCTCAAGCCGCCGCTGACCGCCACATTCGACAACCCGTACCAGGAATGGATCGGCGCCCTGATCCGCGCCGACATCCACGGCTGGACCTGTCCGGACGCCCCGCGCCGCGCCGCCTGGCAGGCCCGCCGCGACGCCGTCCTCTCCCACACGGGGAACGGCGTGTACGGGGCGATGTTCGCGGCGGCACTGATCTCGGCGGCGTTCACGGCACCCACTGTCCGCCGCGCCCTGGACACGGCGCTGACGGTGATCCCGGCGAGCAGCCGCCTGGCCCGTACGGTGCGCCGCGTCGTGTCGCTGCACGACGCCCGGCTGACCTGGGAGGACACGCTCACCACGGTCGCCGGGGAGACCGCCGGGCTGGGCTGGATCCACACCATCCCGAACGCTGCCGTGCTCACCGCCGGGCTCCTGTACGGGGACGGCGACTTCACCCGCACGATCGCGCTGACCGTCCGGGGCGGCCTGGACACCGACTCGAACGGCGCGACGGCGGGCTCGGTGGCGGGCGTGCTGTGCGGCGCGGAGGCCATCCCGAGCCGGTGGAAGGAGCCGCTGGAGGACACCGTACGCAGCGCGGTGTTCGGCTTCGACGGCGTACGGATCAGTGAACTGGCGGAGCGGACCGTGCGGTTGGGACACCCGCAGGTGTGACGTGACCCCGACGGCCCCTTTCGCCGTCCTTCTCCTGGTTACGCTTCCCGGGTGACCATTCAAGACTTCGCCACGTACATCGCCGGCCTGCCCCGCGTCCTGTCCGGCGCCGCCGCGCTCTTCCGCGACGCCGACGGACGGATCCTGCTCGTCGAGCCCAACTACCGTGAGGGCTGGGCCCTTCCGGGCGGCACGATCGAGTCGGACGACGGGGAGACCCCGCGCCAGGGCGCGCGCCGGGAGACCCTCGAGGAGATCGGCCTCGACCGTGAGATCGGCCGGCTGCTGGCTGTCGACTGGGTCCACATCGCGGGCCACCCGCCGCTGGTGGCGTACCTGTACGACGGTGGCGTCCTCGGCGAGGACGAGCTCAAGTCGATCACCTTGCAGGAGGAGGAGCTGCTGTCCTGGCGGCTCGTCCCGCGCGAGGAACTCGCGGAGTACCTCAGGGGCTCACTGGGCCGCCGGGTGCTGCACGCGCTCGACGTTCTGGCGGAGGGCGCGGGAACGGCCGAGCTGGAGAACGGCGAGCGGGTGGGCTGACGGCCGCCCCGGCCAGAGGTTCAGCCCTGCACGTTCGGCGGCTGCGCCTCGTCCGCCGCACGCCGGGCGTCGTCGCGATCGGCGACCCGGGCCTCCGTGCGGTGGCCGCGCGCGATGTAGTCCCGCACGACGAGCTCGACGGCGTCCTGGGGGTTCCCGACGCCGGCGAGCACCATGACTTCGACGACGAGCGCGGCGTCGAGGGAGACGGAGACCTTGGCTGCCATGCGGGGACATTAACACCGGGCGAGCGTTCGCACAGGGGTACGGCGACGATGGCCCGGCGGCGACTGCTGGGCGGTTAACCGGTCGCCGCCCGGGGCGCCGGGACCTACCCTCGGCGACATGACCAAGCCCCTCGTCGCCGTCCTGAGCGGCGCCGGTATCTCGACCGACTCCGGGATCCCCGACTATCGCGGCCCGAACGGCCTGTGGCGGCGTGATCCGGGGGCCGAGAAGCTCGTGACGTACGAGTACTACATGGGCGATCCCGAGATTCGGCGCCGTTCCTGGCAGATGCGGCGTCAGAACCGGACCCTTCAGGCCGAGCCCAACGCGGCGCACCTGGCCGTGGCCGAGCTGGAGCGGGCCGGGGTGCCGGTGCGGGTGATCACGCAGAACGTGGACGGGCTGCACCAGCTCGCCGGGATGCCCGCCCGCAAGGTGCTCGAACTGCACGGCACCGCACGGGAGTTCGTGTGCACCGAGTGCTCTGCGCGCGGGCCCATGGAGGATGCCCTCGCCCGGGTCGAGGCCGGGGAGGAGGACCCGCCGTGTCTGGAGTGCGAGGGGATCCTCAAGTCGGCGACCGTCATGTTCGGTCAGCGCCTCGACCCGGTCGTCCTCGGCGACGCCCTCGCCATCGCCAAGGCCAGCCAGGTGTTCATCGCCGTCGGGACCAGCCTCCAGGTCCAGCCCGCCGCCGGGCTCGCCGGTGTCGCCGCCGACCATGGCGCCCGGCTCGTCATCGTCAACGCCGAGCCGACCGCCTACGACGACCGGGCCGACGAGGTCGTACGGGAACCGATCGGCACGGCTCTGCCCCGGCTGCTGCGGGAGATCGCGGAGATGGATTCCTGACGGCGCGCGACACCGTGACGCCCCGCCCCCGCCTCGTCCGTGTCACCCCAGGTAGGCGGGGGCGACGGCGGAGGTCATGAGGGTGCGGGCCGTGCCGCTGCCGTTCGCGGGGACGGTCCACAGGTCCGAGCCGTAGTCGCCGGGAAGGGCGTAGACGAGGGTGGAGTCGTCGGCCCACAGGGCCTGGTCGTCGATGTTGCGCCGCTCGGCGGTCGCGGTTTCCTTCATGGTGTGCAGGTCCAGGACGTACAGCCGCCAGGGAGCGTCGGGGGAGGCCCCCTCGACGCGTTTCTTGTAGGCGATCCGGGTTCCGTCGGGCGAGAGTGAGGGGCACTCGACGTTGCCGTGCAGGGTGGTGAGGGTGCGGGCGGCGATGTCGCCGCGGACCAGATAGGTGCGGCCGCCGGTCGCCAGCGTGGCGTAGAAGCGGGTGTCGTCGGCGAAGGTGACACCCCAGATGTTGCTGTCGGCTGCGTGGTGGGTCCGGCCGTCCCTGATGATGCGGAAGGTCTCCAGGTTGTCGTCGGTGGCCCAGGTCCGGGTGTCGACGATGGCGGTGCGGGTGGAGAAGTTGGTGCCGGCGTAGGAGTCTCCGCTGACGAAGACCGTCCAGGCCACCAGGTGGCCGGAGGGTGAGACCCGGGCCCGGGTGGGGATGCCCGCTGCCGGGAAGTGGTGCAGTTCGTGCAGCCGCGAGTCGAGTACCACCGCCCGGTACGTGTCCTCCAGCCGGCCGTGTACGGCCTGGAGGCAGATGCCGGTACCCGCTGCCGCGTGGAAGCGCAGGCACTTCACGCCCGACGTGGTGCGCGGCCCCTGCGGATCGTCGGCGGGCACGGTGGCGATCTCGTCGCGGTGGGGGCCCCAGGCCAGGTTGCGCACCAGCAGACGTCGGCCGGTCGTGGGGCGGAGGGAGACCGTACCGGCCCGTACGGTCGGACCGTTCGCCTGCTGCTCGTCTCGCACACCTGACCGATGGGCGGCGTACAGCACCGACCCGGTGCCGACCGCGCCGAGCAGCACGACGGCGACCAGCAGGATCACCAGGCGCGCTGTTCGGGTCATGGGGGTCGTGCGGCTCGTGCGGGTCATGCGGGCACCTCGTCGGTGGTACGGAGGACGAACGACGCCACGACGGCGCCGACGGCCAGTGCGGCGGCGGTGACGGCGAGGGCGGCCCGGCCACCCCACAGGCTCCAGGCCGCGCCGAAGGCGAGCGAGCAGGCGAACCGGGCCAGCGCCTGGCCGGTGCCGACCAGGGCCTGCCCGGCTCCCTGGTGCTGTGCGGGTACGGCACCGGCGGTGGCGGCGGCGAGGACTCCGTCGGTGGCGGCGTAGAAGGTGCCGTGCGTGACGAGGACTGCGACCACGGCGACGGCACCGTGCCACGGGGAGAGGACGACGCCGTAACCGAGCAGCAGGACGCCATGGCCGGCCAGGAAGAGCTGTCTGCTGCCGATGCGGTCGGCGAGCGCGCCGAGCGGGAGGGCGAGCAGCAGGAAGACGGCGGCGGTGCCCAGCGGCAGCAGCGGGAAGAGATGGGCGGGCAGGTCCCCTTCGCGCTGGAGAAGAAGGTAGAGGAAGGAGTCGCTGACGGTGGTCAGGCCGAGCAGGGTCGCGCACACAGTGAGCCCGCGCAGCTCGGGGCGGCGCAGCAGTCCGAGCGCGTCCCGGAGCAACGGCCGTGCCGGTTCGGGCAGTTGTACGGCGGTGGCCGGGGCGATGTGGCGGGGCACGAAGAGCACCAGCACCAGCACCCCGAGCACGGCGACGCAGCCGCTGACCGCGAAGACCGCGTCGTAGCCGTCGACGGTGGCTCGTAGCACGGCGAAGGCGACGAGCGGGCCGAGCAGCGCGCCGGTGGTGTCCATGGCTCGGTGCACCCCGAAAGCCCGCCCCCGGTGCTCGGGTCGGGTCGCCAGCGAGATCATCGCGTCCCGTGGGGCGGTACGCAGCCCTTTGCCGGTGCGGTCGGCCGCGAGCACGACACTGATCGCGGGGACGGTGTGGGCGAGCAGCAACAACGGCTTGCACACTGCCGACAGTCCGTAGCCGAGGCCCGCCACCACCTTGTGCCGGCGGCCGCCCCGGTCGGCGAGATGGCCCCCGACCAGCCGGACGAGGGCCCCGACACCGTTGTTGATGCCGTCGAGAAGCCCGAAGCCGAGCGGTGACAGACCGAGCCCCGCGACGACGTAGAGCGGCAGCACGGCCGTGACCATCTCCGAGGAGACGTCCGTGATCAGGCTGACCGCGCCCAGGGCCAGCACCGGGCCGGGCACGGCGGCCGACCGCCGCCCCGGACGGGTGTCCGGGGCGGCGGCGGCCTTGGTGCTGCGGGAGTCCGCGAGATACACGGGCGTCAGTTCCAGATGCCGGCGATGTCGGAGGCCGAGGAGGCGTTGCCCGCGTGCGCGGTCAGACCGGCCAGGTCCTCCACGGTGCGCAGGACGTTGTAGTGGTTGTAGGTGGTGGAAGTGGAACTGCCGGGGATGACGGGCTGTCCGTAGAAGACGGTGGGGATGCGGTTGCCGGACAGCCTGTTGTCCTCGTCGAAGGTGACGGCGAGGATGCTGTTGTGCGTCTTGGCCCAGGTGGCGTAGGCGCCCAGGTTGTTCTTGAGCCAGGTGTCGCCGGTGGAGACCGAGCAGTCGTGCATGTCACTGCACAGGTTCGGGATGACGAAGGAGACCTTCGGCAGGGTCGTGAAGTCGCTCGGGAACTGCGCCATGGTCTTCGCGGTGTTCGTGGGCACGTTGGAGAAACCGAACCACGGGTTGTGCTTCTGCGCGTACTTGCCACTGCTGCAGGTCGTCGAACCCTGGCTGGGCAGCGACTCGTTGTAGCTGGCCCAGGTCTTGCCCTCGGCGATCAGCTCCGAGGCGAGGTTGGGCGCGGAGAGGGATCCGACCGAGACGCAACTGTCGTCGGTGCGGCCTTGGTTGGAGCCCGAGAACAGCATGTAGTAGTTCGGCTCGCTGGGGTGGGTGAGACCGAAGGACTGGGTGAGGGTCGCGCCACCCGCCTTGAGGGTGTTGTTGAGGTACGGGGCGCTGGAGCTGCCGATCACCTGCGTGTAGGCGTGGTTCTCCATCACCACGACCACCACGTGGTCGGGGGTCGGGAGAGCCGCGGCCTGAGCGGTGGAGGCCGTGGCGGCCCACACCCCGATCGACGTGGCGGTGAGGGCGACGGCCCCGGCGAGTGCGGCGAGGGGTCGGTTGCGCTGGGGAGCCTTTACGGCGGCCATGACTGTCCTCCGGACAGTAGCGACGAACGTGCGGGGGGGGAGGCGGCGCCGCAACCCTAGGAGCCCTGAACCGGCCCCGGGTGAAGCCCAGACGAACGCTGGGCCCCACCGGGTAAAGATCACACCAGACACAGGTCATGTACAGGTCATGCAAGCAAGAACTGACAACCACGTGCAAGGTACGGGGTGAGACCGGAAAGGGCTAGAAGAGCGCCGCCCCCCGTTCGAAGTCCAGCAGTTGCTGCTTGCGTTCGAGGCCGCCCCCGTAGCCGGTGAGGCTGCCGTCCGCGCCGACCACCCGGTGGCAGGGCACGATGATCCCGACCGGGTTCCTGCCGTTGGCCAGGCCCACGGCACGGGACGCCTTCGGATTGCCCAGGGCGTCGGCGAGTTGGCCGTACGAGCGGGTCTCGCCGTACGGGATACGGCACAGCTGGTCCCAGACGCTGCGTTGGAAGTCGGTGCCGGGCAGCCGGAGTTCGAGGGTGAACTCCTTCAACTCGCCCTCGAAATAGGCCTTCAGCTGATCGGCTGTTTCTCCGAAGGGGGTGTCGTCGCGTGCGCCGAAGTTCTCCTCGGGTGGGCGGTGACGCTGGTCGACCATGTAGAGGCCGCAGAGGACTCCGTCGTCGGCCACGAGGGTGAGGGGGCCGTACGGGCTGTCGATGACCGTGTGCTGTTTCACTGCTGTTCCTAACGTCCTTATACCGGGAGGAAGTTGATCGGGTGACTGTCTGTCGCCCACAGATACTGGACCGCGTACGCCCGCCACGGCCGCCACGCCGCCGCGCGCGCGGTGAGCGCGGCCGGTGTCGACGGAAGGCCCAACTCCTGTGCCGCGCGCCGGATTCCGAGGTCCGTGGGGAGAAACGCGTCGGGGTCGCCGAGGGCACGCATCGCGATGACGTCGGCCGTCCAGGGGCCGAAGCCGGGGAGGGCGAGGAGCCGGGCGCGGGCCTCGGGCCAGTCGCTCTCGACACCCAAGTGGAGGGTGCCGCCAGCCAGTTGGTCGACGAGGTTGGTGAAAGTGGTCCGCCGGGTGCGGGGCATCGCCAATGACTCGGGGTCGAGGGCGGCCAGCGCCTGCGGGCTCGGGAAGAGGTGGGTGAGACCGCCCTCGGGATCGTCCACCGGGTCACCGTACGCCGTGACGAGACGGGCCGCGTGGGTCCGGGCGGCGGCCGTCGAGACCTGCTGCCCGAGCACCGCGCGTACGGCGAACTCCGCCTCGTCGACCGTGCGCGGAACCCGCCGGCCCGGCGCCTTCGCGACGAGCGGCGCCAGCACCGGATCCGTACGCAGCTGCTCGTCGACCGCGACCGGATCGGCGTCCAGGTCGAGCATCCGGCGGCAGCGGCTGATGGCGACGGGCAGATCGCGCAGGTCACTGAGGGTGAGGCGGCACGCGATGTGGTCGGGTTTCGGGGTGAGGGCGGCGATGCCGTGACCGTACGGCAGGCGCAGGGTGCGGCGGTAGGCGCCGTCGCGCCATTCCTCCACGCCGGGTACGGCGGTCGCCGCGAGGTGGCCGAAGAGGTTGTCGGGGTTGAGCGGGGCCCGGAAGGGGAGGCGGAGGTTCAGGGCGGCGGGGGTACTGACGGCCGCGCTCACCGTGCTCGCCCTGCCCGTGCCGCTCGGATGCGCATCGGGGCGGGTGCGGGTCTTCGGGAGGCGGTCGCGGAGTGCGCTCGGGGAAAGGGCGAAGACCTCGCGGAGGGTGTCGTTGAAGGTGCGGATCGAGGAGAAGCCCGCCGCGAAGGCGATCTCCGCCATGGGCAGCGCGGTCGTCTCGACGAGGAGCCGCGCGGTCTGGGCGCGCTGCGCGCGGGCGAGGGCGAGCGGGCCCGCGCCCAGCTCGGCGAGGAGCTGCCGTTCGATCTGCCGGGTGCTGTAGCCGAGACGCGCGGCGAGACCGGGGACACCCTCGCGGTCCACGATCCCGTCGCCGATCAGGCGCATCGCGCGGGCCACGAGATCGGCGCGCTGGTTCCACTCGGGTGAGCCGGGGCTGGTGTCGGGCCGGCAGCGCTTGCAGGCTCGGAACCCGGCCTGCTGGCAGGCCGCCGCGCTCGGATGGAAGGTCATGTTCTGGGGTTTGGGCGGCACCGCCGGGCAACTGGGCCGGCAGTAGATCCGGGTCGTCGTGACCGCCGTGAAGAACCAGCCGTCGAAGCGCGCGTCCTTGGACTGGACGGCACGTACGCAGCGCTCGGTATCTGTGTGCATGGCGTTCCGCATACGTCCAGCATCGACGATGCGGCGGGCCGGGGCTGGCGAAAATCCGACATCGAGGTGGCGTGTCCAGGGGCGCTCCGGATCACTGGCTGAGCGGCCACCTATTTGGAGGCCGTGACCGGTGACAATCGATTGCGCAATTGCACAATTGCGCAATTTATTGGATGCTTCATTGACGGTGCCCGCAGACAGCCTCGTGCACAGGTGCTCGCAGGGGCGGGGAGCCGTCGGGCGAAGAGCCGAGGCCGGAGCTGCCGGCCGAGCTGATGGAAACCGAGGTCGCGGCCGAGTGAGCAGTTCTGTGATCAGCCGCGCATGGGGCCCGGTGCGGTCCCTGCTGCCCGTGCGTGCCGACATCGAGGCGATGACCCGCGACCCGCGCAGGGACCTCCTCGCCGGGCTGACCGTGGCGATCGTGGCACTCCCCCTCGCCCTCGGCTTCGGGGTCTCCTCCGGCCTCGGTGCGGCGGCGGGGCTGGCGACCGCAGTGATCGCGGGCGCGCTGGCCGCCCTGTTCGGCGGCTCGAACCTGCAGGTGTCGGGGCCGACCGGCGCGATGACCGTGGTCCTCGTACCGATCGTCGCCCGGTACGGGCCGGGCGGTGTCCTGACCGTCGGCCTGCTGGCCGGGCTGCTGTTGATCGCGCTCGCTCTGGCCCGTGCGGGCAAGTACATGCGGTACGTGCCCGCACCCGTCGTCGAGGGCTTCACGCTGGGCATCGCGTGCGTCATCGGACTGCAGCAGCTGCCGAACGCGCTGGGGGTGCCGCGCCCCGAGGGCGACAGGGTGCTCGCGGTCGCCTGGCGCGCCGTCGAGGCGTTCGTCCGCCAGCCCAACTGGACGGCGTTCGCGCTGGCCGCGGGTGTCGCGTCGGTGATGCTGGCCGGTGCGCGATGGCGGCCGTCCGTGCCGTTCTCGATCGTCTCGGTGATCGTCGCGACCGTGCTGGCGCAGCTCCTCCATCTGGACGCGGCCGCCCCGATCGGAGATCTGCCCGCCGGTCTGCCGGCGCCCTCCCTGGCGTTCCTCGACCTGTCGGCCCTGTCCTCCCTGCTCGCCCCGGCCGTGGCGGTGGCCGCGCTGGCCGCGCTGGAGTCGCTACTGTCGGCGACCGTCGCGGACGGCATGACGGTCGGCCAGCAGCACGATCCCGACCGGGAGCTGTTCGGGCAGGGCGTCGCCAACCTCGCCGCCCCGTTGTTCGGCGGCGTCCCGGCAACCGCCGCGATCGCGCGGACCGCCGTGAACGTCCGTACGGGTGCCGGTTCCCGGCTCGCCGCACTCACCCATGCCGTGATCCTCGCGGTGATCGTCTTCGCGGCGGCGCCACTGGTGTCGAAGATTCCGCTGGCCGCGCTGGCCGGCGTCCTGCTGGCCACCGCGATCCGGATGGTCGAGGTCGGCTCTCTGCGGGCGATGGCCAGGGCGACCCGCTCCGACGCGCTGATCCTGGTGCTGACGGCCGTCGCCACCCTCGCCCTCGACCTGGTGTACGCGGTGATCATCGGGCTGGTCGTCGCGGGTGCCCTCGCCCTGCGCGCCGTGGCCGGTCAGGCGCGCCTCGACGAGGTCCCGCTCGACCGGGGCGACCACAGCGCCGAGGAGCACGCGCTGCTGGCGGAGCACATCGTCGCCTACCGGATCGACGGACCGCTGTTCTTCGCCGCCGCCCACCGTTTTCTGCTGGAGCTGACCGAGGTGGCGGACGTACGGGTCGTGATCCTGCGGATGTCCCGGGTGTCGACCATGGACGCGACCGGTGCGCTGATGCTGAAGGACGCGGTGCGCAAGCTGAACCGGCGCGGCATCGTCGTCATGTTCTCCGGGATCCGTCCCGACCAGCGCCAAGTCCTGGACTCCGTCGGCCTGTTGGAGCTGCTGCGGGAGGAGAGCCACGAGTACGTCACCACCCCCGAGGCGATCCGGGGGGCGCGCGCTCACCTGGAGACCGCCGGCGTCCTGTCCGCCGTACCCGCCCCGAGGGCCACGGCCACGGGCGCCGTCGAGGAGGCTTCCCCGTGAGCACCAGGGCCGCAGTGATCTCGCCGGCGGCGACCTGGGCGAGGATGAGCGTCATGGTGTTCATGAACGGGTGGGTGCGAGGTGCCGGCTACCGGCCGGTCGGGCCGTACAGCTCTCTCCGGAAGGCGACGGCACGATGACCGCACCGCTGTACCAGCTCAAGGCCGAGTTCTTCAAAACCCTCGGTCATCCGGCCCGTATCCGCGTCCTGGAACTGCTGAGCGAGCGTGAGCACGCGGTCGCCGAGATGCTGCCGGAAGTGGGTATCGAGCCCGCACACCTCTCGCAACAGCTGGCGGTGCTACGGCGGGCCAACCTGGTCGTCACCCGCAAGGAGGGCTCGACCGTGTACTACTCGCTGACCAGCCCGTACGTCGCCGAGCTGCTCCGGGTGGCCCGCACCATCCTGTCCGGCGTACTGGCCGGGCAGGCGGAGCTGCTGGCCGACCTGCGGGCGGCCCAGAGCGACGTGAACCCGCCGTCCTGACTCCGCGACGGCCCGTGACCGGCCGACGCCGGCCTGCCCGGCGCCGGGCGTCGGTGTCCCGGGCCTCGCCACGGCCTCCTCGGTCCGGCCAACAGCGACCGCTCACCGGCAACGGGCACCCGCGGCCCCGCAACCGGTACCCGCACCCGCACCCGCCAGGTCCACCGGCTGAGCGGACCGAACCCCGGCCGTCAGCAACGGACTTGCCCGGCGAACGCCTCGTACGCCTGATCGTCGAAGAGGACGAACCGCACCTCCTCGACGGCGGTCTCGGTGGCCCGCACGGTCTCCACGGCGATACGCGCGGCGTCCTCCATCGGCCATCCGAAGATGCCGGCGGAAACCGCCGGGACCGCCACTGTGCGGGCGCCGAGTTCGTCGGCCACCCTCAGCGATTCCCGGTAGCAGGAGGCCAGCAAGGCCGACCGGTCCTCCTCGGGGAGGAAGCGGGGCCCGACCGTGTGGATCACCCAGCGCGCGTCGAGCTCGCCGGCGGTCGTGGCGACCGCCTGGCCGATGGCCAATCCCTTGCCATACTGCGAGGCGCGCAGGGCCCGGCAGGCGGCGAGGATCTCCGGGCCGCCCCTGCGGTGGATCGCGCCGTCGACTCCCCCGCCACCCAGGAGTGAAGAGTTCGCCGCGTTGACGATCGCGTCGGCACTCTGTCGAGTGATGTTGCCCTTGACAAGTGTGATCGCGGTCATGGCTGATTCAGCCCTCTCAGTCTTCTCCAGACCGCCTTCGCCGCGTTGTGTCCGGACATCCCGTGGACGCCGGGGCCCGGTGGGGTGGCCGACGAGCAGATGAAGACGGCCGGGTGCGGGGTGGCGTACGGGAACAGGGAAGGCCTCGGGCGCAGCATCAGCTGGAGGCCGCTGGCCGCGCCGGAGCCGATGTCGCCGCCGACGTAGTTGGCGTTGCGGGCCGCGAGTTGGGGTGGTCCGGCGGTGGCGCGGGCCAGTACCCGGTCGCGGAAGCCGGGGGCGAAGCGCTCCAGTTGGCGTTCGACGGCGTCGGTGAGGTCGCCCGTCCAGCCGTTCGGGACGTGGCCGTAGGCCCAGAAGACCTGCTTGCCGTCGGGGGCCCGGGAGGGGTCGACGATGCTCGGCTGGACGGTGATCAGGAAGGGGGCGTCGGGGGCCCGGCCCTCGCGGGAGGCGGCACGCAGGGCGGTGTCGATCTCGGCGCGGTCCGCGCCGACCTGGACGGTCGTCGCCGTGCGGGCCTCCCGCGCCGTCCAGGGCACGGGGCCGTCCAGCGCGTAGTCGATTTTGAAGACGCCCGCGCCGTAGCGATAGCGCTCGTAGTAGCCGCCGAAGCCCGCGATACGGGCCAGTGCGGTGGGTGAGGTGTCGAAGACGTACGCACGGGCGGGTGGCAGGTCGTCCAGCCGCTTGACTTCGTATCCGGTGTGGACGGTGCCGCCGAGGTCGGTCAGATACGCGGTGAGCGCGTCGGAGATCGACTGGGAACCACCGCCCGCGACCGGCCAGCCGCGGGCGTGTGCCGCCAGGGCGAAGACCAGGCCCACGGCGCCGGTGGCGACCCCGTCGAGGGGGGCCATGACATGTCCGACGAGGCCTGCGAACAGGGCTTTCGCCCGCTCGTCGCGGAAGCGGCGCATCAGCCAGGTCGAGGGCGGCAGGCCGGCCAGGCCGAAGCGGGCGAGCGTGACCGGGTCCCGGGGCAGCGCGCTCAGGGGCAGGGACATGAAGTCGAGGGCGAGCGTGTCCCACCTGCTGAGGAACGGTTCGACCAGCCTGCGGTACGCGCCCGCGTCCCGTGGCCCGAAGGAGGCGGCCGTCTCGGCCACGGAGCGGGACAGGACAGCGGCCGTGCCGTCCGGGAAGGGGTGGGCCATGGGCAGGTCGGCGTGCAGCCACTCCAGTCCGTACCTGGCCAGCGGCATCGCTCTGAACGCCGGGGAGTTGACGCCCAGTGGGTGCGCGGCCGAGCACGGGTCGTGCCGGAAACCGGGCAGCGTCAGCTCCTCCGTGCGGGCGCCGCCGCCGACGGTGTCGCGCGCCTCGAAGACGGCCACGGAGAAGCCGCGCCGGGCCAGCTCCACGGCAGCCGTCAGCCCGTTGGGCCCCGCCCCCACCACGACCGCATCGAGCATCGACGGCACCTTCGGACTCCTTTGTCAGCCGACGGCCAGTTGAGATCAGGATATGCCGGGACACTGACAGTGCCCGGCGCGGGTAACCTCGGCCGGATGACGCGCCGTTTCCGCATCCAGTCGCCCGGCAAGGACGCCGACGACACCGCCTGGTACTGGTTCGAGGTCGAGGACGACGGCTGGGTGCTGCGTCAGGCGGTCTTCGAGGCGGCACTGGAGATCCCCCGTTCCTGCGAACCCCTCCGGAATGCCGACGGCACCACCTGCGGCGGCGCCTCGATGGCCGCCGCCCAGGCCCAACTGGCGCTCGTGCGCGAACGGTTCGGGCGGCTGGGCGTGCAGCTCTACCAGACCGTGTACGGGCCGTTCACCGAGGGCGCCGTGGAGGTGCCGCCCGAGGCGGTGGACGTGACGGATCCCGAGTTCGAACGGGCGTGGTCCACGGCCCTGCGGCACAGGCACCTGAGCCACTACGTCACCGGCCCGCTGCCGGAGGGCGCCCTGGTCACCGGCATGGTGTGCGCGCTGCCGTGGGGGCCGGGCCGTACCGGCCTGTTCGTCGACATCAACCTGCCCGTCGACGCCTTCGTGGACCACGCCTGGCTGCCCTTCGACCCGGCGGACTGGCCGGCCGTCGGGACGGTGGCCGAGTTCGAGGTCGTCACCCTGCGTTTCAGCTCGGCCCGCCCGCAGATCAGGCTCCGCCCGACAGCAGCTCCACCACCCGGCGAGCCGTGGCCGCGTCCCGCGCAGCGGTGAACGGCAGCGCGTTGCCGCCGGTTATCCGAAACGGTTCGCCCGCGCGGGTCAGATGGACGCCGCCCGCCTCCTCGACGAGGAGGATGCCCGCCGCGTGGTCCCAGGCGGCCTCCCAGGAGAACGCGGTGGCGTCCAACTCGCCCCGGGCTATGGCCAGGTACTCCAGACCTGCCGAACCGCAGGCACGGGGCTTGACGCCGTCCGTCCACAGGCCGAGGAGCGCGCGCTTCTGCTCGTCGGTCGTGTAGTCCGGGTGGGAGGTGGCCACCTGGAGGTCGCGGCCGGGCTCGGGCGAGCCCGCGCGCAGGGGGACGCCGTCGAGGAGGGCGCCCTGTCCGCGGATCGCCGTGGCCAACTGGTCGCGGGCCGGGGCGAACGTCCATGACGCGTGGACGACACCGCGGTGGGCGAGCGCGACGAGCGTGCAGAAGCCGGGGTCGCCGTGGACGAACTGCCGGGTACCGTCGACGGGGTCGACGATCCAGACGGGCGCCTCTTCCTGTATCGCCTCGTAGGAGGCGGGGTTGGCGTGCACCGCCTCCTCGCCGACCACGACGGAGCCGGGCAGCAGCTTGGGCAGCACCTCGGTGAGATACAGCTCGGCCTTGCGGTCGGCGTCCGTCACCAGGTCGTGCGGGCCGCTCTTCTGGTCGACCTCGTGGGCGGCGAGCTGACGGAAGCGCGGCATGATCTCCGCGGCCGCCGCCTGGCGGACCGCTTCTTCCACGTCGGACGTGTGCCGGGCGAGAAACTCTTCGATGGTTTCGATGTCTCCGATCATGGCTCCATGAGAGCACGTGCCACTGACAATCCCTGCCCGCCCAGCGGACATGGGGTGGAATCAGCCTGAACACCAGGATTCGGACATCAGCGCCCGACCGCGTACCCCTGCATCCCCCTCGGATTCGCCGCCGCCGACAGGACACCCGTCTCCGGGTCCCGCGCGACCGCGCACAGCCGGCCTTCGGACCAGGGGTCGCCGATCGTCACGTCGTGCCCCCGGCGGCGCAGCTCCTCGACCACCGCGCCCGGCATCCGGGCCTCCACGGTGACGCTGCCGGGGCGCATGCCGCGTGGGTAGAACGAACCCGGGAAGCTGTCGTTGTGCCAGTTCGGGGCGTCGATCGCGCCCTGGAGGTCGAGGCCGCCGCGCGCCTTGGGACGCAGGGCGAGCGCGAGGAAGAAGTGCAGCTGCCACTGGTCCTGCTGGTCCCCGCCGGGTGTACCGAACGCCAGCACCGGCACCCCGTCGCGCAGCGCGACGGAGGGGGTGAGGGTGGTCCTGGGGCGGCGTCCCGGGGTGAGGGAGTTCGGCAGGCCCTCCTCCAGCCAGGCCATCTGGAGCCGGGTGCCGAGGGGAAAGCCCAGTTCGGGTACGACAGGGTTGGACTGGAGCCAGCCCCCGCTGGGGGTCGCGGCGACCCTGTTGCCCCAGCGGTCGACGACGTCGAGGTGGCAGGTGTCGCCCCGGGTGCCTCCGTCGGCGACGACGGCCGGTTCGCCCGGCACCGGAGAGGTCGGGGGCTTGGCCACGGTGGGTTCGCCGACGCCCAGGGGGCTGAACCCGGGCTCGTCCGTGGCCACCACGCGCGCGTGTGCGCACAGTCGCGGGGTGCGCCCGCCGGGGCTGCCGGGACGCAGCTCGTGGGAGGCCTTGTCGCCCACGAGGGTGCGCCGGGCCGCGTTGTACGAGTCGGACAGCAGGTCGTCGAGCGGTACGCCGGACGCGTCCCCGTACCAGGCCTCGCGGTCCGCCATGGCCAGCTTGCAGCCTTCTGTCAGGAGATGGACGTAGTCGGCGGACTCGTACGCGGGCAGCTCCGGCGGGAGCAGCGCGAGTTGCTGGAGGAAGGCCGGGCCCTGGCTCCAGGGGCCGGCCTTGCAGAGGGTCCAGCCCTGCCAGTCGTAGGTCGCGGGGGCTTCGTAGGTCGCCGACCAGGAGGCGAGGTCGGCGGCTGTCAGGGTGCCCGTGTGGTGCTCGCCGCTGGTGTCGAGGGTGGGCCGGGCGGACTGCCGTACGAGGGCGTCGGCGATGAAGCCGGTGCGCCACACCTCCCGTGCCGCCTCGATCTGGGCGACGCGGTCCCCGGCCCCGGCGACCTCGGCGAGCAGGCGTCGCCAGGTGGCGGCGAGGGCGGGATTGCGGAACAGCTCACCGGGGCGGGGCGCCTGTCCGCCGGGGAGGTACACGGCCGCGGAGGAGGTCCACTCCGTCTCGAACAGTTCCCTTACGGTCTCGACGGTCGCGCCGACGTTCTCCACGGGCGCGTGGCCGTTCTCGGCGTACTCGACGGCGTACTTCAGGACGTCGGCGAGCGGCTTGGTGCCGTGGTCGCGGAGCAACAGCATCCAGGCGTCGAAGGCGCCGGGCACGGCGGCGGCGAGGGGGCCGGTGCCGGGTACGAGGTCGAGCCCCAGCCCGCGGTAGTGCGCGACCGTGGCCCCGGCGGGCGCGACGCCCTGCCCGCAGAGCACGCGCACCTCGCCGTCGGCCGGGGCGATGATGATGGGCACCTCACCGCCGGGTCCGTTGAGGTGCGGTTCGACGACGTGCAGGACGAAGCCCGCGGCCACGGCGGCGTCGTACGCGTTGCCGCCGGCCTCCAGGACGGCCATCGCCGACTGGGAAGCCAGCCAGTGCGTGGAGGACACCATCCCGAAGGTGCCCTGGAGCGTGGGTCGAGTGGTGAACACGGGCGGCTCCCTCATCGATGCGTACGATCTGATGACGATCCGAAGATCGTACGTACACACGGTGGCGGGGTTTCGGCGTGATCCCGACGCACTGCGGCCGGTCACCCGGGATGTACGGGATCGCCCGGTTGAGTGCGGTGGGTGACAGCGGTCGCACCGTCACAAGGGGGTTGTCACTTCCGTGCCCACCGGCAGTCATGTGACACTGTCGTCCCGTCCGCAGTGCGGACCCCCTCCGCACCGTCCCCCACGAGAAGTGCGCCTTGAGCCTTCCTCTGCCGCTCGCGCTCACCACCCGGCTGGCGCCGGTCGCCGTGCTCGCCACGGCCGGCTGGGCGCTGTCCTCGGGCCCGCTCGCCCCCGCGCCTGCCGCCGACCACCACGACTCGGCGACCAGGACCACGTCCGCGTCGCCCACCGCGCCCTCGACGTCGGCGGCGACGAAGACGTTCACCGCCGCGCCCGCGCCCTGCACCGCCGTGACGGCGAACACGGTCAAGTCCCTTGTCCCGGGCGCCAAGACGGCCGGTAAGGAGATCCCGTCGACGGACACGTCGGCGCGCCGCACCTGCTCCTGGAACGCGCTCAAGGGGTACGACTACCGCTGGCTCGACGTGTCGTTCGAGTTGTCGGACACGGACGCGGCGGCGGAGAAGACGTACCGGGATCGCCTGACGGAGAAGAGCGGCGGCGGGGTGGTGCCGGGTCTCGGTAACGCCGCCTACTCCGTCGTGAACCTCTCCACGGAGGACAAGCAGCAGACCCGTGAGGGCGTGGTGCTGGTCCGCGCGTCGAACGCGCTGGTGGTGATCACGTACAACGGCAGTGACTTCGAGTCGAAGAAGGCGCCGAGCACGGATGTGATCAACAAGGGCGCCATCAAGGCCGCCAAGGACGCGGTGGCGGCGCTGGAGGGCGGCCGGTAGAACCGGCCGCCCTCCGCCGCACGTCACGTCACGGGGTCAGGCCTTCGCCTCCTCCGCCCCGGTCCTGCCCTTCCCGGTCGCCACCATCAGCACCAGGTAGAGCAGCATCGAGGTGCCCAGGCCCACCGCCCAGCCGTAGTCGGCCAGTGCGGACAGCGCCGGGATGGGCCGTCCGTCGATCAGCGGGGCGAAGTTGGCGCCGCCGACGGCCAGCACTCCGCCGACCAGGAGGGCGACGACCGCTCGCCAGTTCCAGCCGTTGTCGTACCAGTACTGTCCGCCCGCGCGGTACAGGTCGACGAGGTCGAGCTTGCCCCGGCGCAGGATCCAGTAGTCGGCGATGAGGATGCCGGCGACCGTGCCGAGGAGACCGCCGACCAGCCCGAGCCAGGTGAAGATGTAGCCCTGCGGGTCGGAGTACAGCTTCCACGGGAAGATCAGCACGCCGAGGACGCAGGTGGCGAGCGCACCGGCCCGGAAGCTGATCTTCCGGGGCGCGATGTTGGAGAAGTCGAAGGCCGGGGAGACCAGGTTGGCCGCGACGTTGACGGACAGGGTCGCCACCAGCACGGTGACCAGGGCGAACAGCAGCCCGAAGACGTTGTCGGTCTTGGCTGCGAGCTGGACCGGGTCCCAGATGGCCTCGCCGTACACGGCCTGCGAGCCCGAGGTGACCATGACGGACAGGAACGCGAACAGCGTCATCGTGGTCGGCAGGCCGAGCGCCTGCCCCCACGTCTGGGCCTTCTGGCTCTTGCCGTAGCGGGTGAAGTCCGGGATGTTCAGGGACAGCGTGGACCAGAAGCCGATCATGCCCATGAGGGCGGGTGCGAAGATCTTCCAGAAGTCCGCGCCGTAGCCGACCTTGGAGGGCTGGTCGAGCAGCGGACCGAAGCCGCCGGCCTTGCTCGCCATCCACCACAGCATCACGCCGGCGCCGAGGAGCACGAAGGGCGCGGCCCAGTTCTCGAAGCGGCGGATGGTCTCCATGCCCCGGTAGATGATGGCGACCTGGATCGCCCAGAAGATGGCGAAGGACAGCCACATCGTCCAGGCGTACCCACCGATGTGGGAGGCGTTCGCCCAGCTGTCACCGATGAGCTTCCCGGCGAGGAAGTAGATCGCCTCGCCGCCGATCCAGGTCTGGATGCCGAACCAGCCGCACGCCACCAACGCCCGTACGACAGCGGGGAGGTTGGCGCCGCGCACCCCGAAGGACGCGCGGGCGAAGACGGGGAAGGGAATGCCGTACTTCGGCCCGGCGTGCCCGGTGAGCAGCATCGGGACCAGCACGATCACGTTCGCCAGGGCGATCGTGAACACGGCCTGCTTCCAGTCCATGCCCACGGCGATCAGACCCGAAGCGAGGGTCCAGGAGGCCGTGTTGTGGGCCATGCCCACCCAGAGAGCCGAGAAGTTGTACGTGTTCCAGGTGCGCTTCTCGACCGGAACCGGCAGCAGGTCCTCGTTGGCGTACGGCCCGCTGGGTGCGGGCGCGCCGGGGGAGATCTCCACCCGGCCGTCGGGGAGGGTGAGTTGGGAGGACGGCGGTATGGCCGTGGGAGCGGTGTCGGTCATGGGCAGGCCAATCAAAGAGGTGGGTCGGGAAAGGCCGTGCGGGGGGCGGCGCGTTGGGGGACGCGCACAGGACACCCGGAGGTGTCCTGACCCCCTCCCCGGCTACCTGAACGCCGGGGAGGGGGAGATGAAGGGGACGTAACACGACAGGACTTCGGGTACGTCAGGCGTTGACGGCCGGGATCACCGTCGACCCGTAGACGTCGATGACTCGTTCCTGGGCGTCGTGCATGTCGTAGACCGCGAACTGGTCGACGCCCAGCTCACGCAGTTTGTTGAGCTTCTCGATGTGCGCCTCGGGGGTACCGATGACGCAGAACCGGTCGACGATCTCGTCGGGCACGAACTGGGTGTCGGGGTTGTCGGCCCGTCCGTGGTGGGAGTAGTCGTAGCCCTCGCGGGCCTTGATGTACTCGGTGAGTTCCTCGGGTACGGCGGCGGAGTGTTCGCCGTACTTCGATACCAGGTCGGCGACGTGGTTGCCGACCATCCCGCCGAACCAGCGGCACTGGTCGCGGGCGTGGGCGAGCGCCTCGGGCGAGTCGTCCTCGGTGATGTACGCGGGCGCGGCGACGCAGATCTTCACCTCGGACGGGTCACGTCCTGCGGCGACGGCGGCCTCCTTGACCGTCTTGACCATGTACTCGGTCAGATAGAGGTCGGAGAGCTGGAGGATGAACCCGTCGGCCTCCTCACCGGTCATCTTGAGCGCCTTGGGGCCGTACGCGGCCATCCAGACGGGGAGTTCGGCGCCCGGCTTCACCCACGGGAACTTGATCACCGTACCGCCGAGGTCGGCCTCCTCGCCGCGGCCCAGCGAGCGGATGACCTTCATCGCGCCGCTGATCCGGGCCAGGGTGTTGGGAGTTCGGCCGGCCACGCGCATCGCGGAGTCGCCGCGGCCGATGCCGCAGACCGTGCGGTTGCCGAACATGTCGTTGAGGGTGGCGAAGGTGGAGGCGGTGACCTCCCAGGTGCG
>Ga0136846_1217100_pt1 | contig 21781 bp, 22 predicted proteins | sample HopSoiMetagenom2_FD_96841 | JGI IMG/M metagenome (GOLD analysis project Ga0136846, IMG submission 96841) | Grasslands soil microbial communities from Hopland, California, USA - 2 Assembly 2016 (version 4) | ecosystem: Environmental > Terrestrial > Soil > Grasslands | place: USA: Hopland... | reverse complement strand
TACGCTTCCGCCTTCCGGACGACGCCGATAACGCGCGCGCCCCGCCACGTCGCGATCTGCGCCGCCGCCTGCCCGACCCTGCCGTTCACGCCCATGATCAGCACGATGTCGCCGCCTCGCGGAAAGCCCGCACGCGAAAAGCCTTCCGCCGCGGTGACAAAGGGAACGCCGATTCCGGCCGCCTCCTGCAACGAAATGTTTTTTGGCTTGGCGACCAGCGCCTTCGCCTCGACGAGAAAATGGCTGGCATGCGTGCCGTCGCGGCGGATGCCGAGATCGCCGGACGAGCCGAAAACTTCCGTCCCGATGAGATTGCGCGGGCCGTCGATCACTGTGCCGGAAAAGTCGCGGCCGGGCGTGCGCGGGAAAACCGCGTAGGGCATCATGCCCATTGCTGCTTTCACATCGGACGGATTGACGGCGGCCGCGGCGATCTCCACAAGCGCATCTTCTTCGCGTTCGCGCCCGAGCGGCAATGTCGTGGGTCGCGGGTCAACCGCCTGCGCATCGCTCGCTGTCGCCTTAAGCCGCAGGACCCGCGCGTCGATACTTGCCTTTGTGCTCGTACTCGTCGCAATGTTCATGCGCTCAAGCCGCCTTGCGCGTGCCCGATGCTTGCGACGACAAGCCCAGCATTTCGCGGCCCTCGGCCGGCGTCGCTATTTGCCCGCCTAGCTCCTCGACGATGTTGCGCGCCTTCTCGACCATCTGCGCATTCGATTCGGCAAGCACGCCTTTGGTGATCTGCACGCCATCTTCCAGCCCGACGCGGACGTGGCCGCCCGACAGATAGGACAGCGCCACGCCGGGAAATCCCCAGCGCCCGACCCCGAACGCAGTGAATTGCGCATGGGCGGGCAGCAGCCCGCGCGCATAAATGATCGTCTCGGGCGACGCCTGGAACCCGTACTTCACGCCAAGCACGAACGAGACGAGATGCGGGCCGGTGAGCGTGCCGTCCTTGATGAGATCCTGCATCAGAGCGATGTCGCCGGAATCGAACAACTCGATCTCCGGCTTCACGCCCGCTTCACGGATGACCTTCGCCATGCGGCGCACGTTGGGTGGCGTATTGATCACCACCTGCTTGCCGAAGGTCATCGTGTTTAAGTCGAGCGTGCAGATTTCCGGACGCAGCGCGGCGATGTGCTCGACGCGCTTTTCCGGAACCAGGAAATTGGTGCCGGGACCGGCGACGCTCGGGTCATGGTCCGACGGCGCAAAGCGGCCCCCCGGGCCGGTCGTGATATTGAGAATGAGTGTCGTGTTCTTCTCGCGGATTCGCTCGACCACATCCCGGTAATAGGAGAGTTCCATTGACGGCATGCCGGTGGACGGCTCGCGCACGTGGATATGCACGATCGCCGCGCCCGCGTCGGCCGCGCCGAGACATGCATCGGAAATCTGCTCCGGCGTGATCGGCAGATGCGGTGTCATGTCGGGCGTCGTCTGGTTGCCGGTGACGGCACAGGTGATGATGGCTTTGTCGCGCGGCATGTGCATCTCGTGAACTCCCTTAAACCTATCTACCGGCGCACTGAACGCGCTCGTTTTATAAAGAGCGGCCGCCATCGACGATGATTGTGGTCCCGGTCGAATAGGAAAGATGTGTCGCGCAGGCAAGCACGGCGTCGGCGACGTCTTCCGCGATGGCGACGCGCTTCAAGGGCGTCGACGCAGCGGCCTTCTCGTTGAACTCGGCGCCGCGGCCCGGCACGAAGCCGGTCGATACGACACCCGGCGAGACCGTCATCACCCTGACCTGTGGAGCGAGCGCACGCGCCAGCGATTTGCCCATCACATCGATGCCTGCCTTGGCGGCGCCGTATGCAATGTTGGACCCCGCTCCGTTCAACGCCGCAATCGACGAGATGTTCACGACGAGGCCATCGCCACTTGCCTTCAGCATCGGCGCGAAGGTGCGGATCGCAGCAAACTGGCCGCGCCAATTGACCGCGAACATGCGGTCGATGAAGTCGTCGTCGAGGGCGTCGAGGTCGCCGTGCGGAATGGGCTTTGTAAAGCCGGCGCTGTTGACGAGGATATCGAGGCGGCCGAAGCCGCGCTCGATCTGGTCGCGCGCGGCGATCAGCGTCCTCGTGTTGGCGACATCGGCCGGGATGGCGATATGCCCCTCACCGGGCAGCGCCTTGATCAGCGGCGCCGCGCGGTCGGCGGCCTCCTTGCCTGGCCGGTGTGTGAGCGCGAGCTTGGCGCCGGCCTCGGCAAGGAGCTTCGCCGAAGCCGCGCCGATCCCGCCGGCGCCGCCAATGACAAGCGCGGCCTTCCCGGCCAGCGAGTGAATCGAGGCCATTCCTTAAGCGATCGGCGGCTTCGGCAGCTCCGCCTCGCCCGGCTCCATATGGAACGTATAATCGAGCGTGTACCAGGGCGCCTTCACGTCCGGCGCCGGTGGGGCGCCGGTATCGTGGCGAACATAGCCGCCGATCAGCGCGCTGGTGACGCCGTACACGACGTCGGATTCCAGATGCTCGTCGTCGTCGACGAAGACTTGCGTGATCAGCGTCTTGAAGCCCGGCTTGAAGCACAGGAAATGCAGATGCGCCGGCCGGTAATGTTCGCGGCCCTGCAGCCTGATCATATCTCCGGCCGGGCCGTCCATCGGGATCGGGTAACCCGCAGGCTTCACCGAGCGGAAGGCGAAGCGCCCGTCGGCATCAGTCATGAATTTTCCGCGTAGGTTCATGTCGGCCTGGGTGTCGTCCTGGTTCTCGTACATACCGGCCGGCGAGGACTGCCAGACGTCGACTTCGACGCCGACGATCGGCTTTTTGTCGGGCCCGACAACCCGACAATCGGCGAAAAGTTCGGGTCCCGGCGTCGACGAACGCACGATCGAGCCGCCGTTCTCGGTGCGCGGCGAATTCATCCGCCAGAACGGCCCAAGCAGCGCCGCCGCCGTTTCGGTGGCGCCGTTTTTGGCGTTGTTCATCAGGCAGACGAGCGTCGACAGGCCGATCGCATCGGAAAAGAGCACGCCTTCGTTGTGCCTGTCCGTCGTCTGCTTGCCGATGCGGTTCAGAAAGTCGACGCCGATTTCCCATTCGTCTTCGGTGAGTCGCACGTCCTTGACGAAGGCGTGGATGTGACGGATGAAGGATTCCATGATCTCTTTCGCCCGCGCGTCCTTGGTCCTGGCGATCGAGGCGAGAACGACCGGCGTGACATCATCTTCGCCGTCGATGATGCCGGAGCGAGCTGGAGCGTCGGCAAGGCGGCTCAGTGACATTTTCGGCTCCGATCTGGCTTTTGCGGCATTGGCGCGGACGCTCGCGCCGGCCTTGGTGGTTGTCAAGAAGACCGGACAGCAGCGCAGCTTGCGCTAGCGGTGATTCTGCTGCGCCTCCGCCTTAGTGGCGTGCGCTCGTTCTCATCCGACATCAATCCGTCATGACGAGCGCCCAGAACACTTTGTACTTTGAACCGGGCGCATAGGCCGTCGCGATGCCCATCCGGCGCATGCGCGGATTGAGCATATTCTCGTTGTGCGGCTTCGATTGACGCCAGCCGGAAAAAGCTTCCGCGAGAGTGTTATAGCCGGCCGAGACATTCTCGACAGCGGCATTCTTGGTGAAGCCCGCTCCATCGAGGCGCGTCGAGAGATTTCCGCGCACTTCATGACTGAGTTTGTCGGCGCGCGCCATGGCCGTCACCTGGTTCTGCGCCGCCGCTGCGAGTCCCGGGTCGACGGCGACCGAACCCGTGATTGCTGCGATTTAGCGAAATCATCTCGCGCGCGGCGCCGGCATCGACGCGCGCGTCGTAGGAGGCGAGATCCTGATAGAATGACGGCTCGCTCGGGCTCGGCCGGGGCGCTTCGGCGCAGCCGGCCACTGCAAGGATGGCAACCGCGGTGAGAAGTAAAGGCGTGTATTTTCGCATCGTCTCTTTTGTCGCTGATGTTTCTTGACGGAGGGTGAAGGTCAGCTTTTTCCGCCGGCGCGACGCGGCTCGGAAAGGAAGGTTCCGAGCCGCTCGATATCGGCAAGTTCGACGATGGTCGGCGCCACAGGCGCCCCTAGGCTGAGACTTGCCGCTTTAAATCGGCGATGTATCTCGAACAGCAATTCGCTCTTCACCCGCTGCGACGTCTCGACATCATCGACATACGCCAAGAGATCGTATTTGTAGGCGGCCGCTTCGAGCGAGGTCAGAAGCACTTGCGGCGCCGGAATCGACAGAACCAGATCGTGCGCTTTCGCCGCGCCGATTAAAAGGTCGCGCACTTTGTCCGGATCGGCGCCGGACTGCACAGACAGCGAGATTTTCAAGCGCCCGACGCGATCGGTGCGCACCCAGTTCTTGACGACCCCGGTAATGAGATTGGAATTCGGCACGATCATCATCGCGCGATCGAATGTCTCGATTTCGGTCGAGCGCACATTGATGCGGCGGACGAATCCCTGCTCGTCGCCGACAACGATCCAGTCGCCGACCCGGATCGCGCGCTCCCAGAGAAGGATAAGCCCGGAAACGAAATTGTTGACGATCGATTGCAGGCCAAAACCAATACCGACCGACAATGCTCCGGCGACTATAGCGAGTTTCTCGAAGCTCAGGCCGAGATATCCGAGCGCAAGTGCCACCGCGATGATAAAACCGACGTAGCCGAGGCTTGTCTTGATCGAATTGCGCAGGCCTGTGTCGAGGTTAGTGTGCGGCAGATAACGCGTGTCGAGCCAATATTGCAGGCCGCGAGTCGCACCGTACACCAACGCGAAAAGAACAAGCGAGAACACGACGCTCGACAGTGAAATCGTGACGCCGCCGAAGGTGACGCCGAAGAACGCGGCGCGGACGCTGCTTGCGAGATCGTCCGACTGCACGCCCCATGGTGCCAATACGAGCAGCGCGGCGATGCAGAACAGCGCGACATGCAGACCGCCGGAGAGAAGAATACCGATCTGCTCGAGCGCCTCGCGCTTGATGCCGACGCTCGCGGTCAGCGAGCGGCCGAGCGGCGCGGCCGGTTTGAAGCTAACCGCAATGATTTCTTCGATGAATACAAGGACGAGGTAGAGAACCGAGCCGACGCAAGCGATCCAGACGATCTGATCGACGAGGAAAGCCGCAAGCGCGATGTAGCCGACCGCGACCGAGGCGATGAGGACAAGGATCGCGGCCCATGCGGCAAAGCGCAGAGGCGCATACCAGTCGCGTCGCGCAACGACCTTCGGACCGAGGCACTCGTCGGCGTCGTCAGGCTCGCTGAGGATACCATAAAGCGCGGCGGCCATTGCGACGGCGACGAAAAGCGCGCCGAGCCCGCGCGTGAAAACCGAGACCGGAAGCATCGCACCGACGACCGCGCTCAACGCTTCGAGAATGCGTGTTGCTGACACGACGCAGGCGACCGTGATCGCCAGGCGAGAAATCTTTTCGGCGACGGAATCGCTGACGTCCATAAGTCGCCAATGTGGGCGCGAGGGCTGCAGCAGAGCACGCGCAAGTCCCGCGGCAAGCGCGATGCGAAGCACGCCGACGATCACTGCGTGAACCAGTGGCTCGAGCCGTACGCCGAGAAGGTCGAAGCTGTTAAAGAGCGCGAAGAACAGCGTGACGGACGCGAGCGGCACCACAGCGACAATCATTCCGACCCAAAGCGCCGCGCGGACTTTGCGAAACCGCGTGGGGTCGGCGATCGACGGCTCATGCGCGACGACGCGCCGGGAAAGCCGCGTCGCGCCGACATAGATGGCGATGAGCAAAAGAATCGTCGCTACAAAGGCGGCACGCCACCAGCCGGTCAGGCGGTAAGAGGCATTCGACCAGAAATCACTCGCCAACATCTCAACGCCACGGCCGTCACGCGGCAGGTCACGCGCGACAGCACCCCACAGGTTCGGGTCGAAGAGACTATTCGTGCGCTGAAATAATGCGCTGGTGAAAAGCTCACGCCGCCGCGAGGCGATGTGATCGGCCGTCTGATCGGCCTGCACGGCGATGAGGCGGGCGCGCTTCAGCGTTTCGTCGACATCAGTCAATTTCTTCTGCTGCTCGGCGCGCTCGGCGGTGACCTGCGCGCTTTCGGCAGGTGCGTTGTCGGCGGGCTTCGGACCGAGCTGGTCAAGGCGCGCCTTGATGCCGGCGAGGATCGGCGTCAGCTGCGCGACGACTTCGTTGGCGTGGGTCTCGATCGGGTCGATCTGACCGCGCAAATCGGCGAGCTGCGCGTCGGAGAGCGTGCCGTTGGCGAGCGCCTTATCGACGCGGTCGAGCGTGGCGCGCGCCTCATCGACACGCTGCGTCGGCGTGAGCTGCGGCGCCGGCGGGGCGTTCGTGTCCGTCTGCGCCAACGCGCCGAAGCAGATCAGGCAGACGGCAAAGACCGGCACAAACAAGCGTAGCCGGGAGACAAATCGCGCCAAGAAAGGCTCCGAAATTTGGTGGGGAATGCCGCTGGCCCGCGGAGCAGCCGGTCCACGGGCGAAGACCGGATGATAGGCTCCTAATTTCCCGCGCAAATCCGGTTTTGTTTTGGCGTTCCGGGACTTAGCCCGGCCGATAAGCGTGGAGATTGCCGCGCCAGTCTTCGATCTCGATCGTGCCTGCTTTGCCCGGGCGGAGCCGGTTCGGCCCGATCGGCGTCTTGCCGAACCCGCCGGGTATATCGAGGACGTAGATCGGCTGGCAGAGGCCGGATACGCGACCGAGGAGTCCCGCCACGAGCCTCTGGCCCTCCTCGATCGACAGGCGGAAATGCGCCGTTCCCGGCGCGAGGTCGGGATGGTGGAGGTAGTATGGCTTGACCCGCGCCTCCACGAAGGCGCGCATCAGGGTGGCGAGGGTCTGGACATCGTCGTTAACGCCGCGGAGCAGCACCGTCTGGCCGAGCATAGGAATGCCGGCATCGATGAGCCGGTCGCAGGCGGCGCAGGCGGCTGGCGTGAGTTCGCGTGGATGGTTGGCGTGGAGCGCGACATAGACGGTCTTGCCGCTCGCTTTCAGCGCCTCAATGAGCGCCGCGTCGATACGGTCCGGTACGGCGACCGGCATTCGGGTATGGACGCGCAGAATTTTGACGTGCGGGATCGTGTCGAGGCGGCGGGCCAGCGCTGCGAGCCGGCGGGGGGACAGCGCCAGCGGGTCGCCGCCGGTGAGGATAACCTCCCAGATGCCCGGCCGCTCGGCGATGTAGGCGAGCGCCCGGTCGATCGCTGCTGGCGAGAGCGCGGCTTCGCCCTCTCCGACCGTCTCGCGGCGGAAGCAGAAGCGGCAATAAACAGGGCAGGCCGCGAGGAGTTTCAGGAGCACGCGGTCGGGATAGCGGTGGACGATGCCCTCGACCGGGCTGTGCGCCGCGTCCCCGATTGGATCGGCAAGTTCGCCCGGCACCGGCGTGAGCTCGCGGGTGTCGGGGAGAAATTGCCGCGTAATCGGATCGTTGGGATCGGCGGGATCGATCAGGCCGGCGAGCGCGGGGGGAATCGCCAGCGCATAGCGCCCCGTGACGGGCTCGAGCACGGCGACTCGCTCCCGCGGGATCAGACCGGCAGCAGCAAGTTCGGCCGGCCGCCGCAGCGTTCGGTCGGCCGAACTCATCCGCTCGCGCCGGTCACAGGCGCCCAAAGCACCTGCTCGATCCGCTCGGCGCCGGAGGCGAGCATGACCAGCCGGTCGAAACCGAGCGCGATGCCGCAAACCGGCGGCATGGTTGCAAGCGCCGTGAGGAAATCCTCGTCGATAGGATAGCTCTCGCCGTACACGCGGGCGCGCGTCGCGATCTGCGCGCCGAAACGGCGGCGCTGCTCTGCCGGATCGGTCAGCTCGCCGAAGGCATTGGCGAGCTCGACGCCGCAGGCGAACAGCTCAAAGCGCTCGGCAAAGCGCGGATCGTCGGCTTTGATCCGCGCCCAGGCGGCCTCGGCGGCGGGGTAGTCGATGAGGATGGTCGCTCGGCCGAGTCCGAGCTTCGGCTCGATCGCTTCGCTCATCAGTTTGCTGAAAATGTCGGACCAGGTGTGGTCCGGCGTGACCCGGATTCAGTGGCGCTCGGCCCCGCGGGCGAGCAAATCGCGATCGCCCTGCCCGACAGAGTCAAGCGTGGCGGGCAGATCGATCAGCGTGTGCGCCATGAACGCGTCCGCCACGCTGACAAGATCCGGCTCGGCGAAAACGTCGGCCGTGCGTCCGCGATAGTTGAACGTGTCGATTCCGGCGGCAATCGCCGTCTCCGACAGAAGCCCGGCGCAATCCTCGATCAGCCGGGAATAATCCTCGCCCGCGCGATACCATTCGAGCAGCGTAAATTCTGGGTGGTGGAGCGGTCCGCGCTCGCGATTGCGGTAGGCGTGCGCCAGCGCGAAAATCCGCGTCTCGCCGGCGGCGATGAGCTTCTTCATCGCAAATTCCGGCGATGTCGCGAGATAGAGCGGCCGGCGGCGCCCATCCGGCGCGATCAGCTCGGTCGCGAAGGCGGAGAGGTGAGCCTCGTTACCCGGCGAGACCTGCAGCGCCGGCACATCCACCTCGACGAAATGCTCGCGCCCGAAGAATTGCCGAGCGGCAGCAAGCACGCGCGAGCGTATCTTCAGGAAAGGGCGGCGGTCCTCATGGACATGCGGGGCCCACCAGGGCGAGGCCTCTCTCACCTCTGCCAAAACCCGGCCGCCCTCTTGTCTCCCCGCATGCGGCGGTTCATAGACCCGCTCGCCGCCGCCAGCAATTGAGGAAGAGACGTGAAGGTCATTGCCAGTTCGATTCGCAAGGGGAACATCATCGAGCGGGACGATGGCCAGCTCTACGTCGTGCTGACGGCCGAGAGTTTTCATCCCGGCAAGGGCACGCCGACGACGCAGATCGATATGCGCCGCCTCTCCGACGGCGTGAAGACAACGGACCGCTACAAGACGACCGAGCAGGTCGAGCGCGCCTATGTCGAGGATCGGCCGTTCACCTATCTGTTCCAGGACGGCGAAGGCTATACTTTCATGAACACGGAGACCTACGAGCAGGTCATCGTGCCGAAAGAGGTGATCGGCGACCAGGCAGCGTATCTGCAGGAAAACATGGAAGTCATGCTGTCGCTGTTCAACGGCGTCGCCGTCGACATCCAACTACCGCAGCGGGTCACGCTGGAGGTGATGGAGACGGAGCCGGCAATGAAGGGCCAGACGGCGTCCTCATCGTATAAGCCGGCGAAAATGTCGAACGGCGCGCGCGTTATGGTGCCGCCGCATATCCAGCCCGGCACGCGAATCGTGGTGATGACCGAGGATGGGTCCTACGTGGAGCGCGCGAAGGACTGAGTGGTTCTCTGGATCGGGATCACCGCGTCTTATCGGCGGGATCACGCAAATATTTGTTGCCGCCCACCTCGTAATCGGGGCTGCGCGCGTCAGGCTGGGTGCGCCGGCGCCGCTGCATCAGGACGAGCACCACCACCACGACAATGATCGCTGGGCCGCCGGCGACCACCAGTAACCAGAGGTTTTCCACAGAACTCTCCTTTTGAGGGGAGAAAGCCGGCAGCACCCAAGGCGGTTCCGGCAACGGCAAGGCTACTGGCTTAAATCCCCGCTGACAGCGTGCTACGAAACACAATGCGCGGAATCTTGAACGAACCGGAGGCAGAGCCCGCCTTCTCCATCGCGGAGACGACCGCCAATCGTGACGATCGCGCGGCAGCGCTTATCGAAGCTTTGGCTGGCCGCTCCGTCGTCCTCGTCGGCATGATGGGATCGGGCAAGACCACTGTCGGCAGGCGCTTGGCGCTGCGACTTGGCTTACCTTTCGTCGATGTCGATCAGGAGATCGTCGAGGCGGCGGGCATGCCGATCGCCGATATTTTCGCCCGTCACGGCGAGGATCATTTCCGCGATGGCGAACGGCGCGTCATGGCGCGTGTGCTCACCGGCGGGCCCCGGATCGTGGCGACCGGCGGCGGCGCGTTCATGAACGAGGCGACCCGCACGCGCATCGCCGAGAATTCGATTTCGGTCTGGCTCAAGGCCGACATCGAGACGCTGATGCGGCGCGTACGCAGGCGCCCGACGCGCCCGCTTCTGCAGACGCCTGATCCGGTCGCCACGGTGCGGCGGCTGCTTGCCGAGCGCGAGCCAATCTATGCGCAAGCCGACGTGACGGTCTGCTCGCGCGAAGCATCGCACGAGAACGTGGTTGAGGATGTGGTGCGCGCGCTCGAGGCGCAGGTATCGACGCGCGGCACGGCGAGCGAAACGCAAAGCGACCAGCGAATCGAAATCGGTGTCGAGCTGCCCGGACGGCGCTACGACATCGTCATCGGCGAGGGTCTCATCTCTGAGGCCGGCGGTCTCCTCGCCAAGCTTGCGCCGGGCGCCTCCTGCGCGATTGTCACGGACACAAATGTCGCGCAGCATCATTTACCCAGATTGCAGTCCAGTCTCGATGCCGCGGACATGCGTCATGCCACCATCACCGTTGCGCCGGGCGAGTCATCGAAGAGCTTTGCGACTTACGAATACATCTGCGATGCGATCCTCGCCGCGCGGATGGAACGCGGCGATATTGTCGTTGCGCTTGGCGGCGGCGTTGTCGGCGATCTCGCCGGGTTTGCGGCGGCGACGGTCCGCCGCGGCATGCGGCTCTTGCAGATTCCGACAAGCCTGCTTGCTCAGGTGGACTCTTCGGTCGGCGGCAAGACCGGCATAAATTCGCCGCACGGCAAAAATCTCATCGGCGCCTTTCACCAGCCCTCGCTCGTGATCGCCGACACTTCAGTTCTGGGGACACTGCCCGAACGCGAGTTCCGCGCCGGCTATGCCGAGGTCGTTAAATACGGCCTCATCGATGATGCCGAGTTCTTCTACTGGCTGGAGACGGAATGGCGCAACGTGTTCGTGGGAGGACCGGCACGCACGCGCGCAATTGCGAAAAGCTGCGCATCGAAGGCCGCAATCGTTCGCAGAGACGAGACCGAGCAGGGCGATCGCGCCCTGCTCAATCTCGGGCATACATTCGCGCACGCTTTCGAGCGCCTTACGAACTATGACAGCGAGCGGCTCGTGCATGGCGAAGCCGTCGCGCTCGGGATTGCCTGTGCGTACCGCTTTTCCAAGACGCAAGGCCTATGTTCAGGCCAAGACATGCAGCGCGTCATTCGCCACCTCGAAGGAGTAGGATTCCGCACGAAGGTGGCGGAAATCCCCGGCTGGACTGGAGATGCTGATGCAATCCTCGAGGCTATGTTGCAAGACAAGAAAGTGCGGCGCGGCGCGCTCACCCTCATCCTGGCACGCGGAATCGGCGAGAGCTTCATCGCCAAAAACGTCGCGGCGAGCGATGTGCGAAGCTTTCTCACGGACGAGCTGCAGAGTGCGGCGCAAAAGCAACATCAGGGCTAGCAAATGCATGGCGTCGACACCGGCCAATTGCCGGTCGATCTGTGGACCGCAATTGCGATCGTCCTCTTCTGCATCGCGCTCTCGGCATTCTTTGCCGGCTCGGAGACGGCGCTGACCGCCGCCTCGCGCGCGCGGATGCATGCACTCGAGCGCACCGGCAACAGCCGCGCCCGCACGGTCAACCGTCTGCTCAAGCGGCGCGATCGGCTGATCGGTGCAACCCTGCTTGGCGCCACGCTGGTTAACATAGGCTCGTCCGCCTTCACCACCAACATTCTGGTCGATATTTTCGGCGATCACGGCGTTCTCTACGCGACCGGCATCATGACGGTTCTGCTTCTCGTCTTCGCCGAGGTGATGCCGAAGACCGTCGCGATCAACTATCCCGATCAGTGGTCGCTGTTGGTGTCAAAAATCATGGCGTTCTTCGTCGCGATTTTCGGGCCGATTCTCGTTGGCGTAGAATATGTCGTGCGCGGTGCGCTACGCGTTTGCGGATTGAAGCTGGGCGTGCACCGATCGATCCTATCTCCCCGCGAGGAGCTGAAGAGCGCCGTGGATCTCCTGCACCGTGAAGGCGGCGTGGACCGCGCCGACCGCGACATGTTCGGCGGTGTCCTCGATCTTGCGGAGCTGACCGTTGCCGACGTGATGGTTCACCGCACGCGCATGCGTTCGATCAACGCCGACCTGCGGCCCCGTGAGCTCGTCGCGGAGGTTCTTGCCTCGCCCTTCACGCGCCTGCCGCTTTGGCGCGAGCGGCCCGACAATATCGTCGGCGTGCTGCATGTGAAGGATTTGCTGCGCGCGTTGTCCGCCGCACACGGCGAGTTTAGCGCGCTGCGCATTGACGACATCGCGCTCGAAGCCTGGTTCGTGCCGGATACGACCGCGCTTGAAGATCAACTGCAGGCGTTCCTGCGACGCAAGACGCATTTCGCGCTCGTGGTCGACGAATACGGCGAAGTGCAGGGGCTGGTGACACTTGAAGACATTTTGGAGGAGATCGTCGGCGATATTTCCGACGAGCACGATCTCGCTGTGCAAGGCGTCCGCCAGAACGGCGACGGTTCCGTAACCGTCGAAGGCGCCGTGCCGATCCGCGATCTCAACCGTGTCATGGAGTGGCACCTGCCGGATGAGGAGGCGACGACCATCGCCGGTCTCGTGATCCATGCCGCGCGCGCGATTCCCGAAGCCGGCCAGGTTTTCACTTTCTATGGCTTCCGCTTCGAAGTCTTGCGTAAGACGCGCAATCGTATAACGGCGCTCAGGATTTCGCCGGCGGTGCCACAAAACGCCGCCGCCGAAAGCGTATAAGCACGCTGCTTCCTCTCTTCAGGCAGACGCTGATTGCGAGCTAGGCAGCTCGCGATCGGCCGCCTGTGCTCTCGCGGCGTGAACGGTGACAAGCACCAGGAGCCCGGAGAGCACATAGAGCACCATCACGAGATAGAGAGCGTAGGTGGTGCTGCCGGTGTGCTGCACGATCCAGCCATTGATCGACGGCGCGACGACCGGGCCGAGATTACCTAAGCTCGAGATCAGCGCGATGCACGCTGCTGCCGCGGCAGCCGACAGATATTCTGTGACCAGCGTGAAGAAGAGCGGAGTTGCGGCGGCAATCCCGATCACCGCGAAGGAAAGCGCTGTGATCGAGGCCACCAGTGCCCCGCCAACAGCGTCGTGATGCCGAGGCCGAGCGCAGCGATGGCGACGCAGGCAGCGAAATGCCAGCGCCGCTCGTGCCATTTGTCGGAGTTTCGCCCAATCAGGATCATGCCAATGACCCCCACTGCGTTCGGAATAGCCGAATAGATGCCGATCAAGAAAAGGGCCTTGACCCCCCAACTCTGGATTAAGGTCGGCAACCAAAAGACCATTGTGTAAGTCGCGCCGAGAAGCACAAGATAGACCAGCGAAAGCAGGCAAACCTTCGGGTCACAGGACATGTCCCAGCGCGTGCCCTCGCTCTCGCTTTCTATATCTTTGACATCGGTTTCGAGATTGTAACGCACGACATTCTTTTCCGTGGACGTCAGCCAATCCGCATTGGCGGGCTTGTCCTGAAGAAGGAAATAGATGAGCACACCGAGGACGGCCGCCGGCAAGCCTTGAATCAGGAACAACCACTGCCATCCGGCCCAACCGTTCACGCCGTTCATGTATTTCAGGATGCTTCCGCAGAGCGGGCCGGCGATCGTTGTCGCCGACATGAAGATCGCAATGATCTCCGAACCGACGGATACCAGTAGGTGAAATAAAGAATGATGCCCGGAAAGAAACCGGCTTCGAACACACCGAGAAAGAAACGCGCGTTATAGAACTGCATCGGCGTTTTCACGAACATCATCGCCGCGGGGGTAAACCCCCACAGCACCATGATGCGCAGCAACGTCTTGCGCGCGCTGATTCGTTCGAGCAGCAGGTTGCTGGGGACTTCGAAAAGAAAATAACCGAGGAAGAAGATGCCCGCGCCGAGGCCGTAGACGGCATCGCCGAAGGAGAGCGTCTCCTTCATTTGCAGCTGCGCGTAGCCGATGTTGACACGATCGAGATACGCGACCATGTAGGCGATCAGAAGCAGTGGGACCAATCGCCGGCTGATCTTCGAATACACCGAATGGCGTCTCCGCGCGACGGCAAGTTTTGCGAATCCTGGAAAGTCGTCGCTTGGGCGCTCATCGTCGCCTCCCTGCTGCGTAGGCTCCCCGCGCCGGACCTGCGCGAAATCCAAAGCTCAGTTCGGAGCCAGTGTATTCGACAATCGGTGGCAAAGCACGTGCGCCTTCGGAAAGGTTGCACCTGGCCTCTGTTCGCGTGCGAGAGGCCCATGTGCTTGTGGACGCACGGAAACCTGCATGTTGAACTGAGCCATTGGCCGTCGTAGCGTCCGGCCAGCCGGAGCGCCGTCTGCTTTACGATCTTCGCCACCTGACGATCTGCTCTTACGGCGCGACGGTCACCTATTCGCGCTGCAATCTGCGTTGCCTGCCGAAGGACGGACCGGGCCAGCGCGTGCTCGAAAGCCGGCTCGAAATCACGCCCGAGGCTGTCGAATCGGACGAGCGGCGCTGCTTTTTCGGCAATCGCGTGGTGCGCGCGCGGATCGAGACGCCGCATCGCGAATTGCGGGCTGAGGCGCTGGCGCGCGTCGAGATCGATCGCACCGCGCCTCCCACGAACACGCCGCGATGGGACGAGGTGCGCGAGGAGGCGTTCGATGCCGAGAGCCTCGATCCTGTGTCGCCGGCGCATTTCCTCTATCCGAGCCGGTTTGTGCCCCTGTTCGAGCCGGCCATCGATTATGCGCGAGAGAGTTTTACGCCGGGACGTGCGGTGCTCGAGGCGGCAACCGAACTCATGGGCCGCATCCGTCGCGATTTTCGCTATGACACCAAGGCCACGGACGTGCGCACGCCCCTATCAATCGCGTTTGAGAAGCGGCGCGGTGTCTGCCAGGATTTTGCACACATCATGATCGCGGGCTTGCGTGGTCTTGGGCTGCCGGCCGCCTATGTCAGCGGTTATATCCGCACCATTCCGCCGGAGGGGAAGCCGCGGCTCGAGGGCGCGGACGCGACACATGCCTGGGCGTCGCTCTGGTGCGGGCGCGAGGCCGGTTACGTCGATCTCGACCCGACGAACAATCTCGTTGTCGCCAACGATCACATCATTCTCGCGCATGGGCGCGATTATTCCGATATTTCGCCGATCCACGGCATTGTGCTCGGCGCCGGCGAGCAGGAGGTCGATGTGGGGGTCGATGTGATTCCCGTGACCGCCGCGCCTGTCGCTGCGGTGTGATCAGCGTCGATGTGCCCCAGATCGCGGCCGGGCGCGAGGCGATCGCGCACGCGCTGCTTCAAGGTTTTGACGTCGGGAAAGCCGCCGTCGCGCCTGCGTTCCCAGATTATGTCCCCGTCGAGCTCGATCTGAAACGCGCCGCCGGTGGCGGGGCGAAGCGCCACTTCGCCGATCTCTTCGCTGAAGGTCGAGAGGAGCTCCTGCGCCATCCAGGCGGCCCGCAAAAGCCAATGGCATTGCGTGCAATAGGTGATGGCAATGCGCGGTTTGGCTTGCATGTGCGGCCTCATGTCGATGGCGCTTCGGCGCGGATCGAACAATAGCCGATTGTGCATTCCGGCGGGTCCCGGCAAAGGTGAGCGATGCGCTCGCTTGCCTATGTCGCGATCGTCGGGGGCGCTTTCACCTTGGCCGGCTTTGTCAAAGGCGTGATCGGCCTCGGGCTGCCGACCGTCTCGATCGGTCTCCTGAGCCTGGTCATGGCGCCCGTCGAAGCGGTTGCGCTCCTGTTCGTGCCTTCGCTCGTCACCAATATCTGGCAGCTGGCGATCGGGCCGAACTTCCGGCCGCTGCTCGCGCGGCAATGGACGATGCTGGTTTCGATCTGCGTTGGGATCGCTATCGGCTCGTATTTGTTTGGTACGGTCGAATATCCCGGCGCGAAGCGTTGGCTGGGCGTGTCGCTCCTCGCTTATGCGGCCCTCGGCCTGTCGCCGCTCCGCTTCCATGTGCGTCAGCACGACGAGCCGGTGCTTTCGCCGATCATCGGCGCCGTGACCGGGATCCTCGCATCAATCACCGGGGTCTTCACGATACCGAACGTGCCTTACCTCCAGGCGCTCGGCCTTGACCGCGACGACCTGATCCAGGCGCTCGGCTTGTCCTTCACGGTGTCGACGGTCGCCCTTGGCGTCGGCCTTGCCGCCAACCGCTCCCTGCCGGCGGCGACCCTCGGCGCCTCGCTCCTGACGCTCGCGCCCGCGCTTGCCGGAATGGCGGTCGGCCAAGTGGTGCGCGGCTGGATCAGTCCGCCGGTATTCCGGACCTGCTTTTTCGTCGGCATGGCGCTGCTCGGGGCGGAGCTGGCGCTGAAGGGCTGATTACAGCTCGCGCGGCAGCGCAGCGCCGGGATCGGCGAGCGCATGCAGGCGATCGGCCGCTGCGACTGCAAACCGCAGAAGCATTGCGCGGCGCGTCGCGCCGGCCATGCGATGGACCGGCGCCTCGCGCACGATCTCCGCGCCGAAAGCATCGGCAATGATCAGCCCCGCGTCCGGCGGCAGTACGTCGAGTGGCATTTGCGGCGAGATCGCGAAGAAAAGCTGGTCGCAATGGAAGCGATAGTCCTGCCATTTGCGGTCGGCGCGGAAGTCGGCGAGCGAGGATTTGATCTCGACGATCGCCAGCGAGGAATCGCCGCTCAGCGCCACGATATCGGCGCGCCGTCCGCTCGGCAGCGCCAGTTCGGTGACGCTCGCCCATGCCGCGGCGCGCAACAGCCGGCGCGTGCCGCGCGCGATGTCCAGGGCCATCTCGGACTGGCGTCCGTCGAGAGGCAGAGCGACAGCGGCGGCATGTAAGATCAGGCTCAATTCCGGCGAATCCTTCAGGGCAGCCCTTTTACCTCTCCTCCCCCACCATGATAATTGCTGCGGTTCGATGCAAGAGGCCGGAAAATCCATGGCAGGAACGCGCTCGCTGAAACTCCTCGCCCTCGTCTGCGGGCTCGGCTTGCCGGCGGCGCTTGCCTCCGCGCAACAGCAGCCGAGGCCGGCGACGACGGAAAAGGTCGTCAACGTCTTCAATTGGAGCGATTACATCGATCCGAAGGTGCTCGAAGATTTCACTCACGAGACCGGCATAAAGGTCGTCTACGACACCTACGATTCGAACGAGATTCTGGAGACGCGACTGCTTGCCGGCAAGACCGGCTATGACGTGGTCGTCCCCTCCGCAACCTTTCTCGCCCGACAGATCAAGGCCGGCGTCTTTCAGAAGCTCGATAAGTCGAAGCTCGCAAATTTCAAGAATCTCTGGCCCGAGATCATGGCGCGGCTCGCCAAATACGATCCGGGCAACGAATACGCCGTGGACTATATGTGGTTCACGACCGGCATCGCCTACAATGCGCAACGGGCAAAGGAGCGGCTCGGGGACAGGCCGCTCGACACCTGGGACATCGTGTTCAAGCCGGAGAATCTGAGGAAATTCGCCGATTGCGGCGTCTACGTGCTCGATTCGCCGGAAGACCTCATCAGCATCGCGCTGAATTACATGAAACTAAATCCCGATTCGAAGAATCCGAGCGACATTCGCCGGGCTGCCGACCTGCTCGGCGGCATGCGGCGCTATGTCAAAAAGTTCCACTCATCCGAATATATCAACGCGCTGGCGAACGGCGACATCTGCCTTGCGATCGGCTGGGCCGGCGATGCCTTCCAGGCGCGCAATCGCGCCCGCGAGGCGAATAACGGCGTCGACATCAATTATGTGATCCCGCGCGAGGGCACGCTCATGTCGATGGACACGATCGCCATGCCGAAGGACGCGCCGCACCCTGAGGAGGGCCTGAAATTCATCGATTTTCTGCTGCGGCCGGAGGTCGCTGCGCGCAATACCAGCGTCACCAATTTCGCTAATGGCGTGATCGCGTCGCGCGACTTCGTCGATAAGGAAGTGCTTGCCAACAAATCGGTCTATCCCGATCCGGCGACGATGGCGCGGCTATTCACGGTGACAGGCTACGATCAGGCGACGCAGAAGGTCGTCACGCGCGAATGGACGCGGGTGAAGACGGGGAAATGACGGCGGTTAGAATCTCAGGCTAGATTCGTCCCGTCCCAGGCTCGCTCTCTACGCCCTTGTCTATCGCTTCGGCGGCGGCAGCGCGAGCATTGCGGGCGATTTTGAGCGCCAACATGTCCCCGCTTCGTACGGCGAGAGGCCGGACCTTGCGATGTGCATCGGAACGCGGCGTTACGCCCGTCTGGCGAAGACCTTCTGCAGAAAGCTTGAGAACCATTTTCATGCCCTCGCCGTAGTTCACCTTCTACAACTGTTTTGCGGATTCACAAGCCGCTTGAAATCACAGCCGCAGCGAGCGCCGGAATTGTGGATCACCTGTGGAATGGGCAAGATCTCATTGCTCGCAGGGATGCAGGAGACGCACCAACAGGCGTGGGCCGTACAAAACAGCGGGTAACGTAAGAGGAAACGCACACTCATGCAGGGCCGTCCTTCGTTTAACTTATGTTAAGTACTCCAACGGAGTGAAAGAATGCCTCCAATTACTCGGTCACCACACTTCAAACCTGAAGAGTAGTAAGACGCCGGCGAACAAAGAGAGAGCGGAGCACAAACAATCTGCGTCCGCCCCAAAACTTCTCCACAAATGCTCCACAGCTTATCAACCGGCCTGTGGGCCGCCGATTTCACTCCAGAAGCATGCGCTTCAGGAGATCGATCTCATCGAGCAGCATGCCGTCACGGCCGGCAAGCTCCTCGATTTTGCGCACGGCATGCAAAACCGTCGTGTGATCGCGCCCGCCAAAGCGGCGGCCGATCTCCGGGAGCGAGCGCAAGGTCAGCAGTTTGGCGAGATACATCGCAATCTGGCGCGGGCGAACGACATTGGCGGTGCGGCGCGACGACAGGATATCGGAGCGGCTGACATTGTAATGGCTCGCGACCAGCTTCTGGATGTCTTCGATCTTCACGCGTTTCGGCTCGCGCGTGCGGATGAGGTCGCGGATCGCTGCTTCCGCCGTCTCCACCGTCAGCGGTGTGCCGGTCAGAGTCGAATGCGCCAGCAGCCGGTTGACCGCGCCTTCCAAATCGCGCCCGTTGGTCTGTATCGCGCTGGCGACGTAGGACACGACAGCTTGCGGCACGGTGAATTGCGGCTGTAATTCGCGCGACGCGGCAATGCGCGCCTCGATGATCTGGATACGCAGCGCCTCGTCGAGATTTCCCATGTCAACACAGAGCCCGCCGGCGAGGCGCGAACGCACGCGCTCCTCCAGGCTCTCGAGGTCGCCCGGCGGGCGATCGGCGGCGATGACGATCTGCCGCCCCGCATCGATGAGCGCATTCAGCGTGTGGCAGAATTCCTGCTGGATCGATTTCCCCTGCAGAAATTGCACGTCGTCAATGACGAGCACGTCGATGCCGCGCAGCTTCTCCTTGAAGGCGATCGCCGTCTGCGCCTTCAGCGCAGCAACGAAGCCATACATGAATTTTTCCGCGGTCAGATAGATGACTCGCCGGGCATTCGCGCCGGCTTCATGCGCGATCGCCTGCAAAAGATGCGTTTTGCCCAAACCGACGGAGGCGTGGATGTAGAGTGGATTGAACAGGATCGGGTCGCCCGCCTTGGTGCGCGCCGTGCGCATCGCCGCCGCATGCGCGAGCTGGTTCGAACTGCCGACAAGGAAACTCGCGAAGGTGAAGCGCTTGTCCAGCGGCGACCCCGCGAGGCCGTTCGTATCGATGTGCGCCGATGCATGCTCCCGCCGTATGTCGTCGCCGTGGCGCGCCGCGCTGGTGCCGGCAGTAGCCGGCGGCGGCGAGACGTAGACGCCTGGAAGCTGCTTGCGTTCGAAGCTCGGATCGCGCAAGGGCGTGCCCAGCTTCGTGCTCGAGCGAACCTCGACGTTCAGCTTGTCGACCCTGCCGAATTCGCTCGATAGCGCGCCACGGATTTTGTCGATGTAATGCGACTGGATCCAGCTCTTGAGAAACTTCGTCGGTACCGAGACATGCGCGACGGCATTTTCGATACGGATGAGTTCGAGACGCGCGAGCCATGAGCTATAGACGGCTTCACCGAGCTCGGCGCGTAGGCGCGGGCAGGCGCGAGCCCATGCTTCTTCGGCCGTGGCGGCGGGCTCTTCGTCGGAACGTGACTGCGAAAGTACGGAATGCGGCTGTGCGATCATTGGTGTCACCTTGAAGGCGCAAATCGACCCTGCGACGGGGCGCGGCGCGCGCAATCGTTCGCGAAAGGTCAGGAAGGGACAGTGACTGCTTGCTTGTTGCGCCTACCGGCGCGCGCGCGGTCAGCCTGGCGGCGGCCCGAGCTTCAAAACCCAATCAGACTCGCGACAACTTATCGGAAAATCAGCGGCAAAAACGCGGTACGTCAGCTTACCGCCGACCACGCTTTCGATATGTAAACTTTCCTCTATCCCGACGACCCTCGACGCATCCGTATATTGTTTATACTTCTTGGCGCTCTGTCGGCCTCTCATTGTCTCCCCCTCTGCGACAGCGATGCCGCAGTCGTAGCCAAACAAATTTTCAGCTGAACCCGAGCGGAACGAGACGCGTATTTCCGCGACACCTTGCGATGTCCGGCTCAATCCCCGCACGTCTGGAAGGGCGACATTGCGAGAGGGAGAACTGCTTTCGCGCACTGCGCAAAGCTGCCTTTCCCCAGCGTGTCCGTCTTTTTAACGTGCGAAGTGAACAGGCCCCCGGCTTCAAGAAAAAACGTAGCCTCCGGTTTCGGCGAGCGCAATGCAGTTGTCACAAGACCGACACACAAGGTGCGGCCGAGGCGCCTTTATGTCAGTCATGAGTCATGTTGACGCGGGCAAGTCACTGATTCAAAGCTCGCTCCTGACAGCAAGACCATCGCGGCCAGCAGCGGCGCAAATTTTCGGGCAAACGAGAACGTTAAGGGAATCTCGGGCGAGTCAAGAGCCGCGGCCAAAAGCCTGCAAAAGCCTTGGGGAGTAAAGCTCTGTCCAAGTTAACTTATTTTTAACCGATGAATCCCGCCCGAAAAAAAATGCGTCGCGTTGCGGCCGTTGCGCGGAAGAAAAAACCCGGCTCGCGCCGGGTCCGTTTCGCCACTGCACGCCCCAAGCGGGGGTTATTTCGCCAAGGCCTTCAGCTGCTTGGTCATCCGCGACACTTTCCGCGACGCAGTGTTCTTGTGCAGGATGCCCTTCTGCGCCGCGCGCATCACCAAGGGCGCGGCCTCCTGCAAAGCCGACATGGCGGCGGCGGCATCGCCCGATGTGAGCGCCTCATCGAACTTGCGCACATAAGTGCGCATCTGGCTACGGCGCGAGCGATTGACTTCGGTGCGACGCTCGATCTTGCGGACCGCCTTCTTGGCCGACTTGGTATTCGCCATGGACTTTCCTCAAGCGCTCGCGCCCGATCCGGCGAGTGGCGCGATGTCATGAAACGGGTTGATCGCGCATCGGGGCGTGCGCAAAAGCGCGGCCTGAGGACGGCGAAGGCGGGCTTATAGAAGGGGCCGGGTAGCGGGTCAACTTTGCAGGCCTAGGCGGGCACGCCCGCCCGGATCTCTTGAATTGCGCCGTCGAGCCACTTCCGCTCGGCTTGCGGCCAGGCCACCAGCGGCGGCATCGGCCGGGCGAGCCGCTCGTCGAGATGAATGTGGGAGAGGCCGGCTTTGATGCCGGCGACAAGCGGCTTGCCGTCGAACAATTTGCGAATTGCGACGGCACGCCCGAGCGCCCGCTCATCCCCGTTTCGCCAGGCTTGTCCGCAGATATCGGAATTGAGATTGGCGGTCGCCGAGATGCAGCCGGCAAAGCCGGCGCTGCGGGCGTCGCCGAGCACAGCTTCGGTCGACGGAAAGACGGCAAAGCCCG
>Ga0136846_1224235_pt1 | contig 21783 bp, 21 predicted proteins | sample HopSoiMetagenom2_FD_96841 | JGI IMG/M metagenome (GOLD analysis project Ga0136846, IMG submission 96841) | Grasslands soil microbial communities from Hopland, California, USA - 2 Assembly 2016 (version 4) | ecosystem: Environmental > Terrestrial > Soil > Grasslands | place: USA: Hopland... | reverse complement strand
CTGCACGGATCAGCAGCACGGCAGACAGTCAATGCCTGACCAGAGGAAGGAGCCATGTTCATGAGACGACGTCGACCGCTGCTTCGCGCAGCGATGGTGGGCGGAGTTGCCTACCACGCCGGCAAGCGGCATCAGGATGGCATGCAGCAGGACGAGATGACCGAGGCCAGACTCGAGCAGCTCGAGGCACAGCAGAGCGCACCGCCGGCCGCGCCCGCAGCTGCCGCGGCTCCCGCCGCAGTGCCGGTGGAACAGCTCAAGCAGCTTGCGGAGCTGCGCTCGCAGGGGATCCTCAGCGAGGACGAGTTCGAACAGCAGAAGCGCCGGCTTCTGCAAGGCTCATGAGCGTCGTAACGGGATACGGGCCGGTTCAGATGCTCGTGCTCGGCTTCGATCGGACGCAGTTCGACGACACGGTGACGTCCGAGTTGCAGCGTTTGCGCGAAGCCGGCACGATCCGGCTGCTCGATGTCCTCTTCGTCAAGAAGGCCGAGGACGGCGAGCTCGAGGTCGTGCAGAGGAGCGACCTGTCGCATGACGAGGCGCTGGACTTCGGCGCCATGGTCGGCGCACTCGTGGGTCTCGGCACGGGCGACGACGAACAGATGCTCACGGCGGCCGTCGCCGGCGCGGAAGCGCTCGATGACGGGCACATCTTCGGCGACCACGAAGTCTGGTTCGTCGGCGACGCCATTCCGGAGGGCACGAGTGCAGTGATCGCTTTGATCGAGCATCTGTGGGCGATCCCACTGCGTGACAAGCTCGTCGACGCCGGAGGAAGCATGCTCGTCGACGCCTGGATCCACCCCGCCGACCTCGTAGCGATCGGCGCCGCTGCGACGCCGGCGACCACGGGCGCCTAGCCCGGAGACAAGTGCCGCCCGCCGTCGAAGGGCGAGCTGAGGCCGAGAAGGGGGCGGTGATCATCTCCCGCCCCCGTCCACGTCGGCTTCGCTCTCGCGTAACGCGGCTTCGGGCGGCACACAGCTACCGCAGCGTCCTCGCCCTCGTCGTAGCGATGTTCGTGTTCGCTTCCGTTGCAGGCGACGCGAGCTGGACTGCGAGTGTGCTGCTGGTCCTCGCGGCCGCCACTCTGGCCCTCGCCGTCTGGACCGCCGGCCTCGCCCGCTGGAGCTCGCGCACGCTGACGACGGTTTTGTCGGCAACAATCGTCCTCGCCGTCGTCGCGCCGATCGTGGACTCGTCGCGCCTCATCGGCATCGTCGGGCTCGTGACTGGCACGTTGGCGGTGGGGACGATCGCCGCGATTGCCGTCGGGGTGATCGACCAGGACGAGGTCAACGCCCGCTCGGTCATGGGAGCGGTCTGCATCTACGTGCTGTTCGGCCTGCTCTTCCTCTTCATCTACAGCGCCGTAGCCGTGCTCGGCGATGGCCCGTTCTTCGCGCAGGGGACCGACGGTACGAGGGCGCTTCGCCTGTACTTCAGCTATGTCACGCTCGCGACGCTCGGCTACGGGGACTATTCGCCTGCCGGGAACCTGGGGCACACGGTTGCGGTCCTGGAAGCTCTCAGCGGGCAGCTCTACCTCGTCACGGTCCTCGCGCTGTTGGTCTCCCGCCTACGCGGCGGAAAGAGCGCCGCCTAGGCCGTCAAGCCTGCGATGCCGTTGCGCACCAGCGTCACCGCGAGGGCGACGATGATGACCGCCGCGATGGTGCGCGCGTGTAGCTCGAGCCACTGGCGCAAGCGTTCGAGCACGCGCATCGTCCAGCCGCGGGCGACGAGAAGAAGCAGGAGCCCGACGGCTAGGGGCAACAGGGAGACGAGCGCGAAGAACAGCCAGTTCGCGACGTATTCCGCCGCTGTCGGGTCGAGCTCCGAGATGTTTTTGAGTGCAATCGGTATGAACCCACCGGGGTTCGCGAGCGCCGCCCCGGCACCCGCGATCGCCACCCAGCGAGAAGCGCTGACAGCGCGCATCTTCTCGAGCATCGACGCGGAACGCTGCGGATCGCGTGGACGCCGCAATGCCCGCAGGACCCAGAGGAAGAGTGCACAACCGGCGGCGATGTCGATCACGGCAACCCATGTCTTCGGCGAGGACGGATCTGCGGTCGCGGCAGCGTCTCCGAGCACGAAGGCAGCGATCACGCCAATCCCGAGCGTCGCGACGAGCGCGCCCAAGTAGAACCACAAACCGGTTCGCAGCGGACGGTCGCTGACGACAAGCACGAGAACCGAGAAAGAAAGTGTCGTCGGCGAGAGCATGGCCGCAACCGCGACCAGCGCGAGCTCCACGTCGACCCAGGTCACATCAGTGCGCTGCCTCTGGCTTGTGCTTCGCAGCCTTCCTCTCGTCGTGCGCGGCCTTCTGCTCGGCCGCCTTGTCCTTGGCCTGCCCGTACGAGTCGCCGACGAGCTTCTTCCCCCCACTCCAGCCGAAGGCCCAGACGAGCAGGATGATCGCAAGAACGATGTTCCACGCCGTCGTGACGAGCTGCTGCGTGACGGAATAGGCCGTGGCGTCCGTCGGGCTGGCGATGCCGTTCAGCGACGCGACGTTGAAGGCCTGCGTGACCCCGGCGCCGCCTGGAGTCACGGAGGTGACATTCGCGATCGAGTTGCCGCCGCTGATTCTCATCAGGGTGTGAAACGTCACGGGGATGTCGTATGCAGCGAGGAAGACACCCATGACGGCCAGGCTTGCTATCCAGGCGACGAACGAGGGAAAGAAGACCCGGCCAAAGTACGCCCGCGGGTGCCCGAGGATCGCGCCGCCTTCCTTCGCCCCTTCCCACCAGTGAAGGACTCGCGGCCAGAAACGCCGCCCGAGCAGGAAGAGGATGTAGGCAACACCAGCGAGCACGACGAGGGTCGCCGCGGTGTGCGTGTGCACGAACTCGAACTTGATGTCGAACGAGCCCCCGACGGTGAGGAACAGATAGAGGTAGACGAAGAGGCCGACCAACGTGAAGAAGATCTTCTGGACGGCGTACGCGCCGAGGATCGCCGCAAACGTGGCGCCGGCGATGATCGTGGTGAACATCATCAGCATCGCCAGCGTGCCGAGATTGGCCGGAAGGAGGCCGTTCAGTGCGACGGAGGCGGCGTAACAAGCAAGGATCTCGCGGAAGCGCACGCGATCCCCGTACGAAAACCGCAGGATGGAGTACCACCCGAGCGCCGTGGCGCTCGTCTGCACCGTCTTCAGAACGACGGCGGCGACCAGGTACTTCGCCGAGATCTGAGTGATGGTGTCCCAGAGCTCAGAGAACCACCCACGGAGGTCCCAGCCGAGCAGGTTGGCCAAGGCCCCGATGACGATGATGACGACGGCGCCCCTGATGAGCCGGCGCGGCTGGAAGCGCCGCTTCGAGGTCACTGCGTCGGATCCGGGCGCCGCGCCCGCGATCGTGCTCATCGCGCCACGACCAGCTTCAGACCGTCGAGCGCCTCGATGCGCACGGTGTCCCCGGTGTCGGCGCCGGAGTCACAGTGCGCATCCCAGAGCTCGCCGTGGACGTGGACTGTGCCGTCCGGGCGACAGGGTTGAACGACCTGGGCTCGCTGGCCGATCAAGCCTTCCGCACCGGTCGTCTGCTTCGTCCGGGAGTCCAGGCGGCGTGACCAACGGCGCAGAAGAGCGATCTCTACGACCTCCAGGACACACGCGACCGCGAGCAGGACCACGTTCCAGGGTGACGGCACCGTGGCGAAGATCAGCACGAGAATCGTGAGGAGCAGAACCACCGAGCAGATCGTGCAGTGCGCCCTCGCCCCGCTGTTCATCCCCTTGGGATGACCGTCCTCGCGCGAACGGCGAGTACGTTCGTGGACGAGCCATGAGCGATGCACTCACGGACTTCCTCGCCGACCTGGCGACCCGCGGCCACGAGCCGCTCCTCGCCAAGACGAGCGGCAGCGTCTGCCTCGAGGTGTCCGATGGGAACGGCGACGAGCGGAAAACGGTCAGCATCGACAAGGGCCAGGTCGCCGTCCTCGGCTCGGGCGACGCCGCCGCCGACTGCACGCTCCGCGGCAGCCGCGACACCTTGAACCGCGTCGCAGCCGGCGAGGTCAATGCGATGGCAGCCGTGCTACGCGGTGCGATTACCATCGAGGGGAATTGGGAGCTGCTCGTGCGCTTCCAGCGCCTCTTCCCGATCGCCGCCGAACGCAATGCGACGGCGGCGGCCCAGGCGACCCCGGTGGCATGAGCGACGGCGTCGTCAAGATCCTCGACGGCAACACGTTCGTCGTCAGCGACCGGACTGGGGACATCGAAGCGTCTGCGACCGACCCGACGGGTCTCTTCTCCTTCGACACGCGTTTTCTCTCGAAGTGGGTACTCACGGTCGACGGCCACCGGTTGAACGCCCTCTCCACCGATGACCTCAACTACTTCGAGGCTCACTTCTTCCTGGTGCCGGGAACAGGCACCGTCTACGTCGACGCCAAGATGTCGATCATCCGCGAACGCGCTGTAGGCGACGGTTTCCACGAGACGCTGAAGCTGATCAACCACGACGAGAAGGCCATCGACACGGTCGTCCGGATCGAAGCGGCGTCGGATTTCGCGGACCTGTTCGAGGTGAAGGACGCGCTCGAGAAGCAGGGCACCTATAGCAACGCCGTCGAAGACGGCGAGCTGGTGCTCAGGTACGAGCGCGACACCTTTGGCCGGGCGACACGCATCAGCTCGTCTGAGCCGGCAGAGATCGACGAGGGCGGCCTGACGTTCGACCTTCACCTGCCTCCGCACGGAGAGTGGTCGACGGATCTCGACGTCGTCACCGCCCTCCGCGCGTTCGGCGAAATCCATCGGCGGACCAAGTACGGAGGCAACGGGGGCAAGGGAAAATCGCAGATGGAGGCAGACGTCGAAAACTGGCTCGAGACGGCGCCTCGGCTGGAGAGCGACTGGGACTCGCTGCGCACGACGTATCGCCAGAGCCTCATCGATCTGGCCGCCCTGCGGTACTCGCCGCCGATCGCGGGCGGCAAGAGCCTTCCCGCTGCAGGCCTGCCGTGGTTCATGACGATGTTCGGCCGCGACAGCATCTTCACGAGCCTGCAGGCGTTGCCCTTCAAGCCGGAGCTCGCGGCTACGACGCTACGCGTGCTCGGCGACTGGCAGGGGACGCGCAGCGACGATTTCCGCGACGAGGACCCGGGACGCATCCTGCACGAGATGCGCTACGGCGAGCTACCGGCCTTCGAGGAGAGGCCGCACTCGCCGTACTTCGGCACTGCGGACGCCACGCCGCTCTACGTCGTGCTGCTCGACGAGTACGAGCGTTGGACGGGCGACGGGGCTCTCGTGCGCGAGCTCGAGTACGAAGCGCGCGCCGCGTTGAACTGGATCGACACCCATGGCGACCTGATGGGGAACGGCTACATCTCCTACAAGCGTCGCAACGAGGCCACCGGCCTCGAGAACCAGTGCTGGAAGGACTCGTGGGATTCGATCTCCTTCCGCGACGGCCGCCTTCCGGGGTTTCCGCGGGCTACATGCGAGCTTCAGGGCTACGCGTACGACGCGAAGGTGCGCGGTGCGCGGCTCGCCCGGCTCTTCTGGCAGGACGACGACCTCGCCGACCGGCTCGAGCGCGAGGCAGCCGATTTGAAGGAGCGTTTCGACCGAGACTTCTGGATCGAGGACGACGAGTACTACGCCCTCGCGCTCGACGAGCACGGCGCCCAGGTCGACGCGCTGTCGTCGAACATCGGGCACCTCCTGTGGAGCGGAATCGTCCCTGACTCGAAAGCTCCGGCGGTTGCCCGCCATCTGATGGGTGCTCGCCTCTTCTCAGGCTGGGGAGTCCGTACGCTCGCCGAAGGAGAGGCTCGCTACAACCCCATCGGTTACCACGTCGGGACGGTCTGGCCGTTCGACAACTCCTTCATTGCCTGGGGGCTCCGGCGCTACGGGTTCAAGGAAGAAGCGGCACAGATCGCCGCGGGCATCCTCGACTCCGCCTACTACTTCCAGGGTCGCCTGCCGGAGGCATTCGGCGGTTACGAACGCAGCATCACGCGCTACCCTGTCGAGTACCCGACCGCGTGTAGCCCACAGGCATGGTCAACGGGGACGCCGCTGCTCTTGCTCCGGACGATGCTCGGACTCGAGCCGATCGGCGAGCATCTCGTCGTCGATCCGACACTCGCCGGCGGCATCGGCCAGCTCGAGCTCCTCGACATCCCTGGCCGGTGGGGCCGGATCGATGCCTTTGCACGAGGCCGTGTGCACGCTGACACGGCCGGCCGGCTGCGCCCGCAGCTGGCCGCAAGCGCCCCGAGTTCGTGAGCGAGCTCACCGGTCTCGAGATCGGCCAAGAGGTCGCCCAGCGCACCTTTTCGGAGCGTCACCACCCGGCGCAGCACGACCGCTGGGTCCTCGCCGAAGCCGTAGTCCTCTCGATCGTGACTCTCGTCGCGGCGTGGTCGGGCTTCGCCGCCGCGAAGTGGAACACCGAGTCGCGTCTCTCGATCGCACACGGCAATACGCACCACCTGGACGCGAATCGCGCTTTCCAGCAATCGATCACTTTACGAACGTGGGACGCGTCGGCGTTCAACTCCTGGTTCACCGCCTACATCGCAGGCCACAAAAGCGCTGCGCAGGTCGCAGAGCGCCGTTTCCGCCCTGAGTACCGGGTCGCATTCAACGCCTGGCTGGCGACGGACCCATTCAACAATCCCAACGCGCCCCCGGGGCCCCAGAGCATGCCCCAGTACCGCGCCGAAGGCGCGGCCGAGGCGAAGGCTCTAGATGCGAAGGCAGACGATGAGACCGCCAGGGGCGAGCACGAGGGTGAGATCGCCGACGACTACATTCGAACCACGGTCGTGCTCGCGAGCGTTCTCTTCCTGGTCGGTATCAGCGGGCACTTCCCACGACGCGTTCGCATCGGGCTCCTGATCCTCGGCACCGTGCTGCTGGTCGGCGCCGCAATGGCGATCCTGCGCCTGCCAGGACCGCCATGAGAGTGATGGGCGCGACCTACCGTCTGATGGCGACTGTCGCGACGCCGACCGCCCAGCGCACGATCGACGAGCTGTTCGCCGGGCCGATGCCCGAGATGGTCGGCCGCGCGCTACGCGAACACGCGGTGCTCGAGCGCGTGCTGGCGGAGTACCTCGACGGCGCGCCACTCGACGAGCGCGCGCGCGAGATCCTGCAACGGCCCGACGTCCAGGAGCTGATCGTGAACGCGCTGGTGATGCCCACGGTGAGCCACGCCCTGGCACAGGAGTCGGCGTCGTTCTCGTCGTATGTGACCAACGCGGTGCGCACCCGCGCGCGTGCCGTCGACCTCGCCGCCGAGCGCCGGCCGCGCCGCTGGTTCGGACGGTCTGCCATCGTCGACGCGCGGTATGGAGGGCTCGCGTCGCGTGCCCTCGCCTTCGTGGTCGACGGGGCGATCGTGGGAATGGGATTGCTGCTGGCGGCGGCGGTGCTCGGCGTCGCGACGGCAATCGCCGGTCCGTTGCGTCCGGGCTGGCTGGCGGGCGCCGGCCTCGGGGCCGCGTGGTTCGTCGCGCAGGGCGTGTACTTCGCGGGCTTCTGGAGCGCGGTCGGCCAGACCCCGGGCATGCGCCTGCTGGGCATACGCGTCGTCTCCGGCTCGCCGGCGCCCTTGCGCTTTCCACGCGCGCTGCTCCGCTACCTCGGACTCGTGGTCGCGATCATCCCGTGCTTCGCGGGCTTCCTGCCCGCACTGCTCGACAACCGACGCCGAGCGCTACCCGACTACGTGGCGCGCACGGCCGTCGTGACGACAGCGCCGGAGTGAAGGTGTGGCGCGCGGCGGCGGGGACCGCCGCGCGCCACCGGGGAGAACACCGCTGCTCCAATACTTGCCACAGGCGAGCAGCGGCAGAAGCTCATCCTCGGGCACAGTGGTCGGGCGGCGCCTGACCCAATCGCGTCAATCGAGCATGCCGCGCCGGTGGGCGACCAGAACCGCTTCGAGCCGTGACTTGGCTCCGAGCTCGCGCAGGACCGCGCGAACGTGATTGCGGATCGTCTCGAGCGATAGCCCCGTCCGCTCGGCCATCTGCCGCGTCGTCAGTCCCGCGCCGAGCATGTGAAGGACCTCCTGCTGGCGAGGCGTGAGACGCGGCGTCGGACGGGGTCGGCCGCTCCCCGGAGCAACCGGCCGCTGCGCACGGACGACCCCGAAAACGCCGACGATGCGATTGCCGTTGCGGAGCGGAGCGGCGCTGATCTCGACCGCGTGCCCGCCGCCGCCCGGAGCCTTCACCACCGTCTCGTGATCGACGAACTCTTCGCGTCCGGCCATACGCTGCGCGTAACGCCGCCGTGCCGGCTCGACCAGGTCGGGCGCGAGAACTTCCGTGAATTTGCGGCCGACTCCGTCGGGGAGGAGCTTCTCTCCGGCGCCGTTCAGCCACATGATCTTGCCGCTGCGGTCGAGCACATACATGGGCACGGACACTTCCTCGACCGAGGCGTGGATGTCGGCCCCAAGGAGATCGAGTTGCAGGGCGAGCGGCGTGATGCTCGTCATGCTTACTCGTCTCCGATACGACGCGCGGCGGCGACGGCCTCGAGCCGCGTGTGCACTCCGAGCGCCCGCAGCAGATGCCGAACGTGGTTGCGCACCGTTTCGCGACTCAGGTGAAGGTCGGCGGCGATCTGTTCTGTCGACGCGCCCCGGCGCAAGAGCCGCAGCACCTCGGCCTGCCGTGGCGTGAGGTGCGGAGGCGGCTCCTCCGGTTCCTCCTCCCGAACGTCCGACAACTGTCCGAACACGCCGACAATTCGATGATCCTGCATCAGCGGGACCGAGCTGATGTCGACGTCCACCCGCCCGCCCCGCCCGTCGAGCAGAACGACCTCCGCATCGGTCACGTGCTCCGAGCCGGCGATCTTGCGCGCGAAGCTCTGGCGCGCGCGGTGGGTTTCCTCGGGGGCGACCACCGATGTGAACTGGCGGCCGCGGACGTCGCCGACCAGATTTTGGGCGGCGGAATTGACCCAGCGGATCACGCCGACACGATCGATGACGTACGTAGGGACGTTGACGTTCTCGAGCGCCTGACGCACGTCGCCGTCGAGCACGGGCGACGCGGTCACGAGGCGCCTATGCAGGCACGAGCGGGCGCGTCACAGCGTCGAGCACGTACATCCTGTCGTCTACCTCGAAGCGGATGGCGACGATGCCCCTCCACGCCAACCACCGTTGAACCCCGCGCAGGAGCTCTGCCAGGTCGAGCTCGGATGGATTCAGAAGCGTCGCGACAAGAGCCGCGTCGTCGTCGCTCTGCATCCACGCGAAACGCTTCGGTGCCAGATCCAGAACGAGCTCCGCGGCCCGCTGCCGGTTCGGCAGCTCGAACACGACGAGCTCGTCCAGTGAAGGGTCGAAGGGCATGCAGCCACAGTCGCTGACTGCGCCCACATGCCGCTTGACCCGAGTGTGTCAAGTTGGCGGGCTTCCGCCGGCTACGCCGCTAAGCGCTCGCGCCGTCTCCGGTCACGGCGGTCAAAAGCCCAGCCGAACAGGAGGAGGACGCCGGCCAACGCCAGAAACGTGCCGAGCAAACCCCACGCGTACCACGCCTTGGTGAAAACGATGAGGACAAGCGTTGCGGCGACGATCCCGCCGATGGACAGCAGCACGATCATCAACCACCAATGCTTCCCGAGGCCCGTGTCGTCGTCCATGTCACGCTCCTTTCGTCAGCTCGTATGGGACGCCGGCCGCGGCGGATGCGGCCCCCTCGGCGTGCAAACGCCGCGCCGGCGTTCCTCTCGCCACACTCCCGCTTACGCAGGTACCGCCGTCTGCGAGCCGAGCAAGCGGGCCTTCTCGGCGGCGAATTCTCCATCCGTCAGCTTCCCACGGTCATGCAGGTCGGCGAGCGCACTCAGCTCCCCGACTCCGTTCGTCGGGGTGTACTTCGCGGCGAAGTCGCGGTTCGCCTCCTCCATCATCGCGCGCTCCTGCTGCGTCGCTCCGGCCGGCCGCGCGATCAGGTAGATCAGCGTCCCGAAGAACGGGAGGAAGATGACGCACGTCAACCACAGCGCCTTCGAAAACCCGCCGAGATCGTCCCGGCGAAAGATGTCGATCAGCGCGAACCCCCACGTCATTGCGAGCGGGAGGAAGAGCAAGAACAGGAAGAACGTTTCCCAAAAAGTCGTGGCGACCATCGCTTTACTCCTTCAGTCGAGAACCGCCTCGATACTGGCCTGCCGGGAGGCGGGGAGCTTCATCCGGTCGGGATGATCCGAGCCGTTCTCCAGGGAGGCGCGCCAACTGCTGAGCAAGTGATGGACGGCGGCGGCTCCGACCAGCGGCGCATCCGGAACGGTAAGGCCGCTTTGATGAAGGACGAAGGGCCGCGTCTGGGTTCCGCCGAGGCCGCCGTGGAACGAGATCAGCTCCTCAAAGGCGCAGCCTTCCTCGAGTTGGGGATCGTAGAAGCTGTTGACGAGAATGTCGGGGGCGTGCTCGAACCCGTCGGTTCTGAGCAGGTGTCGCGCCGCGTTGGCTCCGAATGGCTCGAGTGGGTCGTCACCCTCGATGAGCTGTTCTTCGAGATAGTTCTCGCCGGCCCCGCCGAGGACAACGGGGCCACGGCTCGCTGAGTGCACCAGGACGAAGCCCACGTGCTGATGCTCGCGCAAAGCCTGGAGCAAGCTCGGATGACGATCGTCGATCTCCTCGCGCGTCAGACGATGCGGCTGGTCGGTGAGGTAGATGAGACCGAGGTTGCCGGAGGCGAGCACGGCGGCCGTGCCACCCGGCGCCACCTCCGTGACCTTGTCCTCGGTTCCGACACCGCCCGTCGTCGCCTCTCGTACCGCATGTCCGACCATGGCCGCGTTCTCGTCGCCCGCGCCGAGCGCCTCCGCCGAGCCGGCTGAGAGGGAGCGGTTCACGAGGTCGGCGAGCGAGTAGCCGTTCCGCTGCAGGAACGTTGCGCCCTGAGTCTGTCCGTGATCCGAGAGCACGACCAGTTCATAGGGACGCGGTGCGTAGCGGCGGGCGCGCTCGATCCGGGCGAACTGCTGGTCGAGCTTGCGCAGCGCTTCGAGCGTGTCGGACCGCTCCAGGCCCGAGTGATGGGCGACCTCGTCGTAGCTCGAGAAGGTCGCGTACACAGCAGGCCGTCCCTTCAGCATGTCCGAAATGACGCCGAACACGATCACATCCCTGACTGCGACGCACATTGCGGCGCGGATGAGCGGATAGGTGCCGCCTCGATGACCGCGTGGCCGCACGTCGCGTCGTGCGCTGCGAATCGCAGCCGTCCATTCGAGGAGAACCTCCCAGAAACAGAGGACGAGCACGCGCGTGACATTGAAGCCGTTCGCAAAGAACGCGCGATAGCCGGGATTGGCGCCTTTCTCCGCTCCCATCCGACTCACCGTCAAGATCACGTGGTCCGCGTCGCCTGAAAGCAAGTTGCCGCGACTGGCGCCGCCGTCGCGCAGGAGCCCGACGCCGGTCGACAGGCGACGCTCGATCTCGGCGCAATCTGCGGGCTTCGAGCAGGTCATGGTTCGCCCGTCGGCCTTCTCGACCCAGCGAAACGCCGGGATGTCCTCGTTCGACCCGAGCAGGATGCCGGCCTGACTCGCGCCGGTCTGCGATGAGAGATCCGTCTCCCACGGCGTGAGCGTGTAACCCCCCTCGGCGATCCACCGCGCCAGATTCGGCGCGCTGCCGTCGCGCATCGCGCGCCGCAGCACCGGCAGGCCGAGGCCGTCGATCTCGAGGAACACGATCCCCGGGATGTCGGTAACGGTCTGCCCCCCGGTCCGGCGCGCAATCCGCTGCGTCACTCGGAGCATGTAGGCGTCGTCGTCGTTCATCCCGAACAGGGGATCGAGGACGACCGACACGGCCGACGCGACAAACGCGGCACCGAGCGCGGACCAGAAGGAGTCGACCGAGATCGCGCTGGGAGCGATGCGGCCGCAGAGGAGGAACATCGCAGCGTCGAGCGCGAGGACGAGGAGTAGGCCGAGCAACAGCGTGAATGGGAGGCGGAGCGCAGCGAGGATCGGCGGCAGCACCGCGTTCAGCGCGGCGATGACAGCGGCGGCGATGAGCGCTCCCCCCGGCTCCTCGATTGCGACGCCGGGAACGACGGCGGCGGCAACGAGCACCGCGGCGGCCGAGAGCAGCCAGGTCAGGACGAGCCGGACGATGCGGATCCGTGGCTTCACCGGCTTCATACGGGCGCCCCCACCATTGCCGCAACCTCCGTGCTTCCAGCGACGGGGAGCACCCGAACGTCGACGTGAGGCGTGAGCTCCCCGGCGAGTGCGGCGAACCGTTCGGCGGGCTCGCGCAGAGCGGCCTCGTCACGCCCCAGACCGATCCTGCGGTACGTGCCCCAGTGGATCGGAATGGCGACACGCGGCCGCAGAAGCGCGAGCGCCTGCGCGGCGCGCTCCGGGTCGAGATGGCCCGGAGGCAGATGCGGGCCCCAGCCGGCGACCGGTAGGAGCGCGACGTCGAGGTCGTCCGCGAGATCGGTCATGCCCGAGAACAGATCGGTGTCGCCTGCGAAGTACACGCGTGCGGAGCCGGCCAGCAGGTAACCGACCGCATCGCTTTGCTCGCCAAACGGTCTCCGCCTGCCGTCGTGCTCCGCATACGTGGCGCGCACAGAGACGGGGCCGACCGTCGTCTCATCACCGACACCGACTCCGGTGAGACGCCTGAATCCTCGCCGGCGCAGCAGCCCGACGCCGCCCAGAGGCACGACGGTGTGCATTTCGCGTCCCAGCGAGATCAGCGATCTCGTGTCGAGGTGGTCGTAATGGAGATGCGAGATGAGCGTTGCGTCCACAGAGCGCAGACTGCTTCCGTCGGTTTCTGCCGCCGTGCGCCGTAGATGAGCGACGCGGCGCCGGAGAACCGGATCCGTGAGCAGCCGCACGCCGTCGAGCTCGATCAGGGCGGTGCTGTGCCCGAGCCAGGTGATCCGAAGCACCTATCGATCGGACCAGAGCCGCGCGCGCGGCTCCTCACCCCGATGGAACGATTAGCCGAGCGGAACCAGCATGCGAACGGTCGTGCCGGCGCCGATCTCCGAGGCTATTTCGACCGTGCCTCCGACCGCGCCGATCCGGTCGCGAATGCTGACGAGGCCCATCCCGTTCGCGCCGGGACGCGGATCGAACCCGCACCCGTCGTCTTCGACAATCGTCTCGAGGGCGAATTCGTTCGCCTCGACCGTGAGGACAACCTGCGCGCTGCCCCCCGCGTGCTTCGTGGCGTTCTGGACCGCTTCGGAGGCACTGAAGTAGACGGCTTCCTCGACCTCTGGCGCCATCCGACCAACATCACGCGAGACGACCTGAACCGGAGTCGCGGCTGTCCGGGCGACCGACGACAGTGCATCCACCAGTCCACGCTCGCGCAGGACGGTCGGATAGATCCCCTGCGCCAGTGAACGCAACTCGGCGACGGCAGCGGCCGCATCACCCGCGATTTCCTGGAGCTCTTTGGCAAGCGCCGGATCCTCCGTCCCCTCGCGAGCGGCCTCGAGCTTGAGCTGCACGGCGAACAAGCGCTGCTGCGCCCCGTCGTGGAGATCCCTTTCGAGGTGCAGACGCTCCTGCTGGGCGGAAGTCACGATGCGACGGCGCGAAGCCTGCAGCTCTTCGACGAGCCCCGTGTTCTCGAGCAAGAGCACCGATGTTGCTGCGAGGCCCTCGGCGACGCCGGAACCTGCGAGCGAGGCATCGTGGATCAGCGCCGCGATGTGCCGCCCGTCTCGTTCGACGAGAGTGACATTGACGGTCTCGTCGTCCTCGGGCAGGTCGAACGGATCTCCGTCGGCGTCGAGATAGGTCTGCCGCGATGGGTCCCAGAGCGCGAACCGCAGCAGCGGATCTCCCAGCGCGCGCCGCAGGATCTCCTCGGCGAGAGACGGCGTCACTGCCTCTCCTCCGACGCGCACCACGAGCTGGCCGAGACTCGTGGCCGCCATGAAATTGCCGCGGAGCTGACCGACCAACATTGCGACCGGCACGGCCAGCGCCGCGGCGATGCCAAGATTCCTGAGCGGCTGCGGCGGTGCGGTGCCGAACTGGCGCATGACGCTGAACACGGCGTATGTCGCCGCTTGGACGGATGCACAAAGGAGCAGCGGCCCGACCAGCCGCCGCCTCAAGCGCGCCGGCGCGCGCGACTTGTAGAAGAGCAGTGCCGCGACGGCGATCAGCCCGGTGCCGACAACCACGCTCGTCACGTCGGCGAGCACCTCCAGACCATGGGCTCCGGTCGAGGCAAGCTGAAACGCATTTCCAGGACAACCCGGGCTGCAATCCGTCAACGGCCCGGCAGCAGGCAACTCGGGGACGAGCGGGATCGTGACGATCCAGAGGGCGCCGCTCGAAAGTGCGAGGCCACCGATTACCCAGCGTTCCAGTCGTGACGCAAGCCGATCGTGCGGGAACGCGAGAAGGATGTAGGCGAGCGTGACGCTGAACGCCGCGAACACGACGCGACCGATGCTGTGTGGGAGCTGGTGGTGCGACGCGGTCAAGGTCGCTATTGCGAAGACGAGCCCGCTGAGGGTCAGGTAGAAGCCGAAGCGGGCAGCCGGCCGCCGCCAGCTCGTATACGAGCCGACCGCGACGTAGAAGGCCACTCCGAGCGCCCGGAGCGTCGAGTACGTATCCGGAGCCCGAAGGGGTGTGTCGCCGACATGCAGTGCGACGAAGACAGTCGCTGCTGCGCCAAGGAAGGCAAGCGCGCCCACGAGAACCGCATGCTGCGGCCGGGCGTGCGTTTCGATGGGGGCTGCGACGGCGGTCGCCAAGGGGACCTCCATGGATTCGAAGGGGCGACTTCACTCACGCTAACCGTTTGTGGTCTCGGTGCCAAGGCGCGTTCACCAGTTGTTCATCCTTGGGGGATGACGTAGCCGGGTCCGCGGGCAGTGAGAGTTGCCGGATGGCCATCGTCCCGGCCCCCGTCCCGCTGCTCGAGCCCCAGCTCGACCGTCCCGAGCCGGCGCAACCGAGGTTTCTCAACCGGGAGCTTTCGTGGATCGATTTCGACCGGCGCGTCCTCGAGCTGGCGGCCGACCCAGACCTGCCGTTACTCGAGCGGGTGCGCTTCTGCGCGATCGCCTCGTCCAATCTCGACGAGTTCTTCGCGGTTCGGATGGCCGAGCTCTATGACCAGGCCGACGCCGGTGTGTCACGGCACTCGCCGGACGGATGCACGCCCGCGGAGACGCTCACCTTCGCCCGTCAAGCGATCGAAACGCTGCAGAGCGCACAGGATCGGCTCTGGCATGAGGGCCTCCAGCCCCAGTTGGCGCAGGAGAAGCTCGGCATCGACAAACCGCAGAACTGCCGGGCCAGGCAACTCCGAGCCGTCGGCAAGCGCTTTGAGCGCGAGGTCCTGCCGGTCCTCACGCCGATCGCCGTCGCGCAGGGCACCCCGTTTCCGCACGTTCCTTCCCTCGGGATCAATCTCGCCGTCCTCCTCGGCGGTGAGAAGGCCGGCCGTCTTGTCTGCGTCAGCATCCCTCCCGGCATCCCGCGGTTCCTGGGCACGGGTGAGCGTGGGCTCCGGCTACCCGTCGAGGACGTACTGACCCACTTCCTGTCGTACGTCATCGGTGCCGAGACGGCCGCCGAGGCGTGCGCTTTCCGCGTCACGCGCGATGCCGACATCAACGTCGCCAGCGACGCCGACGACTTGCTCGAAGCGCTCGAGACGAGCCTGCGCCGACGACGCTTCGGAGACGTCGTGCGCCTCGAGTTGCCCGCAGACGCGCCTGCATCCATCAGAACCCGGCTCGTGCAACGGCTCGGAATCGACGAGAGCCGCGTCTACACGTCGTCCGCGCCGCTGGGCCTCTCAGCGCTCACGGAAATCGCAGCGATCGAACGTCCCGATCTGACGCGGAAGCGCTGGCGGCCCGTGACCGCCGAGGACTTCACGGGCAGCGGAAGCAGCGCGCTCCTCGCGCGCATCCGGCGCCGCGACCTGCTCGCCCACCACCCGTATGACGCGTACGACACGAGCGTCGATCGATTCGTCTCCGCCTCGAGCGACCCGAAGGTCGTCGCGTTGAAGGCAACCGTCTACCGCACCGGCAATCCCTCGGGCACGGTGGCCTCGCTTGTCGATGCCTCGGAGCGGGGGAAGCAGGCGGTCTGCCTGGTCGAGCTGAGGGCTCGGTTCGACGAGCGGCGGAACATCGAATGGTCGCGCGCGCTCGAGCGTGCCGGTGTGCACGTCGTGTACGGGACGCGAGACTCCAAGGTGCACGCCAAGCTCTGCCTGCTCGTCCGACGCGAGCGTGACGGCCTGCGTCGGTACGCCCACATCGGCAGCGGCAACTACCACGCATCGAACGCGTCGACGTACGAGGACCTGAGCCTCTTCACCGCGGACGAGGACATCACCGCCGACGTCGCCGACGTCTTCAACGCCGTGTCCGGTGACGTGACTCCGCCTGTTTTCCGAAAGCTGCTCGTCGCCCCGTGGTTCCTTCGCTCGGGCGTCTTGCACGAGATCGAGCGTGTCGCGGCCGCCGCCGAAGCGGGCCTGCCTGCCCGTATCCGCGTCAAGGTGAACTCGCTCGTCGACACGGAGATCGTCGATGCCCTCTACGCCGCGTCACAGTCGGGCGTTCGCGTCGAAGCCGTGACCCGCGGGATCTGCGTCCTGCGTCCCGGCCTCCGCGGCATCAGCGACAACATCACCGTGCGCTGCGTCCTCGGCCCGTTTCTGGAGCACAGTCGAGTCCTTTCGTTTCGAGCCGGCGAGGACGTCTCCACCTGGATCGGCAGTGCCGATTTGATGCCGCGAAACCTCGATCGACGCGTCGAGGTGCTTGCACCTGTCGAGGACCCGAAGCTCCGGGCGCGCATCGAGACCGTCCTCGATGCTTTGCTTGCCGACACGCGCTTCTCCTGGGACCTCGGTTCCGACGGCGGCTGGTCGCGCGTACAGCCGAGCGGAAACGAAGCAGCGGTCTCGGCACAGGACGTGCTGATGCGCGAAGCGCCCACGCGCCGCAAGAAGCGCCGCTGAATCACCCGCTTGGGGCGATGGAGTCGCAACCACGCGCGGGCAGAGTCGATGCCATGGACGATCCACGGCTGGTGCGGATCCGTGAATTCATCGAGCCGTTTCGCGTCGCCCCGGGTTCAACCGTTGTCCTAGAGCGCGACTTCGATCCGGGCGACACGGGCGACTTCTTCAAGGAAGAGGACAGCAAGGCACTTCTGCATCAAGGCGTCGAGATGCTCGAGCACTACCAGTCTCGACTGGCTGCGCAGGACACCTATGGATTGTTGGTCGCGCTTCAGGCGCTCGACGCCGGCGGCAAGGACAGCACGATCAGGCACGTCATGAGCGGCGTCAACCCGCAGGGCGTCGTCGTGCACGGGTTTCGAGCGCCGTCCGCGGAAGAGCTCGACCACGACTTTCTCTGGCGCTACAGCCTGAGGCTGCCGGCACGGGGGCAGATCGCGATCTTCAACCGGTCGCACTACGAGGACGTGCTCGTTGTCCGCGTGCATCCCGAGCTGCTCGAGCGGCAGCAACTACCCCCGCTCGCACGCACCGGTGCAGTCTGGGAGCGCAGATACCGCCAGATCAACGACTGGGAGCGCTCGCTCGTCGAAAACGGCTTTCCCGTCGTGAAAGTCTTCCTCAACCTCTCCAAAGAGGAGCAGCGGCGGCGCTTCCTGCGGCGGATCGACTACCCCGAGAAGAATTGGAAGTTCAACGCGCACGATGTCGAGGAGCGCGGCCACTGGCAGGAATACCAGGAAGCGTTCTCGCAGATGTTGAGCAATACGAGCACGCCATACGCGCCCTGGTACGTCGTCCCGGCGGACCACAAGTGGTTCCTGCGGGTCGCGGTGGCCGGCGTGATCATCGACGCACTCGCACGCATCGATCCGCAATACCCGACCGTGGACGACGAGGCGCGAAAAGCCTTGCTCGTCTCGAAGGAGCGGCTCGAGGCCGAAGCACCGAACGGTGTCCCTTCCGATCCGGTCGCTGCACCCGCCGCGGCCGGGCAAGCGTGAAAGGAGCGACGACCGGATGGCCCAGGTGATCGCCGTACCGCCTGTCGACGTGGAGCCCGACAGGACGTATTACGAGCTTCCCGGCGAACAGGTCGCCGCTTCGTTCGACGTCGAGCCGGAGAACGGCCTGAGCGCTACAGAAGCTGCGGCGCGACTCGACCGGTACGGCGCGAACAAGTTCGCCGAGGCAAAGGCAGAGCCCCGCTGGCGCGCCTTTGTCCGGCAGTACGCCGACGCGATGCAGATCGTCTTGCTCGTCGCCGGAGTTGCCAGCATCGTCCCCCTCGGTCAGTACGGGACGGGCATCATGCTGCTGCTGCTCACCGTGTTGAACGCGGTGCTCGGCCTGAATCAGGAGGGCAAGGCCGCAGCCGCCGTCGCCGCGCTCCAGAAGATGATGATCATCAAGGCGAAGGTCCACAGGGGCGGAAACCTCGCCGAGATCCCTGCCCACCAGCTCGTGCCCGGCGACATCGTCTCGATCGAAGCCGGCGACATCGTCCCGGCCGACGGTCGGCTGCTCCAGGCCGCGACCCTCGAAGTGGCGGAATCGGCCCTGACCGGCGAGAGCCTGCCGGTCTCGAAGGGCGTCGACACCGTCGACGGCGAGGACGTGCCGCTGGGCGACCGCACCGACATGGTGTTCATGAACACGAACACGACGCGCGGCGCAGGCAAGTTCGTCGTCACGGCGACGGGAATGCACACCGAGGTCGGGCACATCTCGAACCTCTTGCAGCACGAGGGCGACACGGAGACGCCGCTCACGCGACAGCTTGCGAAGCTGACGACCCAGATCCTGCTGATCGCAGGGATCGCCGTCGCGATCTCCATGATCCTCAACCTTTCTCGCGGCGATACGTTCACGACCGTCTTCACGGCCGCGATCGCCTTCGCCGTCTCCGCGATCCCAACCGGCCTTCCCGCCGTCGTGACGACGATCCTCTCGATGGGCACACAGATCCTCGCGCGCGCGAACGCGATCGTGAAGCGCCTGCGCTCGACCGAGACGCTCGGCTCGACATCTGCAATCAACTCGGACAAGACGGGAACGCTGACGCTCAACCAGATGACGGCCGTCGAGCTGACGATCGCAGGCCGGCGCTATTCGATCTCCGGCAGCGGCTATTCGACCGAGGGAACGATCAAGCGCGTCGCCGGGGAGCCGGACGTCCCGCTCGAACAGTTCCTCCTCCCCATGCTCCTCGCCTCCGACGCCGTCGTCACCGACGGCGAGCTCATCGGCGATCCGACGGAAGGAGCACTCGTCGTGCTGGCGGAGAAAGGCGGCCTCGACGCGGCTTCCACGCGTGAGACCTACCCGCGGGTGGCCGAGCTTCCGTTCGACGCGGACTACAAGCTGATGGCGACGTTCCACCGCATGAGCGACGAAGAGGGACGCGACGTCGTCAGGTGCTTCGTCAAGGGTGCGCCGGACCAGCTGCTCGCCCGCTGCACCGCGGCGCTCGACGCCGGGCTCCGCCCGGTCGAGGCCGACGACGCGTTCCGCAAGCGCTATCTCGAGGAGAACAGCCGCCTCGGTGAGCAGGGCCTCCGCGTGCTTGCAACGGCCCGCCGCGACTTCGATCCTTCGACGTTCGATCCGGCCGGCGATCTCCTCCTGCAGATGAACGGCCTGACCGCGTTGGGGCTCGTCGGAATCGTCGACCCGCCGCGGCCGCAGGCGAAGGCCGCCATCGCCGAGGCCAAGCTCGCAGGGATCCAGGTCCGCATGATCACCGGCGACCATGCCGTCACCGCCGAGGCGATCGCCCGCAAGCTCGGGATCGAGGGACGCGCCATCACCGGAGCGGAGTTCGCGGCGATGAGCGACGACGAAGCGCTCGCGCAGATCGACGGGATCGGCGTGATCGCGCGTGTGACGCCGCAGGACAAGGTGCGTCTCGTCGACACGCTCAAGCGGCGGGGCCACGTGGTCGCAATGACCGGCGACGGTGTCAACGACGCGCCGGCTCTGAAGCACTCGGACATCGGCATCGCCATGGGCATCACCGGCACGGAGGTCTCGAAGGAGGCCGCCGCGATGATCCTCACGGACGACGACTTCTCCACGATCGTCAAAGCCGTCCGCATCGGGCGCGGCCTGTACGACAACCTCAAGAAGTACATCGAGTTCCAGATGGCAGCGCTGATGGGCTTCATCGTCACGTTCCTCGGCGCCAGCATCTTCAACGTCGTCAGCGGGGTGCCGTTCGTCCCGCTGCAGACGCTCTGGATCAACTTCACCACGCAGGTGTTCCAGGCGATCGGGCTCGGCTACGGCGAGCCGTCACAGGGCTTGATGAAGCGCAAGCCGCGCCCCGAGAACGAGCCGATCCTCAGCCGCCCTCTGATCGTGTACCTCGCGCTCGCAGGTCTCGTGATGGGCGGCTCGACACTCGGCCTCATCTGGTGGGCGGAGAACGAGCACAACACCGCGGTCGCACGGACGATGGGCATGACGAGCTTCGCCATCGCCAACATCTTCCTCTCCTTCACCGTGAAGGACGAGCTCAGGTCGTTCTTCAGCGTCGAGACGTTCAACGATCGGCGCCTGCTCAAGGCAACGGCTCTCTCGATCGTCGCGATTCTCTTCGGGACGTCGCTCGGTATCTTCAACCGGATCCTCGGCAGCGTCGGCCTGACCGGCAAGCAGTGGATCGCGTGCATCCTCGTCGGATTCACTGTGGTCATCGTGTCGGAGCTGCGGAAGTTGATGCTGCGGCGGCGGTTGCGCGCGACTGTCGAGCAGGAGGAAGTGGTCGGAGCGGTCGCGCCCACGCCGGCGGCATAGGTCTCTCCGATGGAGACGCGCGAGCGCGACGGCGCGGAGATCGAGTGGCAACTGGAACTGCAGGACTTGCGTCCTGTCCTGCGCTGGCTGGAGCAGGAGCGCGGGAACGGCGCGGACGGGGTCTCGGTCGGGCACGCATCGACCGCGACACATGTCGACACGTATCTCGACACAGCTGACCGCCGGCTCGACCGCGCCGGCTACACGGTTCGCATCCGCCGTGCCCCTCGCGCACCGGCTGAGCTGACGCTCAAGTCGCTCGCGCCTGTCGGGCAGGACGCGCTGCGGGTTCGGCGCGAGCTGTCGCAAGACCTGAGCGTTGATCCTGGCGCGGTCCTGCCGGACGTCGACGGGCCCGTGACGGTTCGCGTGCGATCCCTCGTCGGCTCGCGGAGTCTCGTCGCGCTCTTCGATGTACGGACGCGCCGTCGGACCTTCGCTCTCAGCACCGGCAACGGCGCGGGCGGAGAGCTCGCGCTGGACGACACCGTCATCAGCGAAACCGAGACGGGCAGGGTGCTCGGCCGCTTGCGACGGGTCGAAGTCGAGGCACCCGACGACGCGGTCGATGCTGTTCGGCCGCTCGTCGAGAGCTTGCAGCGCGCGCTCGGCTTGCAACCCGCCGTCCTGAGCAAATACGAATCGGCCCTGGTGGCGAGCGGGCGTCGCCGCACCGACGGCCAGAGCTTCGGGCCTACGAGCTTCGGACGCGACGCGACGATCGGCGAGGTGGCGCTTGCGGTCCTCCGGCGCAACTTCCAGGCGCTGCTCGCGGCGGAGCCGGGCGCGCGGCTCGGGGACGACGTCGAGGATCTACACGACATGCGCGTCGCGACGCGTCGCTTGCGCGCTGCCGTCGCGATGTTCGAAGAAGCGCTGCCTGCCGAAGCCGTACGCCAGGGGCCGGAGCTCGCTTGGCTGGGCCAAACGCTCGGCGTCGTGCGGGACTTGGATGTGCAGATCGGCG
>Ga0136846_1230252_pt1 | contig 21784 bp, 23 predicted proteins | sample HopSoiMetagenom2_FD_96841 | JGI IMG/M metagenome (GOLD analysis project Ga0136846, IMG submission 96841) | Grasslands soil microbial communities from Hopland, California, USA - 2 Assembly 2016 (version 4) | ecosystem: Environmental > Terrestrial > Soil > Grasslands | place: USA: Hopland... | reverse complement strand
GATTGGCAGCAGATGCTCGCGCTCCTCGCCATTCTCTCGATTGCGCTCGGCAACATCGCCGCCATCGCGCAGTCGAACCTCAAGCGGATGCTCGCCTACTCGGCGATCGCGCACATGGGGTTCATGCTGCTCGGGCTTCTCTCCGGCTATGTCGGCGACAACTGGATGAATCGCTCGGACGCCTATAGCGCGTCGCTCTTCTACATGATCATCTATACGGTCATGACGGTAGGATCGTTCGGCATGCTGCTCTACCTCTCGCACGCCGGCTTCGATTGCGAGAACCTGGACGATCTGAAGGGCCTGAACCGCAGGAGTCCCTGGCATGCGCTCCTCATGATGATCATCATGTTCTCGCTCGCCGGCATCCCGCCCACGGCCGGCTTCTACGCCAAGCTCGCCGTGTTCCAGGCGGCGGTGGCGGCCGGCCACATCTGGCTCGCCGTGGCGGCGGTGCTGCTCTCGCTTGTCGGCGCCTTCTACTACCTGCGCATCGTGAAGCTCATGTACTTCGACGAGCCGCTCGCGCAGACCGGACCCGTTCCGGCGCGGTCCATCGGCCGCTTCGTCCTGGCGGCCAACGGCCTGTTCCTGCTGGTGGTCGGCATCGTGCCGCAGAGCCTGATGGCGATGTGCGTCGCCGCGGTCGCGGCGCTGTGAAGGACCTTACCGAGCATTACGTGGCGGGCGAGCAGGTCTTCGACGGCAACCTGCTGAAGGTCTATCGCGACGACGTGCGGCTGCCCGACGGCAGCGCCGGCCAGCGCGAATACATCAAGCACCCCGGCGCGGTGGCGATCGTACCCCTGTTCGACGACGGCTCGATCCTCCTCGAGCGCCAGTTCCGCTACCCCCACCACAGGGAATTCATCGAGGTGCCCGCGGGCAAGCTCGAGCCGAACGAGCCGCACCTCGAGACCGCAAAGCGCGAACTCCTGGAAGAGACCGGCTACGCCGCCCGGGAATGGAAGCACCTCACCACCATTCACACCGCCATCGCATACACCGACGAGGGAATCGATATCTTCGTCGCCCGCAAGCTCAGCAAGACCGGCGGCGCCCAGCTCGACGCCGGTGAATTCGTCGAGACGCTGGTCGTTCCTTTCGACGAGGCGATCGCCATGGTCAGGGACGGCCGCATCAGCGACGCTAAGAGCGTGGCGGCGCTTCTCTGGGTGAAGGCGTGGGGCGGCTAAGCCGCTGCGCGCCGGCGAGGATTGCGCTAGCCCACATCGCTGCCGCAGGGATCCTCGGCATACTCAGCGGTTGCGCCTGCGCCCAGCCGCGCATCCCCGTTATCGGCTACCTGCAGTCGGCGCCGAACCAGAATCTCGGGTTGTTTCGCGAAGGGCTACGCGAGCTCGGGCACATCGAAGGAAAGAGCGTTGTGATCGAGCTGCGCGCTGCCGAGGGGCGGCAAGACCGCCTTGCGCCGCTTGTCGCCGAGTTGGTCGCCCTGCGGCCGGAGGTCATCGTGACGGACGGCGGCACGCCTCCCGTCATCGCGGCAATGAAAGCCACGTCCCATATTCCGATCGTTTTCATGACGGTGGCGGACCCCGCTGGGCAGGGCCTGGTCGCTTCACTATCGAGGCCCGGCGGGAACGTCACCGGCACTTCCGTGCAGCATCCGGAATTCGCCGTGAAGTCCCTTGAGCTCTTCCGGCAGATGCTGCCGGGCGCGAAGCGCATCGCCGTGCTGTCGAACGGCCACAACGTGTCGTTGCCGCCGATCATTCATGAGCTGCAAGGGGCGGCGCGCCTGCTCGAGCTGGAGTTGCCGGTCGTCGAGGTTAATTCCCCGCAAGCGTTCGAGCGCGCCTTTGCCGATCTTGCCGCGGTGAAGCCAGCGGGCCTCTTGATCCTGCGCGATGCGATGTTCGGCAGCGAGGTACGGCGCCTCGCCATCCTCGCAGCCCGCGCCGGTTTGCCAACCATGTATGGCGACAGCGCGTTGCCGGCGGCGGGCGGGCTGTCGAGCTATGGACCGAATACCGGCGCGTTAATCCGACGCACCGCGTTCCTCGTCGATAAGGTCCTGAAGGGGGCGCGGCCGTCGGATTTGCCCGTCGAGCAGCCGGCGAAGTTCGATTTCGTCATCAACCTCTCTACTGCGAAGGCGCTCGGTCTAAGCCTCTCGCCTGAGATACTGCTGCGCGCCGATCAAGTAATCCGCTAGGCTGCGGCGCGCATCGGCCGCGCCTGCGCCGCGCGCGCCCTACGTGCCGCTGTTTTAGCATGGCGGATGAGCTCGCCACAGGTGCGACGTCAGGATCGCGTGCTACCCGAAGTTGAGGCGCGCGAACTCATAACGCGTGCGTACTGCGGGCGGCTCGCAACGTTGAGCGAGGGCGGCTGGCCCTATGTGGTGCCGCTGCTGCATGTTTTCTCCGGCGCCGAGATCGGCGTGCACAACACGGCCGTGCGAGGCCACTTGCGCACTAACGTCCAGCGCGACGCGCGCGCGTGCTTCGAGGTGGACGAGCCGGTCAAGGTCTTCGATTACGGCCGCTTCGAATGCGACACGGGGCTCGCGTACCGCAGCGCGATCGCGTACGGGCGCATCCGCATCATTGACGACCGCGCCGCGAAGGCTCGATTCTTCGATGCGCTGATGGCGAAGTACGGCACGGGTGCGGACCGGCCGAAGGGCTTCTATCCGCGCCTCGATGAAGTCACGGTGTACGCGATGGCCGTGGAGCGCATCACGGGCAAGCACTGCCCGTTGCCGACCGTATCGGAGCAGTGGCCGGCGCAGGATCGGACGAAATCGCCTAACGCCAAGCCTTAGGAAGACCTAGCCGCACACGCCGACGTAGCCGCAGGCGGTGCAGTAGTCGCAGCCGTCCTTGCGGATGAGCGTGCTATTGCCGCACTCCGGGCACGGCGAGCCGGCGAGCACGGGCGCCTGCTTCTCGTCCCGCGATGGCGAGGACTCGAGGATGCCCATCTGCGTGCGCGGGAAGCCTTCCTCGTCGAGGATGCCGAGCATCGCGTAGCGATGCACGATCAGCCGCGCGAGGTAGGCGATGGTCGACGGATAGGTCTGCTGCTTGCGGCCGCCGGGCACGAAGGCCATGAAGTCGCCGAGCGGCTCGGGGAAGTCGAGGAGCTTCCTCAGCTTCATGCCGATCCATGCCGGGTCTAGCACGCGCATGTCGAGGGAGAGGAGCTTGCACAGGCCGTCGAGCGCCCGCGGGTATTCGCCGGAGAGCCAGACGGAATAGGGCCGCGAATGCCCGTCGGGAAGCGTGATCTCCTTGAGGCCGAGCACGAAGTCGTCGTTGGTCCGCGGATTGAAGACGTCCACCGTCCACGAGATGGTGCCGTCGGCGCCGGTCTTGGGCTCTTTCAGCGCGAACAGGGCTTCCATGACGGGTGACGAGCCGGCTTCGGCGGCGAGCTTGAAGTTCTCGTCCGCCATGCCGCCATAGAGCTGATCCACCCGCCAGCGAATGATCTGGGCGAACGCCGATACCACCGAGGGCATCAGCTTCTTCTCGCCGCGCGGCGGGAAGGGCATTTCGAAGGCGTCGTCGCCGCGTGTCTTGGCGAGCGTGTCGAGCTTGAGCTTGAGCCATTCGCGGTCGTTGGCGCGCATGTCCATCGACAGCGACTTGGCCAGCGCGCCAAGGCCCCGAGGCTGCTCGCTGCCGTTGACCCAGACTTCGAAAGGATGCGGCACGCCGTTCTCGATGTGGCCGACGAACACCGCGAAGCGATGCCGCGGGTGCTCGATCATGTAGGTCCATGCCGGGTTGCCGGCGGAGAGGTCCGGGCGGCCCGGCCAGCGCAAAGACGCGAGCACGGGCGCAGGCACCGACTTCACGGTGATGCGGCGATTGACGTCGTCGTGGACGAAGTCCTGCGGCGCTTCCTTTCCGACCGACAGCACCGAGCCCAGCACCTTGTTCGGCCGATAGGTGGCAAGCCCCTTCAGGCCGGATTTCCAAGCGTGGAAGTACAGATCCTGGAACTCGCCGTACGGATAGTCCTCCGGCACGTTCACCGTCTTGGAGATGCTGGTGTCGACGTAAGGTGCGACGGCCGCGACCATCTGCTCGTGCGATAGCGCCGAGAGCTCGAGCGCGGTGACGAAGTAGGGTGGCAAGTTTTCGACGTCGCCCCCGGCCGCCTGGTAGCGCCGCCAGGCATGATCCTCGACCGGGAACTCCTTCACTGTCCCGTCCGACATGCGCTTCTTACGCGTGTACATCCAGGAGAACGGCGGCTCGATGCCGTTCGAAGCATTGTCGGCGAAGGCAAGGCTGATCGTGCCGGTGGGCGCGATCGAGAGCAGGTGCGAGTTGCGCAGGCCGTGCTTGCGGACCAGCGACTTGATTTCCTCGGGAAGCCTCGTCGCGAAGCTGGTGCCGGAGAGATACAGATCGGCATTGAAGAGCGGGAATGCGCCTCGCTCGCGAGCGAGCTCCACCGAGCCGCGATACGCGGCGTCGCGCATCGCTTCCGAAATGCGCGCCGCCATCTGGCGCGCTTCGTCGGTGTCGTAGCGCAGGCGCAGCATGATGAGCGCATCGCCTAGCCCGGTGAAGCCGAGGCCCACGCGGCGCTTGGCCATCGCTTCCTTGCGCTGCTGCTCGAGCGGCCACGCGGTCACGTCGAGCACGTTGTCCAGCATGCGGACCGAGACCTCCACGGTCTTGGCGAAATGCGCGAAGTCGAACTTGGCCTCGCCGGTGAACGGCGCCGAGACATACTTCGTGAGATCGATCGAGCCGAGGCAGCAGCAGCCATAAGGCGGCAGCGGCTGCTCGGCGCACGGGTTGGTGGCGTCGATGCTCTCGCAGTAGTTCAGGTTGTTGTCGCGGTTGATGCGGTCGAGGAACAGGATCCCCGGCTCGGCGTGGTCGTACGTCGAGCGCATGATCTGGTCCCACAGCTCGCGGGCGCGGATCTTCTTGTAGACCCAGAGACCGTCGGCGCGCTGCTGCGTCTTCTTCGACGGCGGCGAGCGATGCACGAGCTCGAATTCGTGGTCCTGCTCCACCGCACGCATGAACTCGTCGGTCACGCCCACCGAGATGTTGAAGTTGGTGAGGTCGCCCTGGTCCTTGGCGTGGATGAATTCCTCCACGTCGGGGTGGTCGCAGCGCAGGACGCCCATCTGCGCGCCGCGCCGCGAGCCGGCAGACTCCACCGTCTCGCAAGAGCGGTCGAATACCCGCATGTAAGAGATGGGGCCGCTCGCGCGCGAGCGGGTACCTTTTACTTCGGCGCCCTTCGGCCGGATCGCCGAGAAATCGTAGCCGACGCCGCCGCCGCGGCGCATCGTCTCCGCAGCCTCGAGGAGCGCGGTGTAGATGCCGGGCCGGCCGTCGACCACTTCGGAGATCGAGTCGCCCACCGGCTGCACGAAGCAGTTGATCAGCGTGGCCTGCAGGTTGATGCCGGCGGCGGAGGCGATGCGGCCGGCGGGAATGAAGCCGTCTACCTGGGCCTGGAGGAAGCGGCGCTCCCAATGCAGGCGGCGTTCCTCGGTCTCGACCTGGGCGAGGGCGCGTGCCACCCGGCGGCGCACCTCATCCACGCTTCCTTCGTCGTTCTTGGCGTACTTCTCGAGCAGGGTGTCGCGGCAGATCTCCTGCTCGCGTACGAGGCTTTTTTGGGCGGTTGTCATAGGTCTATAACTGGAAAAATATACAGTACCGGGGAAGGGGTCAACCTCCCGCGCTAAGTGCTTCTATTTTTGGGCTCTAGCTTGCCTGCGCGACCGACTGCTCGTCGTGCTCGCCGGGGGCGGGCGCCGGCTCGGCGGCCTTTCGGGCGGCCTTGAGGAGGTCCGCCACGTCGTTATGGCCCATGCGCAGGGCGAGCTCGACGGCCGTATCGCCGTCCTTGGTGGGCTGCGCCGGGTCGGCGCCGTTTCGCAGCAGGAGCTCGATCATCGGCGGGCTGCCTTTCATCGCTGCATAGGTGAGCGGCGTGTAGCCATTCTCGTGGTGCAGGTTCGGCTCGAAGTTCATCGACAGCACCTTCTGCGCGTACACGAGGTTGTTCTTCTCGATCGCATAGAAGAGTGCCTTGGTGCCTTCGGCGCTCTTTTCCTTCGGCCGCGGCTCGAGGCCGGTGGGCAGGATCTTGACGATGTGGTTGATGAGGCCGACGCCCACTAGCGCGACGAGCGCAAGCACGATCGGGATGCGCGAGATGTTGAGGCCCTCCGCGATCTGATCGGGCATGTTGGCGCCCGCTATGAGCAGGATCACGGCGACGAAGAGCCCGAACTTCAGGTAGAGGAACAGGCCGACGATGACGGCGATGGCCAGCACGGCGAGAAGCGTGGCGTGGCTGATGCCGATCGTTTCCTCGACATACACGTGCGGCAGGTTGGCGAGCACCGCGGTGAGGGTGATGAGACTCATCAGGATCAGCTCGCGGATACGCAGCTTCGTCAGAAAGTCGAGCTTCTCCTCGCCTGCCATTCGTTTTTCTCCCTCGGGTTCCCCAACCCGGATCGCCTTAATTCTGCGGGTTTGGCGCCGGGGCAGCAAGCTAAAATCCCCGCATGTCGAAAGCGTTCGTGAAGGACGACGCGGCCGAACCCGAAGACCTCGAGACTCCCGACGCGCCGGCGCTTCCGCCCGGCGGAAAAAATTACATTACGCCGGCCGGATTCGAGCGGCTGCAGGCGGAAAAGAAGCGATTGCTCGAAATCGATCGGCCCGAGGTCGTGAAGACGGTGGCATGGGCCGCGTCGCTGGGCGATCGCTCGGAGAACGCGGATTACATCTACGGCAAGCGGCGGCTGCGCGAGATCGATCGCCGCGTGCGCTTTCTCATCAAGCGGCTGGAGGCGGCTGAGATCGTGCACTCATCGGGGCGCGAGACCGACCAGGTGTTCTTCGGCGCGCAAGTGAAGGTGAAGGGCGCCTCCGGCGAGCGCACGATTCGAATCGTGGGCATAGACGAAGTCGATGCCGCGAAAGGTTGCGTGTCCTGGATTTCCCCCATCGCGCGGGCGCTCATCAAGGCGCGCGAGGGCGATGTAGTGCGTCTGCGCACGCCGGCAGGCGACGAACAACTCGAAATCCTGGAGGTCGACTACCCATGAGCCTGGTGAGGGAGTTCCGCGAATTCGCGGCGAAGGGAAACGTGGTGGAGCTGGCGGTGGCCGTCATCATCGGCGCCGCTTTCGGCAAGATCGTCTCGTCGCTGGTGGCCGATATCGTCATGCCGATCGTCGGCCTGCTGATGGGCGGTCTGGACTTCAGCAACCTCGCGATCCAGGTACTCGAGGCGAAGATCCAATACGGCAAGTTCATCCAGACATGCGTGGACTTCGCCATCATCGCCTGGGTGATTTTTCTGACCGTCAAGCTGATCAACCGCTTCAAGCGGCACGAGGAAGCCGCGCCGGCGGCGCCGCCCCGTGACGTGCAGCTCCTCGAGGAAATCCGCGACCTCCTGAAGAACCGGACGAAGTCATAAACACCCGCCGCAGGCCGTCCGTATGATGGCCCGGTGTCGTCGGCGTTCGTCTTCGAAGGCCTCAAGATGCACCTGAAGGCAAGGGGCATGACGTATGCCGACGTCGCGCGCGGCCTGCGCATCTCCGAGCCGACGGTGAAGCGAATCTTCGCGCAGCGCAACTGCGACCTGAGGCGCCTGCAGGAGCTCTGCGAGTTCGTGCAGGTCGACCTCGCCGAGCTAGCCCGCGGCCTGCCGCGCAACGACCGCTTGATCCACCGCCTCACCCACGAGCAGGAGGAAGAGCTGATGGCCGACCCGCGGCTCTTCATCGTCGCGGTATGCGCGATCCACCAGATGCGCGTCGAGGAAATTACCGCGACCTACGACATCGAGCCGGCCGAATGCGTCGCGCTGCTGTTGCGCCTGGAGAAGATCGGCATCCTCGAGCTGCACGAAAACAACCGGATCCGGCTGCGCCTCGCGCGCACCTTCGCGTGGATCCCCGACGGTCCGATCATGCGCTACGCGAAATCGCAGTGCGGCGATTTCTTCAACTACGCCTTCTCCGGCGCCGGCCAGCTCATGCGCATGATTACGGTCCGTATCACCCGCGAAGCGCAGGAAGCGCTGGTGAAGCGGCTCGAGGAAGTGGCGCGCGAATACAACGAGCAGCACAGCGCCGACGCTCGCCTGCCGCTCGACCAGCGCCACCAGATCAGCGTGCTCCTCGCCGTGCGGCCGTGGGAGCCGGCGTCGTTCAAGGCGCTACGGCGCAAGAAATAGGCGCAAGAAATAGGGACGGTCCCTATTTCTTGAAGTCGCCGGCCAGTACCAGGCTTACTTTCGCCGGGTCGATGTACTTCTTGAGCGCGGCGTTGACTTCCGCCGGCGACAGGGCGGCGATCTTCGACTCGAGGTCGATGTCCCAGGCGAAGGTGCGCTTGATGAAGAGATAGGTGGCGATGCGGCCGGCGAGGGCCCGGTCCTGCGTGCGCGCGAGGCGGCGCGCTTCCAGGATCCCTTTCTTCCCGGCCTCGACCTCCTGCGCGCTGAATCCCTCGCGCACCGCTCGCTCGATCTCTTCGCGGATCGCCTTCTCGACGCGCTCGCGGTTCTGCGGCGCGAAGATCGCCGAGACGCGGAAGGCCGCCGACGGGTCGAGCTGGCTCGCGCTGAAGCCGGAGAAGGTGCTGTAGGAGAGCCCTTCCTTCTCGCGCACGCGGGCCGCGAGGCGCGAGGTCGACGTGCCGCCGAGCAGATAGTTGGCGAGCAAGAGCGCCGGAAAGTCGGCATCGTCGTCGCGCATGCGCACGTTCTGCCCGCCGCGCAGCACGGCGTTCGCCTTGTCCGGGGTGGCGACGCTGTCCTCGACCGCGGGGCGGTCGAAGTAGCGCGACGGCACGCGCGTGAAAGGCGACGGATTCTTCCAAGTACCGAAAAGCTCGGTCACCGTGCGCTCCAGCGCAGCGGCATCGAATTGCCCCACCACGGCGACCTCGGCGCCGGTGGCGCCGACGAGATCCTGATAACAAGCCTGCGCGTCCTTCAGCGTGGTCTTGCGGATCCACTGGATGCGCTCCTCCGTGGTCGGCGTGTAGTTGCGATGGCCGACTGGATAGGGCTCGAGGTGCCGCGCGAGCCGGATCTCGGCGTTGGCGTTCGGGTCGGAGAGCTGCGATTGCGTGCCCGCCAGTGTCGAGCGCTTCAGCTCCTCGAATTCCGCTGCCGGGAAAGTCGGCTCGCGCAACGCCTCGGCGACGAGCCGCAGGGCGGGCACCAGGTTCTCGCCGCGCACCTCGACCTGCGCGCCCTCGAGGCTGAGCGACACGCGGGCGTTCAGCTTCTCGAATGCCTCCTTGAGCGCCTCGCGCGAGTGACGCTGGGTGCCCCTCGACAGCATCTGGCCGGCGAATTCGCAGGCCACCTCGCGGTTCATCAGCGTCTTCTCGTCGCCCCAATGCAGCGTCATCGTCGCCACCACGCGGCCGCCGCGCGTCTGCTTGGACAATAGGGCAAGCTGGATGCCGTTCGCGATCGTGCGGCGCTGCAGGCGGGACTCGATATTCTTCGGCGACGGATCGAACGCCTCGCCGAGCGCGACGTTGTCGCCGCCGCGATAGTCCTTGAGGAGCGCAGCGACATCCGGCACCGGCGGGATCACCGCGCGCTCCGGACGCGGCGTGGGCGAGAAGACGCCGACCGTCCGATTCGAAGGCTTGAGGTACTCGCGTGCCACGCGCTGCACGTCGGCAATGGTCACCTTGCGCAGCTCGTCGCGGTACAGGAAGAAGAGCCGCCAATCGCCCATGGCGACGTTCTCGGCGAGCGCGCTGACGAGCTGGCCCGAATCGAGCTGCGCACGCTCGACGTCGTTGAGGAGGCGCGTGCGGGCGCGCTCGACCTCCGCGGTGGTGATGGTGGCTTTGGCTGCCCCCTCTACGGTGGCAATCAGCGCCGCTCGCGCCTTGGCGAGATCGCCGTCCTTGGCGAGTTGCGCGCCGAAAAACATGAAACCGGGATCGTGCAGCTGCCGCTCGGCGCCCCAGGTGGATGCGGCAAGCCCTTTGCGCACGATGGCGCGGTGCAGGCGCCCCGCAGGGATATCGCCGAGAATTTGAACCAGGACGTCGATCGCCGGATAGTCGGGATGGCTGCCTGCCGGAATGTGGTACAGCGACGCGACGATGCGGTTGTCGCCGATGCGCGAGAGGGTCACCACGCGCTCGCCATCCTGCGTCGGCTCCTGCGTATAGACGCTCGGCAGCATGCGCGAGGGCTTGGGGATCGGGCCGAAGTGCTTGGCGACGAGCGGCAGCGCGCGTGCTTCGTCGAAGCGCCCGGCGATGAGGAGCACCGCGTTGTCCGGCTGGTACCACGTCCGGTAGAACGCCTGCAGCTTGTCGATCGGAACCTTCTCGATGTCGGTACGCTCGCCGATGACCGGATTGCCGTAGTTGTGCCAGGCGTACGCCGCCTGCTGCATGCGCTGGAACAGCACCGAGCCGGGATTGTTCTCGCCCATTTCGAACTCATTCCTCACCACCGTCATCTCGCTATCGAGGTCCTCGCGCGAGACGCGCGAGTTCACCATGCGGTCGGCCTCCATGGCGAGCGCCCAGTCCAGGTTCTCGGTCGTCGCCGAGACCGTCTCGAAGTAGTTGGTGCGGTCGTTGGAGGTGGTCCCGTTCCAGCGCGCCCCGCGGCGCGTGAGCTCGCCCTTGATGTCCGGGAAATTCGTCGAGCCCTTGAACAGCATGTGCTCGAGCAGATGCGCCATGCCTTTCTCGCCGTAGCCCTCGTGTCGCGAGCCGACGAGATAGACGATGTGCACGGTGACGGTGTCGGCCCCGGGGTCGGGCAGCGCCAGCACCTTGAGCCCGTTGTCGAGGCGATATTCGGTCACGCCTTCGATGGAAACGACGCGCTGCTGCGCATGGGCGGCGAACGCAAGGACAAGGAGAGCGACGGCGATGAGCCGGGTCATAGTAGCCAGTGGAAAAAGTGAAGCGAAGCGAGGCCGGCGAGAATCGTAACGAAGGTGAGGCGACAGCGCCACGCTACTGCGATTGCGACAACGCCGGCGGCGAGTTGTTCATTTCCGGGCGCGAAAGCGAGCTCGGGTGCCCAGATGGCGGTCAAGACCGCCGCCGGGACATAGCGCAGCGCGCGACGCAGGAGGGCAGGCGTCTCGATGCCGGGGGGCAGGACGAGGAAGGAGGCGCGCAGGGCGTACGTCACGAGCGCCATGCCGGCCAGGGTCAGCCAGAAGGTCATCTTCGTTTTTCGAACAGCATGCCCGCCGTGATGCCGGCGAGGGCCGCCGCAGCGATGGAGAGCTTGAACGGCAACGCGTTTGCCGCGATTACGGTCAGCCCGGCGACGATCGCGGCGGCGACCATGGCGCGGTCGCGCAGCATCGGAATGCTCATGGCGATGAAGGCGAGCGGCGCGGCAAATTCCAGCCGCCAGGACGCCGGCACACCGGCGCCGATCAGAATCCCCGCGGCGACCGCAATCTGCCAGGCCGCCCACACCACTACGCCGGCGCCGAGGAAGAACTCGCGCGGCGCCGGCTTTTCGGCCGAGCGCATGAGGGTGAGGCCGTAGACGTTGTCGGCGATCAGGTAGCCGAACAGCAGCCGCCAGCGCAGCGGCTCATTGCGGAACTGCAGCCTGAGCGACGCGCTGTACATCATGAAGCGCAAGTTGATGAAGATCGTAGTGAGTATCACGAGGAGGGCCGGCGTGCCCGAGGAGAGCAGTTGCGCCGAGGCGACCATCGAGGCGCCGGCGAAGACGAGGAGCGACATGAGCATCGCGGCGAGCGGCGAGATTCCGCTCGCCACCATCGCCACGCCCGCGATGACGCCGAAGGCGACGACGCCTACAAGCACGGGAAGGGCCGCCCGCGCGCCAGCGTTGAATTCCGTGTTAGCTACGATGCTCCCGCACGCAGGCGCGCAGTTCCTCGCCCGTCTTTCCCTTGCAAGCCTCGCGGATGCGGTTGCGCTCGGCGGCGCGGTCCTTGAGCCCGGCCTCGCACTTCGCCGCATCCTTCGACTGCGCGCACATCTGCTTCTGCATGCAGGAGCGCGCCTCGTCGCCTTGCTTGCCTTCGCAGGCGGCGCGCGCCTTGTCGTGTGCATCCTTGAGCCGCGCGATGCGCTCGTCGCAGGCCTTCGGGTCCGCCGCCTGGCTGCACATTTGCTTGCTCATGCATTCCGAGCGCTCGTTGCCGCGCGTGCCTTCGCAAGCCTTCTGCGCGTGCTCGTGCGCCGCCTTCATCTTCGCGCGGCGCTCCTCGCAAGCCTTCGGATCCTTCGTCTGGCCGCAATCCAAGCGCGCCGCCTGCGCCATCGCGGTCGCGCTCGAGGCTATGAGCAGGAGGGCGAGGAAAAATTTCATGTGCATCTCCTTGGGTCGGCTGACTCTGCGTTCAACGAGCCAGATGCAAAGCCGGCCGACCGGGGAGATGTAACGGGGTGTATCAGCCGAGCTGCTTGAGCATCGTGCCGGCGTCGGATACTTCGAACTTGCCCGGGCCTTCGACGTTTAGCTGCTTCACCACGCCGTTGTCGACCAGCATGGAGAAGCGGTTCATGCGCGTGCCCATGCCGCGCGCGTTGAGGTCGAGCTCGAGGCCGAGCGCCTTCGCCCATTGCGCGCTGCCGTCGGCGAGGAAGCGGATCTTGCCGAGGCCCTTCTGGTCGCGGCCCCACGCCGCCATCACGAAAGCGTCGTTGGTGGCCACGCACCACACTTCGTTCACGCCTTTTTTCTTCAGCTGCTCCATGTTCTGGAGGTAGCCGGGCACGTGCTTGGCCGAGCAGGTCGGCGTGTAGGCGCCGGGCAGGCCGAAGATGGCGATCTTCTTGCCCTTCGCCGCCTCGCCGACGTTCACTTCCTTCGGCGGCATCGCGCACTGGGTGTTGGAATCGAACTCGGTGGATTCCATCAGCTTGCCGTCGGGCAGCTTGTCGCCGACTTTGATCGCCATAGCGGGTCTCCTGTTTGCTCGTCTGGGGAAGGGCCGGATGATACCGTCACTGAAATGAAAAAACCCGCGCTGCGCCCGGAACCCGTCCTCGAAGGAGAGCTTCTCGGTCCCGAGCGGCCAGGAGAACGCGACACGCGCGAGCGGCTGCAGTTCCTCGCCTGGCTCCTCGACAGCTCGATCCCGATCCCCGGCACGCGCTTCACCATCGGGCTCGACGCCATCGTCGGGCTCCTGCCTTTCATCGGCGATCTGATCGGCGTCGCGGCGTCGAGCATCATCCTCATGGAAGCGAACCGGCTCGGCGTCAGCCGCTCCATCATGACGCGCATGGCGTTCAACGTGGCGGTCGAAGGCGTCGTCGGCTTGGTGCCGTTCCTCGGCGACCTGTTCGATGCCGGCCGGAAAGCGAACCAGAAGAACGTGGAGCTTCTCACCGACTGGATGGACCGGCCGCACCAGGCCGAGCGCGGCAGCCGCCGCTTCGTCGTATTGCTGGTCCTCGGTCTCGCTCTGCTGCTCGGCGCCTGCTCGCTAGGCACGTGGCTGCTCTTGAAGGCACTATTCGGCTCATGACCCGGTGGCTGCGCCCGCTTGCTCTCACCGTCGCCCTCGCGGGCTTTGCGCTGCTCGTCATTTCCGGCCCGGGCGTTCGCTTCGATCTTTTCTCCTACCGCACCGGACTCACGATGTATCGCTGGATCGCCTACTACACCGGCATGGCGGCGATGGTGCTCGCCGTCCTCGCGCTCGTGTTCCCGGCGGCGCGCAAGCGAGGCATCGCAATTCCGATCGTTGCGCTCGTGCTGGGCGCCGTCACCTTCCTCATGCCATACCAGTTCCTGCGCCAGGCGCGCGCCGTGCCGCCGATCAACGACATCACCACCGATACCACCAATCCGCCGAAGTACATGACCACCGCACGGCCGTACCCGGGCGAGGAATTCGCGAAGCAGCAGCGCGCGGCTTACCCGGATATCGCTCCGGTCAAGATGACGGCGCCGCCGCGCGACGCTTTTGAGCGCGCCGTGAAGGCCGCCGAGTCGATGGGCTGGGAGGTCGTGGGACGCGATGCCGCAGCCGGGACGCTGGAAGCGGTCGATACCACCAAGTGGTTCGGCTTCAAGGACGACATCGCTATTCGGGTGTCCGCGGCCGAGAGCGGCAGTCGCATCGATATCCGCTCGAAATCGCGCGTCGGACGCAGCGATATCGGTACTAATGCTCGGCGTATCCGGGCCTACGTAGAGCGGCTCAAATAAAAACGGCGTAACCTTGCGGCCGTGAGAACACCCGAAGAGGGGATGCCATGAAAAAAATTGCTCTCATTGCCGCTTTGGCACTCGCGATGCCGGCGTGGGCCCAGGATACGAAGCCGCCGGCGGAGGCGCCGAAGGCTGAGGCGCCTAAAGCGGAAGCACCTAAAGCGGAAGCACCTAAAGCGGAAGCACCGAAGGCAGACACGGCCAAGGCACCGAAGTCGCCGAGGAAGCCCGGGCCCCATCGGCAGGAAGACGCGCGTCACTGCCTCGAGAAGGGCAGCAACAGCGAAATCATCAAGTGCGCAGAAGCGTATCTTTAGACGGCGGCGCCATGGGCGGCAAGCGGTCGTTCCTTCCGGCCCCGCCGAGGTCCATCGGCACGTAGACGTCCGCGGCCCCGCGCCGCACCAGTAGCCCGAGGTTGCCGCTGGGTTGCTCCGCCACGCTGCGCGTGAAATCCTCGATGGTCCGCAGCCGCTTCTGATTCACCCCGTAGACCACATCGCCCACGCGCAGGCCCGAGCGGGCGGCGAGTGAGCCGGCGCGCACGACGCTCAATCCATAGGCGAGCCCCATGGCGCGGAGCGCGGGCGCCGGCACCTCTTGCAGGCTCAAACCCAGCGCGGCCGGACTCTCGATAGTGACCTGGCGTAGCTGGGGCGGCGCGGCGTCGCACGCCGCGAGAAGGGAGAGCATTGCCGCCAGCCACCAGCCTTTCATCGCCGGGCTAGCAGCAAAAGACGCTCCCGCCTCGGGAGTGGCACTTGCTGCGGCGGTTTTCTATCCATCTGAAGGAGATTCGAATGGCAAGCGCAGTCAATCCTTATCACGAGCGGCGTACCGGAGAGCGGCGCCGCATCGCCTACCCGAGCCTCTTCGCCGCCGACGGCATGAAGGTGTCGTGGGGCGGCATCCTGGGCGGCGTGCTTATTGCGCTCGGCGTGCTGGTGCTCCTCATGGCGCTCGGCGTCGCCGTCGGCATCAGCGCGGTGGATCCGGCCAGCGCCGACGCCGCGAAGGTGGGGACCGGTGCGGGTATCTGGGCCGGGGTATCGCTCCTGCTCGCGCTCTTCCTCGGCGGGTTCGTGTCGACACGCATCGGCGCCACCTACGACTCGCAGACGGCGTTCTTCGCCGGCTTCCTCGTCTGGGTAGTGAGCGTCGTCCTGGTGGCGTACATGGCGGCGAGCGGCGCCTCGTCGCTAACCGGGGGCGCTTTCCGCTTCTTCGCTTCGGCGCCCGTGCAGGCGCAGGAGCAAGCGGCGGCCACGATCCAGGACAAGGCGAAGGAACTGCAGCAGAAGGCGCCTGAGCTGCAGCAGAAGGCGCAAGAGGTGAAGCCGCAGGCCACGAAGACGGCCTGGATCACGTTCGGCAGCCTGATCCTTTCGCTCGTCGCTGCGCTGGTCGGCTCGGCCGCCGGACGGCGCCGCCATCCGGTTCAACCCACTTCTAGAGGCACGTAGAGCGACAGCTCGCCGCGACGCACGAAAAGGGCGACCATGTCGCCCTTTTTTTGCGCCGCGATCAGCCTTTCGAACTCCTGGCGGCTCGAGAACCCCTTCTGGTTCACGCCGACGATGACGTCGCCGGGGAGGACGGTGCTGCCCGGCCCCGGGCGCGAAGAAGCCTCGAGGACGAGGAGGCCATAGCCGACGCCGAGCACCTTCGCCTCGACATTCGTCAGCTCGCGCACCGCAACGCCGAGCCGCGCATGCTCTGCCTTGGCCGCGGTCTTCGTAAGCGCGGTTTTCGCCGTTTCCACCGGCACCTCGGCGACCCGAAGCTCGAGCGTCTGGCGTTGGCCTTCGCGCCAGATCGCCATGTGCGCGAGGCTGCCGGGCTTCGTCGCCGCCACGAGCCGCGGCAGCTCGTTCGGATCGTCGATCTTCTCGCCGTTCCATTCGAGTACCACGTCGCCCGCGCGCGCCCCGGCGCGCTCGGCCGGCGCGTCTTTCTCGATGTGGGTGATGATTGCGCCGGTCGTGTCATCCATGTGGAACGAGCGGGCGAGCTCCTTGGTCACCGGCTGCATGGCGATGCCGATGCGGCCGCGCGTCACCTTGCCCTGCGCTAGGAGCTGCTTCGAGACGTCCAGGGCAACCTCGATCGGGATGGCGAACGACACGCCCATGTAGCCACCGGTGCCGCTGTAGATGAGCGAGTTAATGCCGATCACTTGGCCGTCGAGGTTGAGAAGGGGGCCTCCGGAATTGCCGGGGTTGACGGCGACGTCGGTCTGGATGAAGGGCGTGTACATCTCGTCGGGCAGCGAGCGACCCTTTGCACTGACGATGCCCGCCGTGATGGTGTTGGCGAAGCCGAACGGCGAGCCGATCGCTGCCACCCAGTCGCCCGGCTCGAGCTTGGAGGAGTCGCCGAGGGTCGCGGTGGGCAATCCCTCCGCATCGACCTTGAGGAGGGCAACGTCGCTTCGCTTGTCCAGGCCGACGACTTTGGCCTTGAACTCGCGCTTGGAGTCCGCCAGCCGGACGTTCACGTCATCGAATTCTGCAACCACGTGGGCGTTGGTAAGGATGTAGCCGTCGCCGCTGATGATGACGCCGGAGCCCAGTCCCTGGCGGATCGAATCGGTGGCGCTGCCGCCCGCCGCGGCGGTCTGTTGTGCCTGGCGAGTCGAGATGACGTTCACGACCGACGGTCCGGCGCTCTTCATCAGGCCCTTGAAGTCTGGAAGCTCGCGCCCCTCGGCGTCGAAGCCGACGAGGAGGAGGAACAGGACGAGCGCGAAAATGACGCGGTCGAGCGTCAGGGCCGGCATGGATTCCTCGCGATGACCCGGCTGACGCGCTCGCGCACCGGCTCGTTCTCGGACCAAGTCTGCAGCAGGGCGTCGATGACGTCGTGCCGCGGCGAGCGCGCGACCACGCGGTCGTTCAGCTGGAGGGTGACGCCGCTGCCCGGCAGATAGGCGATCGTCACACGGTCGCCGACCGCGAGTTCGCGCCAGGCGAGCCGTACGGAGGTAAAGCTCGGCAGGTCGAGGTGCGCCTCCAGCGTATCGCGCCACTTGGTCGGCAGGTCCTTCGGCAGGAAAGTGCGCGAGAGGACTTGCACGTGCAGCGCCTTGGGCTCTCGAGGGTCCTGCAGTGCCACGACGGGTGAAGCCTTAGACGGCAGGTACAGCGCCGCCGCATAGTGGTGGATCCACAACGTGTCGCGGGTGGCGCAGCTCGCAGCCGGCAACGACTGGTTCCCTACGCGCAGAGCCCCCGGTACCTGGATCGCCGTGGCCGGCAACAAGGTGAGGGCGAGGGCGAGCGTCCCGGCAGCGAGAACCCACTTCACGCCGGGGTCGCTGCAATTTGCGCTCCCGCTGCCCATGCAATGCAATGCGCCGGGAATGAATAATGCAGCGCTGCGGCGCGTGAAAGCCCGCGCGCTCCTTCTTCCGCTTGCCTTCGCCGCCTGTGCGACTTCGTCGCCGCCAAACGTCGACCTTGCCGCGGCGCGCGCAGCGCTCCTGCAGGCCGAGCCGGTGGCGCACCGTTATGCCGCCGCGGAGCTAAGAGGCGCGCAGGAGAAGCTCGCGCGCGCCGAACAGGCTATGGCTCGCGACGACTGGACCCAAGCGCGCCGCCTTGCCGAGGAGGCCGAGGTCGATGCCCGCTATGCATGGGCGCTGGCCGAAAACGAGCGGGCGCGACATAGCGAATGAAACGATTCTCCATTCTCTCGCTGCTCGCGATCTCGGCTTGCGCTTCCACGCTGCCGGCGAACGACGCGCTCGATAAGGCGAGGGTTGCGCTGCGCGCCGCACAGGCCGATCTGCAAGTGGCGCAATACGCGCCGGCGGAGCTCGATCTCGCCACCGAAGCGCTGCGTGATGCGGAGCGCTCCACCGAGGACCAGGCGCATCGAGGCTATGTGGCCCAGCAGCGCGCCCGCATCGCGCGCGAACTCGCCGCCGCGCGCGCATTCGACGCGCAGCGCCAGCGCTCGCAGCGTTTAGCGCTCGAGGAGCGCATAAAAGACGCGGAGAACGAGCGCGACCGCGCGCTCGCTCGCGCCGTCGCCGCCGAGCGCTCGCGCGACGACCAGGATCGCCTGGCGGCGGAAGTTCGGCGGCTCAAGGCGCAGGTGGCGCAGCTCGAAGCGGAGAAGACCGAGCGTGGCTGGATCCTAACGCTCGGTTCCGATCTCCTGTTCGACCTCGGTCAAGCGAGGCTTAAGCCTAGCGGGCAGCAAGCCATCGCAAACGTCGCGCGCTTCATGCGCGAACGGGGCGAGCGCAAGATAGTGATCGAAGGCTTTACCGACAACACCGGCTCGCCGGCCTTCACCCACCGCCTCTCCGACAGCCGCGCGAAAGCGGTGCGCGACGCGCTGGTAAAGCAGGGCATCGACGGCGAGCGCATCGAGGCTCGCGGCCTCGGCCCGGCGAATCCCGTGGCGAGCAACGACAACCCGAGCGGCCGCAGCCTCAACCGCCGCGTCGAGATCGTGATCGGAGAAGGCGTCGGCCGCGCCGCAACCGGCGCTTCGCGTTCAGCTAGATAGCGCTGCGCGGCGGCCACGCTCGACGTCGATGCCGGCGAGGAGCACGAGGCCGATGACGAAGTAGATCCCCGTGGCGAAGATGCCCAAGCGGTGGTTGCCGTGGAAGATCCAAGTCACCAGGCCATAAGTGATCGGCCCGAAGATCGACGCCGCCTTCACGGCGAGTCCCCATAGACCGAAGAATTCCGCCAGGCGCGAGGGCGGCGCGAGATAGCCGACGACCGCCCGGCCGGCCGCCTGCGACGAGCCCATGCAGAGGCCGGCAAGGTTCGCAGCGATCCAGAAGGCAGCGGCGCCTTGCGCAAACCCGGCGATCAGCACCATTACGATCCAGCCCACCAGCGTGAGGGCAAGCGATCGCACGTGGCCGATGCGGTCCTGCAGATAGCCGAAGCCGAAGGCGCCGATCGCGGCCGTGATGTTGACGACCAGGATCAGCGTGATCGTCTGCTGCATGGTGAACTTCATCGCCTGCTCGGCGTAGATGGCCGCCAGCGCGACGACCGCCGTGATGCCGGCCTGATAGAAAAGGATGCAGACGAGGAACTTGCGCAAATCACGGAAGCGTTGGGCGTGGGCGAGCGTCTCGCGGATGCGGGACCAAGGGGAGCCGATGCGAGGCTGCGGTACCGCTCGTTCCTTCAGGAACATGAACGTCGGCGCGGCCGCGATGGCGAAGAATGCCGCCGTGATCAGCATCGTAACCGGCACCGCCTCGCCGGTCGGGCGACCTGAACCCATCAAGTAGGCGAGGCAGATGCCGAGCGCGATCAGGCCGCCCAGGTAGCCAAAGCTCCAGCCCCAGCCCGAGACACGGCCCATCGCCTGCGAGTCGGCGAGCTCCGGCAGGAACGCGGCGATCACGTTCTCGCCGGTGCCGAAGAAGTAGTTCGATACCGCGACCAGTATGAGGGCGAGCGTGACGGCCCCCGGACCGACGGCGTACAGGAAAGCAGTGAAGGCGACGCAGCCGATGGTCGTGATGAAGAGCAGCCGCTTCTTCGCTGCGTGCGCGTCGGCCCATGCGCCGATGAGCGGGCCGGTGACGAGGATCGCGGCGTAGGAGATGGAAAGGGCTGCCGTCCACGCGAAGGTCGCCCACGCCGCGTTCGCGGCGACGGCGCCGACGAAGTACGCGCCGAACACGGCAGTGATGACGACCGTGGTGTACGCGGAGTTCGCGAAGTCGTACATGCTCCAAGCCCACACTTCGCGCAGGCTGACGTCGGATGCAAGAGCGCGCGCCATCAGATGTTCCTTTCTACGTCTGGGCTGACCTGCTCGCGAACGGCGCGATGTTCATGCAGCGATGAATATTTCACGCGTCGGTTGGGCCAGCTAGAGAGTAATTCTTCGTCGCGCACGGAAATCCATTCGGGAGTTTGGGGTATAGTCTTTCGCCGATGCAACAAGTAGTTAAGAGCGAAGCCGATCATCGGCTCACCCTCATCGAGATCCTCGAGTGGCTGGTCGAGGACAAATGGGTCGAGCTTTCCGCAGCCGAGCAGCTCAAGAAGGAACGCCGCTACTACCGCGGCACGATGCATCCCCTCTCCATCGTCTCCGAGCAGAAGTGGCGCCAGGCGGTGCCGCCGGGAAAGGTGCTCACGCTCGAGCTCCTCACGGAATGGCTTGCGAAGCGCGTCAATCTCGACTACCTGCACATCGATCCGCTGAAGATCGATTTCGGCGCCGTCACCGACGTGATGAGCTCCGCGTATGCGACGCGCTTTCGCATCCTGCCGGTCGGCGTCACGGCCAAGGAAGCGACCATCGCCACTGCCGAGCCGCACCTTCGCGCCTGGGAGCCCGAGCTCGCGCGCATCATCAAGCGCGACATCAAGCGCGTGATCGCGAATCCGCTCGACATCGAGCGCTACCAGGTGGAGTTCTACAATCTGGCGAAATCGGTAAAGGGCGCCAACCGCGGCGCGACCGGCGCGAGCGGACTCTCCAACTTCGAGCAGCTGGTCGAGGTCGGCAAGGACAACAAGGCCCTCGACGCGAACGACGCGCACATCGTGCGCATCGTCGACTGGCTGTGGCAATACGCCTTCGACCAGCGAGCAAGCGACATCCACGTCGAGCCGCGGCGAGAAAGCGGCGTGGTGCGCTTCCGCATCGACGGCGTGCTGCACCAGGTGTACCAGATTCCCGCCCCCGTGCTGGTCGCGATGACGAGCCGCATCAAGATCCTTGCGCGCATGGACGTGGTCGAGCGGCGCCGACCCCAGGACGGCCGCATCAAGACGCGCACCCTCGGCGGCGAGGAAGTGGAGCTGCGCATCTCGACCATGCCCACCGCTTTCGGCGAGAAGCTCGTCATGCGCATCTTCGATCCGGAGGTGCTGGTGCGCGACTTCCGCGAGCTCGGCTTTTCCGAGGAGGACTCGAAGCGCTGGCAGGACATGACGGCGCGGCCGAACGGCATCGTGCTCGTCACCGGCCCGACCGGCTCCGGCAAGACCACCACGCTCTATTCCACGCTAAAGACGCTCGCCACGCCTGAGGTCAACGTCTGCACCATCGAGGATCCGATCGAGATGGTCGAGCCCTCGTTCAACCAGATGCAGGTGCAGCAGCAGATCGACCTCGGCTTTGCCGAGGGCGTGCGCGCGCTGATGCGGCAGGATCCGGACATCATCATGGTCGGCGAGATCCGAGATCTCGAGACCGCCGAGATGGCGGTGCAATCGGCGCTTACCGGGCATCTCGTGCTTTCGACCCTGCACACGAACGATGCGCCGAGCGCCGTGGCGCGGCTCCTCGAGCTCGGCATCGCGCCGTATCTCCTCAACGCGACGCTGAACGGCGTGATGGCGCAGCGCCTCGTGCGCACGCTCTGCCCGCATTGCAAGCAGCAGATAGAGCTGCAGCGCGGCGAGGACCAGACCGGCTGGGAGGCGCTGGTCTCGCCGTGGAAGTCCAAGCACCCCTCGCGGCTCTACAAGCCGGTCGGGTGCCTGGAGTGCCGCATGACCGGGTTCATCGGCCGCATCGGCATCTACGAGACGCTCCTCTTCACCCACGCCATCAAGAAGCTGGTGAACGAGAAGGCCGACCTCGTGGCACTGCG
>Ga0136846_1209044_pt1 | contig 21786 bp, 21 predicted proteins | sample HopSoiMetagenom2_FD_96841 | JGI IMG/M metagenome (GOLD analysis project Ga0136846, IMG submission 96841) | Grasslands soil microbial communities from Hopland, California, USA - 2 Assembly 2016 (version 4) | ecosystem: Environmental > Terrestrial > Soil > Grasslands | place: USA: Hopland... | reverse complement strand
GGCATGGTCGACACCGAGTTCTCCCTGGTTCGCTTCGGCGGTGACGAGGAGGCGGCGCGCCGGGTCTACGAGGGGATGGAGCCGCTGCGTGGCGAGGACGTCGCCGAGTGCATCCGCTGGGCCCTGACGCAGCCTTCGCACGTCAACGTCGATGAGATCGTCGTCCGCCCGCGCGACCAGGCGACCGCGGGCGAGGTTCACCGCCGGACGCAGTAGCGCCGCCTCTGCAGTTGTCCCCGCCGACCAAACGGCTCACTAGGCCCTACTGCAGCCGATTTGCCGGATGAAGTCGCCGGCCCGGTCCGCGGCCTATTCGCCGGCGATGAAGCTGCGCCTAGCCCTGCGGGCCTATTCGCCGGCGATGAAGCCGTCTGGCTCGGCGACCACGCTGTTGACCAGCGCGCCGATCCCCTCGATCTCGACGCGCACGGTCTGGCCGATGTGAAGCACGTTCTCGCGGATCGGCGTGCGACCGATGCCGACGCCGGCCGGTGTGCCGGTGGCGATCACGTCGCCGGGCTCGAGGGTGAAGGCTTCGGAGAGGTGGGAGACCTGCTGGAAGCAGTCGAAGACCATCTCGGCGGTGCTGGCGTCCTGGCGAAGCTCGTCATCGACGCTGCAGCGGATCCGCAGGTCTTGCGGGTCGCCGAGCTCATCGGGCGTGACGAGCCATGGCCCGAGCGGCCCGTGGGTGTCGAACGACTTGCCGATCGTCATCGTCTGCGCCCGTCCCTGCCAGTCGCGCACGCTGAGGTCGTTGGCGCAGGTGTAGCCGGCGATCACCTCGTGCGCCCGCTCGACCGGCACGTGACGGCAGCGCCTGCCGACCACCACCGCCAGCTCGGCCTCGTAGTCGAGCAGCGTGGAGACCTTGGGCATGTGGACCTCGGCGCCGGGGCCGACCACGCAGGTCACCTGCTTGTTGAAGAAGACCGGCACCTCGGGCGCCTCCATCCCCATCTCGGCGATGTGGTCCGCATAGTTGAGCGCGATGCCGAGGTACTTGCGCGGCGCGGCGGGGGCGAGCAGGCGGACGTCGGCGAGTGGCAGGCGTGGCGCGTCGCCGGCGAGCTCGTGGAGACCGTTGCGGCCGACGGCGGCCAGCGCGGCGGCTGGTTCGCTGGGCGCCTCGGAAGCGGAGAGGTCGACAACCTCGTCCCCATCGACGATCCCCAGCCTGTGCGAGCCCGCAGCTGTGGCAAATCGGCATACCTTCACCCGGCGGACTCTCCCACAAGCTCGCGAGCGGTGACTTCGCCTTTCTTCGCCATATAGACGAAAAAAGACGAAGTCAGCGTCTGGGTCAGTCGTCCAGCTCGCCGATCAGCTCGACCACGCGCCGCTCGATCTGGTCGCGCGTGGCGCGGACCTCCTCGATCGGGCGGTCCTTCGGATCGGCGAGATCCCAGTCGAGGTATCGCTTGCCTGCGATGTAGGGGCACTTGTCGCCACATCCCATCGTCACGACGACGTCAGCCCATTCGGCATCGGCCTGGGAGAGCTCGCGCGGTGCGCGCGTCGCCAGCTCCACCCCGAGCTCGCGCATCGCCTCAACCACCTCTGGGTGGACGCGCTCACTCGGTTCGGTGCCGGCCGAACGCGCCTCGTGGCGACCCACCGCGGCACGCTCGAAGAGCGCCTCGCTGATCTGCGAGCGGCCGGCGTTGTGCAGGCAGACGAAGAGGACCCTGGCCATCAGGCCTCCCCGATCGCCGGCGGATTTGAGACGCCTCGGCGCTCCGGAGGGTCGTCCATCGCTTGATCAGCAGCAGGCTGCGGGCGCCGTGCCGGGGTCGGCCGCGACGGCGACTCGCGCCGGGGTCGAGAAGACCTCGCGCACGGCGTCAAGCGCTCCCGGCACGAGGCTGAAGTAGCTGTAGGTGCCGCGGCTCTCTCGCTCGATCACTCCGGCCTCGAGCAGCTGCTTGAGGTGGTAGCTGACCGTCCCCTGCGAGAGCCCCAGCAGCGGTTGCACCTCGCAGACGCAGACCGGCTCGCCGCCCGCTCGCAGCAGCAGGTTGACGATTCGCAAGCGGTGGCGGTCGGCAAGCGCCTTCATCACCGCCTCCAGGTCGATTGCCCGCTCGTCAGACAAGGAGGAGCCTGCCAGGGGCGTGCAGCACTCAATCACCGGAAGGTCGACGGGGCTCATGGCTCTGACCCTAGCAGTCCATTGACGATCTTCAATGAAGCGATGCGCATTCTTTCCCGCGGCCATAACGCGTCGCGCCACGGTTTAAGATCCCGCACCGAGCGATGGGGCTCGCTCCTTCATAAGCGCGGATTGGTCCGCTGACGGTCCCTATCAACGTCCATCGACGCTGCTAGGAGGACCCCGATGCGAGCGACACAATTCGACCTTCGCCGCCTGGCGGCGATCTACGTTGGCGGGGTGATTGGCGCCTTGGCCCGCGTCGGCCTGGCGCAGGCGACTCCGCACGGTCCCGGCGGCTGGCCATGGGGGACGTTCACGGTCAACATGGCGGGCGCGCTTTTGCTCGGCTACTTCTTCGCCAGGTTGAGCGACCATCCCGAGGACAGCCTCGCGCATCCGTTCCTCGCAACCGGTATCTGCGGCACCCTGACGACCTTCTCCACGGTCCAGCTCGAGCTCTTCGAAATGATCGACGGTGGACACTTCCAGCTCGCGGCCGCCTACCTTGCCGCGACGTTGGTCGCCGGTTACCTCTGCGTCCGTGCCGGGATCGCGTTGGAGCGCCGTCCGGAGACGGCGGAGTGAGCGCCACGGGATGGGTTGCCGTCGGCCTGCTCGGTGGCGCCGCCGCGGCTGCCCGTTTCCTGATCGATGCTTCCTTCGCTGCCCGGACCGACCACCCGTTTCCGCTCGGTGTGCTGGCGATCAACCTTGCCGGGACGCTGGCGCTCGGCCTGGTCGCCGGCGCAGCCCTCGAAGGCGAGGCACTGGTCGTCGTCGCCGGTGGCGGCATCGGCTCGTTCACCACCTTCTCGACCTGGATGCTGGACTCGCACCGGCTCGCAGACGCGGGTCACAGCCGCCTGGTCTGGCTCAACCTCGGCCTCTCCCTGGTCGTCGGCTTCGCCGCGGTCGCCGCTGGCCACTGGCTCGGCGCGGCGCTCTAGCTCGCCACGGGAATCCCGCAGACACGTCCGCCTGCGCCACTACTTTGGATTCAGGATGGAGCAGCAAGCTCTCACCGACACACTCATCGCGGCAAGGGTCCCGCTCGGAGACCTGCAGGACGGCCAGCGGGTCGGCGGCGTCTACGCGGTTCGCGAGCGCGAGCTGCGTCGCAAGCGCAACGTCGAGCCATGGCTGCGGCTCACGTTGGGCGACGCTAGCGGCGGCTGCGAGGCGGTCTGCTGGGAGGACGCGGAGGCGCTCTACGCGATCGCCGCTCCCGGGACCCCGGTGCACGTCGGCGGTCACTTCGAGGTTAGTGAGCGCTGGGGCTCGAAGATCAAGCTGACCGGCCTGCGCGAGGCCGCTGTTGATGAGTACCACGCTGAAGATCTCGCCGCCGAGTCTGAGGTCTCCTTCGAGCGCCTGGAGAGCGACCTGCGCGAGCTCCTGGCGACGGTCCAGCACCCCCAGCTGCGCTACCTGCTCGACCGCTTCTTCGGCGAGGACTCGGAGATCTGGGCCCGGTTCCGCGACGCGCCGGCGGCCAAGGTCTACCACCAGGCCTATCGCCACGGCCTGCTCGAGCACACGCTCTCCGTCGCCCAGGCGGTCAGCGCAGCGGCCGCGTTTTTCCCCGGCATCGACCGCGACGTTGCCGTGACGGGCGCCCTCCTCCATGACATCGGCAAGACCGAGGCCTACAACGACGACCCGCTGGCGATCGACCTCACCGACGCCGGTCGTCTGCAGGGCGAGATCCCGCTCGGCTACTACAAGGTGCGCCGCCAGATCGAGGAGATCCCCGGCTTCGAACCCGCCGTCGCCCAGGCCGTCTTGCACATCATCCTCGCCCACCACGGCTCGCTCGAACACGGCTCACCGGTCGTCCCCGCCACCCGCGAGGCCGTCCTCGTCCACATGATCGACAACCTCGGCGGCCGCCTCGGCAGCTTCGACCGCCTCGAGCGCCAGCTCCCGGCGGGCGAGTCATGGTCGGGCTTCGACCGGGCTCTGTCGGGCTCGGCCTACTTCGGAGCCCGCGCCGCAGCTTAGAAGCGCCGCGTACAGCGTTCGATGCGCTTCACATCGCGGTTCGCATGCTGCACGCAGTGGGCCAGCTTCTGCGGGTTGCCGCCGTGCCTCTTGGTCGTCTCGAAGGAACGGTGGACCTCGCGTTTGATTTCCTTGCTGACGCCTTCGATCGACTTGCCGATCTGGTCGAAGCCGGTTGACTTGATGGCGTCGTCGGTCGTCTTAAGGACCGGCTTGACGATGAAGAGGTAGCAGAGGAAGAGCACTCCGGCCGCGACCGCAAGCCGGATAATGCCCGAAGTTAGGTTGCCGAAGAGATTGCGCAGGAGGTCCATGGGAGCGGTCGCACACTATCCTGCGAGCCGTGGCAAAGGACACCGAGAAGCTGATCCGTCAGCTCTCGCTGATCTCGTTCCTGATGGCTCAGGGGAGGCCGGTTTCGGCGCTCGAGATCAAGCGCGAGGTTGAGGGCTATAGCGACATGAACGACGACGCCTTCGCGCGGCGCTTCTACGCGGACCGGGCCGAGCTCGAGAGTCTCGGCATTCAGCTCGGGGTGGAGAAGCCTGGCGAGGGATTCTTCGAGGCCGAGCTCTACTCGCTGCCGCCGGAGAACTTCTACCTCGACGCGATCGAGTTCTCCGACGACGAGCTGGCGGCGCTCAGTACGGCCCTCTCGTTGCTCTCCGAAGGGGAATTCGCTTACGCCGAGCCGCTGCGCCTCGCTCTGCAGCAGGTCGCCTGGGGGCATCCGAACCCACTTAAGGAGGGAGAGCGCGCCCCGGTCGAGATGGCGATGACCGCCTCCGCCGGCGGCCGCGACCTCTCGCAGCGCCTCTCCAAGATCGAGACCGCGATCTCGCGCCGCAAGACGATCGAGTTCACCTACTACACAATGGAGCGCGACGAGACCGAGAAGCGCAAGGTCGACCCGTTCCACCTCGTCTTCCGCGGCGGCCAGTTCTACTTGATCGGCTATGCCCACGAGCGCGAGGCAGTGCGCGTCTTCCGCCTCTCGCGGATCCAGGGCAAGGTCGGCTACGCCTCCAAGGCCGAGCATGACTTCTCCCCCCCGGAGAACTTCGACCGCCGTGATTACGGCCAGCGCGCCGACTGGCAGCTGGGCGAGATCCGTGGCACCGCGAAGATCTTCATTCGTGACCGCATCGCCTGGTTGATCGAGCGCGACTTCGGCGCCTTCGGCGAGCTGCGCGCGGCGAAGAAGTCCGACGGCGCACCCGGCAAAGGCTCGGTCTTCGAGACTGACTACGCTTCTCCGCGCGAGCTGATCGCCTGGGTGCTGCGCTGGCGCCAGAACGCCCTGGTTCTTGCTCCCGACGAGCTGCGCGAGGAAGCCGAGAGCCGCCTTGGGCTGCTTCACGACCGCCACCACAACGGCTTCGAGCCGGCCGAGATAGTCGACCGACCGCTGCGCGAGGTGCCCAAGCGGAGCCGCTCCAACGGTCGCGGCGAGGCGGCGATCCGGCCGGAGCGCTTCGCCCGGCTGGTCACCCTCGCCGGCCTGCTGATCGAATCGGCCAAGGGCAGCGAGCGCTTGCGAGTGAGCGACCTGCGCGAGCGGCTCGAACTGACCGACGAGGAGCTTCAAGAGGACATCGACCTGCTCAACGTCGTCAACTTCGGCGGCGGCACCTACGTGCTCTACGCCGAAATCCAGGGCGATGAGATCGAGGTCGACTCAGAGCCCTACGGCGACAATTTCGCTCGCCCGGCGCGGCTCCTGCCGCTCGAGGCAAAGGCCCTCGTCGCCGCGATCGACCTCTTCGGCGATCACCTGCCCCAGGGCGGCCTGCAGAGCGCCCGGACCAAGATCATCACCGCGCTTGGCCATGATCCTTCCGAGGAGGGGCTGGAGATCGCCGCCGGCAGCGGCGGTGACGCCGAGGTGGCGCGCCAGGTCAACGAGGCGATCGGCGCCAGCAAGGTCCTCGAACTCCAGTACTACAAGGAGAACGAGGACCAGTTCACCAAACGCGCGGTTGAGCCCTACCGGCTCGAGAACGGCAAAGAGGGCTGGTACGTCGAGTGCTACGACCTGACCAAAGAGGGGGTTCGCCACTTCAAGCTCGACCGGGTCAAGGAGGCGACGATCTCCGCGGAGACCTTCGAGCCGAGGCCAGAGGTCGAAAGGCTGGCCGGCGTCGAGGGCTGGATGACACATGGCGAGGTGCCGACCGCCCACGTCGCCCGCGTCTGGGTTTCGCCGGAGCGGGCGCGCTGGCTGCGTGAGGAGCGCACCGTGGTCGAGGAGCTCGCCGATGGTGCCGTCGTGATCGAGCTTCCCTACGCAGGGACCTCGTGGCTGGTCCGCGAGATCCTGCGCGGCGCCGGCGACCTCGTCGTGCTCGAGCCCGAAGACGCGCGGGCGGCAATCGCCAGCGAGGTCGCGGCTAGCGCTGCGTGACGCGGAGCCCATTCGGGCAGGCTTCCACTTAACTTTTCAGTGATTCGTGGTTGAGCTGACGCCCAATGGGCCTTGACGAAAAAGTACAAGACGTTCCAGCCCTGCCCGAATGGGCTCTGACGTGACCCAGGCGCCTGGGCACGCGGAGGTTTTGAGGGTTGTTGCGCCTAATCCGGGGCCGATGACGCTGGAAGGCACCAATACTTATCTCTATGGGTCTGGCCCGTGCACGGTGATCGACCCCGGGCCGGATATTCGGAGCCACCTCGGCGCCGTGCATGCTGCTGCTGAGCAGCGGGGCGGACTTGGCACGGTCCTGCTCACCCACGGCCATGGTGACCACGCCGACGGAGCGGCGAAGCTCGGAGCTGAGGTGGTCCTGCTGGCTGACGGCGAGGAGCATGGTGGTCTGCGCGCGATCGCCACTCCGGGCCATGCCCCGGACCACGTCTGCCTGATGACGGATGACGGGGTCTGCTTCAGCGGCGACCTCGTGCTCGGTTCCGGCTCCACCTTCGTCCCGCCCGACGGGGGCTCGCTCGCCACCTACATGGAATCGCTGCGGCGGATGCAGGCCGAGCCGATCGAGCTGATCTGCCCCGGCCATGGTCCCTGGATCGAGGATCCCGCCGCGAAGCTTGCCGAGTACGTCGAGCATCGCGAGATGCGCGAGCGTCGCCTGCTTGCCGCTCTCGGGCGCGGCGAGCGATCCCGTGAGGTGCTCCTTGGCGAGGCCTGGGCGGATGTCCCGGCGGAGCTTCGCCCCGCCGCCGCGATGGTGATGGAGGCACATCTCGACAAGTTGACTGCCGAGGGCCGCCTTACCGGTGATCTCTTGCCCTGACGCGGGCATTGGGCTCCGGGTGCGCCCCTTATGCACCCTGAACGGCAAAGGACAGCGGTAGAGAGACGGATTGATCAAACTGGCTGGACAGCCAGTACGCTTGCACGATGAGCGGGGGACGAGCGGTGCGGGCGGGATTGTTGGCTGGGGCCGCTGGGACCGGAATTGCCGCTGCGGCGACCGCGGCGGCCTGGCATTGGCTGGCCCGCAGGCCGCTGCCCAAGCAAAAGGGCACGATTGCCCTTGATGGGCTCGAAGGCCCGGTGCGGGTTCGCCGCGATCGCTGGGGCGTTCCTCACGTCGACGCGGCGTCGGCCGCCGACCTCTGGTTCGCCGAGGGCTTCTGCCATGGCCAGGACCGGCTCTGGCAGCTCGACTTCTACCGTCGCGCTGTCTCCGGCCGCGTCGCCGAGATGGCCGGCGAGGAGGGCCTGCCGATCGACCGGCTGATGCGCACGCTGGGGATTCGGCGCACCGCCGAACGTGAGGCTGCGACGCTGGAGCCCGAGCTGCTGTCGCTGCTGAAGCGCTTCTGCGAGGGCGTCAACGCCGCTGCCGCAAATGCCAAGGCGATGCCCTTTGAGATGCAGCTGCTGCGGCTCGAGTGGCAGCCCTGGCGGCCGGTCGACATTCTCAGCCTCGGCAAGCTGCTCGCCTTCGGACTCTCGACCAATTGGGAGCGGGAGCTGCTGCGCGCCGACATGGTGCGGGCGCTCGGGCCCGAGCTGACCGCCAAGCTCGACCCCGCCTATCCGGCCGACAATCCGGTCGTAACGCAGGAAGCCTGGTCAGGCGACGGGCTCGGGATCGTCGAGCAGATCGACGCCGTGCGCCGCTCGATGGGCCTCGCCGCCGAGGCCAGCGGCTCGAACAACTGGGCGGTGTCCGGCAAGCTCAGTGCCACCGGCTCGCCGCTGATCGCTGGCGACCCGCACCTGCCGCCGAGCATGCCGGGCATCTGGTACCAGGTAGGTCTCAGGCTCGGGGATCGCTTCGTCCGCGGCGCCTCTCTCCCTGGAATGCCGGGCGTCTACATGGGCCAGAACAACGACGTCTGCTGGACCTTCACCAACGTGATGGCCGATGTCCAAGATCTCTTCGTCGAGCGAGTCGAGGGCGATCGCTACCTCTTCGAGGACGAGTGGCGGCCGCTGGAAATCGTCCGCGAGGAGATCCCGGTCAAGGGCCGCGACGCGCCCGAGGTGCTCGACGTGCGCATCACCCACCACGGGCCGCTGGTCAACGAGGCGCTTGGCGCCGACGAGGGCGAGCCGCTCGCCCTGCGCTGGCAGACGCTCGACCAGCCGACGGCCTTCGCGGGCATGTTCGAGCTGCACGGCATCAGCTCGGGACCGGAGCTGGTCGCCAAGCTCGAGGGCCACAGCTCGCCCGCTTCGAACCTGATCTGGGCCGACCGCCACGGCTCGATCGGCTACAAGCTGATTGGCCGGCTGCCGCTGCGCAAGGGCGGCTGTCCAGACCTCCCCAAGCCCGGCTGGAGCGGAGAGTTCGAGTGGGAGGGGACGATTCCCTATGAGGAGCTGCCGCAGGCGGTTGACCCAGAGAGCGGCTTCCTCGTCACCGCCAACAATCGCATCGTCGGTGACGAGTACCCACACCACATCACCAGCGAGTGGCTCGACGGCTTCCGCGCCGAGCGGATCGAGCAGCTGCTGCGTGCCAGCGACGAGCACGACGTCGACGACTTCGAGGCGATGCAGTCGGACAACCTCTCGCTCCCCGGGATCGAGGCGGCGAAGCGGCTGGGGCAGCTGAAGCCGCAAGGCCAGCGCGAGCTGAGCGCTGTCGAGGGGCTACGCAGCTGGGACGGCCGGCTCGACCCCGACTCGATTGCGGGGACGATCTACCAGGCCTTCCTCCTCCGCCTGGCGCGGGAGGTGGCACGCGCCGCGATAGGAGACCGCGACCTCTGCGAGCGTTGGCTCGACCGGGCCGACAACGGTTTCACCCCGCACGTCACTTCACCGTGGCGTTGGCACTCGCACCTGATGAAGCTTTGGGAGGAAGGCGACGAGGAGTTGATCGGTCGGCCCTGGGAGGGTCTCGTCCTGGAAGCGCTCGGCGGTGCTCTCGATGACCTCTCAGATCGGTTTGGCCCCGATCCCGAGGCCTGGCGCTGGGGCCAGGTGCACGAGATGGAGTTCCCCCACCCGCTCGGCGAAGCCAATCCGCTGCTGTGCCGCCTGCTCAACCGGAGGCTCCGGGCCGGCGGCGCCCAGGAGACCATCAGCCAGATCGCCTATGACCCCAACGATCCCTATAAAGCGGTCTGGGCACCGAGCTGGCGCATGGTCGCCGATCCCACCGCTCCCGAGCGCTCGCGCTGGCAGATGTTCACCGGCCAATCTGGCCATCCCGCCAGCCGCCACTACGACGACCTTCAGGCCGACTGGCTCGAGGGTCGTACCCAGCCGATGGCCGGCGAGGGTCCGTGGCGGGAGTTGGATCTGGTGCCGGCATAGCCAACGTTGCCTCCTTCGCTCCATCCTCCGTTGCGCCAGCGCTCCGAGCGCATCACCTTTGATTCTGTGGGGGAGAATCGATGCACTTCGGACGATCTCTAGGCCGAATCGAATCATCGATGTAACTGTTGGGGCCGGTATGCGCCAATTTCGTCCAGCCTTGGCGGTCTTCGTGCTGCTCGCGATCTGCGCGACGCCCGCCGCCGCCCGAACCGTCCACTTCGGAGGTCGCGCGGTCGGCGTGCCCGCTGGGTGGCCCGTCTACCGCCTCGCCGAACACCCCCAGATGTGTGTGCGGCTCGACCGCCGCGCTGTCTATCTGGGCAAGCCGGGCACTAGCCAAGGTTGTCCCGCGCAGGCGATTGGGCGCCGTCGGGCGATCCTGGTAAATCCGGCCGGCCCGGCCCGTGCCCGCGCGCAGGCCAGCGCCCTTGCGCCCCCGGCTCCGGTCGCGGGCGGCTCGGAAGAGTTCACCGGACTCGGCTTCGACGCCTGCTCCGCCCCATCGGCGCGGACGATGTCGGCCTGGGCCAGCTCTCCCTACCGGGCGATCGGCGTCTATATCGGCGGCGCCAACCGGGCCTGCTCGCAGCCCAATCTGACCTCGACCTGGGTCGGAGACCAGGTCGCCGACGGCTGGCACCTGATCCCGACCTACGTCGGACTGCAGGCACCGACGAGCAGCTGCTCGAGCTGCGCGAAGCTCAGCTCGAGCCTCAGCAAGGCGGCCGGGCAGGGGATCGAAGCCGCCGAAGACGCGGTCGCCGAGGCGCAGAGCGTCGGCATGGGTCCCGGCAGCCCGATCTACAACGACATGGAGGCCTACACGCGCACGACGAGCGCCACGGCGGCGACGCTCACCTTCCTCTCCGCCTGGACTGAGCAGCTTCACGCGCTCGGCTATGTCTCCGGCGCTTACAGCTCGGGCGCCTCCGGCATCGTCGACCTCGGCCGCGCGATCGGCGGGGATTACACGCTGCCCGACGACCTCTGGAGCGCCAATTGGAACGGTGCCCAGAACACGCTCGACCCCTACATCCCCTCGACCGCTTGGGCTTCTCACCAGCGCATCCACCAGTACCGCGGGGGTCACAACGAGACCTACGGCCTGATGACGATCAACCTCGACAACAACTACGTCGATGGGGCGACGGTCGGCGCCGGCACTGGCGCCGGGGCCGCCAAGCCGGAACTGCCGCCGCTGACGGTCGGCCACATAAAGCCAGAAGGAGGCGCCGTCAGTGTCTGGGTCCGCTGTGGCTGGCCGCCAGACGGCGAAGCCTGTCCCGGCCAGATCATCTTGCGCACCCACACGAAGGTGCCCTTCCGCGCCCGACCCGGGATTCCGACGAAGGTCGTCCGCATCGCCGTCAGCCACCGCACCTTCAGACTGGCCGGCGGAAGGTCCCACACCTTCCGTGTCGGCCTCAACTCACGCGGCGCGCCGCTGCTGCGGTTGCGCGGGACCCTCAAGGCCCAACTGCTGGTGGCGATTCCTAACGCTCGCGCCACTCGCGCCGTGAGTCTGCGGCGCTGAGCTGCCCTTAACCCCAGGTCGCGAGGGCGAGCTGGGAGAGGATCGTGCGGTCGGCCGTGACCAGTGGGACGTCGGCGACGACGGCCTGCCCGGCGATCATCCGGTCGAAGGGATCGCGGGTCCAGGTGAGCTTGGCCGCTGATTGCACCAGTGCCACGAGAGATACATCGGCGGTTTGAAGGCCGATCGTCTTGCGCAGTGCAGCGAGGGGAGCCTCGGCCGGCTCAGTCACCCGGCCGACTTCGTAGAGGTAAGTCAGCTCCAGCTCGACTATCGGGGATACGAACGGCTGCTCGGATTCGAGCAGGTCGCGCACCGCGATCGGGATGCGCCGGTCGGCGCCCTCGTAGAGCCAGCCCACGACATGAGTATCAAGAAGGATCAGGGTTCCACTCCGAGGACCAGTCGATATGGATCAACTCGTCGGGGTCTCCGACGATGAAGCCCTCGTGGCGTGGCAGACGATCCCAAATCGACCGCTGCTCCTTCGGCGCGATCACCAAGGTCTTGCCGTTGCGCTGAATCTCCAAGGGCTGGCCGGTCTCGAGCACCTCGTCCAGCATCCGGTAGATGTTGGCGCGGAGCTTGGAGGCGGTGGTGGCCAAAACGGTCCCTTCCAATCTGATACGTACGTTAGATAGGAAATGCATACGTACGTTATCATTGAGCGCCGACCTCTCGGGAACTTGTGTCTGCATCATCGGAGACCACGCTACAGAGCCGAATCCCACGTGTAGCGCGCGCAAGCGCGCGGATCCGCAACGCGTCTAGAACGCAAATCAGCGAGGCTCCTCATCGTGAGCCGCCGCGACCAGATCAAGCTAGGCGAGGGGGAGCTGCTGGAGCTGCTGGAGGGGGAGCGCGTGGCGATCGTTTCCAGCCTCGGCCCGCGCGGTTGGCCGCACTCGATGCCGATGTGGTTTGTCCCCCGCGGCGGCGAGATCTGGATCTGGACCTACGCCAAGTCGCAGAAGGTGCGCAACCTCGAGCGCGATCCCCGCGCCACGGTCCTGGTCGAGACCGGGCACGAGTACGGCGAGCTGCGCGGAGCGATGATCGAGGCCGAGGCGGAGATCCACCGGGACTTCGAGACCGTTTTCGCCTTCGCCGAGGAGCTGACCCTACGCTACGCCGAGGGTATCTCCTCCGTCGAGGGAGACGCCAAGGCCGCGCTCGAGGCGCAGGCCCCGAAGCGGGTCGCGATCCACTTCAAACCGGTCCGCGTTGCCAGCTGGGATCACCGCAAGCTGAGTGGGTCCTACTGAGTCGTTAACGTCCTGGCGGTACTGACGTCGCCCCGGCGTGTTAGGAAGTGACCTGCACACGCCCCGCCGCTTTCCCGCGCTGAGTTGAGAACCGCAAAGACCACGATCCTGCTGCTGGCTCTCGCCGCTGCGCTGGTCGTTCCATCTGCGGCACAGGCGCTGCCCCGGACCTTCTTCGGGATTGCCCCGCAGACGCCCCTCAGCGACCTCGATGCCTCCTACATGAAGGCCGGTGGCATCGGCAGCGTGCGCTGGCCGGTCAACTGGGCAACCGTACAACCGACAGTGAGGGGCGGCTACAACTGGAGCAGCGTCGATCCCGCCGTTGAGGCTGCCGCGCGGCGCGGGCTGACGGTCCTGCCGTTCCTCTACGGAACGCCGCGCTGGATCGCGAGGAAGCCGACGACGTTGCCGATTGACAGCTCTCGGGCGAGGAAGGCCTGGCTGGCCTTCGTCACCGCGGCGGTGAAGCGCTACGGGCCCGAAGGCGAATTTTGGAACCTGCACGCGCCGGCCGTGGCGGGAGTCAACTACGTGCCTGCGGTCCCGCGACCACTGCCGATCCGCAGCTGGCAGATCTGGAACGAGGCGAACTTCTTCTACTTCGCCTACCCGGTCTCCCCGAGCCGTTATGCGCGGCTGCTGAAGCCAACCTACGGGGCGATCAAGGCTGCGGACCCGACCGCGAAAGTGATCCTCTCCGGCCTCTTCGGAGCGCCAGACCAAGGCGGCAAGCGTGGCATGGACGCGAGCAAGTTCCTCGCCGCCCTTTACCGGGCGCCTGGAATCAAGAACTACTTCGACGCCGTCGCCCTGCACCCCTACGCCTTCCACGTCGAAGACCTCGAAGAACTGACCGAGGGCGTGCGCGAAGTGATCCTCGAAAACCACGACCCCGGCACCGACCTCTACATCACCGAGATGGGCTGGGGCTCCCAGAACGATCCCAACAAGGTTGCCTTCGAGCAGGGGATCCAGGGCCAGGCGAGGGAACTGCGCAAGGCCTACGGCTACCTGATTGCCAACCGCAACCGCCTACGCCTCAAGGGCACCTATTGGTACTCGTGGAAGGACAATCCCGAATACGTCGCCTGCAGCTTCTGCGACTCGGTCGGCCTTTTCCGCGCCGGCAGGAAGTTCCACCCCAAGCCCGCCTGGCGGGCTTTCGTCGCGCTGAGCGGGGGCCGCGCGCGACCTTAGTTAGCGGCCCTGCGAACGGCTTCGCCGGGTGCGGGGCCTACCGCGACTCCCATTGATACGGTCGCCGACCTTGACCCGTCTGTTGATCACCGGTGGGGCCGGCTTCGTCGGCTCCAACTTGGCCGTTTCGCTGGCTGCTCGTCACCCTGAGTGGGAGATCGTCGCACTCGACAACCTCTACCGGCAGGGCTCTGAATTGAACTTGCCGCGGCTGGAGGAGCACGGGGTCAAGTTTGTCCGCGGCGACGTGCGGAAGCCCGAGGATCTCCGACGGATCGACGAGATCTCCGCCCTGATCGAGTGTTCTGCTGAGCCGTCGGTGATGAGCGGCGTCGATGGGAACACCGAATATCTGGTCCACACGAACCTGACCGGCGCGTACCACTGCCTCGAGCTGGCCCGTCGCGACGGTGCCTTTGTTGTCTTCCTCTCGACCAGTCGCGTATACCCGGTAGAGCCGCAGACCAGGCTTACCCTGACCGAGACCCCGACGCGTTTCGAGATCGCGGCCGAGCAAGGCTTTCCCGGCGTCTCGCCTGAGGGGATCTCGGAGCAGTTCCCGATCGATGGCGCCCGCACGCTCTACGGCGCAACCAAGCTCGCCGCTGAGCTGTTGATCGAGGAGTACCGGGCAAGCCTTGGAGTTCCGGCCGTGATAGATCGTTGTGGAGTTATTGCCGGGCCCTGGCAAATGGGCAAGGTCGACCAAGGAGTCTTCACCCACTGGATGCTCGCCCACCACTTCAAGAAGCGTCTCAGCTATATCGGCTTCGGCGGGAAGGGTAAGCAGGTGCGTGATCTGCTGCACGTCGAGGATCTGGTTGACCTGGTCGAGCGTCAGCTCCTTGACCAGGACTCCTGGAACGGCCGCACGGTGAACGTGGGCGGCGGGCGCGAGTGCAGCCTCTCTCTGCGCGAGACAACCGAGATCTGCCAGCGCCTGACCGGCAACGAGGTTCCGATCGAGCCGGTCGAGGAGACGCGTGCCGGGGACGTGCCGATATACCTTTCGGATTGCGGGAAGCTCTTCGGCTTGGACGAGTGGCGTCCGCGCCGCGCGGCCGAGCAAGTCCTTGCCGACATACACGATTGGATCGCCGCGGATGAGATCAGGATCGCCGAGGCACTCAAGATCAATGCCCCCGTGACGGGGGAGGGGGAGGGGTAGAGAGAATGGCGACTGCGATCATCACGGGCTCAGGCGGCTTGATCGGTTCCGAGGCGGTGGAGCACTTCATCAACGAGGGCTTCGACGTGATCGGCGTCGAGAACGACATGCGGTCGCGCTTTTTCGGCGCCGAGGCCTCGACCGCGCACGTTACCGAGCGGCTGGTCGCCGAGAGACCCGAGTTCATGCTCGAGGACGTCGACATTCGCGATGCCGCCGCCATCGATCGCATCTTCCGTGAGAACGCCGGCGGGATCGAGCTGATCATCCACACCGCCGCTCAGCCCTCGCACGACTGGGCGGCGAAGGAGCCGCAGACCGACTTCGGGGTCAACGCAAACGGGACGCTCAATCTGCTGGAGGCGGCCCGGGCCCATGCTCCGCAAGCGACTTTCGTGTTCTGCTCGACCAACAAGGTCTACGGAGATACCCCCAACCGGTTGCCTCTGCAGGAGCTGGATTTGCGCCTGGAGCTGCCGGAATCCCATCGCTATCACGGCGGGATCGACACCTCGATGTCGATCGATGCGTGCACTCACTCGCTGTTCGGCGTCTCCAAGGCGGCTGCCGATCTGCTGGTGCAGGAGTACGGGCGTTATTTCGAGATGCCGACGGTTTGCTTTCGCGGCGGCTGCCTGACCGGTCCCCAGCACGCCGGGGCCAAGCTGCACGGCTTCCTCGCCTACCTGATGAAGTGCACCGTCACCGGCACCCCGTATACCGTTTTCGGCTATGACGGCAAGCAGGTTCGCGACAACATCCACAGCGCCGACCTGATCGCCGCTTTCGACGCCTTCCATCGGGCCCCGCGCGCAGCTGCGGTCTACAACATCGGCGGAGGCCGCTTCAGCAACTGCTCGATGCTCGAGGCGATCGAGACGTGCGAGCGGATCTCCGGTCGCGAGTTGAGCTGGGAGATGGGTGAGGAGCCGCGGATCGGCGACCATCGTTGGTGGATCTCGGACTTGACCCCGTTCGAAAACGACTACCCCGAGTGGAAGCTCCGCTACGGAGTGGACGATATCTTGCGAGAGATGTACGAGCAAAACGTCGAGCGCTGGACGGTGGCCTCGGCATGAAGCTGTCCGTAGTGATGCCCGCTCAGAACGAGGAGGGCTCTGTCGCCGCCACGGTCGAAGGCGTGATGGCGGAGCTCGAGCGCGAGCAGATCGACTACGAGGTCGTCGTCGTCGACGACGACAGCGAAGATCGAACGGCCGAGATCGTCGAGGCGATCGGCATGGAGAACCCGGCGGTTCGTTGCTACCGCTCTCACTACGGAAGGGGCTTCGGCATGGCCGTGCGGGCCGGCCTCGAGGTCTTCAAGGGCAATGCCGTGGCAATCGTGATGGCGGATGCATCCGACGACCCGCGTGACCTGGTCCGCTACCACCGCCTGCTCGAGGAAGGCTGGGATTGCGCTTTTGGCTCGCGCTTCATGCCGGGGGCGAAGGTCCACGACTACCCCAGTCTGAAGCTGACGATCAATCGCCTCGCCAATTGGTTCATTCGGGTGCTCTTCCGGCATCGCTACAACGACACCACGAACGCTTTCAAGGCCTACCGGCGGGAGGTGATCGAGACCATCCAGCCGCTGCTGTCAAAGCACTTCAACCTGACTGTGGAGATTCCCCTGAAGGCGATCGTTCGCGGCCACAGCTATGGGGTGATCCCGATCTCCTGGACCAACCGGACCAGCGGCGTGCCGAAGCTGGCGATGCGTGAGATGGGCAGCCGCTACCTCTTCATCGTGCTCTACGTCTGGCTGGAGAGCACGCTCAGTCGCGGCGACTACAGGGTCGAGGCTGCTGAGCGTCCCTCTGAGACCGTGCGAGGCTGAGCGGCTTGGGCCTCGCCGTGAGGCGGCCCGGTCACCCGCCGAGCTTGCGCCCGACGACGAGGAACTGCTTTCCAAGCAGGCGCCAGGCGGGCGGGGTCTTCAGGTAGAGCCGGGTCAGCTGCGGCGAGGGCGGCAGGATGCCCCGGAAGGAGTAGGGCAGGTAGCGCGGGATGACCCGCTCAGGCTCGAATCCGGCCGCGTAGAGGTGCTCGCCGATCGCGACATGGGTAAGTGCCACGTAGTGATCGGCGCAGTCCCAGTACTCGTCGGAGCAATAGCGGTAGTTGGGGCCCATGATCGCGATCCGCCCCCCGACCTCCATCGCTCCGTGCATCTTTTCCAGGAAGGCGGCGACCGCCTCCTGGTCGTGCAGGTGCTCGAGGAAGTTCGAGATGAAGACGCCGTCGAAGTAGTCGTCGGGAAGCTCCGCGTCCATGATCGAGGCGGTGATCACCTTCGTGTCGGACTTGTGCGCGGCCTCGGGGTAGCTGACCTCGTCGACCGCCCAGGTCTCCTTCGCGGGCACTGCGCCGATGAACTCACCCCTTCCGGCCGCCGGGTCGAGGACCTTCTGCGGCTGGCCCATCAGGCCGTGCACGTGGGGACCGATCTCACGCCAGACGGCCACCCGGCCGTCCTGGTCGATGTCGCGGAAGCGGTATGAGTAGAGGCGCTCGTAGTTCATTGCGAGCGCGGCACGCTATCGGAATCGGGCGACTGGACTTCCGAGGTCCGAGCAGACCGAGATCGAGCGGGCCGCGGTGAGCTCGATTTGCCAGGGGACGTCGGAGCGGTCGCGTGGGAAGCGGAGCAGGGTCGTGCCTCCAGCTTCGATCGTGCCCCCCTTCAGGGCGAAGGCTTCCGCGTACCGGCGCAGCGCCAGGGTGGCTGGCGCTCCCGGCCCGACCCGGACCAGCGTGCTGCCGCGCAGCACGACGGGCGCTCCGCTTGCCGCGCTGCCAGCTGGGATCAGCAGGCAGCTTCCCCGTGTCCTTGCCCGCTCGATCGGCGCCGCGGCCATTGGCGCCGGCCCCGAGCCGCCACTCGCGTCGCGCTGCGAGATCGCCGTCAGCGGCAGCGCGTGCGCGAGGACGACGTCGACCCGCTCGCGGACGCCCTCCGGCGCGCTCGGCAGTTCGGCAGCGCTCTCTGCGGGAGAGCCGAAGTCCTCGACCGCCGAGAGGTAGGAACCGGCGTCGATCGGAACCAGGGTGGAGGTGCCGGCTATCTCGGGGGTCAGCGCGAATTCAGGGCTGACCGTGTCGCGGGCGATCTCGATCGCCGCCAGCTCGCCGCGCGCCAGCTCACTCTGCTGCTTCATCAGCGCTCGGCCTTCCTTCAGCGGGCCGGCGTTCGAGATCAGCGCGATGCCGGTCACTGCGGCGAGGATGGCGAGCGTGCGGTTGCTGACGCGGGCCCCGCGGAAGACCTCGGCAAGGATCAGCACGATGAAGATGCCGCCGATGTACTGGTAGCGACTCGCGGTCGGTTCCCGTCCGGGGATGAAGTCGAAGCCGCCGAGGATCCAGAAGGCCGCGGCAGCCGTCAGGGGGACCCAGATCCGCGGCGAGATCCCGCGCTCCCGTCGCAGCCAGAGCGCGACGAGGACCGCGAGGGCGACGAGGAGCGCCCGACCCCATTCCGGCGGAGCCGTTCCTTCGCTGCCGACCGCGGCTGTATGCAGCCCGGTCAGCGAGCCAAGCGCGGAGGCGATGCTTTCGGCAACGAAGACAGGTGTGTCGAGCACGTTGGTGAAGCTCAATGCGTTCGGCACCTTGTGGCCCCAGGCCAGGTACCAGAGCGCGTAGACGGCCAGTGGGAGCGCCGCGACATAGATGCGGGACCAGCCGCGCGTGCGCCGGCGAACGAGCACGTCGACGCCGGCGGCCAGAGCGAAGGGCACGCCGAGGCTCGAGCACCCCATGGCGAGGATCAGAAGCGCGCAGGCGCCGAGGTCCCCGGCGCGGTCGTCACGGTCAAGCAACAGCAGCGCTCCGAGGCCCGCCGCGGCCGAGCCGACCAGGGTCATCTCGAAGGGCCAGAGTAGGACGTTCCAGCCCGGGCCGAGGAACATCAGCACGACCGCCGGGAAGAGGGCGAGCCAATCGCCGAGGCGGCGGCGGACGTAGAGGAAGAGGAGGATCGCGGTCGCCGCGTAGAGGAGGACGGAAAGCACCCGCAGGGGTCCCACCGAGGTCATCCCGAAGAGCGCCAGGCAGGCCTTGTAGATCGCGACGATTAGCCAAACGGGGTGGATGTCGTTGGCGGCGAAGAACGATTCGGCGTCGAAGGCGCGCCGGTGGATGGTCATGTTCCATTCGTCCTGGAAGAACGTCATCCCGGAGCAGAGGACGAGGAGGAGGACGACCGACGCCGCCGCGAAGACCCAGAGCAGAACGACAGGGGTGCGGCGGGGCAGGCTCGGGAGAGTCGCTAGGCGCCGCATCGAGCGGGCAGTCTTGCGTAGAGTCGCTTCTCGTGTCGCCCGCACCGCAAACGGCTGCGATCGCGATCGCGATGGCCACCTTTGAGCCAGATTCCGATCTCTTCCGGACCCAGGTCGCCTCGCTGCAGGCGCAGACGCGGCAGGACTGGTTCTGCGTGATCAGCGACGACTGCTCGCGAGCAGACGCCTACGAGCGCTTGAAGGCCGCTGTGGCGGAAGACCCACGCTTCATCCTCTCGCGATCGGATCGGCGCCAGGGCTTTTACCTCAACTTCGAGCGCGCGCTGTCCCTGGTCCCGAAAACCGTCCGCTTCGTCGCGCTCGCCGATCAGGATGATCGCTGGGACCCAGACAAGCTCGAGGTGCTGAGCCGATCGATTGGCTCAGCCCTACTCGTTTACAGCGATGCACGCATAGTCGATGAGTCCGGAGCCCTGATCGCCGATACGTTCTGGTCCCGGCAAAGGCGGCCTCGCAGCGATTTCGCTTCCCTGCTCGTCACCAACACGGTGACCGGCGCGGCGTCCCTCTTCCGCCGGGAGCTGCTGGATTCCGCGCTTCCCTTCCCCCGCCTGCCGGGCGATCCCTACCATGACCATTGGCTAGCGCTCGTGGCCCTCGCCGAAGGGGAGATCGCCTACGTGCCACGGCGTCTCTACGACTACGTCCAGCACGCTGGGGCGGTGCTCGGCCATGCGGGCGCCGCGCCGCAGGCAAGTTCGCGAGGCCGCTTGCGGCGCCCTGAAGTGGCGCTTGCGAGCTGGCGGCAGGCGTACTTCGGCGATTACCGCCGCCTGATGCTGCTCGCCGCGACGCTTGAGGAACGCTGTGGCCCCCTGCCGAACGCAAGCCGGCGCCGCGCCCTGAAGCGCTTTCTCGCAAGCGAGCGCTCCCCGGCGGGCTTCGCCTGGGTCGCCTGGCGTTGGCTGCGGTCCGGACTGCGCGGCGACGGCGAGCGAACGCTGCTCGCGGCGCTCACCTGGCGCCTGTTGGCGCGGGTGCGGGGCTACCCGGTCGCCGAGCCGGGGTCGCAGAGGTAGGGGTAGATCCCGGCCAGGGCCGGCTCCCAGCGGCTGTGCCGCGCCGCGATGTCCTCCAACCCCCGCTGCGCCAGCCGCCGGCGCAGCACCGTGTCGGTCGCCATCCGCTCCAAGCCTTCGACCAGGCCATCGACCGTGCGCGGGCAGCGCAGCGAGTTCTGCTCGTGCTGGATGATCCAGTCGCCGGCCGGATTGTCGAAGGCGACCACCGGGGCGCCGCAGGCAAGCAGCTCGAGCGGCAGGTAAGAGGGGTGTTCGGAGACCGTCAGGGCGAGGCCGAGGTCGCAGCTTCGGTAGAGCTTGCCGGTGTCCCGGTAGTCGAGCAGGCCGAGGTGCTCGATCCCTCGGCCAAGGTCGTTCGGATGCGCCCACGAGCCCGCGGTGACGATGCGAACCTTCTGGCCGAGGCGCCGCTTCAGCTCCAGCAGCGCCGGCGAGGCAAGCTCCCAGCAATTGCGCCAGTGGCCCGGCCGGGCGTAGGTGAAGACCGTCACCGGCTCACCCTCCTCGCGCCAGGCGCGGCCCTCGGCGTGGAAGATCGAGCCGTCGATCGCGGGCATGAAGAAGGACCCGTCGCCGTTGTAACGGTCGCGGTACAGGTTGCGCATGCGCTCTGTGTTGCAAATTCCGTAGAGGCCCAGGCGGTAGGTCTCCTCGGCGAGCGCATAGTTGGTCCCGGCCGGATAGAAGGCGGGCTCGAAGTCCTGAATCAGGTAGAAGCGGCGGCGCGTGTGGGGGAAGTGAGCCGCCAGGTAGGCGGTATGCCACTGCGTCGCGATCGAGACGTCGGCGGGCGGCATCGAGTCCAGGTTCGGGCCGGCCTGTCCGTCGCTGAAGGCGATCTTTGAATCCGCGATCGAGGGGAAGGCAGCCTCGATCGCGGAGCGGATGTAGCGCTCGTTGGGAGCTGCGGCGACGACGAACTGGTTCTGCACCCCGTGCTCTGTAGCGAGCTGCTCGGCGATTCTGAAGGCCGTGTTGATGCCGCCGTAGAAGGGGCTGTCGATCTCCGGCACGAACCAGTTGACTGTCTTCACCGCGATCGGCTCCGGATCGGCGGCGTGCTGCTCGCGCACGCAGCGCTCCAAGCTGCGGTCCGCGCGGCATTGCTTCGCCAGCATCTTCGACTCGTTCGAGTCCGCCTGCTGGCGAAAGACGGAGAACTCGCGCCCGAGCACGGCGCCGACCGTTTCCATCGCGGTCGGCTCCTCGGCGCCCCGCAGTTTCGGCTCCGGGCTTTGCAACGAGAGGCTGGGAGAGAAGTAGTAGTCGCCTCCTCGCAGCCAGGTCTGGTAGCGCCAGTAGCTGGTGAAGAAGTCCTCCGGAGGAACGTTCTCGCCGCGCGTCTCACTCTCCAGGTGGCGAACGCCGGCGAACGGCGAACAGACGCTGCGCCGCCCGTG
>Ga0136846_1218774_pt1 | contig 21792 bp, 16 predicted proteins | sample HopSoiMetagenom2_FD_96841 | JGI IMG/M metagenome (GOLD analysis project Ga0136846, IMG submission 96841) | Grasslands soil microbial communities from Hopland, California, USA - 2 Assembly 2016 (version 4) | ecosystem: Environmental > Terrestrial > Soil > Grasslands | place: USA: Hopland... | reverse complement strand
ATACAAGATGCAGCACGATACCACGCGGATGCAACAAGCACCGTCCATCTGCATCCAATGGGCTGTATCCAGTTTCCAGTAATCAGTATCCTGCTTATCTTCGCGCGCTATGCCAAGCAGCTTACCACATGATGAGGTTCTGCCTTACAAAGAATCGGGCGAAAGCAAGACGAGCCAGGTGGCATTGATGTTCGACCGGATCGCATTCAGGTATGATTTCCTGAATCATTCTCTTAGTTGTGGAATTGACATGATCTGGCGCAAAAAAGCAATTAAAGAATTGGCAGTCTTGAAAGCTGGAAGGGTATTGGATGTGGCAACCGGAACAGGCGACATGGCATTGTTGTTGCACCGCTTCCTGCGCTCAAAAAAGATTGTGGGCATAGATATCTCGGAGGGCATGTTGCGGCTTGGAATACAAAAGGTTGAGAAACAAAAGTTAAACGACGTAATTACGCTTCAGAAAGGCGATGTAGAGGCAATAAACTTTGGTAATGATTCGTTTGATGCCATAACATCCGCCTTTGGTGTGCGGAATTTCGAACATTTGGAGCAGGGATTGAAAGAAATGTTGAGGGTGATGCGCCCAGGTGGCAAACTTGTAGTTCTTGAGTTTTCGAAGCCGAGAAAGAAATTTTTCAAAGGCTTCTACCAATTCTATATGAATGTTATTGCTCCCAAAGCGGGCAAGTGGTTATCAAAAAACAAAGAAGCCTACCAATATCTTACCGAATCCGTTAAAGCATTCCCTGATGGAGATGAATTTCTACACATTCTGAGACAAACAGGTTATACCGATACCTATTTAAAAACGCTGAGTTTAGGAATATGTACAATTTATTGCGGCAGCAAACGGATCGCTTAATAAAGGGAATTGCATTCTTCTGCATTTGCTTTTCATGTCAAGGCATTTTCGCACAATTTAGTGGCGACTTAAACCTGCCTGATCATGACGATAAAAAATACCATATTGGTATTGTGATTATGGGAGCCACCAGCCGTTTCCAGGTTAGCCAACACCCAATGTTTTTACAGTCTGATAGTGTACTGGTAAGCAGCCCCGAAAATTCCAGTGGCGTGGGATTAGGAGGGATGCATACTTTCAGGCTAAGTAATCGTTTTGAAGCACGGGTCGTATTTCCACAACTTTTATTTGTAAATAAAGCGATCACCTATCACACGCGGAATTTTAGCGATGGCCAGGTGGTAGAGGAAAAAAAGAATATTGAATCGATCTTACTTGGTCTTCCGATCCAGGTAAAATTCAGATCTGACCGTATTGGCAATTTTCGGGTATACATGATGGGTGGAGTTAAATTTGAATACGATCTTGCATCAAAAGCCGCAGCTCGGAATGCAGAAGACCTCATCAAGTTAAAATCTTCCGATTTTGGGATTGAAGCCGGGATCGGTTTCAATTTTTACATGCCGTATTTTATTCTTTCTCCTGAAATCAAGATCAGCAATGGCATCACCAATTCACATAGCCGGGATCCAAACCTCAAATTCTCCAACGTCATTGATAAGCTCAATTCCAGGATGATCGTGTTTTCTTTAATTTTCGAAGGCTAAGTAGTCCCGCAATCCCCTGCGGAATGACTTCGGTTAGGCCTGCAGGATGTTTCCATTCGCGATGCTAAGTGTTTTCACCTACACATTGTGGAAAGAATCTAAGTACTTTGATGTATAGCAAAAACGGCTTTTTTCGTTTATAAGAAGAGAAAATCCGATCCATGAAACAAGCCTTAATCTTATTGGTTCTGCCCGCATTTATGTTCATTGGCTGCCAGAACAAATCCACAAAGAGAATTTTCCATGCCGATGCGCTCCAGTCCGAACACGTGCGCTTTGACATCACAAAAGACACTTCCTTTAAAACGAAGCATGGAACCATCGTTCGTATACCGGCTGGCAGTTTACAGTCCACCGGCAACACCGTTGTTGAACTGGAAATAAAAGAAGCACTCACAGTAGCAGAGATGATCAGGGCTGGCCTACAAACGCACAGCAATGGAAATCCAATGAGCAGTGGAGGCCTAATTTATTTTAATGTGGTTGGTGACGACCAGGTGAGAATAAGTAAGCCTTTCCAGCTTGCCATCCCTACAGTGAATATTGATGACAGCATGAAATTATACAAAGGCGAACTGGACGAGGATAGCAATATGAATTGGATTGATCCAAAGCCGATGGCAGATAACCCGCAGTGGAAAGCAATGCATGCAGGAAGGGACCTTTTCATTAATAATTGCGCTTCATGTCACGCGATCAACAAAAAAATGTTGGGGCCCGACCTCGCGCATATTGTGAAAAGATCGAAGCCGGTTCCGTTTGGTGAAGAAGGCTACGTTCAGAATGGTCATAATCTTTTATATGACTTTACGAGGAATAACCAGTATGTTCTAAAATGGAGTTTATATTATCGCTGCCTGTATAACCAGTATAATAAAATGCCGATGAACCTGTTTCCGGACCTTACAGAAACAGAGTTGAATAACATCTATGCATACATCGAAAATGAATCAGAAGTAAAAAAGCTTCCGATCCCTGACAATGGTATTGAAAAGTGCCTGGATAGTTGTCTGTTATATGCTGAAGCAAAGATGCGTTTAAAGCAAATGAAATCCGGCTTAGAAGGAGACAGCAGCCGCGAAACTGAACAAAATTTCATATTTAATGCAAGTGCGAAAGATACCAGTTTTAATAAACGAATAGTAGTTACGCGAGCGCCTTTGAACTACATGGCCGATCTTGAAATTGTTGATCCCATCAGGAAGAAACCATTGTATTACCAGTTCAACCTGGATGCATTTGGCTGGCATAATATTGAAAAACCATTGGAACAGGAATATGGATCAAAAGAAAGCCTCATGCTGGTAAGAGTAAATGGCAGTTATTCGGAAAAACTGGACGTCTACCTGGTATTGCCATCAATGCGCGTGGTTGCCCAGGGTACGATCCTGGATAAAGATAAAAACACATACGGTTTTTATAGTAAGGACGGTACCGTTTCACTTCCGCAAAACGAGGATGCAGTGGTAATTGCATTGCAACAGGGGAAGGATACCGTTTATTTCGCGAAGAAAGATTTCATCACGAGCAATGCGCAGTATTTTGACCTGACCCTGTCTCCTTTGAAATCAGCTTTGCTAAAGAAAGAAATGAACCTGCCTTCTACTAATAACATCGGTTTGCAAGTGAAGGACCAAAAAAGCAACAGCGAATTTAGAAGAAAGATAAAAGACGTTACAGACGCAGAAGAGTTAAGACCGAAGAATTGCGATTGCAGTTGCTTTACTATCCAGCCGGTGGATATGGATTCCAGGGCGAGCAAAAAAGAAATAACATCAGCAAAAATATTACCGTCTACGAGAGACTCGGCATCCTCTGTTCACTCATCAAGAGTGAAGGACTCAGTTTCTCCAAAGAGCGCATTAACCGTTTCACCAAACAAACAGTCGGCGCCACCATCAACGAAAACGGTAAAAAAGCCAGTAACAACGAAAAAGAAAACGGTGCCCGTAAAGAAAAAGAAGCCTGTGTATAAAGGGAAGCTGGCGAAAAGATAGAAGCAACAATCGATCTCCCTTTCTCGATGAGTCTCCGGGCCTCAATTTAATTCACCCGTATTAAAAGGCCGGGGGCTCCTTGGTATGACACAGAAAACCAATCGCGGTGTCCGATGTTCCCGGCGATTCTATGACTCATTGAAAACAAGCAATCATCACTGCGCTATTTTTTCTTCATACCCCGGTTCGCCGATGGTAAATGATAGATCACCTGGTCAATCCGTTTTTCCATTTCAATATCCTCTTTCACATTTGATAAATAGAACTCTTCATAATACGCTTTTATAATTGCAGCCAGTGGTGTGGACAGCAGCGCCCCCACCAATCCAAACGCAGAGCCCATGGCGAGAAGCAAAAAAATAGTGGAAACAGGGTGCACATTCATAGTAGTCGACCGAAGTCTCGGCATTACAAAATCTCCAAGCACTTCATCCAAAGCAAGAAAAAAAATCAATATCCAGAGAGCAGTGAACGGGCTGACTGAAAGGCCAACCAGCAACGGCGGAATAGACATGATATAGAAACCAATCCTTGGTATCAGTTCTGCAAATAACGCAAGCGCCCCCCACACCCACGCACCAGGCACTTTCATGATGCTAAGGAATGTGGTTACCAATACAGCGGCAATTGCGCCGCCTATCAGATTAGCCTGCATCCATCCTGTTAGCATATCGGCCGTATGCAAAAGCGCGCGTTCAGCTTTTATTCTTTTCCCCGCCGAAAAGAAAGAAAAATAAATTTCCAGTAGCGGACGTGGATTCGCAACCCCATATACTACCATGCTGATAAAGATGATCAGGATAATGACTGCCCCCAGGATGGACAAAGAAATGTTGCCAATCTGCACGGCAGCAGTGGGAAGTGAAGGCAACCAATTGAAAAGACTACTTCCATCGGCACGGATTTGTTTTTGTATCTCTGGATAGTTTTCAAACCATGATGCTACATTATTTGAAAAACGGGTGGCGTAAGAAGGTAAGTTATTAGCCAGCGTTCCCAATTGAGAGCTGATGATTGGGAAAACCAACCATGACAATAATCCTAGTCCGATTACCACTGTGCCAAACACAATTGCGCAGGCCCATCCTCTTCTCATCTTCTTTTTCTTTTCCAACCAGGCTACAGGTGAATTCAGGATGAGAACAAGTACAAGTGCGAATAACAAAAGAAGAATCACACTGAAGATCTTATAGCAGATCCAAATGAAAAGAAAGACGCCCACACCATACCACAGGCCTTTCTTGATTACGTCGAACGGTTGCTTGGATTCGTTTAATGGCATCGTGCACTTTACTTTTGAATCAATAGCTTTTCATTTAATCCTAGCGCTTTTTGTTGGAATCTGGAGCGAATCATTTCTGTCTAAAACTATCACCAATAAATGCAAGCGCATCAACAATGCCGGTTCGCCAATACGTCCAGTTGTGTGCGCCATCCCGAACGCGGTATTCATGTGGCACTCCTTTGTCGATCAGTGCCACGTGTAAGAGCGAATTTCCTCTTGAAAGAAAATCATCATCCCCGCAATCAATCCAGTATCGAACTTTTTTCAGATCATCTGCTGACTTACTCTCAACAATTTTTAATATCGAATTGCTATTCCATGCCTGGCTCAGCCTGTATTTTCCTTTCAATCCTCTTCCAAATAATTGACCGAATGTTGCCTCCCAACGATTATCCGCCATCGTGGTGGCAGCGGCATCATCAAAAACTGCAGCACTAAGTGGAGCGGCGGCAGCAAATAAATCAGGATATTTAAGTGCGTAGATCAGTGTTCCATATCCTCCCATGGAAAGACCGGCGACTGCCCGATATCTTTTTTGGGCTTTTATCCGGTAATCCTTTTCAATGGCGGGCATGAATTCTTTGATAAAGAAATCTTCATACTTCTCTTTGCCGTCGTAAGAATTGATATAGAAACTGGAATCTCCATTAGGCATTACAATGATCATCGGAGGAATCAATCCATCTTGTATTGCCTTATCGGCATATCGATTCACTTCTCCGAATTGGACCCATCCCGTGTGGTCATCCGTATATCCATGAAGCAGGTATACTACAGGGTAAGTTCTCTGTGATCCCTGGTAATCTGCGGGGAGGTAAACTGAATATTTCACCGGCCTGCCGAGGATGGAACTGTTAACCGTTCGCTCTTCTAAAACGGTTCCTCTTTGCGCAAAGGAAAATGAAATTTGCAGACAGCATGCCGTGACAACAGCAAGCTTGATTACGTTTAGTTTCATACAATTATTCTTAGTTTTTTCTTTTCTGTTTTTCGGCCTTCACATATTCATTCGCTTCTTCCCTGCATCTTACAGCTTGGCTTTCTTTGCGCCCTGATTCCTGCTTCTTTGAAGTTAATAGTCATATTCTCTCCTAAACATATTCAACCTGATCCCAAGCGTAAACATAAAAGTATTTTGGGCGCTTGTTAATTCTGATTTCGCGTGCCTGTACATCAATGATCCATCGAGGAAAAGATTTTCCTTCCATTCAAATGAAACGAGGCCGGAAATGTTAGTTCCTTTTGTCAATACCCCGCCGAGGAATTCATATCCATAGTCGCCGTGCGAGCGGCTAGAATTAATTTTGAATATATCCGATCCAAAATTACTGTTGACGGAGTCAACGCCCTGCTTCCAGAAAATAAGTTTCAGTTGCGTGTTCCACTTAGGGTGTAATTGATACCGGATGATGCCAATACTTTCAATAAAGTTCGCGCCAAATGGATGCGCCATTGGCTGATTATAATGAGTGTAATTTGCAATCGAATCATAGTGCGAATATGTAAAAGGCCTAACCAGGTTAATCTCGCCTTGCAGGTCAAGTTGCTTCACCTGGAAAGCGTCTATAAACTTTGTACCAAATTGAACTCCGAATTTATTCCCCCACCAGCCATTGCCTGCTTTGATTTCCTTTAATACAAATTCATCAAGAAGAAATTGTCCGTAGAATTGTCCCTGGTGACCAACATTCGCTTTATAGTCGATTCCCAACATCGCGTTATCTGCACTTCCATTTTGTTGCTCCGCTGCCCTCAAGAAGATTACGGGATTCAAATAAGAAAATTCCAGGTGATTGGCCCTTCCAAATACGACGGCATCAAATAAGCCAATATTTAACCATTTTGCCGCATTGATGCTTAAGTGGTGAATAGCCGCATATTTTTTGTCGAGCACCTTGTTACCTGCGCTGATATTAATTGTTTGAGGTACCAGTTCCATCAGGAGCATGTTGTAAGAAAGTTTCCAAACATGCGCATTCATCCGAAGGAACAAGTTACTGTTGCCATAATCGCTGAGGAAAAGTGACCGATAACCATTCCCGATAAAGTTCTTGTCATAACCAAACTGGAAATCAAAATATTTTCCAGCATTGAAGAAAACCGATCCCCTTGCATCAAGATAGTCAACGGCGGTAGTTTTAAAAGGTTTGTAAAAACCTACACCGGGCACGGCATCATATTGGACGATGCGGTTTCGAAAGAATTCGGGGCCGCGTTCCTGGTTATCGGTAACGTACACGTCGAAGCCAATTCTCTTTCCAATCAGCCCGCGCATCGTAATCCCCTTCGAATTCACAAACACTCTCTCATTGCTCGCCGTTTCAAATGACTGCTGCAATTGCAGAACGGGATTAACTGCCAGGAAGAAGTCTTTCTCTTCTACCGTGAGGAAATTTGCCTTGTCTTTATAGAAGGCATTCCAGATTGGTTTACGACTCGCAAAACTATCCCGGCTGCTTTGGACCCATTCCCTATTATTCAAAAGAAGTGAATGCAGATTGTACCTGTCTATATCAGATAAATGGTAGAAATAATCATAAGGATAAAACTTGTGAAGTGAATCTGACAATTCGCAAGCCATCACGGCGGTTCGCCTGGAAATAGGTTTGAAGGTGGAAACATTCAGATCACTGTTTTCCTGCAAAAGAATCTCTAATCTCTCCAGTAGATGATCATATTTCGATCCTCTTGGAAGCTGATTTGATTGAGAGAAAACAGAAAATGGAAGGAAAAAGCAGCAAAGTCTTGTAAGGGTTTTTAAAATATATTGCATGTTAAGCGATCGGTGAGCAGCCATTAGTTTTCGAGGTTGAGCGAAAGCGTCAAGTTATGCAAAATTACCTGATTAAGAATATTACGATTGTCAATGAAGGGTCGCTTATCCACGCTGACGTTTACATCAGCAATGGAAGAATTGAGAAGATTGGCGAACAGTTAAATATTGATCGAAACTTTGAAGAAATTAATGGTTCCGGAAAATATTTATTACCCGGTTGTATAGATGACCAGGTGCATTTCCGCGAACCTGGACTCACTCATAAGGCCACTATTGCAACGGAATCAAGGGCTGCTGTTGCAGGTGGCGTTACCTCTTTCATGGAAATGCCGAATACAGTTCCACCCGTCTTCACCCACGATTTATTAGAACAGAAATATGAAATCGCCTCCGCATCGTCTGTGGCTAACTATTCCTTTTTCATGGGCACATCCAATGAAAATGCAGAAGAAGCGCTGCGGACAAATGAAAAGAAGGATCGGGTTTGTGGAATTAAGATCTTCATGGGATCTTCTACGGGGGGCTTACTTGTGAACAATTATCTTACGCTCGACAGGTTATTTTCAGAAGCTGAGGTGCTGATCGCCACGCACTGCGAAGACGAGCGCATTATTCGCAACAACCTTGAGGAGCTCAAACGGAAAAAAATTGAGCTTGAACCAATTGATCATCCCGCAATAAGGAATGAAGACGCGTGTTTTCAAAGTTCATTTGCCGCTGTTCAACTTGCAAAAAAACACAACAGCAGGTTACACATACTGCATATTTCAACAGACAGGGAGCTTCAACTTTTCAGCAATATGGTCCCATTGGCTGAAAAGCGAATCACAGCGGAAGTTTGTGTGCATCATTTGCATTTTAGTATGAACGATTATGATGATCTCGGAAACCTCATCAAATGTAACCCGGCGATCAAAGCGCCTTTTCACCGGCTGGCACTTTGGGATGGCTTATTGGATAACAGGCTGGATGTGATTGCTACGGACCACGCACCACATACCTGGGAAGAAAAAAATGCGTCCTATGAAAAAGCGCATGCCGGCCTGCCGCTTGTACAACATTCATTGTTGCTAATGCTTTATTATGCAAAACAGGGGAAATTGACATTGGAACGAGTGGTGGAAAAGATGGCGCATGCACCTGCTATTTGTTTTCGGGTAGCAGATCGTGGATTCATAAGAGAAGGCTTTTATGCGGACCTGGTGATTGTTGACCTGGCAAATACAACTGTGGTAACCAAATCAAATATCTTATACAAATGTGGCTGGAGCCCGCTGGAAAATTTCAGCTTCCCCGCTTCTATTGAAAAAACTTTTGTGAACGGAAATCTTGTTTACGATAATGGAACCATCAATGATGTCGCTAAAGGGGAAAGATTAGCCTTTCAACTTTAATGGCGCCACTGATTACGGACTACGGACTTTTATGGAAATCGATCAAACTACATATAACGATCTTTCTCTCACTCATCGCGAAGAAGAATTTTCAATCTTTCATAAACTAAATTATAGCCGTACATCAACCGGAAGATTCTGGCTGGAAAAGTTTTTTAATGAGCCTTTCTCTGACATTAATAAGATCAAAGAAACCCAACAAATTATCCGTCTGATTCTTGAACGATTAAATCAATGGCCCGCTTCCGTTACCAACGGAACCATTATGGTCATGGAAAGATTGTATGAATCTCCACTGGATTCGGTACCAGATACATCAAACCTTCTCAATGCTTATAGCTATAAACTTTTGCATGCACCGGACTTTTCCCTGCTTCGATATTCATTGACACATTTCGCGGATTTTATTCGGGGTTTCAAATCCATTATTCAGTTTCTTCGAGCAGAAAAATTACCCACATCGCTCGATTTGCTGCTGAACCGCGCGAGCAGTCTGCTCACGCATCACCTCCTGGACCGCCTTTCGGAAACCGATCCCAGGAAAAAGTTAAGCGCGTCCGAAACAATCCTTTTTGGTAATTACATATTGTATCGCTTTAAGAATCATGCGCAGGAATTGATCAATATTTATGGAAGGCTCGATGCCTGGCAAGCAATGGCGAAGACCATGGAAGTACATAAGCTGGTATTTCCGGAATTTGTGACACAGTCAACGCCCTACATTGAAGCGAGCCAGCTATACCACATTCTGTTGCCGACACCCGTGCCTTATGATGTGCATATGAGCCAGGATTCTAATTTTTTCTTTTTGACCGGGGCAAACATGGCGGGAAAAAGCACCTTCATCAAAGCGGTTGGAACTACCATTTTCCTTGCGCACCTCGGGATGGGCGTTCCGGCCACGCAAATGCGTTTGTCTTTGTTCGATGGGATTCTGAGTAATATCAACGTAGTTGACAATATCGTAAAAGGAGAAAGTTATTTTTTTAATGAAGTCCAGCGCATAAAGAACACAATCCTAAAAATAAATAACGGAAAGAAGTGGCTCGTGCTGATTGATGAATTGTTTAAGGGGACCAATGTGCAGGACGCGATGAAGTGTTCAATTGCAGTGATTAAAGGCCTCATCAAGATCAAAAACTCGCTGTTTATTTTGTCCACGCACCTCTACGAAATAGCTGAAGAATTAAAGCAGTATACAAACATCTCATTCGAATTTTTTGAAACAACTGTGAACGGTGATCAGTTAGAATTTAGTTATCAATTGAAAGACGGAATAAGCAATGACAGGCTTGGCTACCTGATTTTGAAAAAAGAAAAAGTGGTGGATTTGTTGGAGCAACTGTAGTAGGCCGAAATTGCGTTTTCATTCGCCCGAATTGCAAATTCTGCTTACGTTCTTAAGGGGTATATAACAACGGGAAAAATTGTCCTTCCATTTTCGCACCTTTTGCAACCGCGGGCACACCTTCCAACAGCGGATCATCTGAATCGGAAACCACTCCGTCAGCAAACACATTGATCACAAAAGCCCTCCTGGGTTGATGACTCTTATTTTCGCCTGAGCCATGGAGCGTCAGCGGATGATGAAAAATAGCTTCCCCAGCTTCGACGGGTGCTAATGTTGGGTGATCGAATTGGAGTTTCTGTTCATCGGACAGAAAATCTCTTATTCCATGGAGATCACCTGCAATCACGGGCTTGGGTAATAATCCCCAACGATGACTACCTGCGATATATTGAAGACAGCCATTTTCTTCAGTGGCCGCATCCAACGCGCACCAGCAGGTTAAATGGGCGATGGGTTTTGTCCTGGTCCAGTAAGAATAATCCTGGTGCCACGCTACCACTCCGCCTTTTTTTGCCGGTTTATAAAATAATTGATCATGCCAGAAGCGAACAGGCCTGTTATGAAGCAACTGGCTTGCAGCCATAAGAAATCGCGGATTCCATAATACATCATGAAAGCCGCCGGTAATGCGCCATGCACCAAGGGCATGAAAAAGTATGGTTTGCGGATCGCTCGATTCATTACTGTGAAACTCGTAGAACAATTCGTGGCCAGGATAATTTTGGTCGGACAAAAGCGTCAATTCTTTTCTTAGTCGCTCCACTTGCCCAGTCTCCAACATTTTCACACCCCCGAGAAATCCGTTTTCATTAAACGAAGCAACCTGTTCCTCAGTTAATGCATATTCCTCCCAACCTTCTTTCGTAGATGGATACCGGAACATGTCCGTTACGAGTTCATGGACTTTACTGAGATCTTTTGCAGACATATGATTTCATTTTACTGAAAACGGAAACTTCATCTTACTTGGCTCAATTATGAGACGAAACTCCGGTCGTTAAGAAACGAACAAATTTCCACCTTACTTTCGGTTTCTCAACCTTCCATTTGACTAAACGGTTTGTCCGCTCATGGAAAGTTATTCCCCAGGATGATACTTGCGCTCACGGTTCTTCAGAACCTCTTCTTTGTAAAATAGCACATCTTTAAAATTACCTTCAATATACATCTTGGCCTGGTCCGCATAATGTTTTGATTTTGGATCGAACGATTGGCCACCGGTGATGATTGATTTTGCTTTTATTTTTTTTCCAAACTCAACGCATGCGATAAAACTGTTTCCGCCAATCCCGTATCGTTTATTGGTAAAAGGAAACTTTCTTGAAGAAAAAGATGGAAGACAGCCCCAGGTAGAAGGAGCATTTCCCACAGCTAAGCTGGGCTGATTGTCATCGAATCTTGCTGATCGCTGATAACGATTCAAATCTCCCCATGGAACAAGCCATGTACCGAACCTTTTATCGAGGTCGCTAATTGTCGCCTTCAATAACTGCAATCTCTCCCGGGGCAGCGTGTTTGAGATTGCCGCATTGTATTGTAAAACTGCATTGGATGCTTCCTCTGGTGATTTAACAGGCGGCGCTTTTGGTAAAATCCGACCACCCCATTCTATGGCAAGAGTGCAGGCAATAGAAGACGCAGAAGCAGATCGGTCCCATGATCTCAACATAAGGATCGGCTCTCGCAATGATTCCTTCAATGAATCCGATTCGTCTAATTCATCGTACGCCTTAAGCAATGGTGGTATCAAAACTTCAAAGGCGGCCAGGTAAGCATTATAGCCGATATCGTGGATCAATCGGTCAATCGTGAGATTGTTTGATTTTTCTAATAACCTCGCTGCATTGATGGCCCGGAAATTTTGTCCATCGGGAGCCATATATGAAGGAAAATCCTCTTCTTTTGGACTACTATTACCCGAGGACGTAAATGGCGTAGAGTTGCAATTCTGGATCCATCCGCTGGCAGGATTATATACGTGCACCATTTGATCAAGTTGATGGATACCTTTCCATTCGGTTGTAGAGGTGCTTCCATCAACGGGTAAATTCCAATTCAGTTTCGGATCGCGTACTGGCATGTAGTTCCCATGCCAGTACGCAATATTTCCTTTATCGTCTGCAAAAACTGTATTGTTGGAGTTATTTGCGCGCATATCCATTACTTTCTTGAACTCTTCAAACCCGGTTGTCTTTGTGCGCAACCACGATTGCATCAGGGCCTCAAGCGATCGATTTTTTTCTTTCAGGCTCAGCCAGTCATCACCTCTCTTTCCCATAATCGGACCATGATGTGTTGCATAAATAGTGAGCGTATCCACCATCTCCCCATTTTCCATTTTGTATTGAAGCGTAACCTTTCTTTTTTTTAGTGGTAACTGTTTTCCATCGTATTCATACATCAATGCATCGTTCTGCTTCACAATTTTTTCCTTGTACAAATCCGCAACATCGGCCATACTTGAAGTATGCATCCACCCACAATGTTCATTGAACCCCTGGTAAACAAAGAACTGACCCCACGTAACAGCTCCATATGCATTCAGTCCCTCGTCGCTCACCATTTGTACTTCAGTTCTGAAATAAAAAGTCACATGAGGATTAATATAGAGCATCGCGTTTTTTGATTCTGTGCGCGAAGGTGCAAGTGCGAATCCATTTGATCCCGCAGCATCCAGTTCGAAATAAGGCACTGGAGTTTGATGGAATGCAGTTATAGCGGGATCCTTGAATTTATAAAGGGCGCTGATATCGGATGTCTTCAAGCCGCCGGTTTGTGTTGGAGCTATGCTGCCGTCCGTATATAATAATGGAAACCAGGGATAGAATTTTTTTAAAACTGCGGGCTTCACCGACGAATGTTTTACCAGGTAATAATTAATTCCATCTGCGAATGCATCCAATAATTTCCGGAACCATTGCGGACATTTTTTATAATCATTAATGGCGTCATTGCTGTCGTATATCAATCGCATTTCAAGATCCTGGTAAAGCACAGATTTTCCTTCCAGTTCCGCCAGTCTGCCCATCATCTCCAGATAATTTTCCTCTATCGCGGGAAAGTTTTCTTCACATTGAGCGTATAATAAACCAAAGACGGCATCGGCGTCTGTTTTTCCATATATGTGCGGAATTCCCCAGTTGTCGCGGATAATGGTAACATTCTTTGCCTGCCCTTCATATTGTTTAATCTCTTGGGCGGTAAACTGCGCAAAAGAAGCAGCAGGCAGAATCAACAAAACTAGGAGACGAACAAGGGAACTCATTAATCAGAGGTTTGGCCGTAAGATAATTTATATCTGATTCGAACACAACGGCTGCCTTCACCTTTTTTCCTTCATATGCCCGAAGAATATTTCGCGAGCAACCTGCACACACCAGATGGAACCGGTCAATGGCCATTATCAACACATGCCGAATCACATTCTGCTCGTTTCGGGTTAATCAATTTCATTTGGTTATAAAATTTAGGTAGGGGATACTATTTGTACTTACACGAAAAGGACATCATTACCAACGATAAAATACCATCTGTACATGTTGTTTTCCCCACTTACAACTTCAGAACAAGGGCTACCTTCCTGAAAACTGTTTGGTCAAATGCTCACCCGGACTTTTGGCAGTGCTGTGTATGGCGTGGAAGCGCGTACCATTACCATAGAAGTAAACTGGACAGGACAGGGAATGAGATATTTTATCGTGGGATTACCTGATAGTGCCGTCAAGGAAAGCATGCAGCGCGTGGAGTCGGCGATTAAGGCAAATGATTTTAAGATGCCGCGAACGAAGATCCTTGTCAATCTCGCTCCGGCGGACATCCGGAAAAGCGGAACTGCTTTTGATTTGCCCATTGCAGTTGGACTCATTTATGCATCCGAACAATTACGAAACAATGATGCCATCGAGGACTACATGATCATGGGCGAGTTGAGCCTAGATGGGACAATTGGATCAATCAAAGGCGCATTGCCAATTGCGATCCAGGCCCGCAAAGAAGGATTTAAGGGTTTGATCGTGCCAATTAGAAACGCAAAGGAAGCTGGAATAGTTAATAGCCTAAGTGTATATGGTGTGTCTAACCTCAGGGAAGTGATTCATTTTTTTGAAAGTGGCGAAAGCAGTTTGCAACCTGTCACCGTGAATACAAGAGAGGAATTTTTTCAAGCCCAATATGATTTCGAAACAGATTTCAATGAAGTGAAAGGGCAGGAAAATATTAAACGGGCATTGGAAATAGCAGCAGCAGGAGGACATAATGCCATTCTCATTGGTCCGCCAGGTGCAGGAAAAACAATGTTAGCTAAGCGACTTCCTTCCATCCTTCCTCCTTTAAGTTTGCAGGAAGCATTGGAAACAACCAAAATCCATTCAGTGGCAGGAAAGCTGCCGGAAGATTCCACACTTATTGCAAAGAGACCGTTTCGTTCGCCGCATCACACCATCAGTGATGTAGCTCTCGTTGGCGGAGGCGGCATACCACAGCCCGGAGAAATCTCTCTTGCACATAACGGGGTTTTATTTCTAGATGAGTTACCCGAATTTAAGAGAACAGTTTTGGAAGTGATGAGACAACCAATGGAAGAGAGAAGGGTAACGATTAGTCGGGCAAAAATTGCAGTTGATTTCCCGGCAAGCTTCATGTTGATCGCTTCTATGAATCCATGTCCCTGCGGCTTTTATAATCACCCCGAACGAGAATGCAGTTGTCCTCCCGGAGCAGTACAGAAATATTTGAACAAGATCTCGGGGCCATTGCTGGACCGGATCGATCTTCATGTTGAAGTGACACCAGTTCCCTTTTCCGAACTTTCTTCTTTGAGAAGCGGAGAGGCTTCGGCACAAATTCGGGAACGGGTCATCAGTGCGAGAGATATTCAGTCAGAAAGATTAAGGGAGCATCCAGGTATTTATTGCAACGCACAAATGACAAGCAAGATTTTGAAAGAAGTTTGCGCCATCAACCTGGCGGGCCAAAATTTATTAAAGTGTGCAATGCAAAAACTAAACTTATCCGCAAGAGCCTATGACAGGATTCTAAAGGTGAGCCGTACCATAGCAGATCTTTCTGCAAGTGTTGACATTAAACCGGAGCACCTTGCGGAAGCAATCACTTATAGAAGTCTTGATCGCGAGAGTTGGGGCGGATAAGTTTCAAATTTGAGTTTCCTTTTTTCCGTTGTTGCTCTGTATCGGATGCCGGCAGAACAGAATCTTTTCCGAAATTGCCCCCTATTATGAAAATCTTAATCGGCTATCTCAAACCATATAGGTGGCTTGTAGTCCTGACTTTATTCCTGGCGGCTATCAATACCACATTTTCTTTATTGGACCCAATAGTATTTGGCCACCTGATCACATTGTCTACCCAACCGAAGTCTGTTGCAATACCTTCCGGTCATTATGGATGGCACGACTTCCTTTTTATTAAAACAACCTTCGTCAACAAGGCCGGTAAAATTCAACCGCTTTATGGAATGCTATGGCTACTACTGGCTTCAATTACCGTAGCAATGGTGAGTAGGATTGCAAAAAATCTCCAGGACTATTTCCTGAGTGTGATCGTCCAGAAATTTGGAGCTAAGATCTTTACCGATGGATTGCAACATGCAATGAAATTGCCTTACCAGGAATTCGAAGACCAACGAAGCGGCGAAACACTCAGCGTTTTGCAGAAAGTTAGAATTGATACCGAAAAATTTATCAGCTATTTCATCAATGTTTTATATGCTGTTTTGATCGGGGTGGTCTTCGTAATGGTCTATGCCGGTTTATTTATTCACTGGAGCATACCAGTCGCCTATATGGTTGGCATTCTTTTATTGACGAGCATTACGAATATACTCAGCAAGAAAATTAAAACGATCCAAAAGAAAATCGTGACCGAAACCACTGCCCTGGCTGGGAGTACCACTGAATCGCTTCGGAATATTGAACTGGTGAAAAGCCTTGGACTAACTAGTCAGGAAGTTAGCAGGCTCAACAAAAACACTTACAAAATCCTCGGGCTTGAACTTACTAAAGTGAAGCGCATCAGGAGCATCAGCTTTGTACAGGGAACTTTTGTGAATACGTTGCGGCAGGTGATTTTATTTATCCTGATGTATCTGGTATTTCACAATTACATGGACGCAGGTCAGCTGGTAACAATGCAAATTTTTTCCTTCTTTGTGTTTGGCCCTTTACAGGAAATTGGCAACATCATCATTTCTTACCGGGAAGCAGAAGCCTCGCTCAACAACTTTAAGTCACTCATGCAAAAGCAGCCAGAGTCGCAACCTGCCCGGCCAAAACATCTTGGGGATATTCAACAATTAATATTTGATGACGTTGCGTTTAAACACCATACAGCAATGCAACGTGCAATTGATGGGATCAGCTTTGTAGTGAAGAGTGGTGAAACCATCGCCTTTGTTGGCCCATCCGGTTCTGGAAAGACAACACTTATGAAATTGCTGGTGGGCTTGTATCGTCCACAGCAAGGGAAGATACTATACAACGGGTTGGATGAAACCGTCATCAACTTCGAAGATCTCCGCAACCAAATTGGATTTGTTACGCAGGATACGCAGTTATTTTCAGGTACGATAAAAGAAAACCTGTTATTCGTGAATCCGGCTGCTAGCCATGATGAACTGATAGAGGTGTTGAAAAAAGCGTCTTGCTTCGGATTATTGGCGAGAGCTGAGAAAGGTCTGGATACAATGATTGGCGAGGGAGGATTGAAACTATCCGGGGGCGAAAAACAACGCCTTTCCATTGCCCGTGCCTTATTGCGAAGGCCGAGGCTGCTGATTTTTGATGAAGCCACCTCCTCCCTGGATTCGCTTACAGAAGAAGAAATTACGCAGACTATCAGGGACGTGTCATCGCAACGCAATCAGATCACGATACTGATTGCTCATCGTTTATCTACCATCATGCATGCGGACCGCATTTATGTCCTGGAAAAAGGCGAGGTAGTCGAGACTGGTACCCACGACACTCTTATTGAAGAAAAGGGTCTCTATTACGCAATGTGGCGGCAACAAATTGGCGAACGGAAAAGTAAATCCGTACCGGTTCCATGATGTTGACAATCCAAAAAAGTGGCATTGGCTATTGTGTGATATTGACATATGTTGACAAAAAAAAAGCGATTCAAAAGTTTTAATCCGCTTTATTGTATTGTAACTTAGGGTAGGCTTTTTTTGCACTTACTATACTAACCCCCCGGCATTAACTTTGTTCTGGCTCTATTATTGAACAATTTTCTCTCACGATTAAATTGTTGCTTATGGAAAGACAAAATAGGAACCGCGAAATCGAAACGTTGGAGGCGCAACTGAGAAGAGAGAGTTATCGTTACCAGCTTGCCTTAAAAGATGGGGCTGTAAACAGCATCGTACGGGAAGTGGTGAATAAGATCAGCCATCTAGAAGAAGAATTGAAGCTGAAGAAAACCCAGGTCCAGGTGCCTCAGCCATGAGGTGGAATTGAATTAAAAAAAGAAGCCCCGACAAATTTGTCGGGGTTCTTTTTCATATGAGATAGGGTTAATAAGTATCCATTAAACGCGATTTCACTCATAATAGTATTCACATAGCACTCGTGACCGCCATACTCCCTTAATCAAAATTCTCAATAATTCCAGCAATACCCTGTCCACCGCCAACGCAAGCAGTAACGATTCCATATTTTTTATTAAGTCTCTTCATGTCATGAACAAGTTGGATGGTGAGCTTGCAACCTGTGCAGCCTAGTGGATGTCCCAATGCAATTGCACCGCCGTTGATGTTGACGATACCAGCATTCATTTCCAATTTTCTGATCACAGCAAGCGCTTGCGAAGCAAATGCCTCATTCAATTCAACAAGATCAATCTGGTTTAATTTCATATTTGCCTGCTTCAATACTTTTGGAACTGCTTCTACCGGTCCAATTCCCATAACGCGCGGATGGACTCCTGCGGAAGCACAAGCAACCAATCTTGCAATTGGTTTCAGTCCAAGTTCCTTTATCATTGCTTCGCCCATCACAATTACGAATGCAGCACCATCACTTGTTTGAGAAGAGTTGCCCGCGGTTACACAACCTCCTGCAGCGAAGGCAGGTTTTAGCCTGGCAAGCGCGTCCAGGCTTGTATCTTTTCTCGGCCCTTCGTCAACAGCAACTGTGAAGTTTCTTTTTTGTCGCTTCCCTTTTTCATCAACGAAAGTCTCCTCAACATTTATCGGGAGAATTCCCGGTTGGAAGAATCCCTTTTCAATTGCGTTGATTGCTTTCTGATGTGATTGATAAGAGAAAGTGTCCTGGTCCTCGCGACTGACATTGTATTCCTTTGCAACCGCTTCTGCGGTCAATCCCATGCTCAGGTAATAATCAGGCTCCTCGTTCGCTATAGAATATGCCGGCACAGGTTTCCATCCACTTGTAGGAACCATGCTCATACTTTCTGTACCGCCTGCGATGATGCATTCGGCCTGGCCGCTTCTTATTTTAGCAGTGGCAATTGCAATTGTTTCGAGGCCACTTGCACAGTAACGGTTAACCGTAATTCCGGGTGCATGAAATCCAACGGCTCGGGCTGCGATTATTCTGCCAACCTGTAACCCCTGTTCAGCTTCAGGAACTGCGTTGCCTACAATCACATCATCCACTCGTTTTGGATCCAACTGCGGAACAGAAGCCATCAAACCTTTAATGACCTCAACCGCGAGGTCATCCGGTCTGTAAAATCGAAAACCTCCGCGCTTTGCTTTTCCGACCGCGGTTCGGTATCCTGCCACTATATATGCTTCTTGCATAAGTACAAATTGAAAAAATTGAATAGTTAATATGTTCAAGACGTAAACGCCCGAGTTGGCTTAAAACTTGTTACGCCCTTGTGCCTCGTGGCTTGTTTGTTTGTCTTCTTAGTTGTTTATGCAACCTTACTTCAAAGTTAAGTTTTGAAATTCATGAATCCAATATTTGAAAGGTTAAGCTTATAACTTCGCGCACGCTATGTATAAATTGCTGAGAAAGTTGTTCTTCCTGCTGCCCCCGGAAACCACCCATTTGATTGCTATGGCGTCACTGAAACTTTTGCAGTCTGTTGGATTGATGAGATACAGTGCAAAAAAAATAAATCAACCAAAAGATCTCTTTCATTTAAAGTTCAGAAATGTTGTTGGATTGGCTGCGGGGTTCGATAAAAACGCCAGCTACCTGGCAGAATTAAAGGGCCTCGGATTTGGCTTTGTTGAAATTGGAACTGTAACTCCGCATCCACAGGTAGGAAACGAGCAGCCCAGGCTATTCAGGTTGCCCGAAGATGAAGCGCTCATTAACAGGATGGGGTTTAACAATGATGGCGTAAAAGAAATTGCAGAGCGCATAAAGGTTTGGCAGGAAAGCCAGGCCAATCAGCGAGCCGATTCACTCTCTGCAGGCCGAATGATTATAGGCGGCAACATTGGGAAGAATAAGGTGACAACAAATGAAGATGCCTGGAAAGATTATGAAACCTGCTTCAAGACGCTACATCCTTACGTGGACTACTTTGTAGTAAATGTGAGTTCGCCAAACACACCTGGGCTCCGCGAATTGCAACAAAAGGATTCATTGAGAAGAATATTGCGACACTTGCAAATGATTAATAACGCAAAGTCAACTGCGAAGCCAATTCTCTTAAAGATTTCCCCCGATTTAAAACAGGAACAATTAGATGATGTGATCGACCTGGCACTGGAAATCAGTCTGGATGGGATTGTGGCAACAAATACTACTACAAGCCGGGGAATTCTGGTAACGCCACCGGGGCAACTACATCAAATAGGCAAGGGAGGCTTAAGTGGAAAACCGCTCCGAAAGAGATCCACTGAAATTGTACGCTACATCCATGAAAAAACAAGGGGCAGTATTCCAGTCATTGCGTCGGGTGGTATTTTTAATGCGGAGGATGCAAGAGAAAAGTTGACTGCGGGCGCCAGTCTTGTTCAAGTATGGACAGGATTCATATATGAAGGACCAGCAATAGTTAAAAACATTTTGAAAGCGTTGTGACATTCGAAATTAAATCGTTGACTTTTTCCCTGTAGAGTTTGCATGCTGATATTCGATCGTCATTCCCTGTTCGAGAGTCTGCCAACTTTACTTTCCATCCCATCGATATTAGCTCCTTCTTGTGTTCCTTACATTTGCCAATTAAACTGGATGCATGATTGAAGTTTTGAGCATTGATCATTTACTAACTATAGACAGTATCATCAGTTTTTTTGTGCTTGTCATCCTGGAGATCGTCCTGGGAATTGATAATGTAATCTTCGTTAGCCTTATCACCAATCGCCTTCCTCCATCAGAGCAAAAAAAGGCGAGGCGCGCATGGATGATAATGGGCATCATCATGCGAAGTTTACTACTCCTTGCTCTAAGTTGGTTACTTGGACAAAAAGGCAATTACCTGTTTACCATTTTTGATAAGGGCTTCGATCTGGCCAGCCTCGTGATGTTGGCCGGCGGACTATTTCTTATTTACAAATCAGTGCATGAAATCCACCAAAAGTTGGAAGGTGATGACTTACAGCACCAGTCGGGCAATGCAAAAACACTAACGCTGACCCAGGCAATTCTGCAAATTCTTCTCATTGACATGGTTTTCTCGTTCGATAGCATCATCACCGCTGGTGGTACAGCTAAATATGTAGAGGTCATGATTGCGGCTGTAATCATTGCAATGTTCCTTATGTTCCTGTTCAGTCCAGCAATATCACGTTTCATTCATAAGCATCCGACGTTTAAAATGCTTGCACTTTCATTCCTGGTCATGATTGGACTGAGCCTCATCATTGAAGGGTGGGCTTCCGATAAGGCGCATGACCTGCACCTCAAGAATTATATTTACTTCGGGATGGCCTTTTCATTCATTGTTGAAATCCTCAACACCACCGTGAGGAAAAGACAGGCAAAAAGATTAGTCCATCTTAATGAACCAATGCTTGATGAAGATGCCGATCCTAACAAATCGGACCAGGCAAGTTGACTTAGCGCACGGATGACAAATAATTTTTCCAGGAGCAATATGCGCAGTTATTTGGCAAGCATAAGTAAAGTCGCTGCCACTACGCCAGCCGTCTCAGTCCGCAAACGGGTTTCGCCCAACGATACTGCAGTAAATTTTTGTTGTGTTGCCAATGTAACTTCATCGCTGGTAAAATCTCCCTCCGGCCCAATCAGCATTATTCGTGAAGCAGCTTCGCGCTTCAACAATTCACCAATATTATTTTTTTGTTGTTCCATGCAGTGCGCAATAAATTTTTGTTGGTGAAACGAAGAGTCCACCAGTTCCCCGAAAGAAATCGGTTCATGCAAAATAGGAAGCCAGTACTGCTTACTCTGACTCATTGCGCTAACAAGAAGTGATTTCATGCGCTCAATTCTGAAGTGCGGGCGGTCCGTTCT
>Ga0136846_1209541_pt1 | contig 21799 bp, 19 predicted proteins | sample HopSoiMetagenom2_FD_96841 | JGI IMG/M metagenome (GOLD analysis project Ga0136846, IMG submission 96841) | Grasslands soil microbial communities from Hopland, California, USA - 2 Assembly 2016 (version 4) | ecosystem: Environmental > Terrestrial > Soil > Grasslands | place: USA: Hopland... | reverse complement strand
GTTCTCGAGTGCGGTGCGGCCGGCATCGTTTTCCACATGCTCCACCACTTGGTCTGGATCGAGGCGGGAGAAGTCAACCCCGGTCCACCCGGACATCAGGGTCAGCGCACCCTCCGGATCGGCATAGCGGCGATAATCGGCGAGCTTCGCTTGCGCCTCGTCGTCGGTCCGGCCGAGGATAACTGTCATCAAGGCGAACATAAGAATGTCGGTCGGCGCCCGGCCCGCTTCCGCGGCAAGGCGCCGGATCGCGGCGACACGCGGTGCGATCACCTGCTTGGACGGGCCCGACATGAAGACGCATTCGGCATGGCGCGCTGCAAACGCCCGGCCGGCGGTCGAGGTGCCGGCCTGATAGATGACGGGAGTCCGCTGTGGCGAAGGCTCGCTCAGATGCAGCGCCTCGACGTCGCCGTGACGGATGCGGCGGACGCGATCGGGGCGGGTGAAGGTGCCGGAGCGCACGTCAGCGATCACGGCATCGTCGGTCCAGCTGCCCTCCCAGAGCTTGTAGACGAGCTCCATATAGTCTTCAGCGCCCGCATAGCGATCGTCATGCGGCTTCTGCCCGGCGAGGCCCATGGCAAGGGCGGCGCTGTTGAGATAGCCAGTGACCACGTTCCAGCCGATGCGACCCTCGGTCAGGTGGTCGAGGGTCGACATGCGCCGCGCAAAGATAAAGGCAGGCTCGTAAGAAAGATTGACGGTGACGCCGAAGCCGAGATGACGCGTCACCTGCGCCATGGCCGGGACCAGAAGAAGCGGATCATTGACCGGCACCTGGGTCGCGTGCCGCAACGTGGCATCCGGGCCGGCGCCGAACACGTCGTAGACGCCGAGCACGTCGGCCAGGAACAAGCCGTCGAACAAGCCGCGCTCCAGGATCTGTGCCAGCTCGGTCCAGTAGCCGAGGCTCTTATAGTCCCGGGAACGGTCGCGCGGATGACGCCAGAGGCCTGGCGACTGATGCGCGACGCAGTTCATCTCGAAGGCATTGAACCGGATCTGCTTGGCCATCGGCGCTATTTGACCCCGCCCTGGGTCAGGCCCTTCACCAGCCAGCGCTGGCCGAACAAAGCCAGGATATAGACCGGGACGATCCCGGCCAGCGACGCCACCGCCATCTGGCCGGCATTCTGGAGACGCTCCCCTTGGAACAGCGAGACGCCGACGGTGAGGGTTCGCGCGGCGTCGGTCTGCGACAAGGCAGAAGCCAGCAGGAACTCATTGTAAGCGAGAATGATCGAGATCAGCAGTGTGGCGGCGATGCCCGGCGCGATCATTGGCGCGACCACGCGGATCAAGGTCAGCAAGGGACCCGCGCCATCGAGCGCCGCCGCTTCCTCGATGGCAACCGGCACCTGACGCAGGAAAGGCGCCAGGAGCCAGAAGGCGACCGGCAGATTCATGAAGCCGTAGATCAGGATGAGTCCGCTGAGGCTGTTCAGCAGTCCGATGGTCTTCAAGAGGTAGAACAGCGGCAGCACCGCGACGATCGGCGGCGCGACATAGCTGGAGAGCGTGAAGTCCGGCAGCCAGGCCTTGCCGACCTTCAAGCGCACCATACCGTAGGTCGCCGGCAGCGCGATGACGATGGTGAGCAGTCCGGCAGCGATCGAAGTGATCACGGAATTCCAGATGAACTGCGTGAGGTCGGCGACCGCGAAGGCCGTCGGCCAATTCTCGAAGGTCGGCACCGTCGGCAGGAAGCGGCCGAGCAACACATCGTCCGGCGTCTTGAACGAGACCGAGATCAGAAAGGCGATCGGCAAGGCAAAGAACGCCACGGTCAGGGCAGCGCCGAGGATTTCCACGGCTTTTTTGGTGGGGCTATGCATGTCCCGCCTCCGCTGCCGCCGTGCGCTTGGCGAGCCACACCACCGGCAAGGTTACCGCGCCGACCACCAGAGTGAAGATCAACGTCTCCGCGGCGGCGCGGCCGACGTCGAACTGCTCCAAGGCACGGCGCCAGATGTGGAAGCTTGCCGTGGTGGTGTGGAAGCCGGGGCCGCCGAAGGTCAGCACATAGATAAGGTCGAAGATCTTGAAGGCAATCACCAGGCGCAAGAGGAAGATCGCCGCCAGCTGCGGTGCCAGCAGCGGCAGCAGGATGCGGCGGAAAGTCTGCCAGGTGCCGGCGCCATCGATCGCGGCGGCCTCGAACACATCGGCCGGCAAGCTCGCGATGGAGGCGAAGCAAAGAATGGCGATGAATGGGGTCCATTGCCAGACGTCGGCAACGCCGATCGAAAGCCAGGAGAGACCCGCCGTGCCGAGGAAAGAAATCGGCGCATCGGTCACCCCGAGATTCGTCAGGATTCCGTTCAGCAACCCGCCGGCCGGCGCCAGGATCAGTTTCCAGGCGATGCCGACCATGATCGGCGGCGTCATCAACGGGAGCAGGATGAAGCTCATCAAGAACCGACCGCTTTTCACCAACGAACTCAAGAGGAGCGCAATGGCAAGACCGAGCATCAACTGCACAACGCTGGAAGTAACCGCATAGCCGGCGCTGCGAGCGAGCGCCACCAGGAACAAAGGATCACCGAGGCTTGCCGCGAGATTCTTCAGGCCACTGAAGGCACGGAATGGCCGGCCCAAGCGACTGTCGCTCAATGCCAAGGCGATCAGGAAGATCCCGGGATAGACCGTGGTGATGGTGAGTGCGGCAACCAGTGGCGTGATCCAGAGGAAACGCCAGGACAGCCTGCGCGGTCCAGTTCCGCGCAGGCTGCCGATGGTGCCGAGCGTTGCAGCGAATGCCACTCTGCTACGCGCCGATGATGCCGATCCAGGACTTGTGGGTATCGGCGATGGCTTGCTCGGGAGACTTGTCGCCGGAGAGGATGAGCGCCAGGTTGTCGGCTAGACTTTGCTGGAGTTGCGGCGAGTTGGGACCGGTCGGCCAGGCGAGCCCGTTCTCCAACGCGCCGGCCAGCACGTTCTGGACCTTCGGTGCGAACTTCTTGTAGGCGTCGGAGTAGAGCGTGGATTTGCGGCTGGGATCGATCCCGCTCGCGGTGGTCAGCAGGAGATCGGTCTGCTCCTTCGCACCAGTCGCGAACTTGATGAAGTCCCAGGCGAGGTCCGGCTGTTTCGAGCCCGAGGCGATGCCGAAGACATAGCCGGCATTGAGCGCCAGGCGCGGCGTCTTGTTGCTGCCGCCGATCGGATTGCGCACCACTTCCCATTTGTCGACGATTTTCGAGGACTTCGGATCATTGGCGTAAACGCCGAGATCGCTCCAGAACTCGATGATCGCCGCCTTGCCGGAGAGAAAGGCCGGCAGGCCCTCTTCGAAGCGGGTTTCCAGCGGCGTCGGCAGCGCATAGGGCACGATGTCCTTCAGCGCCTTGGCGGCCTCGACCGCAGCCGCGCTGTCGAGTGCCGAGCGACCCTCCGGCGTCAGAAAGGAACCACCGAAGCCGGCGAGCCGATTGGCATAGGTCGAGCCGATGATGATCGGCGCCTTGCCGCCGAGTACGGCCGCGCCGTAAATCCCGTTCTTTGATTCGGCTTCGGTGATTGCCTTCGCAGTCTGGAGATACTCGTCCCAGGTGGTCGGTGCCTTCAGGCCATGGCGGTCGAAGATCTCCTTGTTGAAGAAGAGAACATGGCTATCGCCGTCATAAGGCAGGCCCCAGCGCTTGCCGTCATAGAGCGTGTAGGGGTCGTACAGCGAGCCCAGGTAGTCGTCCGGCTGAATTTCCGCCTTGTCGCGCTCGATCAATGCGGTCACATCCAGGGTGATCTCGTCCTGGCCGATGGCGCCGACATTGGCGAACCAGTAGTCGATGACGTCATACTGATTGGCACCTGATTGCACGTCGAGCGTCGCCTTCGCCAACAGCTGGTCATAGGGCACTGCAATGACGTTGACCTTGGCTCCGGTCAGGGCCTCGAAGTCGGCGGCGAGCTTGCGGCCGGCGATGACATGCGGCTGGATGATGAGCAGGTTCAGGCTTTTCCCGGCATACTTCTGCGCATCGCCGAAGCTGACCCGCGGCAGGGCGCCACTCGCGGCCAAGCCGATGCCGGCGCTCGCGGCACCCAACAGCACTTTGCGGCGTGTCGCGCCGGTGGTCTGATCGGAAACCTTGTCCTTGCTCATCACATCCTCGTTTCGTTGTGTGGCCGCATTCAAGGTCACGCTGACGAAGCGGCACAACGCAGAACTTCTTGCCGCCGCGGAGAAGAAAACTCGACGCAGCGGCGCAACGCTCTCGGAGCGCAGGTTTTGAGCTCCTGGAGTGTGTCCATCCAAGGCGCAAGATTTTCTCGCTGTTTGGACGAGTTTGTCTCGGTACCTCGAGAGGCAGAGTGATGATTAGATCAGGCTGCGCGGCATCGGGTGGATCGGCCGTGGCTTTCAAGCGAATCGTGCCGTGGCAGAGTTTCTCAAGAGACGCTCGGCGTCAGCCGTGAGCGAGACGGGCTGGGCCCTCAATTCCGTAGTCGCCGCTCTGCGCGAGTCGCGTGAGGTGACCTACAAGATCCGGCACCGCGGCCATGTCCGCGAGTTGCCGTCGCGCGCCGCGCTGGAGGAAATCCTGGAGGCGCTCGCCGCCGCGCTGTTCCCGACGCATTATGCCGAGTACGACCTTTCCGACGAGAATATCGATTTCTTTGTCAGCAGCGCCCTGAACAACGCCTTGACGGGCCTTGCCGAACAGGTCCGGCGAGGCTTGCGTTTCGGCCCTGAGGACGAGACGACGCGGGACGAAGAATACTTGCGACAACGCGCGGACGAGATCACGCGCGGCTTCAGCGAGCAACTGCCGGCGATTCGGGCTCTGCTGGTGAGCGACCTGCTGGCCGCTTTCCAAGGTGATCCGGCCGCGAGCAGCATCTCCGAAATCCTGCTGTGCTATCCCGGGATGAGCGCCGTGACATGCTATCGCCTGGCCCATGCGCTGCACCGCCTGGGTGCGCCGCTGATCGCCCGGTTGATTGCCGAGATCGCTCATTCCAAGACCGGGATCGACATCCATCCCGGGGCTGAGATCGGCCGCGGCTTCTTCATCGACCACGGCACCGGCGTGGTGATCGGCGCAACCGCGATCATCGGCAACAATGTGCGGCTCTATCAGGCGGTGACCCTCGGCGCCAAAAGGTTTCTGACCGGATCCGACGGCAACCTGATCAAGGGCGAGCCGCGGCACCCGATCATTGAGGACAATGTGGCAATCTATGCTGGCGCCACCATTCTCGGCCGAATCACCGTCGGCACGGATTCGACGATCGGTGGCAATGTCTGGTTGACCCACAGCGTGCCTCCCGGCAGCATCATCACCCAGGCGCGCAACCGACACGACACTCCGGAATAACCGAGACCAACCGGCAGCTTTACTCGTCTCCGCGCCAGGGATTCTCGTTTGGCCGCGGTGCGCGACGGGCGTTAGCCTCACCCTACGCAACGGATGAGGTGAGATCATGAACATCGCCGTCACGTCCCCTGCGATCCGGCTCGATGCCGCGACAGTCTCTTCCGAATGGGTCACACTGATCAACGGCCGTAGCTACCACTACATTACGGCCGGACCCGTCGATGCACCGGCTTTGCTTTTCCTCCATGGCTACGCGGATTCCTGGCGCGGCGCGGAGTTGTTGATTCCCCATCTCAAGGATCACTTCCGCATCTTTGCGCTCGATCAGCGCGGACACGGCCAATCCGACGCGGATTTCGAGCGCTTCAGCCTCAACGACTTCACCATCGACGCCGTCGATTTCGTGCACAGTGTCATCGGCCGCCCGGTCACACTGGTCGGCCATTCCCTAGGCAGCCTGGTCGCCCAGCGGGTCGCGTCACAGATACGCGACCTGGTCACGCGCCTGGTGCTGATCGGCTCGGCGGATACGGCCGGCGGCAATCCGGTCATCATAGACCTGAAGCATGCAGTGGCGGATCTCGGCAATCGGGTGCCCTACGAGTTCGCACTTGCTTTCCAGGACAGCACCGTGGCGCAGGCGATCGCACCGGAGCAGCGCGACACCTTCGCACGCGAGGGTGCGCGCGTGCGTCCCGTGGTCTGGCAGAAGGTCTCCGCTGCGCTCGCGGATGACGACCAGGTTATTGCCGGCCGCGTCACCGTGCCGACGCTCATTCTATGGGGCGATCAGGACGCGATCTTCGATTCACACGCGCAGCGTCGACTGCAGCGCCTGCTGCGCCAAAGCAAGCTCACGGTCTATCCTGAGATCGGCCACGCCCCGCACTGGGAAGTCCCGGAGACCGTGGCACGCGACATCATCGCATTCTCGATGCAGTGATAGGATCGCGAGTATTTCTTCGTAACGCGGCGAGTTTGCGGACGCGCAGAAAAACTCCGGCATATGGCTAGAATTACTGCCGTCGACAAGCCCGCCACGGCATGAACAATGTCGCCCGCGAGATCGGTGCACGACAGCATCCGTCCTGCATAGCGGGTTAGGCATCTCCGCAGCCTTCCCATGAATTGAACTATCGGCCGCGCTTTCGGTCCGTTGGTCGGCAACCACATCACGGTCGCCGCACGGCGAAGCGCTGCCGATCGAGATGGAGGCTTTCTCCGATGACCGGCCGACCACTGCTGCAGCTCAGCGAAGTCTCGCTCTCCTTCAAGGGGATCCGCGCTCTCAACGGATTGAGCTTCGACGTTGCCGAGGGTGAGATCTGTGCGTTGATCGGCCCGAACGGCGCCGGGAAGAGCTCGCTCCTGAACGTGATCAATGGCGTCTATCGCGCCGATCAAGGCGATATCGTCTTCGCCGGGCATCGCTATGCGCGGATCCATCCGCTGCAGGCGGCGAGACTCGGCATCGGCCGCACCTTTCAGCACAACGCCCTGTTCGAGCGGCTAACCGTGCTGGACAACGTGCTCGCCGGCCTGACCCGCCTCGGGCGCGCCACTTTCCTTGAAGAGGCGCTCCGGATCGGCCGCTTTGCCGGCGAGCACCGCCGCTTCCACGCGCAGGCCTTGCAGATCATCCGGTTCCTGCATCTCGAGCCGCAGGCGAACACGGTGGTCGCGCTGCTGCCTTATGGCCTGCAGAAGCGGGTCGATCTTGCCCGCGCCCTGGTCGCCCAGCCGAAGCTTCTGCTGCTCGACGAGCCGATGGCCGGCATGAACCAGGCCGAGAAGGCGGAGATGAGTCATTTCATCACCGAGGTCAACCGCAGCCTCGGCACCACCGTCGTGCTGATCGAGCACGATGTCGGCGTGGTCATGGGTCTTTCCGATCATGTCGTGGTGCTGGATTACGGCCGCAAGGTCGGCGACGGCACCCCCGAAGCGGTGCGCAACAACCCCGACGTGATCGCCGCCTATCTCGGCAAGCCGCATGCGGAGGCCGCGTGATGTCGTTTTTCCTGGAAACCCTGGTCAGTGGCCTCATGGCCGGCGTGCTCTATGCCTTGGTCGCGATCGGTTTCGTGCTGATCTACAAGGCATCCGGCGTCTTCAACTATGCCCAAGGCTCGATGGTGCTGTTCGCGGCGCTGACCTTCGTCACGCTCATCGAGCACGCACTGCCGTTCTGGGCCGCCTTTGCCGTGACGGCCGTCGTCATCCTGATCGGCGCCGTCTTGATCGAGCGCCTGGTGCTGCGACCGCTGGTCAACCGCGACGGACTGACCCTCTTCATGGCAACCCTGGGCTTGAGTTTCGTGATCGAAGGCCTGGCCCAGCTGATCATGGGAACCGATGTGCATCAGCTCGATCTTGGGATCGAGGATATTCCGATCCAGGTCGGGCCCGTTTCGATCAGCCAATTCGACATCTATGCCTCGCTGATCTCGGGCGGCCTGGTCGTCGTGCTCAGCCTGCTCGCGAGCAAGACCAGGATCGGCATCGCGCTCCGTGCCGTCGCCGACGACACGCTGGCGGCGCAGTCGATCGGCATTCGCCTCCCCACCATCTGGCGCGCAGTCTGGACCGTCGCCGGCGTGGTGGCGCTGGTCGCGGGCCTGCTCTGGGGCGCGCGGCAGGGTGTGCAGTATTCGCTCTCCTTCGTCGTGCTGAAAGCGCTGCCGGTGCTGATCATCGGCGGCTTCAGCTCGATCCCCGGCGCCATTGTCGGCGGCCTCATCGTCGGGGCATCGGAAGCCCTGGCCGATATCTATCTCGGCCCCCTTGTCTCCGGCAGCGTCTCGACCTGGTTCGCCTATGTGCTGGCACTGGGCTTCCTGCTGGCGCGTCCGGCCGGCCTCTTCGGTGAAAAGCAGATTGAACGGGTGTGATGCCATGACCGTGACCTCTCCCGAGCTCGAACAGCCCATCGCCCTCGGCAAGGCGCGTGGCCTGATGCCACAGCGCCTTCTGATCGGGGCCGGCCTCGCCTTCGTATTCGTCGGCGTGCCGCTTATCGGCAATGACTACTGGCTGAACTCGATCATCATTCCGACGATCGCCATGAGCCTGGCCGGAATCGGCCTCAACCTGCTGATGGGCTATACCGGCCTGGTGTCCTTGGGTTCCGGCGCCTTCATGGCGATCGGGGCTTTCGCCACCTACAATCTGCTGCTGCGACTGCCCTTTATCCCGCTGCCCGTCGTGTTGCTGCTGGCCGGTCTGATCGCCGCCCTCTTCGGGGTGTTCTTCGGCCTGCCAAGCTTGCGCATCCGCGGCTTCTATCTCGCCGCCTCGACCCTGGGTGCGCAGTTCTTCTTCCAGTGGCTGTTCACCAACTTCAAATGGTTCTCCAACGACACGCTGACGCTCACCATCTCCGCGCCGCGGCTGGAGTTCCTCGGCTGGGATCTGAGCTCGCCCGTCGGCCGCTACCTGCTGGTGGCGGCGACGACGGGTCTCTTGCTATGGCTTGCCTATAACATCGTCACCAGCCGGATCGGTCGCGATTGGATGGCGATCCGCGACATGAACACCGCGGCGGCAGTCATCGGGACCCGGGTTGCGAACCGGCAACTGCTCGCCTATGGCGTCAGCTCGTTCTATTGCGGGATTGCCGGCGCGCTCTGGGCCTTTGGCTATCTCGGCACCGCGGACGGCTACACGTTCAATCTCGACAAGTCGTTCCAGGTGCTGTTCATCGTGCTGATCGGCGGCTCGGCCAGCCTGTTCGGCAATTTCCTGGGCGCCGCCTTCATCATTCTGACGCCGATCCTGCTCGACGTCGGGACATCGACCTTCGGCCTCTCCGATTACATCGACCAGGCTGTGCTCGCCAACGCCCAGCGCATCATCTTCGGCGCGCTCATCATCATTCTGCTGATCAAGGAGCCGGACGGCCTCGCTCGGTTGCTGAAGCAGCTCGCCCGCAAAATCACCCCGCAACGCTAATACCAACCGCTTAACCCCGAGGAGAGAGACCCATGTTGAAGACCATCACGATGGCCGCCGGGCTGTCGCTGGCCGTCGGACTCGGCGCCACCAGCGCCCTGGCCGAGGACCATTCGAACGAGCAGCTGCAGCCGCTGTTCACCTATCGGACTGGACCTTATGCGCCATCCGGCATTCCCTTCCTGGCGGGAGACCGCGATTACCTCCGCTATATCAATGAGGTCGAAGGCGGCGTCGACGGCGTTAAGATCTACATCCAGGAATGCGAGACCGCCTATACGATCGAGCGCGGCATCGAGTGCTACGAGCGCTACAAGAACGGCTATGAAGGCGCGCCGGTCGCGGCGATCTTCCCGCATTCCAGCGGCCTCGACATCGCGTTGACCGAGAAGGCGCGCGCCGACAAAATCTCTATCGTGACCCCGGGCGGCGGCCAGAGCGTGGCGATCGACGGGCGGGTGTTTCAATACCTCTATCCGCTGGTCTTCGACTACTGGTCGGAGGCGCAGATCGTGGTCGACTATCTCGCCAAGGTGAAGGGCGGCTATGACAAGCTGAAGGGTGTCAAGCTCGTGACGCTCTATCACGATTCCGGTTACGGCCGCGAAACCATCGAGCCGCTGAAGATCCTGGCCGAGAAATACGGCTTCGAGGACATCCAGATCCCGGTGCCGCATCCGGGCGACCAGCAGCAGGCGCAGTGGCAGCAGATCAAACAGGCCGGCGCCGACTATGTCTTCCTGCGCGGCTGGGGTGTGATGAACCCGGTCGCCATCAAGACCGCCGCCCGGGTCGGCTTCCCAGTCGACCATGTGATCGGCGACATCTGGAGCGGGTCGGAAGATGACGCGCGCCCCGCGGGCAGCGTTTCCAAGGGCTACCTCTCGGTCTCGGCCTTCCCGCCAGGCACCGACTTCCCGATCCTGCAGAAGATCAAGGCTTCGATCCTCGACCAGGGCAAGTCGGACCTCAAGGACAAGAGCAAGTTCGGCACGGTCTATTACAACTACGGGATCATCGAGCAGATCATCTACACCGAGGCCTTGCGCACCGGTCACAAGAAGTTCGGCAACCGGCCGCTGACCGCCGCAGAAGGGCAATGGGCCTTCGAGCATCTGGAGATCACCAAGGAACGCCTGGCGGAGATCGGTGCGACCGGTCTGCTGGCGCCGCTGAAAGTGACCCCCGAGAACCACCGCAGCCAGACCGTCTCCGCCAAGATCCAGCAATGGGACGGCAAGCAGTGGGTGGCCTTGACCGACTGGCTGACCGCGGATCCGGCGCAGTTCCAGGACATCCTCTACGGCAAGGCCGAGGCCTATGCCAAGGAGAAGGGCATCACGCCCGCCCCGGTTACGAACTGACACGACCAACTGACCCCTTAACCTTGCCGGATCGGACAAGAGTGGAGATCGAGAAATGAGCGAAGCTGTTGCCGATCCGGCATTTGACACTCTGCTGGAAGTGAATGACGTGCACGCCGTCTATGGCGAGGTGATCCTGGCCTTGCGCGGCGTCACGCTGAACGTTGCCAAAGGTGCCATTGTCGCCCTCTTGGGCGCCAATGGTGCCGGCAAGACCACGACCTTGAAAGCGATCTCCAACCTGCTCGGTGCCGAACGCGGCAAGGTGAGCCAAGGTGGGATCAAATGGCAGGGCCAGCCCACGGCCCGCATCGATCCCTCGGAAATCGTGCGCAAAGGCATCGTCCAGGTGCTGGAGGGACGCCATGTCTTCTCCCAGCTCACCGTCGAGGAGAATCTGCAGTCTGGTGGTTTCGTCCGCCGCCTGCCGCGCCGCGAATTGAAGCGCCGGATCGAGCAAATCTACACCTGGTTCCCCCGCTTGAAGGAACGGCGGTCGAGCCGGGCCGGCCTCACCTCGGGTGGCGAGCAGCAAATGGTGGCGATCGGCCGCGCGCTGATGACCGAACCGACACTGGTGCTGCTCGACGAGCCATCCATGGGCCTGGCGCCGATCATCGTGCAGGAAATTTTTGAAATCATCCGCAGCCTCAACCGCGATAGCGGCGTCAGCTTCCTCGTCGCGGAGCAGAACGCCAATCTCGCTCTGCAATACGCCGATCATGCCTTCATCCTGGAAAACGGCCGGGTCGCGATCAGCGGCACCGCTAAGGCGCTGATCGCGCGGGATGACGTGCAGCATTTCTATCTTGGCGTCTCGGCGACACCCCAGACCGTTCACTAACTCAGGATCCGACATGTCTCAAATCGATCAGGCGTGGGGGGCCGGCCCCTCCGCGCGCTATGAAAGCCTGGCCGCAAAGTTCCGGCCGATCTTCGACAAGATCCGTGCCGGCGCGGTCGAGCGCGAGCTCACGCGCACGCTGCCCTATGACGAAATGCTGCTCCTGAAAGAGGCGGGCTTCGGTGCCCTGCGCATCCCGGTGCAATATGGCGGCGCCGATGCGACTCTGCCGGAGCTCTTCAACCTGCTGATCGAGCTCTCGGCGGCGGATTCCAATGTGACCCAGGCGATTCGCGCGCATTTCGGCTATGTCGAGGACGTGTTGAGCTCGAGCGACGCCGTGCGCCGCGAGCGCTGGCTGCCGCGCTTTGCCGCCGGCGATCTCGTTGGCAGCGCCTGGACCGAAACTGGGCCCGCCGCTGTCGGGACTTTCGGCACCAAGGTCACCAAGAACGGCAAGGGCTGGGTGGTCAACGGCGAGAAGTTCTACACCACAGGCTCGATCTTCGCTGATTGGATCGACATCGGCGTCGACCGCTACAGCGAGGCGGCCGGCGAGGAGAAATCCGGCTCGGCCATCGTCTCGCGCCATGCCGAGGGCGTCACGGTGCTCGACGATTGGGACGGCTTCGGTCAGATCCTGACCGGCAGCGGGACCGCCACTTTCGTCGAAGTCCCGGTCGCGCTCGAAGACGTGGTCGAGGACGAGATCCGCTTCAAATACGGCGCCGCGTTCTACCAGATGGTGCATCTCGCGACCCTGGCCGGCATCGGCCGGGCCGCCGCCAGCGACGTCGCCAAGGCAGTGGCCGAGCGCCGCCGCACATATACCCATGCTGCCGCCCCCCGCTCCAGCCAGGATCCGCAGGTGCTCGAGATCGTCGGTAAGGTGCGAAGCCGCGCCTATGCAGCGGGCTCCATCGTGCTGAAGGCGGCGGAAGCGGTACAGCGTGCTTTCGACGCGCATTTCCTGAACGATGCGGACGCCGACGACAAGGCCAACGCTATCGCCGAGCTCGAAGTCGGCCAGGCGCAGACCATCGTCACCGATCTCATCCTTGAGGCGACCACCATCGTCTTCGATGCGTTGGGCGCCTCGGCAACGTTCAAAAGCGCGGCGCGCGATCGCTACTGGCGCAATGCCCGGACCCTGTCCTCGCACAACCCGCGAATCTACAAGAACCGCATCATCGGCGACTACGCCGTCAACGGCACGAACCCGCCCTATCAGTGGCGCATCGGCCAAGCGTGAGGTGACCATGACGAACAAGCGCATCGCCTTCAATGCCTTCGACATGACCTGCATCATGCACCAGTCACCGGGGCTCTGGACCCATCCGAAGGACCGGTCCACAGACTACAAGAAGCTCGACTACTGGATCGACCTCGCGCGGCTCTTGGAGAAGGGCAAGTTCGATGGCCTGTTCATCGCCGACGTCCTTGGCGCCTACGACACCTACCAGAACTCACCCGACGCCTCGATCCGGCGGGCCATGCAGATTCCGGTGCACGATCCGCTGATGCAGGTCTCGGCCATGGCCGCCGTGACCAAGAAGTTGGGCTTCGGCATCACCGTCTCCGCGACCTATGAACAGCCCTATGCACTGGCGCGACGATTCAGTACGCTCGATCACCTGACCAATGGCCGGATCGCCTGGAACATCGTCACCAGTTATCTCGACGGCGCGGCGCGCAACCTCGGCCACGCGCGGCAGATCTCGCATGACGAGCGCTATGTGCTGGCCGATGAGGTTGTCGATGTCTGTTACAAGCTCTGGGAAGGGTCCTGGGACGACGACGCGGTCATCGAAGATCGGACAAATCAGATCTACGCCGATCCCGCCAAGGTGCGCGGGATCGGACATAAGGGGAAATACTTCTCGGTCCCCGGCGTCCACTTGAGCGAGCCGTCGCCGCAACGCACTCCTGTGATCTGGCAAGCCGGTACATCCTCAGCAGGCCGGGCTTTCGCTGCCAAGCACGCCGAGGCGGTGTTCACCGTGGCGCCCACAACCCAGATCTTGCGCAAATACGTCGATGACATCCGCAAGATCGCCACCACGCACGGCCGCGACCCAGCCAGCGTAAAGGTCTTCACCGAGATCACGATTGTCACCGATGCGACGGACGCCTTGGCGCAGGCGAAGTACGAGGAGTATCTCACCTACACCGACTATGAAGGCGCCCTCGCCTTCTATGCCGGCATCACCGGGATCGACCTCTCCCAGCTCGACCCACACCAGCCATTGCAATATATCGACACCGATTCCGCCCGTTTTGCTCTGGAGATCTTCTCCCGCGCCGATCCGGCTCGGGTCTGGACGTCGCACGAAGTGGCGAAGTTCGTCGGCATCGGCGCCATGGGGCCGGTATTGGTCGGCGGCCCGGCCAAAATCGCCGACGAGCTCGAACGCTGGATCACCGAAGCCGATATCGACGGCTTCAACCTCGCCTATGCGATCACGCCAGGTACGTTCGAGGACTTCATCACATTCATCGTTCCTGAGCTTCAATCGCGCGGCCGCTATTGGGAAGACTACGACGCTTCGGCGACGATCCGCGAGCGTCTCTATGGCGTCGGTCATAGGCGTGTACGGGCGGATCATCCGGCGGCTAGGTACCGCAGCAAGGGAACGGCAAATGGCAGTGCCAAGGCCGACCAGCACCTGGCGCTCTCCGGCCGTAAAGTAGGATGAAAGCGCAGTCGGACGGCTGGCCGTCGCTTGCGAACTTAGCCCGGATGGAATAGCGCATATTCGTCGGCCCCGCGTGACCCTCAAACGATCAGATCATTGCGTCGGGATCGATCGCCGATCTACGACTGACCAGAGGAAGCTGCGGCCTTCTCTGTGCTCTTCTGGTTGACTGGGCTGGACCACGCAATGGCCGGCTTTGCGCCAAGCGCGGGGGTATGCGTAGGAGGATTGAAGTCTTGCGGATCAGTGGGCAGGACCCCACTCGGTCAAGACTCGCCTCTATTCTCGGCATTAAGACTTCCGAAACGGTCAGAATTTCCCGGGACAGACACGAACAGGTGGATTTTTCATCACATCGAAGTTAGGGCCAACCTGGCACGCCGCGCATAAAATAATTGGTACAATGTTGCCTGCGCGTTACTGCAATGTTGTGTGTCCGCTTTGCGCCAGCAGCTGCCATTGGCTTTAGGAGAGCGTGCTTAGCTCTACCAACAAGAAGCTCGCAGCTCTCCCTGGTCCAGAGCCATCAAGCCGCACAAGTGAATCCGTCTCGTGGGAAATTGACCGGTCTCGCATCGCTAGTCCATAACGCAGGTGTCAACATCAAGCCACCCGGAACAGCTTGCTGAGCCACGCCATCTGTTTGCGCTCCTGATAGCCTTGCCCGCCCTCGTGGTTGTTGAATTCGTATTCCACGATGGTCTTTTCCCCGGCATAGGCATTGAAAGCGCCATAGACGGTGGAGGGCGGGCAGATGTCATCCATCAATCCCACTGAGAACAGCGCACTCGCCTTGGACCGCCGGGCGAAGTTCACACCGTCGAAATAGTTGAGCGTCTGAAAGACCGCGGCCTTCTTTTCGCGGTGCTGCGCCAGGAAGCAGACGATTTCGCCGTATGGATCGCGCAGGGCCTTCTCGACCGCCCGCGGGTAGTCACACAGGAACGGCACGTCCGGCATGGCGGCTTTGACCCGCGGATCTATGCCGGCAACGGCCAGTGATATTCCGCCACCCTGGCTGTCGCCGCAAACCGCGATCCGTTCGGGGTCGATGAAGTCCAGCCCTGTCAGGGCATCGATCGCCCGCACGCCATCCGTGAACAGGCGGCGATAGTAGTAGTCGTTCTTGTCGAGCACGCCGCGCGTCATGAAGCCGGGAACGGCTGAAGTCGAACCGATCGGGTCGGGAGTCGCCCCGACGCTCCATTCGCTGCCCTGCCCGCGCGTGTCCATGCGGAAATAAGCGAAGCCCGACGCCGCCCAATGCAGCTGCTCATGCGCCAATCCGCGACCACCGCCATAACCGATGAACTGCACCACCAGGGGCAGGCGAGCGTCGCGTTGCCTGGGCACCATCAGCCAGCCCTTGATCGGGTGACCGCCGAACCCCGGAAACGTCACGTCGAAGACTTGGATGGCTTTCAACGTCGTCTGGGCCGGCACGATCCTGACCTCGCCGCCCACATTACGGGATTCCGCGATGGTCGAAGCCCAGAACTGTGCAAAGTCCTTCGGCATGGTGACATGGCTGATATAGGTGCCCAGCTCAGGCTGAATCAGATCTGGAAACGGCATCGTTTCTCCACAAGCCGGAAAGCTAGCCGCCCGGTGCGCGTAGGTGGTCGGGTATTTCTGCCAGCGCCCTATCGAGCGCGGCCAGGCAATGGGAAGCATCGGATCGGCTGAAAGCGAGGGGCGGCCGGATCTTGATGATGTTGCCGAGCGGGCCGGTGGAAGAGACGAGCACGCCCAGCGCCTTCATGCGCTCGCGCACCCACCGTGCCGCAAGCTTGGCCGGCGCCCTGCTGGCACGCTCGGCGACGAGCTCGACGCCGAGGAAGAGTCCGCGTCCATGGATATGCCCGATGACTTCGTGCTTGCTCATGAGTTCGTCGAGGCCGGCCCGAAGAACAGTCCCGCTCCTGCCGGCGTTGCCTTGCAGGTCTTCGCCCAGCAGGACATCGAGGCAGGCGTTTCCGACAACAGCTGAGACGGTATTGCCGCCAAAGGTGTTGAAATAGCCGCTTGCCCTTTGCAGCGTTTCCGCGATCTCGCGTCGGGTGACCAAGGCAGCGATCGGATGGCCGTTTCCCATCGGCTTTCCCATTGTTACGATGTCCGGCTCGACCCCAAAGGCCTCAAACCCCCACATATGGGTTCCGGAGCGGCCGAACCCCATTTGCACTTCATCGGCGATGGTGAGGGCGCCGGCACGTTTGGCCTCGCCATAGGCAAGGGGCAGATAATCCGCCGGTGGCACCAGCGCGCCGTTGGCGTCGAAAATGGAGTCGATCATCAGCGCGGCCATGCCTGGGCCGCGCTCCGCGAACCGGCGCGCGGCATCGGCGATATGGGCTGCGTACCCCCGGCCGGCTTCGGCGGTGTCTTCTCGATAGAGGCCACGATAGAGGTTGGGCGGCGGGACGGCTTCCACCCAGTCCGGCTTGTCCTTGATGTCATAGTCGATCAAGGAAAGCGGTGCGACCACCGAGGTGTTGCCGTGATAGCTGTGCTCGGTGACGACCACCCCTTCCCGACCGGTCGCGGCGCGCGCCGTGCGCACCGCCAGGTCATTCGCCTCCGATCCAGTGCAGACGAAGATCCAGGTGTCCAGGTGCGGCGGCAAGGTGGCCGAAAGCCGCTCGCCCAGTCGTACGATCTCTTTGTGCAGATAGCGTGAATTGGTGTTCAGCGTGCCGGCTTGCCGGGCCAAGGCATCGACGACATAAGGATGGCAGTGCCCCAGATTGGCGACATTGTTGTAGCAGTCGAGGTATTCCGTGCCCACGGCATCGTAGACCTTGCAGCCGCGGCCGCGGACCAGCTCCAGAGGTTCGTTGTAGAAGGTGTAGGTCTTGCCGAGAACACCCTCGCGGCGGTGCAAGAGGCCTGATGTCGGATGGGCCGGTGTCGGTGCGACGGGTGCCGGCGCTGAAATCACCGAAGGCAGCATGCCGGCGATGAAATCTTCGTCCGGGATGGCGCTGATTCGCTGGATCGCAATCGTGTAGAGCGACTGCAGTTCATCGAGGTCGCCGTCGCGCCGGCCATGGACTGCACTCTGGTAGGAGACCAGACCCACCTGCAGCACCAGACGCGCCAGCACGAGATCCTTGAGCACGCTGAGATCGGCCGCCTCCAATGGCATATAGCGTTGATAGCTCCGCACCAGTGCGGCAGCCGCAAACGCCGGGTCAGGCGTCCAATGAATCAGCGAGGCCACTGCGACAGCCAGATCCTGCACCACCGGGCCATGGACCATGTCGCCGAAGTCGATCACCCCGTTCACGGTCAGCGCCGGATCGAAACGCACCAGAACGTTTGATTCGTGAAAATCGTTGTAGATCACCTGGGCGCGAAGCCGCGGCAGCGTTTCATGGATAACCTGCGCGAGGCGCGGCAACAGAGCTTGAACGATGCGCGTGACGGCCGCCGGAAGGTGAGGCGGCAACCAATCGCCAAAGAGCATGCCGTTGGAGAGATCCCAAGGCATTTTGCGCGGGACGGCGCGTCCACGGAAGCCCTGCAAGGCACGCGCCAGGCGACCATGGGCGGTGCCGAGTGCCATCAGATCTTCCCCGCCCAGCGTCCGGTTGGACTCTTTCAACTGCCGGAGAAGGTGACTGCCGGGAAGAAAGGACAGAACGCGCAGAAGGTGCTCGCGGCGTTCTTCGTCGGCAACGTGGCAAGTCGACTGGCCGTCCAGAGTCCGGCGCAGCCGCGGCACGGCAAGGCCCGGATCGACACGTGCAATATGCTCGAGCGCCTCGGCCTGAAAGGCCAGGTTTTCGGGATGCTCCTCGAGGGACGCGACCTTGACCACCAGCGACGCGCCATCGGCGGTGACGAGCTGGAAATTCTGTTCTCGCTCTCCGCCCAATCGGCGCCATTCGCCTGTGAGCCCGTAGGCGCCCCGGACACGTCGTGCGACCAGATTCAAAGACAGCTCCGGCGCTCGAAGACTTTCGAGCAGCGACTGCAGCGTGCTGTTGTCGAGCTCAGGTTGTGTTTTCAATCTGAACCTTGGCGTCAGTGGAGGATGCGCGACAAGAAGGTACGGCTCCGTTCCGAGCTCGGCGCCGTAAAGAAGCGGTCCGGAGGATCTTCGATGATCCGTCCATCGTCCATCATGACGACCCGGTTCGCGACATCACGGGCAAAGCCCGTTTCGTGGGTGACCGCAATCATGGTCATGCCCTCCCGGCACGGTCCGGAGGCGGGATTGCGTGCCCAGTGCCGCGACGACACCGATCAGCGTGCCGAGGCACTGGGAGGTCACGCTCAGACTCAAGGTCAGCCAGAGACCGTGCAGATAGACCGACGAAGGTTGAACCAGGTAGCGCCAGAAGAAGGCCCAATCGAATTTCATCGCCGGGACCTTGAGCTCGGCGTTATTTCAGCTCGTTGCCTCCCAGACCCCACCTACTCAGCAGGGATTGGTAGGTGCCGTCGGCCTTCATCGCATCGAAAGCCGACTGGATCGCTGTCTTCAGCTCTCCATCGTCCTTGCGGATGGCGATACCTGTCAGTATTTGGGCGAAAGGATCGCCGCCGATGTCGAAGACATGGCCGGCCTTCTTGAGGAAGTAGCCGGCCGTTTCCAAGGTGGTTCCGTAGGCATCGACCTGGCCGATCTGGAGCGCCTGCCGCGCGTCGTTGTCCTTCGGAAAGACGACCGCGTCGGCCGGTGCCTTTCCCGCCGCGGCGAACTTCTTGTTCTGGTCCTCGACCAGGCTCTGCATCGTGGTACCGTTTTCAATCGCGATCTTCCGGCCCGAAAGATCGTCGAGGCTCTTGATGTTCTTGGGATTACGCTTGGCGACCAGCAAGGACTGGCTGCTGTACATGTAGTCGACGAAATCGACCACCTCGCGGCGCGCCGGCTTGTCGAACAGCTGCGACAGGATCGCGTCGCAGTTCTTGGCTTGCAGGGCCGGAACGATTCCGGCGAACGGCGTGTTCGCCCACTCCGCTTTCACGCCGAGCCGCTTGGCGATCTCTGCGCCAAGGTCAACGTCAAAGCCGGTCGGCTGGCTGCTCTCATCGAAGAACTCCATCGGCGGGGCCGAGAGATCGGAACAGTAGACGACTTTGCCAGCCGCGGCGACGGAGGCCGGTACCTTGATATCGGCGGCTGCCGTCGTAGCGGCCGCGGCGAGCACACCGGCGACGACGCAGCCGGCAAAACGTAGATTTCCCATTCTTCTTGCTCCCTGTTTGGTGGTTGGCTCATCGGATACCCGCGGCAACTACTCGCCAGTCCTGATCGACGTCCACAGGCGCGAGCGCAAGGCCTTGATGTCCAGCGGGGACTTTGTCTCGCCGAACAATTTCGACTTCACCGCGTCGGTCGGGTAGATGCCTTGGTTGGCGAGGTCGTCGGCGGGGATCTTGCCGATCTGCAGCGCAGCCTTGTTGGGTGACGCAACATGTAGTTCGGCGGCATTCTGGGCCGCGACTTGGCCGTCGAGCAGGTTGTTGATATACGCGAGTGCGTTCTCCGGATGCGGCGCGTCCGCGGGGATCGCTAGGTTGTCGACCCACACCAACGTCCCCTCCTTGGGGATGGAATAGCCGATGTGGACGTTGTTGCCGGCTTCCTCCGCGCGCGCCTTGGCAATGAAGAGGTCGCCGCTCCAGCCGATGCTGAGGCAGATCTCGCCGTTGGCAATGTCGTTGATGTACTTGGAGCTGTGGAAGTAGCGCACGTAAGGCCGGATCGCCTTCAACGTTTCGGCGGCCTTGGCATAGTCTTCGGGCTTCTCCGAATGCGGATCGAGACCCAGATAGTTGAGAGTGATGGCCATGATCTGGTCATCCGCGTCCAGCAGCGCGATTCCGCAGTCCTGGAACTTCGCCGCCCATTTGGGGTCGAGGACCATAGCCAGGCTGTCGACCGGCGCGTCGGGCACGCGTTGCTTGATCATGTCGATGTTGTAGCCGATGCCGGTCGTGCCCCAGAAGTACGGTACCGAATACTGGTTGCCGGGATCGAACGCTGACGCGGCACGCATCACATCAGGATCGAGATTGCCTATATTGGAGAGCTTGCTCTTGTCGAGCTTCCGGAACACGCCGGCCTGGACCTGCTCGGCCAGGAAGCCACCGCTGGTGACCACCACGTCGTAGCCGCTGTTGCCGATCAGCATCTTGGTCGAGACCGTCTCGGCGGAATCGAACACGTCGTACTGCACGGCGATCCCGGTCTTCGCCGTGAAGTCGTCGTTGACCGTCGCGCCTATGTAGTCCGACCAGTTGTAAACGTTGACGACCTTGTCCTCGGCCAGTGCGGGGGCGGCCAACAGGAGCGCCGTGGCGCTCGCGATCAGAAGCCTGCGCGTCATGATTCGCTCCCTGTTTTGCGGCGGTTGGATGCCGGCGCCAGTTGCTTGCGCAAGTATTTATAGTCTACTATAAGATTTATAGTCAACATTATTCCTGGTCGACCATTGACCCCTTTTGGCCTCTCAGCCAATAAGATGGACGGCACCCAATCACCGGGACTCGGAATGGCACGCAAACAGACAATGCGGCAGGAACGTCCTTCCCTTTGGGAAGTGCAGAAGCAGGAACGGCGGCGGGCCGTGCTGGTCGCCGCCAAGTCGCTGATCGCGGCCAACGGCTACGACAACCCGACGATCGAGGACATCGCCGCCGCGGCCGGGCTTTCGACGCCGACGGTCTATAACTATTTCGGGACCAAGCTCGACCTGCTGCTGGCGATCTATCTCGAAGACCGCGAGATCGTGCTCTCGGAGTTCGCGACGATCATTGCGAAAGACTGGAAGGATCCTATCGACTTTTTCCTTGCCATGCTCGAAGCCGACCTGCGCGAGGATTCCGACGTACCAAGCCATGCCCTGTGGCGCCAGATCGCGGCGGCGGAGGTGACGGAGAGCGAGGGCCGGCATCATACGACCTTCAAGAGTATCCACGACCGTCACATCGCTGCGATCACGGCCGCGGTGCGCAAGATGGTGGATGAGGGGTTGCTGGACCCTGGCATCGACGTGAAAGCGGTGGTGGAACTGTTCCACCACTTGAGCGAAGGGTTCAACCGGAGGGTCATCGCAACCACCGACACGCGCTTTACCGCGTTCAGAGGCGAGGCGAAGCGCCAGTTGAAGGTAATGCTGGCGGGGATCCGGGCCTAGATCGAGGTCGCGCTGCCGTGGCGGCAGGCTCGACGTCCAGTCCGACAATCCGAGTGAACGATCAGCGAGAGCTCAGAGCCATCCTCGCCTTCGAGCAAGTACCAGTCCGATATGCGCCGCCATGAGCGGATGTACGCTTTCAATCCGCATCCCTAACTGAACGCAGTCACCTTTCCAGCCAGCGCAGCGGCTATTTTACCGGAGCCAACGATGTGCATGTGAGGGGTGACACCGGGCGGCATTGCCTTCTTCACGATCCTCGGAAAACCATTTGCAAGCACCAGCGACGCCGATTCCAACGGTGGTGTCCAGGAGACGAAGCCGTGGCTGATGCCAGGCTTCGTGTGGCTTGATCACGGCGACCACGACCTCGGACGGCTAGCCTACCGTCGCCAATTGCGCATATCCGCCGAACGGCCGTTCGAACCGGAATGGGCGATTGCTCGTTCGGGCGAGCGCCTTG
>Ga0136846_1227586_pt1 | contig 21821 bp, 20 predicted proteins | sample HopSoiMetagenom2_FD_96841 | JGI IMG/M metagenome (GOLD analysis project Ga0136846, IMG submission 96841) | Grasslands soil microbial communities from Hopland, California, USA - 2 Assembly 2016 (version 4) | ecosystem: Environmental > Terrestrial > Soil > Grasslands | place: USA: Hopland... | reverse complement strand
CGTCGGAGTTGCTGACACGGGCGGAGGTCTGCGGCCACAGGGGCGCTAGGACCGCGCCTGGACGATCGACGAGGGTGCGCTGGTCGTCGAGTTCGACGATCGCTGGCCGTTCGGTGGGCGGGTGAGCCAAGCATTCGAACTCGGCAACGGGCATCTGACGGTTACTGTGCGAGTGTGCAACGACGAGCGATCCATGCCGGCCATCGCGGGCTTCCATCCCTGGTTCCGGCGGGCCTTGGAGGGCGGAGAGACGGCCGGGTATCTGTTCGAGCCGGGAACGCGTTACGTGTGCGGTCCGGATGGAATTCCGACGGGAACGATGGCCGGCGGCGGAGTGCGGCCGTGGGACGACTCCTTCACCGATGTCCAGACGCCGCCCCGGATCACCTGGGGTGATCGACTGGCGGTCGATATTCATACCGGCGGATCGCATTGGATCGTGTGCGAGACGATGCCGGGCGGTCTCTGCATCGAGCCGCTGTCCGGTCCGGTCAATGGTCTGGCGACCGGTCACTACGCGACGGTCGAACCGGGATCCGCGCTCGTCCATGACATGACCATTCGCTGGTAGATCCGGCAAGCTGACGTCCCACCGCCACAGAAAAGGACACTATGAACGCTCTGCAGAAGTTCTCCCTTGAGGGCAAGGTCGCTCTCGTCACCGGCGGCAGCCGGGGCCTTGGACGCGCGATGGCCGAAGCGCTCGGCGACGCGGGTGCCGCGGTAGCAGTCACGGCGAGAACGCTCGCTTCGGCCGAAGCCGCCGCCAAGGAGTTGAGCGAGCTCGGCATTCGCGCCTACGGCGTACAGCTCGAGGTGTCCGATGTCGAGGACGTCGAACGGGCGGTCGAGCAGGTGAGCACCGAGTTCGGTGAGATCGACGTATTGCTCAACAACGCCGGCATCGGCGTCGCCGGCCGGGCCTTCGAGACCCCTGATACCGCCTGGCATGAGGTGTTCTCCACCAACGTCGACGGGGTCTGGTACTGCAGTCGTGCGGTCGGTCGCCGGATGGCAAAGCGGGGCGGAGGCACGATCGTCAACGTCGGTTCCATGTCGGCCGAGATCGTCAACCAGCCTCGCTGGCAGGCGTCGTACCTCTCGTCCAAGGCCGCTGTGCACCAATTGACCAAGGCACTGGCGGCCGAGTGGGCGCCGCACGGGATCCGCGTGAACGCGATGGCGCCGGGATACTTCCTCACCGAGATGTCGCCGGTCGACCAGCCGGAGTACAAACAGTGGTGCGTCGATCCGGCTGCCATGAAGCGCTACGGGTTGCCCCCGGAGCTCGGGCCGGTGGCGATCTTCCTGGCCAGCGAGGCGTCCAGCTTCATGACCGGCTCGATCGTCAAGGTCGACGGGGGCTTCACCCTGTTCTGAGTCGGTTTCCTCATTCCTGAAGGGTCGTTCATGGTCACCATAGGAATCGCCGGCGCCGGACTGCGGGGAAGGCTGTTCGCGGAGGCTCTCCGGGAACAGCCGGACGTGACCGTCGTCGGCTTCGCGGAGCCCTCGGCCGCGGTGGCCGCGGAGGCGAAGGCCGCGACCGGTCTCCCCGTCACCGCGTCGCACACCGAATTGCTCCACGCACTCGACCCGGACGCCGTGATCGTGGCGACCCCTGACTTCGCCCACCGCCAGATCGCCGTCGACGCGGCCGAGGCCGGTAAGCATCTGCTGATCGAGAAGCCGGTCGCCACCACCATCGACGACGCCCTTGCCATCGCTACGGCGGTTCACCGCTCCGGCGTTCGATGCCTTGTTGGCTTCGAGAACCGGTGGAACCCGCACGTGTTGCAAGCCAAAGCGGCGATGGCGTCCGGGAGCCTGGGTGAGCCGATCACGACATCGGCCACGCTGAGCAACTCCTTCTACGTCCCGACCACCATGCTGTCGTGGGCGGCTCAGTCGTCGCCGGCGTGGTTTCTCATGCCCCACACGGTCGACCTCGTCCTGTGGCTCACCGGCCGCACGCCGGTGTCGGTGAGCGCGGTGGGATCACGTGGTGTCCTCGCAAAGCGCGGCATCGACACCTGGGATGTCGTGCACGCGCTGGTCACCTTCGACGACGGATCGACCGCGACGCTCTCCTCGGCCTGGGCACTGCCCGACGCCGGTGACGGGATCGTCGACTTCCGGTTCCAGCTGATCGGCACCGAAGGGTCGGTGACCGCGGACCTGTCACACCAGGGCCTCAGCGTGGTGAGCGACAAGTACCGGTCGGTGTGGCCTGTCTCCGGCCGGATCGGTCGATCACAGGTAGGTCCTGCCGTGTGGATGGTCCAGGACTTCGCGGCAGGACTCGTCGACGGCGGCGAACTCGGTCCGGACATCGACCACGGCGTACTCGTCACGCAGCTGATCTGCGCGATCGAGCAATCCATCCACACCGGACACACCGTGGACCTTCGCCCAGGCGCGGCGTCGTAGTCCTCCTTCGGCGTGCGACTCCGCCCGGTCAGGGTTCGACGAGGCCGGCGCGGATCGCGTAGCGGGTGAGCTCGAGGCGGTCGCGTAGCCCGAGTTTCTGCAGCATGTTGGCGCGGTGGCGCTCGACGGTCTTGATGCTGATGAACAGCGTCTCCGCGATCTCTTTGGACGAGTGGCCTTCCGCGACGAGCTTGAGCACCTCCTCCTCGCGAGCGGTCAGCACCTGGTCGGGAATCGACTGTCCTCGGCGAGCACGGTCGAGATAGTTGCGGATCAAGGCATTGACCGCGCCGGGATACAGGAACGGTTCCCCGCGCATCGCGGCCCGGCAGGCGTCGACCAGATCTCGGTCGGCGACCGACTTCAAGACATAGCCTGCGGCGCCGGCCTTCAGGGCCTGGAAGAAGTACTGCTCGTTGTCGTACATCGTCAGCATCAGGATGCGCAGGTCGGGATGGCGCGCCGACAGTTCGCGGGCGGCCTGCAGACCGGTCATCCGGGGCATGGCGATGTCGAGGATGGCCAGATCCAGCGGAGTACTCCGGGCCAGTTCGACTGCCTCCTTGCCGTCGCCGGCCTCGGCGACCACCGACAGATCGGCTTCGCCATCCAGAATCAGCCGGATGCCACGACGTACCAGCGCGTGGTCATCGGCGAGCAGAATCCGGGTGACCCCCTCTCGGGGCGGCCGCATGTCAGCACTCCTCGCGGGCGACCGGTACAGACAACGTCACCACGGTCCCGCGTCCACCGTCGGACTCGAGCTCGAGGGACGCGCAGACCAGCAGAGCGCGTTCGCGCATGCCCCGGATCCCAGCGCCCTCATGCGCGAGACCAAGGCCGCGGCCGTCGTCCTGGATGCGGAGGAAAACCTCGCCGTCACGGTGGTTGAGGCTGAGCTGTGCCGATGTCGCATCCGCATGCCGGGCGATGTTGGTCAGTCCTTCCTGCGCCACCCGGTACAGCACCAGCTCGGTCTGGCGGTCAAGCGCGGGCAGATTCGCCTGGAACTGCAGCTCGACCGGCAGCCCGGTGTGGGTGGATACTTCCGTGCCCAACGCAGTCAGCGCGCTGACGAGACCGAGGTCGTCCAGTACGCCGGGACGCAGCCGCCGGGCCAGTCGGCGTACCTCGTCCAGGCTTGCGCGGGTGATCTCCTGCGCCTGTTGCAGATCATCACGCACCGCCGGATCGTCGACCCGATCAGCAGCCCGTTTGACCTCGAGCAGCACCGCGGTCAAACTCTGGCCGACCTCGTCGTGCAACTCCTGGGAGATCCGTCGCCGTTCGGCTTCTTGGGCGGACAGCGCTCGCATGGTGCTGGCCGCACGCTCGGCCTCGAGCCGGGCCAGCATGTCGTTGAAGGCTCGGATCAGCCGCGCGACTCCCCCTTGCCCCGCAATCGGCAGACGCTGCCCCGGACGTAGCAGGTCCACGGTCGCCATCTGCCGGGTCAACCGGTCCAGCGGCGCCAGCCCGAGGTGCAGCAAAGCGGCGTTGGCAATGAGCATCACAGCCAAACCAGCAAGCAGCACCAGGGCCTCGGTGAACACCACCGGCACCGAGACCGTCACCGGCGCCAGCAACAGCAGTGCGGTTGCCGCGCAGAGCACCAGCGCGTTCAACGCGAAGATGCGCCAGAAGAGCGGCATCCCCGACCGCCTCTCGAGCACGGAGGCGCGGGTTCTGTCGGTGGTCACTGCAGATGGCATGCCGTCCAGCCTGCCCCCTTTCCCGCGGCGAGTCGATCGGGGCCGGCACTCATCCTGCGGTCTCGGCCTCTGGGTCGGGCCTTTCCCCCGAAATGGGTGTCAGGCCCGATGGTGGCCACCCGGCACATCGGCAAGGGTTGTCACCTACACCGACAGCTACCCGACGCCACCGACATCGGCCGAACCGCTGTTGTTGCCACTCCCGATGCCGAAAGGACGCCCCGAACCATGAGTACACACGTGGGCCGCCCCCAACACCTCACGGTGCACGAAGCCCGTCAACGCCTCGAACACGAGCGGAACTCGCGCCTCGTCCAGCTCCGCGCCATAGAATCCGGCGCCGGACATGCCGAGGAGGACCTGGCGACCGCACAGACCGCCGCCATCCGGCGGGTGCTCGAGGAGATCGGTGCGGCGAGTCAGCGGCTGGCCGACGGCTCGTACGGAAAGTGCCTCAGCTGTCGCAACGCCATCCCGATCGAACGACTCGAGATCCTGCCGTACGTCCGCTTTTGCGTCAGCTGCCAGCAGCGCGCCTCCTGACCCGACGTACCTGCTTCAAACTCCGCACGATCCGACCGGAGGAGTCATGACTCGTCAAGTGGTCGCCAGCAGTACGCAACGCAGGCTGGACCCCGCAACGCTTGCCGCGTTGCGGGCCGGCCTGCACGAGCACCGCATGTTCCGCCTTGATCAGCTACGCGACATCGTCGAGTCCACCTCCACCAGCGCGAACACGTCAGCGCCTGGTCCCTATCCCACCGCCCTTGCAGACGTACGGCGACAACTCGCCGCGGCAGCCGCCCTGGCGCTCGCCGAGACAGACGCGGCTCTGGCTCGCATCGACAAAGGCTGTTACGGCACCTGCGAACGATGTGGAGCCGGCATCGGTCTGGAGCGCCTGTACGCCCACCCGCAAGCCCGCTACTGCATCACCTGCCACCACGCCGAGGAATCCCGCCCATGACGCGATCACCGCGCACCGGCGTCATGCGGCGCCATGGCGCCTGGTCCTGGGGCCGTCCGAGCCTTGGTGTGGCCATCGACCTGGGCAGCGCCCGCACCCGCGTGTGGATCCCCACCCAGGGCCTGGTTGCCGATACGCCCACCCTTGCTTCGTCTCCTGCGGAAGGGATTTCCCACCCAGTACGCCGCGGCAGCATCGTGGACGTCGACGGCGCTGCACGGCTCCTCCACCGCCTGGTGCACGGCCATCGCAACGGCACCGCTCCGTTGGGAACAGTCGTGCTGACCGTTCCGGCGCTGCACACCGCAGCCGATCGTGACGCCGCCATGGCCGCGGTCCAGCTCCTCGAACCACGCAATGTCCTGACCATCGAGACCGCGAAGGCCGCAGCAATCGGGGCGAATGCCGATTTCGTTGCCCCTCTTCTCGTCGTCGACATCGGTGCTCACCTCATCGAAGTCGCGGTGCTCTGGGACGGAACCGTCGTGGCGGCCAGCAGCACACTCCTCGGAACCAGCGACCTCACCGGCTGCGTCACAACCGGCGACCTGGTCCAGGCAGTGCTCGACATGGTGACCGACCTGCTGCACAGCGACTGTGCCCCGCAAGTCGTCGACGCACTCGACACCGGTCCGCTGCTGACAGGCGGCGGCACTCTCCAACCGGCCATCGTGTACCAACTGTCGAAGCGGTTGGCGAGCCCGGTCCGACCGGTCCCGATGCCACACACCGCCGCCGTCCGCGGTGCCGCAAGGGCTGTCCTTGCGGCACATCGTCACCCGGGCGCTTGACCGGGTACGGCGCACCGAGGCGGGCTGCTATTCGCTTCCAGGGTGGGGCTTGCGGGTTCCCAGGCCTGCTGAGCGAAGGCCGACGAATCCGAGCAGCAGGAGGCCGAGGATGAGCGAGAGCAAGGGGATCCAGAAGCCGACGGCGTGCAGCTGGGCTGCCTTCGACTGGTAGCCGCCTTCGGTGATGCCGTTCTCGGTCACGCCCTTGACGTTCTTCTTCACGGTCGCGTCGTCGTACTCGATCGAGACCTGGGTGGCGGTCAGTTTGTCCTCGCCGTTGTAGGCGATGGTCGCGAGTTGCTGCTCCTTGCCCTTGATGATGGCTCCGGTGACGGGCTCGATCCACAGGGTGCGGGTGTTGGTGTAAGTGCGCTGGGCGGTGACCGAATCGCGGCCCGGCTCGCCGACCAGGTTCCCCGGGACGAGCAGCGGCTTGCCCGGGACGTCCTGCTTGGGGATCTGCTGCTCGAAGACGTACACCTTGAGTCCGTCGAGCTTGTCCTCCCGCTTGAACTGGATCGGGAACGCCTTCCGCAGCGTGGTGTCCCAGAAGTTGTAGGTCTTCTTCTCGGTGCCGAACGGGAACTTCAGCACCAGACCCTCGTGCCCTTTGAACAGCGCGCCCTTCGGGTCTGGCTTCAGCCGATCGGCCTTCTCCAGCGTGGTTGCGACGTACTCGCCGCTGTTGTCGGCACCCGACGGGTTCCAGCGGACCGACTCACCGGTGCGCGCGTCCAGCACGACCCGTTCCTGGACGAAGCTCAGCGGCATCTCGGCGGTCTTGGACGCGTCATCGGGGAACTGGTAGTTCTTCGAGTCGTCCGTCACCACCGCCGTGTCGTACACGACGACTTTGCGGTTCAGTGCCTTGCTGATCTTCTCGGCCGCGACCACGTCGCCGCGGACCGTCCGGCGTGCCTCGAGCTCGACGTTCTTCTTGACCTTCAGGTCCGCGACGCTGAAGATGACGGCGTCGCGGCCGGCCGACACCGTGTGCGCGATCTGCCCCTCGGGCGCGACCGCCAGCGCCGGATAGGCGTAGAACCTCGCCAGCGCCGCGACGCCGACGAAGAACACCCCCAGCCCGACCAGCACCGTACGACTACGAGTCCCCACTGCATCCCCTCCCGGTCTGTTCGCGGGACGCTACCAGTGAGTAGGTGCGTTGAGAAGACGCAAACACCGACCAAATTCGCGGTACGCCGAACTGGCATATAGTCCCGCCCCATGAGGGGGATCTCACGCCTGCCGCGGACGCCCGAGACATCGGTTCTCCGCGGCCTCGTGGTGGCTGTCGCGGTGCTTCAGTCGGCCGTGCTCGGCTTGCTCGCGAGGCGCGGTTCCTGGTTGACCGACGACCTCGCATTCCTTGTGCAGGGCGGCCGCGGCTTCGCGCCGCGCGAATTGCTCACGCCGCTGAACGACCACATCGCTCCGGGACTGCGCTTCGTCTACGCGGTCTTCCCCGCAGTTGCCCCGCTCAACCATGATGCGACCATCGCGTGGCGAGTACTGATGCAGGCGATCGCCATCGTGCTGATGGGTCTGCTGCTGATCCGCATCCTGGGCCCGTCCTGGTGGGTCGTCGCCGGAACGGTGATCTACGCGCTGCTGCCGCTCAGCATGCCGTCGTTCATGTCGCTGTCCAGCGGCGTGAACAACCTGTCCTCCCACGTCTTCGGCCTCCTGTTGCTTCACGCAACTATTGACTGGTACGACGGTCGTCGCCGACGGGCTGTTGCCTACGGCCCCCTCTCACTGCTGATCTCCTTGGCCTGTTGGGAGAAGTCCGGTCTCATTCTGTTCACCGCCGCCGCTCTGGCCCTCTACCTGCGCGACCAACCGGTTCGTCCCTGGCTGCGGCGCACCTTGCCGTTCGCGGCCGCTCTCGGCGCAGCGCTCGCCGGATTCGGCGTTCTTTACCTCGCTCACGCAAGTCCGTCGCCTGGCCAGGTCCCGTCCGCGGGTGATCTGGTCGAGCTCCTGGCTCGCGGCTTCGAGGTTCCGCTGTCCGCCATGGTCGGCGGTCCGTGGAGGTGGACACGGACCGGTGGACCATTCAGCCTCGCCGATCCGCCGGTGACCGCGCTGGTGATCGGCGGCCTGTTGTCGATCGTGCTTGTGGTGCTCGCCTGGCGACGCGACCGGCGTGCCCTGCTCCTGTGGACCGCGGTGATCGGCTACGTACTGGCCACCGTGATGCTCGTGTCGTACGGACGCTTCTCGGCGTTCGGCTCCGTTCTCACGGCGCACTACCACTACTGGTCCGATCTCTCGATTCCGTTGACGTTGGCCGTCGTACTCGCGGCCCAACAACTGCGAATCGTCTTTGCTCTAATGGCTGTGGCTGGATTCGTCGCTGGAACGGTCGTGTCGTACGCGGGATTCGCCCAGGAGTGGGGCAACAACCCGGCCAGATCGTACTTCGCGACGGTCGAGGCCGAACTCGACCGTACCGGCCCGAATGTGAACCTGTGGGATACGACGATGCCACAGCCGATCGCCACCGCGCTGATGTCGGACCGCCGGCTGTCTCCGGTGCTACGGCTGGCCGACCGGCAGTTCCGGCTGCAGGAACCGGGCAGCGAACCACTGCTCGTGGACGACACCGGACACATCCGACCGGCACAGTTCTCCGTGTGGTCCCGCAACGCGATACCTGCCCGCCCGAACAGCTTCTGCAACTTCCTGCTCCGCGGCACCGAGCAGTTGACCATCAAGCTGACGCCGACCCAGAACGAGGTCGCCGACGCGGAGTGGTTCGTCAGGGCGTCGTACTTCTCGAACCGGGAGAACCAGGTGTCGATCGAGCTCCTCGACACCGCCGGCGCGGTAGCGGCCTTGCCGCCCAAGGAGTGGCCGGCCGGCAACGGCACCACGTACCTCGGCCCGTCACAACGGATCCGCACCACTGAGGTGCGCGTCCATTCCGCCGATCCGGCGGCCAACCTGTGCATCACGGATCTCCAGATCGGACTCCCCCGATGAAAGCCCGCTTTCCCGCTCTCGATGGACTGCGCGCGCTCGGTGCGCTCGCTGTCCTCACGACGCACGTCGGGTTTCATACCGGTGCGTCGCTGAACGGTCCACTCGCCGGTCTTCTCGCCCGCTTGGACGTCGGGGTCGCAATCTTCTTTGCCATCTCCGGGTTCCTGCTCTACCGCGCGCACGTCGTGGCCTGGTTCGACGGCACCGAACCGCCGCGCACCTTGCCCTACCTGCGTAACCGCGCGCTGCGAATCCTTCCGGCGCTCTGGATCGCTGTACTGTGTTCCGCACTGCTCGTTCCACCCAAGGCCGGCGTGACCTGGACTACCTACCTCGAGCACGCGACACTCACCCAGATCTACTTCGGCGGTGCCGCGGCGGACGGCCTGACGCAGCTGTGGAGCCTGGCTACCGAGGTCACGTTCTACCTGCTCCTGCCAGGACTGGCCAGGCTGTTGACGGGGTCTCGCCGTCCGAACCGACGCAGTGTCGCCGGGCGCATCGCCGTACTGGCTGCCCTCACGATGCTCGGGCCGGTGTGGATGGCGGCAGTGAACGCTACCGGCCATCCGCAGGCGGGTCTCTGGCTCCCTGGGTACGTCGGCTGGTTCGCCGTCGGGATGGGCTTCGCACTGTGGGAAGTCGCGCGCACCCGCGGACAACTGGCGACGCCGACGCTCGACGCGCTGACCAAGATCCCCGGCACGGTCTGGGCCGCCGGGGCAGCGTTGTTGCTGATCGCAACGAGCCCGATCGCCGGACCGTACAACCTGTCCACGTCTACACCGGGTCAGGCGTTCGCGAAGAGTCTGCTCTACACGGCAGTCGCCGCCTGCGCACTCTTCCCGGCGCTGACTCCAACGCCTCGGTCGGCCCGGGTGCTGGGCGGCCGAATCGGACATATCGCCGGCGACATCTCGTACGGCGTCTTCGCGTATCACCTGATCGTGTTGAACCTGGTCGAGCGAGTCAGCGGCTACACGCTGTTCAGCGGCCGATTCGTCCTCATGTTCGCCCCGACACTCGCTGTGTCCGCGATCGTCGCCGCCGCGAGCTACTACGGACTGGAACGACCCATCATGCGTCGAGGCAGACGGGACAGGTCGTACGACGTCTCACCAACGCGTGTCGACAACAAGGCCAGCGCGCAACCGAACACAACGGACGCTTGGACCACAGCTGAAGTCACTCCTGCATCTCCCCCGGGCCACGGCTGAGCCATTGCAACCAGAGTTCCGGCCGGCACAACTGCTGTTGCGAGCCAGAGCACTGCGCGTCGTGCCAAGACCCACCCGCAGGCAGTAGCCAGCGCGACCGCACCGAGACCGACCCAGCCGGACATGAACATGCCCGCGACCAATCCGAGGCTGACAGCCATCCACGGTCGAAGGGATCGCCCGTCTCTGAGTCGCTGCTCAGCGCGCTTCGAGCGCCGCGACAACAACGCCAGCGCGATCATCAACAAGACACCGAGGAGACCGACGAGAAGGCCGGTCCGGTAGCTGCGGTCAGGCACGAAGTGAGCGGTCACGACCTGCTCCGGTCCAGCGGGCAGGATCCAGCCCTGCTGCCATCCCCCCACTCGAAGCGGCCTGAGTTCGTGGCCGGAGTCGTCGTAAGCCTGCCAGCCCTCGTTGTAGTTCTGCGCAACGGTGAGCACCGACTGCTCAGCCGCCGCCGGCACCTCCACCTTCAGCTCGGCGGGACCGGGCCGCGACACGTTGACGCCTTGCGTCGACGCGGCGGATGGGGTGTTGAAACCGGATGCGGTCAGGGTCGTCTCTATCGGTACGAAGCCGCCGCCGGAGAGGACATCCACCGTGTGCCGCCCGGAGAGGACGGAGATGCTCGCGTCCTTGCCGCACGTGCTGAAGCTGACTGGCCGGCGCTGGAGCAGGTCGCGCACAGTCGCCGTGACCTGAGTGTCTGCAGGCACTCCGTCCACCCGCACACCCGGGCCGAGCCCACAGGACACTCCTGTGCGCCGCTCCGGGTCGAGTCCTCTGCGGAGGTCTTCGGCTCCGAGTACCCGCACCTCGGAGACCCCGACCGGTGCTGTCTGGGCGTAGCCGGTCGCGGAGTCATAGTCCACCAGCGGTCTGGTGCCCACGAAGTCTATTTCGACCATGCGTGCCGTCCGCGCGGCGAACCGGACATAGCCTTCCGTGTCCACCCTGCTGGGAGCCGGTGGGCCGCCATCGAACCGCAGCAGCACCTCAGCGGGTTGCGAGGCAGTGAGGTAGCGATCGGCGATGAACTGCAGTCCGGTGAGGCTTCGATCTCGTGGAAGCCTGAGGGTGAGGCGCGGGGCAAGATCGCCCGGATCGGCGACCCACCCGGTGCCGAGGTCCCGATCGACCGCGGCGTTCGGTCTCCCTTCCGGTGCGGTGACCGCGCGAGAGGACGCTGTTGCGGTGATGGCTCCTGGCACGGCCAGCAGGCGCTCCAATGCATCGCCGTCCTGCGGCAACGCGGTCCCTTGCAGTTGGTACGACGCCGTTCGCGGAAGTTCGACGCTCCGCAGCAACCCGGTCGGTTCCTCCGAATCCTTCGCCTGACTCCGTCGGCACAACGGTCGGGCGTCCACATGCAGACAGGCGGACCGTCCGACCTGCTGGTTACGAAACACCAAAGCGCTCGGCTGCCGGTCCGCGGCCGGCACCAACAACCTGCTGACTGGAGCGAGGCCCGGCAACCTCACCTCGGCGATCGACACTCCACCCGGCTGTTTCCCGTCGGTGACCCCAATGGCCAGACGTAGCCGCTGCGTCGTCCCCGGCGGTACCGGAATGCTTTGCGGATCGCCCGACCCGGACACCACCGACGTGAGCGAACCAGCATCGGTCTCCACCTGCAACGTGCGCACCGGCTCGGGCGTCGGCGGCGCGAGAGAGAACTGCACCTCAAGCCCTTCGACCGTGCGCGGCTGCGCGAAGGTCAGCTCGAGCCACTCACCGCGGGCCTGGCCGAACCGGCCCGAGATCCACCGCGTGGCCGGATCGCCATCCACTGCGGCGAACGGACCGTTGCCCGGCCCGGTACGCAACGAGGCATCCGCATCCGCTGCCGACGAAGACGCCCGTACGTCGATCACGCCGCCGCCCCACGTCCGCGTCGTCGCCGGCGTGTTCACGTCGTCGTCGTACCCGAGAGTGCGGCGTTGGAGCCGACCGGGATCTGATGCCGTCAGCACCGGCGAGTAGTTCTCGGCCGGGCGGCCGAAGGACACCTCACGGCGTTGCGGTCCGTCTGTCTCGATCAGCGGCAGGCCATCGAGTCGGCCCGCCGCATCCGTGCTGGTGACGGCATCTCTGTCCCTGCCCAGGGCAGTCAGCGCAGCCGGCACGTCCTCCGCTGCGCCGCGCACCTCGACGAGGGCCGACCGTGGAATCAGCCGGCCAGTGTTCGTCTCGCCGACGTCGTAGATCTCCACGCTGGGGTAGGGCAGTCGGGTATGTCCGTCGAGTGTGACGCCGGGTTGCTCGATCTTGCTGCCGGTCGGTGGACCGAAGGATGCGACACGTCCGATACCGGACTCGGCCAGGCTCTCGTGCACCGCGATGGTCGGCGTGGTCTGCGCGTCGTACCGGAGGTCGTTGCGTACGACGACGTACCGGACACCGGCCCCAGTGAGTGCCTGCTGCAGAGTCTTGTCACCAACACCGGAGCTCAGCCGACGTTCGATCTCGTCCAGCCACCGGGTTGCTCCCGCAGACCCCAGCGGTACGGCGTCGCGCACCGCCATGGGCCGTTTCAGCAGAGCCTGGAACGGCTCGTCCATGGTCGAGCCCCACGTGAAGTCGGCGAAGGACGCTGCGGGTACGACGAGCACGCTGCCCGCGACTGGCTGCCGATCGAGCCAGGTCGCCGCATCACGCCAGTACGCCGGCATCGCGTCGTACCCCTCGGGTCGTGGCAACTGGCCGAAGATCGCCGGCGTCGCAACGGAGATGACCAGACAGCAGACCAGCACAGGCACCACCCGGCGGTGGATGCCGCGTGCAGCCGCCCAACTCGCCAGTCGGCTGAGCGAATGCGCCGCCGCGAGGGTCAGCGGCAGGCGGACGACGAGCTCGAACTTGTGTGTGTTGCGAAGCGCGGCGAGCGGTCCGTCGAGCAGGTGTTGCACCTGCGGCGCCAACGGCGAGCCTGCCGCGCCCGCGTGGCCGAGAGTCACAAGCAGAAGGCCGGCGACCAGGGACAACTGCAGGAAGCCGCGGTGCTTGAGCGAACCCATCGCGAGACCGACGAGCCCCAGCAGCGCCACCACGGCGGTCGTCAGGATCAGCATCGGCTGCGTGACATAGAGCCAGCCGGCCGGCCAGCTGGGCCCTCCGCTGCCGGCCAGGAAGTTCAGCCACTGCGACGTACCTCGGAAGGACTCGAACACGCTTGCCGTGCCGGTTGTGATGGCAGCGTCCTCGATCCAGTCGAGGAACGGCGGGCTGTAGCGGCCTAGCAGCAGCAGTGGCACCAGCCACCACAGGGAGACCGCAACGACGCATGCCAACCAGCCGACCGCGAGTTTGACCGTCGAGCGATCGACCCGTCTGGTAAGCAACCACAGCGCAGGCAGTACGAGAGTCGCGCCGGTCGCCACCGCGTTGACTCCCCCGACCAGAGCGAAGGCGACAGCGGACCAACTGATCCGCCACCAGGTCGATCGAGCGCGTGGGGTCACGAGCGGCAGCAGCACCCAAGGCGCCATGGCGATCGGCCAGACCTCGATCGACGTGATCGACAGCTCACCGAGCATGCGCGGGCTCAACGCGTACAGCAGCGCGACGACGAGGCGTGTCCACGGAACGCCGTACTGCAAGGCGTTGCACAGCTTCCAGACACCGACGAGGGCGACGCAGAGGACGAGAGACCACCATAGCCGTTGGACGATCCAGTCCGGCACCGACAGCAGCTCGGGCAGCCAGTGGAACGGTCCCATCGGCAGCAGGTAGCCGTAGGCCTGGGTCTGCAACTGGCCGAACGCGCTCTGCGGGTCCCACAAGTGCATGGCCCGTTCGAGGAACGCACCAGGATCGGCGGTGAGGTCGAGCTTGGTGTCCGGAACGATTTTGCCGGGCGCCTGGTGGAAGCACAGCGCGACCAGCACCAAACAGGCGACGACGAGCCGCGCCCGCCAGACCACCTGCTCCGAACTCCCTCCCCCCAGTCCCATCATCGGCGCCGGAGCACCAGAACGAGGTTCCAGGTCACGACCTCGCGCACGACGGGCAATGCGAGTACGCCGTACGCCCATCGCGGGTGATATCGCGGCAGCGCCGCTACGAGGTCTGCGTCCGGGCAGCTGCGCGCCCAGCGCAAGCCATCGGCGACAGTAACGGCGAACAGCGACTCACCGAACCTGTTCTTGGGCGGACGACCCTGACGACGTTCGTACCGGCCGGCCGCGCGGTGCCCGCCGAGGTAGTGCCAGGGCGAGGTTTCGTGGCCGCCGTGTGGCCCCCACCAGCCGGTGTAGGACAGGAAAATCGTCCCTCCGGGCCGAGTGACCCGCACCAGCTCGTCGGCCATCAACCAGGGATCGGGAACGTGCTCCAGCACGTTCGACGAGAAGCAGATGTCCACTGCGGTGTCGGCCACGGGCAAGGCCATGCCGCTTCCGAGCACGGTCCCCGGCGCGGGTTGCCCGCGGCCGCTGAGCTCGCCGAGGTCCGAGTCGATGGCGTAGTACGTCGCTCCCGCTCGACGGAACGCGTCGGCGAAGTATCCAGGGCCGCCGCCGACATCGAGCATCAAGGCACCGTCAAGGTCGACGTACTGCCGCAGTTGGCCGACCGAGTCTTCAGCAAGCGTTTCATAGAAGCGATCCGGATCGGTCTGCTCGACCCCGAACGCACGGAACAAGCGCATCGCCCGGCCGAGATCGGCCCGCCACCCCTCCGGCGCCGCGGCGTTCGTCATCACTCGCACAGGCGCGACAGTAACGGAACATCTGAGGTCTGGTGGAGATCGTTACTCCTTGGTAACGTCCCCGCCCTTACCTCGGGGGAGGTGACCAGGAGGGGTGGGGCTGTCCACGTGCGTGCGCAGAGCGTGCTGTTGCTGAATTGGCGGGACACAACGAATCCGGAAGGAGGTGGCTCCGAGCGGTACGTCGAGGAAGTCGCAAAAGGCCTTGCCCTGTTGGGCTGGTCGGTGACGGTGCTGTGCGCCGCGTATCCCGGCAGCCCGCGTGAGGCGAGCCGCGACGAGGTTCGGTACGTGTACCGCGGCTCCAAGGTCACGGTGTATCTGCACGGCCTGTTGTACGCGTGGTTCCACCGACCGGATCGCGTTGTCGACGTACAGAACGGGCTGCCGTTCTTCACCCGCCTGGTCCGGCGCGCCGTTGTTGTCCTCGTGCATCACGTGCACCAGGAGCAGTGGCAGGTCGTGTACCCGGGCCGGCGCGGCCGGCTCGGCTGGTGGCTGGAGTCCCGCGTGGCGCCGCTGCTGTACGGCGATTGTCCTTACGTGACGGTGTCATCGGCGTCCCGCGACGAGCTGACCGGCCTCGGCGTCGACGACATCACCATCATCCACAACGGCACCGACCCGGCTCCGGCGCGTCAGCGTCCACAGGCCGCTGTACCGACGGTCGTCTGCGTCGGGCGGATCGTCCCGCACAAGCAGCTCGAGCACGCCGTGGACGCGATCGCGTCGGCGCGCCAGGCGTTGCCGGACGCGCGTTTGGTGATCGTAGGCTCCGGCTGGTGGGAGGACGCGCTCCGTGCGTACGTCGAACAGCGCGGGCTGACCGAGGCGGTCGAGTTCCGCGGACACGTGAGCGAGGACGACAAGCACGCGGCGTACGACGAGGCTTGGATCCTCGCGCTTCCTAGCCTCAAGGAGGGATGGGGACTCGTCGTCGGCGAGGCTGCGGGTCACGGCGTACCGACCGTGGCCTATCGCAGTGCGGGCGGGCCGACCGAGTCCGTGCATGACGGAGTGTCCGGCGTACTCGTGGACACCTCGGATGAGTTCGCGGCGACGATCACCGAGCTGCTGCAGAACGGCGAGCTCCGGCAGCGACTCTCGGCGGGGGCACTGGCCGGCGCCGGCCGGTTCTCGTGGACTGCGGCAGCACTGGCCTTCGACGAGCTGCTGACTCCTACTTCGAGCCGTAGTTCACGATCGGGACGTCGGCCTGCCCCTGCGGCTGACCGGCCGGCGGCGCCGGGTCGTCCTTCACCTGCTGAACCACCCCAACAACTGTCGTCGTAGCCACCGCGAGCCCAGCCAGAACGGCGATGGCCGCACCGATCAGCGATCCCATGAACTCTGTCCCCTCCCGGTCAAGTGAACCGAAGAGTAACAACGCCGGGCCAGGGACACCAGAGCAGCGAGCAACGTCGCGCCCGCTGCCAGCCAGGCGGTCAGAACCAGGACCGTTCTCCAGGCCGGGCGCTGTTGCGGTGCCGGGGTGCCCGGAAGCCTGTAGACGGCGACGGTCGGACCGGTGAACTCCTTGGTCAGACCGCGCATCAACGTCTCCGGGGCCGGACCACCCGCTTCTCGGTCAACCGCGATCCAACCGACCCCCTGCTGCAGCAGAACCGGTGTCGGATCCGTTCCGTCACGAATTGCCGCCCGGACAGCGCCAGCTACCGCAGCAGCCTGTGGGTCTTCGCCACCTAGGCGCCGGCCCCCGACGATCAGTTCGTCAGGAACGATCGAGGACGGCGCGAAGTACCGCGGCATCGGGTCGAGAACCGGACGTCGCGCGTTCCAGGAGGGCGCGCGGTAAGCCTCGAAGGGCCACGGAATGAAGCGGCCCTTGACAGCTTGCCGGGCTTGCGACCAGTCATCCGGATAGTGCGACAGGTGGAGGCCTGGGCCACCGACCAGTGTGGGAAGGGCGGCGATCGGCACCAGCACTGCGGTCGTTCCGATCACCCACCCCAGCCGGACGCGTCGCTGCAGAGCGGCAACCGCTACACCGAAGCCGATCGACTCGAGCAGCACCAACGGTCCCAGATAGCGCTGGCCGTCACGGAAGAGGCCGGCCCCTGGCACATGAGCTACCACCTCACCGAACGCACCGGGCAGCAGTGCACCGGCCAGACCTGTCAGCAGTGCTGCGCCCGCAGCCATGACCAACGCACCCGTCAGACGGTCCTGCTGCCAGCAGAGCACGACGCCGGCCAGCGACATCACGAGCATCACGAGCGCGAGCACGAGCGGAATCAGTTCGCCTCGGTTGCCGGGGACAACATCTGCGTTCCAGACACCGCCGAGGGTCAGGAGTGTCGGCAGCGTCCCGCCGTACCCCTCGTCCCGGGCTGCGAACGCGGTCACCGAGGCGGCGTCGGTGGCAGGGCCTGAATGAGTGAGCCCGGCGATGAGCCACGGCGCATTCAGCAGAACCGCCGCGCCGAGCGGCCACAGCCGTTTCGCTCGTTCGGGCCAGAGCAGTACCAGGCCACCGACGAACAAACCGGTGACGCCTCCAGAGGCGGTCAGCGCGCAAGCTGCGGATGCCAGGACGAACCCTGCCCATCCCTCTCCCCTGCGCAGCCTGATCGCCGACCGCACCAGCCACGGCAGGGCGGCGTACCCGAGCAGCAGCGCCCACGCACCAAGACGCAGACGCTCGGCCACGAAAGGATTCCAGACATACAGCGTCACGGCCGCGGCTCCCGGCAGAGCACCTCCCAGGCGCATCTCCCGCCACAGCAGGGTCATCCCGAGACCGGCCAGGAGCGGAATCGCTACCAGGACGAGCTTGTTCAGAAGCTGCCCGCCGAGGACGTCGTCCAGAACAGCCACGACCACATCAGACGGGACCGCACGAGGCATCGCCGTCGAGACACCGAAGAGATCCAGCCGAACCGAGAGGTTCGGCACGAAAACCATGTCGTAACTGACCACGAACCCGCGAGCGAGCAGCGGAGCGGTGATCAACAAACTGAGCACTACAGGCCAGATCCACGGCAGACTGCGCGTCGAACGCTCTGACACGCCAAGCCCCCCATCGCCCGTGAACTGCGCCAGTAGAGCATGCCGGCGCGTACCGAGAAAAGGGGATTAGGTCAAGCGGCTCCGGTCGCGCGCTTCTTCTCGAGGCGCTCCTGGATCGGCCACTTGACGTTGTAGGCCAGGCCGAGCCGTTCGAACTGTCTGATCAGCCACGCGTTGATGTCGATCTGTCCCTTCAGTACGCCGTGGCGTGCGCACGTGGGGTCGGCGTGGTGGAGGTTGTGCCATGACTCGCCCTGACTGAGGATCGCGAGCCACCACACGTTTCCGGCCCGGTCACGGGAGGCGAAGGGCTTGTTGCCGGTGACATGACAGATCGAGTTGATCGAGAACGTGACGTGGTGCATCACGGCGATCCGGACCAGTGTTCCCCAGAAGAACCCGGTAGCGGCACCGTGCCAGGACCGGTCCCACAGGCCGCCGATCACCGCAGGTGCCAGCAGCGAGAGGGCCGCCAATCCGCGGAAATGCCGCGAGACCGACGCCAGGTCACGGTCGTTCAGCAGGTCCGGTGCATAGTGCTTCGGGTTGGCGCGATCCTCACCCCAGAGCACCCATCCGACGTGGGCGAAGACGAACCCCTTCGTCACCGCCCAAGCGGTGGTGCCGTAGCGCCACGGCGAATGCGGGTCGCCGTCTCGGTCGGAGAACTTGTGGTGTTTGCGGTGGTCGGCGACCCAGCGGATGACGGGTCCTTCGAGCGCCATACTGCCGGCGATGGCGAGCGCGATCTTGAGTCCACGCGTGCTCGTGAACGAGCCGTGGGTGAAGCCTCGGTGGTAGCCGACACCGATACCGGTGGTGGTGATGACGTAGAACACGACCAGCAGCACGATGTCGTGCCAGCCGATCCAGCCGCCCCAGGCAAAGTAGATACCTGGCAGTAGCGCGAGAGTGGGCACAACGATGAAGACCCAGATGAGCCCACGCTCGAGTTTGCCGCCAACGGGCTGGAACTCACCCGGAGGCGCGTCAGAACCTGCCACTGAACCCACCGTCCCCTCGTAGGCTGCTGGTCCCCCCGGACCGAACAGGTGCCCCGATGCACATCAATCTACTCGTGCTTCGCCAAACCGACATGCCCTGCGGCTGACGACGCAGTCCCGAGTGGGACGACCCAGGCCCCGGCACCAAGAACCCAGCGACGCTTGTGGCCCGCTGCAACAGCGCCGCGGTGTCGCCAGGATTCCTTGCAGGCAACGACTCCTGGCCGCCCACCCGGCGGTCATCGGTCAGCCGTCGCGTTCGTTGCCGTGTCCGTCGGTCGAAGCCGCGGTCGGCGGGATGATCACAACTGGGATGGTGGCCTCGTGGGCAACCTGCCGGCTGACCGACCCGAGCAGCACTCCGGCGAATCCGCCTAGTCCGCGTGAGCCAACCACCAGCAGGGAGCTGGTCTGCGCTGCTTTGATCAAAGCCGGCGCGGCGGGACCCTGGACGAGCAGCTGCTCGACCTTGCCGGCGAGGCCTGCGAGGTCTGCCTCCACGACGCTGTCGGTCAGTACATGTCGTGCCGCCTCTTCGAGCGTGGCGCAGTCGGCCAGGAGAGCGGCGTACGGCGACATCAGGGCTGCTGTGGGCTGCTGCCACGCATGGACAACGACCAGACGGGCGTCGCGCAACCTCGCCTCGGCTGCGGCCCACTCCAGTGCTCGCTGAGCGGTTTCGCTGCCATCGATGCCGACAACAATCTTCTCCATTTCAACTTCTCCTCCGTTCAGGTGCATGCGGATCCCTTTGTCCTGTCAGGCGTTCGGGTGAGTCCCGCAGAGTTCCGTCAAGCCTCAGTGCGCGCTGTCGCTCGTTGCAGGGTCGTCGTGCGAGGCCTGTGTTCGGTGGACCCCGGTGTGGCCCTGGTCACCGTGACCGGGGCTTGCCGCTCGACAGCCTGCTGCTTCATCCGGTAGGCCCGCGCCATCAACCGGAGCGTGACGATGACGAGCGTCACCCCGGTCACCATCAGGAGGATCACGTCGCTTCCGTGGGTCGCCATCCTGGCTCCCTTCGCCTCATCGCTTCATAACATTATCGCTACAGTTGCTGTAGCGTAAATCGATGCGAATCTATTCCCGCCAGACTGGACCCATGCCCGACAGCACAACCGGCCGCGGCCGCCCCCGACTCCAGTCGACTGACCAGCGAATCATCCAGGCTGCGCTCGACCAGTTACGTCTGAAGGGTCCGGCCGGTGTCACCATCGATTCGGTCGCCGCACGCTCCGGCGTGGCGCGCACGACGATCTACCGCCGTTATCGCAGCCGCGACGAGCTGATGCGCGTCACCATGGAGCACCTCATCGACACGACTCCCATCGCCCCCGACCTGCCGGTGAGGGAGAAGCTGCGATGGGTTCTCGACCGGATCAGCGACATCCTGGAGAACCGGCTCGGCCCGGGCGGCACCGCCGCCGTCATCGCCAACACCGATCCCGCGTTCACCTCAGCGCTGCGCTCCCGGCTGGCTGCCCGCTTGGGTTCGCTCGCCGACTCGGTGAACCTCGACGTCGCCGCGGCGCGACTCCGGGCAGACGTCGACGCCGATACCCTTCTCGGCCTCCTGATCGGCGCCTACCTCGCAGAAGTCCTCAGGTTCGGATCACCACGAGACGGCTGGACCGACCGCGCGGTCGAGTTCCTGACTCCCGCAGTGACGCCACATTGATGCGCTCAATTCTCGCCTTGACCCGGAGGCCCAGGCGCATTGAGACCGAAGTGAACGCCCAGCATCCGGATGCTGAAACAAGCGACCGCTGCTCCCACCGCGGCGACGGCGCCATAGACGCCCAGGCGAATCGAGAGGACAGTGATCGTTGCTCCTATCAGAGCAGGGATGGCATAGAGCTCGCTGCGCAGGACGGTCGGCACCCGTTGGATCAAGGCGTCGCGCAGCGTTCCGCCGCCGACGCCGGTGATCGCGCCCAGGATGATCGCCTGGACCGGACCCAGCCCGAAACTGAGGGCCTTGCTCGCGCCGGTGACAGCGAACAGGCTGAGCCCTGCCGCATCGAGGACGTTGATCGCGCCGTAGTACCGGTCGAGCCTCCGGCCGAAACCGAAGGCCAACATGCTGCCGGCAGCGGCGACGGCGAGGTAGCGCCAGTCGCTGAAAGTGGCCGGTGGCAAGTAGTCGACGATGATGTCACGGATGATGCCGCCGCCCAACGCCGTGATCATGCCGAGGGTGACAACACCGACGATGTCCAGGCGAACCACCCGCACCGCGGTGAGGGCGCCATTGAGTGCGAATGCGAACGTACCGGCCAGGTCCAAGGCCAGTAGTAGCGCGGGCTCTGTAGTCACCGGGGCTTCTCTGCACCGCCCTCCCCCGAGCGCACTGCAGTCTCAGGCTGTCGGAGCCAGGCCAAGGCCGCCACCACCAGCGCCGACGTTCCGGTATCGAGGGTGGGCTGCGGCACTGGCGCGAACTCCGCCGAGTGGTTGACCGGGATGTCCTCAGACACTCGACCGGCAGCCTCAGCCTGCTGATACACAGCGGGGTCGATGCCTCCGATGCCCCAGTAGGTGTAGGGGACGCCGAGTGCCGTGGGGATGTCACTGAAGTCCTCACTCGCAGTCTGCAGCGCCAACTGTCGCGCACGGTCACCGAACTGAGCGGCGAACGCGGCCGCAACCCGATCGGTGACGCCCGGGTCGTTGTCGGTGACCGGGAATCGGTCGAACCGCTCGAACTCCGGTGGCTGCGGCGACCCAGACGCCCTGCACTCGGCGGTCACGATGCGCTCGATCGCAGTCAAGATCGCCGATCGGGTGTGCTCGGCGTAACTGCGCACGTTGAGCAGAATTGTGGCCGAGTCCGGGATGACGTTGCTCTTGCTGCCGGCCTGCACACTGCCGACGGTCAGCACCGCGGGGTCACCGGGCTGAACCTCTCGAGAGACCACCGTCTGCAACCGCACCACGATCATCGCCGCCAGCACGACGGGGTCGACCGCCGCCT